>Ga0181564_10002357_pt1 | contig 16513 bp, 18 predicted proteins | sample 011ome_24_FD_134512 | JGI IMG/M metagenome (GOLD analysis project Ga0181564, IMG submission 134512) | Coastal salt marsh microbial communities from the Groves Creek Marsh, Skidaway Island, Georgia - 011513CT metaG (megahit assembly) | ecosystem: Environmental > Aquatic > Marine > Intertidal...
CGATGATAATGACGCACTTTCTCCTTCTGAAAAAGCAATCACCGATGGCTTAGGGAATGTTTCGGCAATCTCACTTAGCACTGATAATTTACAAATTACGGGCGGTTTAAAAGATTTTACTGGTGAGCTGGGAACGCCCGGCCAGTTCTTGTCTTCTACTGGAATTGGAACGGATTGGGTAGATGTGGTCATCCCTGCGGGAGTATTTGAAGAAGGCTCATATTTTTTTGCTATTCAACAAGGGGGGGGTGCGGATGCAACCGCATCAGGAGAGTATTCTTTTGCTATGGGTTCATCTGAAGCACTTGGACCTTATGCAAGAGCATTTGGTGAACATTCAGTAGCAGGTGATGGTATGAGTTATCATGCAACAGCCTCAGGATACTATACTACTGGTTCAGGCAATTACGCTACGGCATCAGGAAGATACGCAACCGCATCAGCAAATTACTCTACGGCATCGGGCTATAATGTTACCGCTTCAGGCGCTTATTCTTTTGCGTTTGGTAAAGAAACAACCGCCTCTGCTAATTATTCAGTTGCAATGGGGTCGGGAACAACCGCCTCAGGTGATTATTCAATCGCGATTGGCGTAGGCGCTACTGCCTCCGCGTTTTATGGTATTGCTATTGGACAATATGTTACCGCTTCAGGTTATGGGCCAAGTATTGTTTTAGGTGACTACGCTACCGCTTCAGGTTCTTATGCTACTTCTTTAAATGGTGTTGCTTCGGGTGGCCGTTCTTTTGCGGTGGAAGGTACTGCAAGCGGCTATGCATCCCTTGCTATGGGATTGAATTCAACCGCCTCAGGTTATTATTCTTTCGCAGTTAGTGGTGGTCAAGCCACGGGGGGTCTCTCTATGGCTACTCAGACGGGTTCGGCTCAAGGTCACGCCTCTATTGCATTAGGATATGCTTCTCGCGCAGGAGACTCTGACGGAGGTTCTCCCTATGGTGATGGTCAAATTGCCATTGGAACAAACTCATACGCTTATGGTCAGTTCGGTATGGCTCTTGGCAGTAACGCTTTTGGCAATACTACGGCTTCGGGCTATGGTGCAATTGCCATTGGTGGATATTCTACTGCATCGGGGAGTTACTCTATTGCTATTCAAGGTACTGCATCGGGAGATAATTCCGTAGCAATAAATGGTGGAACCGCATCGGGATACTACTCGGTAGCGATACAATCAGGTTATGGTCCTTGCGAGGCATCAGGTGAGCAATCTTTCGCTATTGGTGTATCTTGTTTAGCAAGTGGCGATTACTCAGGAGTAATTGGAAATGGCGTAGCAAGTCACCAAAGCGCCATCTGCATCAACGCAAATAGTAACCGAGAGAGTGCCGTGTTCGTGAATCAACTATCTATCATGAGCATCCCAACCTCTGCCGCAGGTCTTCCTTCAGGAGCCGTATGGCGCAACGGAACCGTTCTCAACATCGTAGCATAATAAATAAACAAAAACGAAATGTCTAATTTTTCCACTATCCACATCTTCGGAACTACCATTGCTCAAATCATTGGTAAAGACTTAAACAAGCAAGTTCCACAAGCATCACTTACTACTCTTGCAGATGTAGTAGCGGATGTCAAGTCAAAGCGTCCCGCTGACAAGCCTGAGGTTGACCACCATGTCATCCACATCTTTGCTCACGGCAAGGTTGCGTACCAAGTTAAAAAAGATGGTTACCGCTTTGACCTCGCTGACCTTGATGCTACTAAATTGGAGGCATTGGTTGCTGAGATGATTGCCTACACCGCATAATTTTATGCAGGTATTCTTTCAAAGTTCTTTGCCTCGTAGTGGCTCAACGCTATTGCAGAACATCTTAGGGCAGAACCCTGAATTCTATGTAACCCCCACTTCGGGGGTTTTAGAATTGCTATACATGGCAAGAGGTTACTATTCTAATGGTGCTGAGTTTAAGGCTCAAGACCCCGCGCTTATGCGTAGTGGTTTCTTGAACCTCTGCAAGGAGGGCATGGAGGGTTTCTACAAGGGCGTTACCGACAAGCCGTATGTCATGGATAAAAGCAGAGGCTGGGGAGTCCACTACGGATTTCTTAACGCCTTCTACCCTGATCCAAAGATTGTCTGCATGATTCGTGACCCGCGAGACATCTTTGCCTCCATGGAGAAAAACTACCGCAAGTCACCTGAGCTTGACTCCGGATTGATTGACTGGGCAAAGGGGCAGAACACAACAACCGAGAAGCGCGTTCAGTATTGGTCAACGACACCACCTGTAGGTATGGCGTTTGAGCGTTTGCTTCAAATGTTCAAGGAGGGCGTAGGGCAGAAGATTCACTTTATCAAGTACGAGAATCTATGCATTGACCCCGTTGGAGAGATGAATAAACTCTATGAGTTCTTGGGGGTTGATGGGTATGCTCACGACTTTGATAACGTGGAGCAGATAACTAAAGAGGACGATTCTGTGTACGGTATATATGGGGACCACAACATCCGCAGCAAGGTAACCCCGCTAGTTAGTAGCGCACAGGAGTTGCTTGGATTGCCGATATGCAATCAGATAAAGGAACAATATAAATGGTTTTACGATACCTTTAACTACTGACAATAAGCCCGAAAAGAAGCTTTTTATTTGTATTATCTTTGCCTAATAAGAGCTCAATGTAATTAAATATGAAAATTTTTCAAACTATAAAGAATAAGATCATGGCTTTTGCTGACATCTTCAAAGACAGTAACGATTACAACGAGAAAACCATTATTGGGTTTATCTCATTCGCAGTAATGATTCTAGTGATGATTGCTGACGTTATCACGGGCTGGGTGGGCAAAGACCTTGTAGTAAATGAGTTCATCTACAATTCTTTCCTGTTTGTTACATTGGGTTCCTTCGGTATTGCAGGACTTGAAAAGTTCGCTAAGAAATGACCAAGGTTACTGAAGTAGGAGAAGACACGGTTCTTGGTGTAAGCCTCAAGACACTGATTGCCTTGGCCATTGGCCTGTCCGTTGCTGTGGGAATGTACTACGACGTTAAGGGAGAGATTGAGATTGCAAAGCAGTTGCCCGAACCCGCAGTATCAAGAACAGAATTTGACCTCAAAGATGAGTTGGTGCGTTCTACGATTATGTCTAACGCTAAAAACATTGAAGAGATGAAAAAGCAGTTAGATAAGATTGAGAACCGCTTATTTGAAATCCGATGAAAGCTTGGTTTGTAGCTTCGTTATTCCTCTTATCCTTTACATATCAACCAGAAGGCAAGAGCGTAATTGAGTTCAATGCGAAATTCAATACAAAGAACGGCTACAAAGATTTAGGCAAGTTGCAGAATGCAAAACTCTACCGAGTGGACATTGAGGCAAAGCCCCATTTAAAGGACAAGTTTAAGATTAAGAGCGTTCCTACTTTGATTCTATTCAGAGATGGAGAGGAGATGTGGCGATGGGAAGCGGGGATTGATATGAGGCTCCACACCCACCACCTTGACATTCAAGATGCAATAAATCGTTTCTAATGGCAAAACTACAGACAGCAACAAGCTACGTTAGCAAAAGCAAAAAGCGAGGCAAGCACTCAAAAAGCTCGTCCTGCAATAAGGCTAGCAAGAATTACACAAAACCATACAAAGGACAGGGGCGATGAAACTATCTGAAAACTTTACCCTTGCCGAGCTAACAAAAAGCTCCACGGCTACGCGCCTTGGCATTGACAACTCTCCAAACCCGGAGCAGCTGGAAAATCTAGTTGAGCTTTGTCATAAGGTTTTACAGCCACTTCGCGAAGCTATTGGACCTATCAATATCTCCAGCGGCCTGCGTGTTCCTGCGTTAAATAAGGCCATCGGAGGGAGCGCAACATCCCAGCACTGCGCTATCAATGGTGCGGCGGCAGACATTGACATCGCCGACAACAAGAAGGCCTTCGACTACATTAAGGACAACATCGAATTCGATCAACTTATCTGGGAGTTTGGTAACGACAAGCAGCCAGACTGGGTGCATGTAAGCTATCGCCTTGACAATAACCGTGGTCAGATTCTTCGTGCCGTAAAGAAGAACGGGAAAACAGCTTACGTCAATTTTAAATGAAATGCCCAGCTTATTTCTTGTCAATCCTTTTACTAACTGGATGCTCCGCCGAATGGCATCTATCAAAAGCCGTAAGCAAGAACCCGCAATTAATGAAGTCAATGACGATGACTGTCACGGACACGGTTGTTACCGAGCCGATTGCTGTCAGGGATACGGTCACCATCTCACAGGTGGACACGGTAGAGATAGTAAAGGACAGGTTCCGAGTCAAGATTATGCGGAGCTACGACACCCTTATAATCGATGGAGGCTGTGATGCCGATACAATTGTACGCACTATTAGCGTTGCTGTCCCTCAACTGGTTGTTGGGGAAACTCGATTTCAGCGAGTTCAGCGATATACATTTTGGGGACTTGTCGTGCTGTTGCTGATTGCAATATCTTTGGCCATTATAAGGAAGAGCCTTTTTAAAATTTAGTATCTTTGTCTCTTAAGATAACATCACATGGCAAAGATTAGCACATACCCGGTAGTATCCCCAGAGGGTTCTGATATTATTGTTGGAAGCGATACGGGGAGTAGCAACTCCACTAAGAATTTCACGGCGCAATCTATTGCGGACCTTTATGTAGAGGTTCCTAACACTCTTCAGCAGGTTCTTGATGCCGGCAACTCCGCCACTAATAATATTATTCTTGAAGGAGACATAGAGGTTAATCGCCTTACGCTTTTGAATGGACCGGATGTCACTGATGTTGGCCAGATGGGCTGGAACTCTACCGACGGAACGGCTAACCTGCGCCTTATGGGCGGTAATGTTACTTTACAGATTGGTCAGGAGCAAGTTACTCGCGTAGTGAATAAGTCTGGAGTCAACCTAACTCAGGCAGGGTATCAGGTAGTAAAAATTCTTGGCGCTCAGGGAAACCGTCTCTCCGTATCTCGCGCAATGGCAGACTCAGATGCAAACAGTATCGAAACACTTGGCATTGTAACTGAAAACATTAGCAATAATTCACAGGGGTATATTACCAGCTCTGGCTTGGTTCGTGACATCAACACCACGGGGGCTCTTCAAGGCGAAAGCTGGATGGAGGGAGACGTGCTGTATTTGTCACCAACTGTTATGGGTGGCATCACTAATGTGAAGCCAATCGCTCCACAGCATATAGTTATTGTTGGATTTGTCGTTAATTCAAGCTCAAGTACTGGCTCTATCTATGTCAAGATCGACAACGGCTATGAGATTGATGAGCTTCACAATGTTCGCATTGCCACCGCAACAAACGGTCAGCTCCTTCGCTATAATAGCGCGCTTTCCGTATGGGAGAACTGGACCTCAGATTATATTGTTGAAGGTCAAGTTGGTTTAGTTGGCGCAGAACCTGCTCAAGCGGCTCCCGTTCCTGTTGCTAGCGTGTTTACAAATGCAGACCCGGCAATCGTCCTTGGACAACCAGACGCTTGGGTTGAGATAAATATTCAAGGGACGACTTATAAGTTCCCAGCATATTCTTAATTAAATAATGGACATTCGTAAAGTATCCGTTGGCGCGGACTACAAGTCTGGCGCCATGCATTATATTGTTGACCAAGAAGTTCTTGGCGGGTCGTATAAGATACACCTGATCCAGATGGATAAGGAAAGTGGTAACATAAAAATTTGGGTAGAGAGTAGCGACGAGGTTCTTCTTTGGAAGGAGTTCAATGCCAACATGCCAATATCTATAGAGTATAACATCAATTTTTAAACAACATGAGCAACTTTGACAACTGGATCAGCGACTTGGAGGAAGTACAAACGCCCAATGCATGCAGCATTGACAACCCAGATTGCGAAGGCTGTGGCTCATGAGGTCTCCTCGGTCATTTATTATTAAGCCATTTAACGGGCGCCGGTATGATAACATCAAGGACATCGGCGGCGTAGACTTTATTGTCAGCTCCTCAAAAGAGGACCACAAGGTGTCTAATAGGTTTGCCGAAGTTCAGGAAGTGCCCATTGGTTATGACGGCCCAATCGGGAAGGGAGACCTACTGCTCGTTCATCACAACGTGTTTAAGTTTTACTATGACATGCGCGGCCGTGAGCGCAGTAGCCACAACTTCTTTCAGGACGACACCTTCTTTATTGATGAGGGGCAGTTTTTCTTATACAATGATGGCAGTGAATGGAAGACAACAGGCAAGTACTGCTTTATCAAGCCGGTCGAGACGAAGGACTACTACATCTCTAAGCCCGGATCCGAGGAGCCGCTTGTTGGAACTATCCGCTACATTACAGATGAGCTGATTGCCCATGGCTTAAAGGAGGGAGACGAGATTGCCTTTACCCCTGACAGCGAGTATGAGTTTAATGTTGAAGGCGAAAAGCTTTACAGGGTAAATAGCGGAAACATTTGTATCTTGCTATAATCGACACCACTGAAATTAAATTACAAATTATCAAGGCTGGAGAACGCGCTGTGCGTGAGCTAATTAAGGTTGCACAAGAGGACATTATCAAGCCTAATCCGGACGACGAGCTCGCCGCGGATAGGCTTAAGAATGCTGCCGCCACCAAAAAACTGGCAATCTTTGATGCATTTGAAATTCTCTCCCGCATAGAGGCCGAGCGCTCAGCGCTAGAGTCTCCAGCTGAAGAGGGTAAATCACGAGGAGGCTTTGCAGAACGAAGAGCAAAATAAGATATACGATGTCATCTATGATGTCGTTCCTGCCGCTACGATAAAGTCAAAGAACAAGGCTAAGTCCTGGGTTTATGGCTACGATGAGGAGCATGACATCGTCGTGATATCTAAGGATGGGACCATTGGCGACATCTACAATATAAGTGGTTTACTTGTGGCGCTGCCCAGCCAGCCAGAAAAAGTATATGCCCGCAGCAAAAAACAGGCGGAGCAGTACTGGGAGCCTAACGAATACCCAAAAGAACTCAACAAGATAAAGTCCATATTTGCTTGGCACGACATGTCTTCTGAGTTTAAGAATAGATGGGTCGACTATATTGAGGACGAGTTCGACCGCCGAGACAATGGCTTCTGGTTTATGAACGATGGATGGCCTACGTATATAACGGGGTCCCATTACATGTACCTTCAGTGGACCAAAATTGACATTGGACTTCCGGACTTTCGTGAGGCTAACCGAATATTCTTTATATTCTGGGAAGCTTGCAAGGCTGATGTTCGTTCGTTCGGCATGTGCTACCTGAAGATTCGCCGATCTGGATTCTCCTTTATGGGCTCATCTGAGACTATCAATATAGCTACCATGGCTAAGGACTCTCGTATTGGCATTCTGTCCAAGACCGGATCGGATGCCAAGAAGATGTTTACGGATAAGGTCGTGCCCATCAATAGCAACCTGCCCTTCTTCTTCAAGCCCATTATGGATGGCATGGATAAGCCGAAGACAGAGCTCGCATACCGTGTTCCAGCCTCTAAGATTACAAAGAAGAATATGTCCAACACGGAAGCGGATGACGTAGAAGGGCTGGACACTACCATTGACTGGAAAAACACAGCAGACAACAGCTATGACGGCGAGAAGCTACAGTTGCTGATTCATGACGAGTCGGGCAAGTGGATGAAACCGGACAACATTCTAAACAACTGGCGCGTAACAAAGACCTGTCTTCGATTGGGCTCTAAGATTATTGGTAAGTGCATGATGGGGTCCACTTCTAACGCTCTGGATAAAGGCGGTGACAACTTTAAGAAATTATACTACGATTCTGACATGTCAAAGCGAGGAGCTAACGGCCAGACCAAAAGTGGCCTATACTCTTTATTTATTCCAATGGAGTGGAACTTTGAGGGATATATTGACCGATACGGAATGCCTGTCCTAACTACTCCAGAACGCCCCATAAGCGGTATCGATGGAGGAACCATTAAGATAGGTGCGATTGACTACTGGAACAATGAAGTGTCCTCCCTTAAGTCTGACTCTGATGCGCTTAATGAATTCTATCGTCAGTTTCCGCGAACGGAGTCTCACGCTTTCCGTGATGAAAGTAAGGCGTCTATCTTCAACCTTACCAAAATATACCAGCAGATTGACTACAACGACAGTTTAATAACGGAACACTTTATTACACGCGGCTCGTTTCACTGGCTTAATGGCGAGAAGGACACTAAGGTGGTATGGACTCCCGACAAGCACGGGCGATTTAAGGTCTCTTGGCTGCCGCCAAAAAACTTACAGAACAATGTCCACACGCGAAATGGAATGAAGCTTCCGGGCAATGAGCACATTGGTTCTTTTGGTTGTGACTCCTACGACATCTCTGGCGTTGTTGGTGGCGGCGGGTCTAATGGGGCGCTGCACGGGATGACGAAGTTTCATATGGACGACGCCCCTTCAAATCATTTCTTTTTGGAGTACGTAGCAAGGCCTCAAACCGCAGAAATATTCTTTGAGGATGTACTGATGGCCTGCGTTTTCTATGGAATGCCAGTGCTTGCGGAGAACAACAAGCCTCGATTGCTTTATCACCTTAAGAACCGCGGGTATAGGGGCTTCAGCCTTAACCGTCCAGATAAGCATGCAAGCAAGCTATCCAAGACCGAGCGCGAACTTGGTGGGATTCCCAATACGTCTGAAGACGTTAAGCAGTCTCACGCTTCTGCCGTCGAGTCGTATATTGAAAAGCATGTTGGCATAGATATGGAGGGAACATATAGACCCGTTGACGATATGGGGGAAATGTATTTCACAAGGACGCTTGAAGATTGGGCTCGTTTCGACATTAACAACCGAACAAAGTTTGACGCAACCATTAGTTCAGGTCTTGCCATTATGGCCAATCAAAAGCATATGTATCTGCCTGAGCAAAAGCAATCAAAAATAAGCATTAACTTTGCTAGATATAATAATCGCGGATCACGAAGCGAACTACTACAGTAAATGAAAGAGGTAACTATTAATATATCTCCAAACGGATTTCCTAGTCAGTTTGTATCCGATGCGGAGAAAGCTACTGACGAATTCGGCCTCCAGATTGGACAGGCTATTCAGTACGAGTGGTTTCGCAAGGATGGGAATAGCTCTCGTTACTACGCTCAGCTTCGGGACTTTATGCGTTTGCGGCTATATGCGCGCGGCGAGCAGTCTGTAGCCAAGTATAAAAACGAGTTGGCTATTGATGGAGATCTCAGCTACCTAAACCTTGACTGGACGCCGGTTCCAATTCTACCAAAATTTGTAGACATCGTTGTAAACGGAATGTCTGACCGTTTGTTTACGGTAAAGGCTCACGCTCAGGATGCTGTATCATTAGATAAGCGCACCAAGTTTCAGCGCGAGATTGAGAACGAGATGGTTGCACGGGAGGCCTTGACCAAAATGTCTGAGGCTTTCGGCATTAACCCATTCCAGAACGACCCCATGAAGTTGCCAGAGGACGACCAAGAGTTGTCTCTACACATGCAACTAAACTATAAGCCAGCCATTGAGATTGCCGAAGAGGAAGCTGTCAATACTATTTTGCAGGAGAACCACTATGAGGACATCCGCAAACGTGTTGACTATGACCTTACCGTGCTTGGCGTCGGCATGTCTAAGCAGGAGTTCCTCCCCGGAGATGGCGTTAAGATTAGCTACGTCGATCCGGCAAACGTGGTGTATAGCTACACCGAAGACCCTCAGTTCAAAGACTGCTTCTATTGGGGAGAGATTAAGACGTTGCCCATTACGGAGCTACTAAAGATTGATCAGACTCTAACGAACGAGGACTTAGATACTATTTCAAAGTATAGCCAGAGCTGGTATGACTATTTCAATGTGGCGCAGTTCTATGAGAACGATGTATTCGCTCGCGATACGGCTACCCTCTTGTACTTTAATTATAAGACCACCAAGAAGTTCGTATATAAAAAGAAAGTTCTTGAAGATGGCAACGCTCGTGTCATCGAGAAGGACGACACATTCAATCCTCCGGCAGAGATGATGGAGGAGGGTAACTTCACAAAGATGGAAAAAACCATCGATGTGTGGTACGAGGGCGTCATGGTGATGGGAACAAACATCATGCTTAAGTGGCAGATGATGGAGAACATGGTTCGTCCTAAGTCCGCATCTCAGCATGCTATGCCAAACTATGTAGCAGTAGCTCCTCGCATGTACAAGGGTAACATCGAATCTTTAGTTCGTCGAATGATTCCATTTGCTGACCTGATTCAGATTACGCACCTTAAGTTGCAACAGGTCATTTCACGTATGGTCCCAGATGGCGTATTTATTGACGCTGATGGACTAAACGAAGTCGACTTGGGCAATGGGGCGTCATACAATCCAGAAGACGCACTGCGCCTTTACTTCCAGACAGGTAGTGTCGTTGGACGCTCCTATACTCAGGACGGTGAATTCAACAATGCCCGCGTGCCCATTCAGCAATTGACTGGGAACTCTGGGCAGCAAAAAATGGCTGCGCTTATTGGCAACTACAATCACTACGTGGACATGATCCGTTCGGTCACCGGCCTTAATGAGGCTCGCGATGGCTCTACTCCGGACCCTAACGCATTGGTTGGCGTGCAGAAGCTTGCCGCCCTGAACTCAAACACAGCAACTCGTCACATCTTGGAGAGCAGTCTATACCTGACTCGCACTCTGGCAGAGGCTCTCGCTATGCGCGTGTCTGACATTCTTGAATACTCAGACCAGAAGGAAGAGTTCATCATGCAGATTGGAAAATATAACGTATCTATCCTTGAGGAGATTAAGGATCTATACCTGTACGATTTTGGAATCTTTATTGAGGTCTCTCCAGACGAGGAGCAGAAGGCTCAGCTTGAAGCAAACATTCAGATGGCATTATCTAAGGGTGACATCAACCTAGAGGATGCCATTGATATTCGTGAGGTTAAAAACCTCAAGATGGCAAACCAACTTCTGAAGGTTAAGCGCAAGCAGAAGTATGAGCAGGACCAGTTGTCCGCTATGCAGCAGCAGCAGGCTCAAGCTCAGATGCAACAGCAGTCACAACAGATTGCGGCACAGGCTGCCATGCAGCAGATTCAGGCAGAGACGCAGAGCAAGATGCAGGTCAAGCAGGCAGAGATTGCATTTGAAATTGAGAAGATGCGCAATGAGGCAGAATTTAAGAAGTCACTTATGGCTGAGGAGTTTGGCTACCAGATGCAGCTTAAAGGAGTTGAGGTGTCGTCCTTAAAGCAGCGAGAAGATGAGCGCGAAACGGCGAAGTCAAAACGCATTAGTCAACAGAATAGTGAGCAATCTAAACTTATTGAACAGCGCAAAAACAATTTACCCCCCGTCGACTTTGAGTCTAATGAAGACTCTCTGGATGGCTTTGATTTCGCGGAGTTCAATCCTCGATAATCAATATATTTTTTACTATAACTTTGTCTAATTAAATTAAATCTATGGAAATCAAGGTAAAAGAACTTGGCGAGGTTGAGTCTAAGTCAGTTCAGCAAATTGAAAATGAACTCTTGGCTAAACACGAAGAGTCATTAAATCAAGATCAAGTCTCTAATGACACCCCAGAAGTGGTGGTATCAAAGGAGGAAGAAACAATCCCCTCACTTAGTGAGGAAGACGTTCTTTCATTTATTAAGAATCGCTACAATAAGCAGATTGATTCAGTAGACCAATTGTTCGCTGAGCGCGAACAATCCGTTGACTTACCTGAAGATGTCGCCGCTTATTTGAATTATAAAAAGGAAACGGGACGAGGCATTAAAGACTTTATGAAGTTAAATGAAGACCTTGATGAGTTAAACCCGGATCAACTTATAGCCCAGTACTACGCTAGTACTGAATCTGACCTCGATAACGAGGACATTGAGTTTATGCTTTCAGAGCGTTTCTCATATGACGAAGAGCTCGATGATGAGTCAGATATCAAGCGTAAGAAACTAGCTAAGAAGAAAGAGCTTGCAAAGGCAAAGAAGTTCTTTGAGGATCAGAAGGAGAAATACCGCGCGCCCCTTGAGTCAAGTGGGAGTGTCATTTCTAAAGAAGATGCTGAAGCTTCTAAGGCCTACAGGGAATATATGGCACAGGCTCAAAGCGCCCAAGAGGAGAACCGGAGACGGTACGAATGGTTTGAGCAGAAGACGAACGAGGTCTTCGGTGACGAGTTCAAAGGTTTTGAATTCTCTGTCAACGATAGAACAGTAGTTTACTCTCCTGCTGAGGCTGCGGAAATGAAGAAGGCTCAGTCCGACATCACGAACTTCGTTAAAAAGTACATGAATGAGGATGGCTTAATCAATGACGCCAAGGGGTACCACAAGGCACTGGCCGTCGCGATGAATCCAGAACGATTTGCTAAGTTCTTTTATGAGCAAGGCATGTCTGCTGCGGTTGATGACGTAACGCGAAAGTCTAAAAACATCAATATGGATGTCCGACAATCGCCTCAGTCATTGAACAAGGGTGGCTTCAACGTAAAATCAATGAGTAACGACAGTGGTCGAGGACTCAAAATTCGTTCTAAAAAATAACAAAAAAACAAAGAAAAAATGGCTGGAACAGTCCAAGCAGTACCCGGGTTTGATTTACAACCCAGTGCTGAACAGGTAGCATTGTCTACCAACTACATCACGAACTTCGATTTCTTGAATCAGTATCTTCCCGATACCTACGAGAAGGAGTTCGAGCGTTACGGTAACCGCACCGTAGCATCTTTCTTGCGCATGGTTGGAGCAGAGATGCCCTCTAACTCCGACCTTATTAAGTGGGCCGAGCAGGGTCGCTTGCACACGAAGTACACCAATGTTACTTCCGCTGCTGCCGCTGCCTCTGACACCGCTACATTGACCATCAACGATACGCTTGTTCCCGGAAGTGGAGCTATCGCTATCCGCGTTGGACAAACCATCATGGTGTCTGCCAACGCAGGTGCCGCCACCTTGTACAACAAGGCTATTGTAACTGCTGTTGACACGGCTGCTTCTACGATTGACGTTGCCTATTATGAGGCTGGCGGTCAGACGTTTGCTGCTGCTGCTGCTTGTAGCTTGTTCATCTATGGTTCTGAATTCAAGAAGGGAACTGACGGAATGGAAGGCTCTTTGGAGGCTGACGACGTTATCTTCGAGAACAGCCCCATCATCATCAAGGACAAGTACGCTGTCTCTGGTTCCGACATGGCTCAGATTGGCTGGGTTGAGGTCACCACTGAGAACGGTGCTACCGGTTACTTGTGGTACTTGAAGTCTGAGCACGAGACTCGCTTGCGCTTTGAAGACTACATGGAGACGGCTATGATCGAGGCAGTTCCTGCTGAGGCTGGTTCTGGTGCCGCTGCTGGCGCTGGCGTTACCTACAAAGGTTCTGAAGGTGTATTCTACGTTGTTAACCAACGCGGTAACGTATGGTCTGGTGGTAACCCATCTACTCTTGGCGAATTCGATTCTATCATCGAGCGCTTAGACAAGCAGGGTTCTATTCAGGAGAACGTAATCTTCTTGGATCGTCAGTTCGGTTTCGATATCGACGATATGTTGGCTGCTCAAAACTCCTACGGTGTTGGCGGTACTTCTTACGGTTTGTTCGATAACGACAAGGACATGGCATTGAACCTCGGCTTCACTGGCTTTACTCGTGGTTATGACTTCTACAAGACCGATTGGAAATACTTGAACGATCCCACCATGCGTGGCGGCTTGAATGCAGGCAAGATCAACGGTATGTTGGTTCCCGCTGGTTCTACTACGGTTTATGACCAGATCCTCGGTAAGAACGCTAAGCGTCCTTTCTTGCACGTTCGCTATCGTGCTTCTGAGACTGAAGATCGTCGTTATAAGACTTGGGTTACTGGTTCTGCTGGTGGTGCTTCCACCTCTAGCTTGGATGCAATGGAGGTTCACTTCCTTTCTGAGCGCGCAGTTTGTACCTTGGGTGCTAACAACTTCTTCATCTTTGAAGACTAATCAAAATCTGGGGAGGGGCGTAAAACCCTCTCCCCTTTTTTAATTTTAATCATATCTGAATCATGGAAAAAACGCTCACCCCCGAGGATAAGTCTTATATCCTTCGCCGCAAGAACGCACCGCTATCCTTTATGCTTGCGTCACGCAATTCTCGCCGTAAACCCCTTTTGTACTTTGATGGACAAACAAACCGCGCACTTCGTTACGCCCGTAACCAGCGCAGTCCATTTGAAGACGAGCAGGACGGCAACGCAATCTTGGAGCCTATCGTATTTGAGGATGGCTTCTTGTTTGTTCCTAAAACTAACCCAGTACTACAGTATTTCTTGTCTCTCCACCCCGGATATGGCAGCATCTTTGAGGAAGTAAACTCAGAGCGTGACGCCATGGAGGAAGTGGAACGACTTGACGCTGAGGTAGATGCACTTATTGCAGCTCGATCACTAGATGTTGAGATGCTTGAAAACATCTGCCGCATCATGCTTGGAGGCAAGGTCGATACAATGACTACAGCTGAACTTAAACGTGATGTATTGGTATACGCCAAGCGGAGCCCTATCGCTTTCTTGGAGATGCTCAGCGACCCAACGCTTGACTTGCAGAGTAAGGTTGCTAAGTTCTTTAATGCTGGCATCCTTCGCACCCGAAACAACAACCGGGACGTGTACTTCAACTTGCCAAACAACAAGAGCAAGATGCTGACGGTTCCATTCGGCGAGTCAATGAATTACATTGTGTCGTCATACCTCCAGAGCGACGAAGGCATTGAGACTCTGAAGCTTTTGGAAAACAACCTGTAACGCAGGACTTGTTATACACAGAGAGGGGCCGCAATTTAGCGGCCTCTTTTTTTTAAGTATCTTTGTGAAAACGATTTGAGATGATAAACTCAGTAAGGAATACTGTACTATCAGTAATAAATAAAAACAATTACGGATATATCTCGCCAGCAGATTTCAATCTGTTTGCGAAACAGGCGCAGCTTGACATTTTTGAAGATTACTTTTATAAGATTAATAATCAGATTAACAAGGAGAATGCCCGCATGTCAGGCACTGGTCTTGCTGACGTTACCAAACAACTTGAGGAAGTTGTTTCCTCATTCTCAACATCTGCTGAGCTTTCAAACCTATCTGACAACAGCTACTTTGTGCCAAGTGACTGCTATTACTTAAACGTATTGCAATACAACCCAACTGGCGTTGAGATTGAGCGCATTGAAGAGAGTAAGATTCGTAACCTAACGGCATCGACACTGATGGCTCCAACGACGGCGTTCCCATTGTACGTGTACCGAGCCATTAGCGCATCAGCAATAATCCTTGGCGCAACATCAGCATCTTCTGTAGATGTTTACCCAACAACTATTACCGGGGCCTCAGACGTTAGCGCGTTTTACATTCGCTACCCTAAGGATCCCAAGTGGACATTCCAAACCTTGGCAAACGGAGAGCCTATCTTCAACCAGACTGCGGCAGACTATCAAGACTTTGAGCTCCCTCTTTCGGACGAGCCGTCACTGGTAGTTAAAATCCTTCAGTATGCTGGGCTGTCAATTCGCGAAGGAGACGTTGTCAACTTTGGCAACACAGAGGAGCAGCAAGAAAATATAGCAGAAAAATAAGACATGGCATATCTAACTCAGTATCAGTACTATGCAAACTCAGGCGCATCTCCAGAAGATGTAAACTGGGGCTCATACCAGTACACTAGCCTTTCTGACATCGTCAACAATTTTATGTTGATCTATGCAGGGAATAATGAATTGGTTAATAATATCAACCGATACCAAGTATTGTTTCATGCCAAGCGCGCAATTCAGGAACTCAACTACGACGCGTTCAAGGAGGTCAAAGCCCTTGAGTTAAGTGTTGATAGCCAGCTTCGTTTTGTTTTACCATCTGACTATGTAAACTGGGTACGCATTTCAATGTACAAAGATGGCGTCATCTTTCCGCTGACTGAGAACATTCAGCTCAATAGCGCAGCGGCATATCTTCAGGATCAAAGCGGACGTATTTTATTTGACGAGACGGGGAATATTTTGCAGCCTCAATTCTCTAATCTTGATTGGGCACGAATCACCGGACAACAGAAGAGCATCTACCTCAACGAGAACAATCCTATGTTTGACGGACAGGCCGGATGGAACTTTGAAGGAAGCTGGTACTTCGAGTATGGAATTGGAGCGCGCTACGGCCTTAATACTGAGACCGCAAATGCTAACCCTACGTTCCGCATTGACAAGAAAGCTGGCGTAATTAATTTCAGCTCTGGCATGGACAATCAATTGTGCCTGTTAGAGTATGTGTCCGACGGCATGGAGAGTGGAGACATAAGCGCCATCAGCGTCAACAAGATGTTTGAGGATTATGTATACGCATATATTCGTTATGCCATCCTGTCTGCTAAATTGGGCGTTCAAGAGTATATCGTGAATCGCTCACGCAAAGAGAAGACAGCGCTGCTGCGCAATGCTAAAATCAGAATGAGCAACATCCACCCCGGGCGCCTATTGATGAGCTTACGTGGTCAAGATAAGTGGCTTAAGTAATATGGATATCCAAACAAACTTCATTAAGGGTCGCATGAA
>Ga0181564_10002366_pt1 | contig 16475 bp, 9 predicted proteins | sample 011ome_24_FD_134512 | JGI IMG/M metagenome (GOLD analysis project Ga0181564, IMG submission 134512) | Coastal salt marsh microbial communities from the Groves Creek Marsh, Skidaway Island, Georgia - 011513CT metaG (megahit assembly) | ecosystem: Environmental > Aquatic > Marine > Intertidal zone...
GTGCCCTGCGGAGAAAACAGGGTAGGACGACGACGCATTAATGCGGCCTGCTGCCTTTCTTCCAGTTGCTGGCGCAGTTCCTGCCGGAATGATTTCATGTCTGCAGCCGTTTACTGGCTCATGGCGTCGTAAAAGGAAGAGTCCTCCTGTTGCATCACCGCGGGTTCAGGAAGCTCTTCGTCCAGGAAAATCTCCTCCGGATGAATACCCAGTCGCTGAAAGAGTCGCATATCATCATTTTCCAGCGGATTGGAGGTTGTTAGCAGCTTTTCACCATAAAAGATGGAATTGGCGCCAGACAGGAAGCATAAGGCCTGCATCTGGTCATTCATCTCCTCCCTGCCCGCCGATAGACGGACATGGGATTCGGGCATGAGTATTCTGGCCACGGCGATCATGCGGATAAAATCAAAAGGATCAAGGTCATCCACATTTTCCAGGGGAGTTCCCTTGATCTTTACCAGATTATTGATGGGGACACTTTCGGGGTGGACTGGAAGATTGGCCAGTTCCTTAAGGAACTCGATACGGTCATTGAAATCCTCACCCATGCCTACAATGCCGCCGCAACAGACCTTGATGCCTGCATCCCGAACATTAGCCAGGGTATCAAGACGACCCTCAAAAGTCCGCGTGGTAATAATTGTCTTGTAGTAATTCCTGGAGGTGTCGATATTGTGGTTGTAATAGTCCAGCCCCGCATCAGCCAGTGCTTCACTTTGTTCCTGGCTAAGGGCTCCCAGGGTCATGCAGGATTCCATACCCAGTTCCTTAACACCCTTAACCATGGCCAGAACATGGGTAAAGTCTTTTGCCGAAGGGTGCTTCCAGGCCGCTCCCATACAGAAGCGTGAAGCTCCGTTCTCCTTGGCTTTTCTTGCCTCTGCCAGCACCTTCTCGACAGCCATCAGCTTTTCTTTTTCCAGTTCGGTATTGTGGTGTCCACTCTGTGAGCAGTACTTGCAGTCTTCGGGGCATGCACCGGTCTTGATGGAGAGCAGCGTACTTACCTGGACAGCATTGGGATCAAAATTGGCCCGATGAACGGACTGCGCCTGGAACACCAGGTCATTGAAAGGAAGTTGGTAAAGGGCTTTGACTTCATCAAAAGTCCAGTCATGGCGAAGCGGTGTAGTCATCAGGATTCCTGTAGTCATGAAAATCAGCGGGTATTGTTTCTGGCGGGCTGCCAATTCAGTACTAGAGTGAACATAAGCGAGCCACAAGACAAGTCTATCATGTCAACCAAAATTGCAGAAACCGTAAACAACTGGTTAAAAAGTATCCAGCTCTGGTGCCTGCCGGGGACTTGCATTTATTGCCATAAAAGCAGCTACCGATCCCAGGATCTTTGCAGGAACTGCGAGACGCTTTTCCTTTCACCGCTTTCCCCCTGCACTCGCTGCGGTTTACCCATGCCCCGGGGATATGCTGGAGACAGTGTCTGCGGATCATGCATGGCATTGCCACCGCCGTTTTCTCGACTGTATTCTGCCTATATCTACCAACCGCCGGTATCCGCCCTGATATCTTCATACAAATACCATGGGAAACTGGTTTACGGCAAAGTCCTTTCACTCAAGCTCGCTGCGACACTGGAAACTGCTTATGGGGACAACCACTGGCCTCATTTGCTAGTGCCTGTACCCCTGCATGCCAAGAGGATCAGGCAGCGAGGATTTAACCAGGCTTTGGAGATAGCCCGCTGGCTTTCTGCCGAGCTGGATCTGCCATTCTCCTATCAGGTAGTCAACCGCAGTAAAGATACGGCCCAGCAGGCTGGCCTCAGTGCAGCAGCACGCCGGAAAAATATTCGCGGTGCTTTCAGGATAGCAAAACCGGAACAGGTCAGCGGTAAAAGACTCGCTATCGTTGAAGATGTGGTGACAACGTCTATTACTGTCACCGAGTTGGCCAGGGTATTGATGAAAGCCGGGGCAAGTGAAATCCATGTCTGGTCCCTGGCCCGTACATGCCTGTAAATCAGTGACAATGCTTTTGCTTTTCATAATAGCTTTTAGCTTTTAGCTTTTAGCTTTTAGCTTTTAGCTTTCATGATTGTCGCTGTCTACCCACTCCAGACTCCAGTAAAATGATCTGCCATGATTGATCTTGAATTTGACCGACACCATATCTGGCATCCGTATACGTCCATGGACTCCCCCCTGCCCGTTTATCCGGTCACTGGCGCCGATGGCGTAACACTGACACTGGAGGACGGTACCCGCCTCATAGATGGTATGGCTTCCTGGTGGAGTGCGCTTCACGGCTATAATCATCCTGTTCTGAATGCCGCCGTCCGTGATCAGCTGGACAGCATGTCCCACGTGATGTTCGGGGGTATAACCCATGAACCGGCGGTGGAGCTGGCCAGAAAACTGGTTGCCGTCACACCAGAGCCATTGCAGAAGGTTTTCCTGGCCGACAGCGGCTCTGTTGCCGTCGAGGTCGCCATCAAAATGGCCCTGCAGTACTGGATCAATACGGGTATAAAGGGACGCACAAAACTGCTCACCATTCGCAATGGTTACCATGGAGACACGTTTGGTGCCATGTCGGTATGCGATCCTGTTACTGGTATGCATGAGAAATTTTCCGGGGTGCTGATGGAAAACTTCTTCGCCGATGCTCCCCGATGTGCCTTCCATGAACCCTGTTCCGAAGATGACATCGACAGTATGAAACAACTGCTGGAACAGCACAGCCATGAAATAGCGGCTGTGATTCTTGAGCCTGTCGTCCAGGGAGCCGGGCGCATGTACTTTTACTCCCCTGAGTACCTGAAAAACGTGAGAATACTTTGTGATCAGTATGATGTCCTGCTGATTGCCGATGAAATCGCCACCGGTTTTGGACGCAGCGGCAAGATGTTTGCCTGCGAGCATGCCGGCATAAGCCCGGATATTCTCTGTGTCGGCAAAGCCCTTACCGGAGGCTACATGACCCTGGCAGCGACATTGAGTACAGAGCGTATCAGTGCGGGCATCTCCAGGAATCAGGGCGTTTTCATGCATGGCCCCACCTTCATGGGCAACCCCCTGGCCTGTGCATGCGCCCTGGCAAGCCTGAAACTACTTGAGCAAAACAACTGGCAGGCGAATGTCAGTGCCATCGAGTCCCAGTTGATCAGGGAACTGGCCCCCTGCCGCGATTCAGCTGCCGTAGCAGATGTCAGGGTGCTGGGGGCAATTGGGGTTGTAGAGATGAAGCAACCGGTGGATATGGCGGACATACAGGCCTTTTTCGTGGACCAGGGTGTCTGGCTAAGGCCATTTGGCAAGCTGGTATACCTGATGCCACCTTACATTATCACGCCTGCAGAGCTCCAGAGCCTTACCTCGGCCATCAATCTGGCGGTAAACCGGTAAGTCCCGGTATACCGCGGCTTCAACAGTCTGATATTCCTGCTTTATTGACAGGCTAATAGTCTATAAAATAGCCGCCTTTTGAAAATTCCAAGTAAATACAAAGGTAAAAACCGTGTCTGATGAAAAACAAAATATTCTGAAATTCCTGGAAAACACCTCTGTAGAGGTCACTCCGGGTGGCGCAGCCAAAATCGACGACTTCAGGGACCTGCTGCGTCCCGGTACCACTGTTTTCGTTACCTTCCTGCCAGGGTCTGACTTTCGCGATACCGTCGCCTGTGTCAAACGCCTGTTCGCTGAAGGCATGAATCCAGTTCCTCACTTTGCGGCCCGCTCCATTCCATCCAAGGCCTTCTTTGAGGAAAACCTGAAAATCCTGCAGGCCGAAGCCCAGGTCGATGAAGCCCTTCTCATCGGTGGCGGTGTCGATAATCCTGTAGGCGAATTTTCCAGCTCCATGGAAGTCCTGCGCACAGACCTTTTCCAGGAATATGGCATCAAGAAACTTGGTGTAGCCGGTCATCCTGAGGGTTCCCCGGACATTCCCCCTGAAGAAGTCACAAAGGCTCTCCTGGAAAAAAATGCCTATGCCAAAGAGCATGGCATCGAAATGTACATCACCACCCAGTTCTGCTTCGAAGCAGAGCCGATCATTGAGTGGGACAAAAAGATCCGTGCTGAAGGCAATGAGCTGCCTATTCACATCGGCATCCCCGGACTGGCTACCATCAAGACCCTGATGGCCCATGCCAAGCATTGTGGTATCGGACCCTCCATGCGCGTCCTGACTCGTCAGGCAGCCAACATCGCCAAACTGATGACTACCCGTATGCCCGACAAACTCACCCGTGATCTGGCCAACTACCAGGCCAACGATCCGGATTGCGGCATCAACCTGTGTCACCTGTATCCGCTGGGTGGCATGAAGAAATCTGCTGCATGGCTGTATGCCGTGATGGACGGTGATTTCGAACTGGACGACAAGGGTGGCTTTCAGCTGACCCGCGAGCTGGACATCTGATCAACATTTTGATGCCGTTTTGTGACATGGTTCTCGGCATGCAGAATGTACTGTGAAGCAGCTCGCAGACGAATCACTTGAGAAGTATAAACTTAAGATCACTCCATCTTCCTGATGGTTTGGTCTCACACGATACTTTGAGCCCGGCAATAGCCGGGCTTTTTTATGGGGTTGAGAAAAAACTAGAAACCGTTCATTTCATTTTACAAAAGATTTTTACTGGTTGCTTTTTTAACCTGTGCTAAGAAAGCAAGAAAAGATGTTCCTTCGGAAAGTCTACAAATATGACTATCCAAAACTATTCTTCTGAAAAATTTACTTTCTTCTGATTACCTGTTCCTCCCCGATACCTTCCAATAGCTCACCCAGCGTTTCGTTTCTGCCAGGAAAACAAAAATCCTCGCCGACAATATCAATTAATGGTTCCAGGACGAATTTTCTTTCATGGGCTCTTGGGTGGGGTACAACCAGAGTTGGTGTATCCACAAACACTTCACCAAACAGAATCAAGTCCAGGTCAAGTGTTCTTGCTTCATTCCGTATACCACTGCGCTTTCTGCCAGCACTATTTTCAATATGCTGCAGTTTGTTCAACAGGCTATGTGGTGTTTCATTTTCAAGGGGAACGAGTGCCGCCATGGCATTCAGGAAGTCAGGAGTACCGGGAGGGCTGTCCACCGGGCTTGTGGAGTACACTGAAGAGACCTTGAGAGATGCCACGGAAATATCGGCCAAGGCTTTGAGTGCAAAATCAATGTTTTCGACCGGATCTCCCGCACCTGAAGGAAGATTGGAGCCCAAGGCAACAAAAGCGTGGTTTGAATATGCAGATGCCTGTGTCATGACAGGAGAAAAAGAAGCAGCAATGAATCAGTCGTGGTAGCGTGCAGATAGTTCATGCACGGCATCAACAAAAGCTGTGACGCGATCCGGGTTTACATGCTGGTGGATACCATGACCAAGATTGAAGACATGGCCGTTACCATGCCCGAACTGCTCCAGAATAATGCCGACTTCCTTCCTGATCGCCTCGGGGCTGCCATAAAGGACTGCCGGATCCATATTTCCCTGCAAGGCCACACGGTCCCCCACCCGATCACGGGCTTCGTTGATGGGAATAGTCCAGTCCAACCCAACGCAGTCACAACCACTTTCAACAATTTTTTCCAACCAGAGTCCGCCATTCTTGGTAAAGAGAATCACAGGAATCTTTCGTCCTTCGTTTTCGCGCACAAGACCGTTAACGATCTTTTTCATGTAATCCAGTGAAAACGTATCATAGGCATGAGCACTGAGCGCCCCACCCCACGTGTCAAAAATCTGAACTGCCTGGGCTCCGGCCTGAATCTGCGCATTGAGATAATCGATTATGGAATCAGCCAGTGTATCGAGCAGCTGGTGCATCACTTCCGGTGTATTCATCAACATTGACTTGATGATGGCAAACTCCTTGCTCGAACCACCTTCGACCATATAGGTCGCGATAGTCCATGGACTACCAGAGAAACCTATCAGGGGAACACTGCCATTAAGTTCACGACGGATAAGTTTCACTGCATCAAGCACATAAGGCAGGTCTTTTTCGGTATTGATGACCTTGAGCGCATCAACATCTTCAGGGGTACGCACCGGATTCTTGAATTTTGGCCCTTCTCCCTGGGCGAAGTACAGACCACGTCCCATAGCATCCGGAATGGTGAGAATGTCAGAAAACAGGATAGCCGCGTCCAGGGCATAACGCCGCAATGGCTGCAGAGTCACCTCACAGGCTAACTCGGGATTCTGGCACAGGCTCATGAAATCACCAGCCTGCGCCCTGACTTCACGGTATTCCGGCAGGTATCGACCGGCCTGCCGCATCATCCATACAGGAGTAACATCGACATCCTGTTTCAGCAGTGCACGAAGGAAACGATCATTCTTTAATTGTGTCATGATGAGTGCCGGTGGCGGTTAATAGTCTCAGACTTCGAGATAATCCAGAATGGAATTGGCAGCCTGCCGCCCTTCCCAGATAGCTGTTACGACAAGATCAGCACCACGGACCATATCACCACCGGAAAAAATCTTTTTGTTGGTGGTCTGAAATGGATAGGCACCGTGCTCCAGAGCGATGACACGTCCCCGGTCATCCACATCGATATTGAAATCCGAGAACCAGGGGGCCGGGTTAGGCTGGAAACCAAAGGCTACAAGAACAGCATCTGCTTTCATGACCACTTCGCTACCTGGAATTTCTTCTGCTCGACGTCGACCATTGGCATCTGGTTCGCCCATTTGTGTCTGCACAAATTTGACGCCAGTGACCTGGTCACTGTCATTGCCGACGATTTCTACGGGCTGATGATTGAAGACAAACTTGACGCCTTCCTGCCTGGCATTGGTAACCTCACGGCGGGAACCCGGCATGTTCTCCTTGTCTCTTCGATAGACACAGGTGACTGAGGTAGCCCCCTGGCGAACAGCTGTCCTCACACAGTCCATGGCCGTATCACCTCCGCCAAGCACGATTACGTCCTTGCCTTCCATACTGATGAATTCAGCCATGTTGTCACTGTATTTCATGTGGTGGTTGGTGTTCCCGACAAGATATGGGAGGGATTCAATAACACCATTCATGTCTTCACCCGGGAAACCACCTTTCATGTATTTGTAGGTACCCATCCCAAGGAAAACAGCATCAAATTCATCGACCAGATCCTGGAAACTGACATCCTTGCCCACTTCCGTATTCAGACGAAACTCTATTCCCATATCCTCGAAAATTTCACGTCGCAAATGCATCACGCTTTTTTCAAGCTTGAACATGGGAATGCCGAATGTGAGAAGGCCACCGATTTCAGGATACTTGTCAAAGACCACCGGTTTGACTCCAGCGCGAACCAGCACATCGGCACAACCCAGCCCGGCAGGACCGGCACCGATTACAGCGACACGCTTGCCTGATTCAACAACATCAGACATGTCCGGACGCCAGCCCATCTCAAAAGCCTTATCGACTATATATTTTTCAACATTACCGATAGTGACAGCACCAAAACCGTCATTGAGGGTACAGGCCCCTTCACAAAGCCGATCCTGGGGACAGATGCGTCCACATACTTCCGGCAGGGTGTTGGTCTGATGACACAACTCGGCCGCCTCGAGGATATTGTCTTCCTGAGCCAGCTTCAGCCAGTTCGGAATGTAGTTATGTACCGGACATTTCCATTCGCAATAGGGATTACCGCACTCCAGACAGCGCTCGGACTGAGTCTGTGCTTCCTCCGCTTCGAACGGGTTATAGATCTCCACAAACTTGGTTTTGCGGGTATCCAGAGGTTTTTTCCTGGGATCTTCCCGGTCTTCCGTAAGAAACCGGAACGTATCTTTTGAACGTGCAATGATATCTGACATGGCCTAGTTCCCCGTCACAGTGACATCATTCAACAGCATTTTCAGGTTCGCGGCCTTGGGTTTAACCAGCCAGAACTTGCGGGTGAAATCCATGAAGTTTTCAAGGATATGCTTACCCCATTCGCTGCCTGTTTCGATGACAAATTCTTCTATCACACTACGCAGGTGATGACGGTATTCCTCCATCCCTTCTGCACGAATCCTGTGCACTTCAACCAGTTCGTGGTTGTACTTGTCGACAAAGTCCTTGTCCAGATCAAGGACATAGGCAAATCCACCTGTCATCCCCGCACCAAAGTTATGACCTGTCCGACCAAGTACTGTAACCAGTCCACCGGTCATGTACTCACAACAATGATCCCCTACACCTTCCACAACAGCATGGGCACCGGAGTTGCGAACGCCAAAACGTTCACCCGCCATACCGGAGGCGAACAGCCTTCCACCGGTAGCACCATAGAGACAGGTATTACCAATAATGGAGGTATCCTGGGTTTTAAACGTACTTCCAGGAGGTGGCACTACGACCAATTTTCCACCAGCCATACCTTTACCAACATAGTCATTGGCATCACCGGTCAAATGCATGTTCAGACCACCGGCATTCCAGACGCCAAAACTCTGGCCACAGGATCCACTGAGACGCAGATTTACAGGTGAATCAGCCATACCCTGATTACCATAACGCTGGGCTATTTCACCGGATAAACGGGCACCGATGGAACGATTGAAGTTCTGAACCCTGTAGTTAAATATTCCACCACTCCTGTTCTCGATAGCCGGCAGAATTTCGCTAACCATCTGTTCAGCAAGTTCACCCTTATCCTGCGGCACGTTTCTTTCTGTGACACAAAAGGTATCCATATCACCAGGTATCAGGTCATTATGGAAAAGCCGGGAGAAATCCAGGTTGGCCTGTTTCTCTGTTTGTGGCTCAAGTTTTTCCAGTAAATCAGTCCTGCCGATAATATCTGTCAGTTTGCTGATACCAAGACGGGCGAGCCACTGGCGGGTATCCTGGGCAACAAAGCGGAAGTAGTTCATGACCATTTCTGCCTGACCAATAAAATGCTTGTCACGCAGTCGTTTATCCTGGGTCGCGACACCAGTGGCACAGTTGTTCAGGTGACAAATCCTGAGATATTTACAGCCCAGTGCGACCATCGGCATGGTACCAAAACCGAAACTCTCAGCCCCAAGAATCGCGGCCTTGATCACATCAAGTCCGGTTTTCAAACCACCATCGGCCTGCAGACGAATACGACCTCGTAAATCGTTGGCCCTGAGCGCCTGCTGAACTTCACTCAGTCCGAGCTCCCATGGAGTACCAGCATAGCGTATGGACGTCAGCGGGCTGGCACCTGTACCACCATCATGGCCTGAAATGGTAATCAGGTCAGCGTATGCCTTGGCAACACCGGCGGCGATAGTGCCGACACCAGGACCAGAAACCAGTTTCACACTGACCAGGGCTTGCGGGTTAACCTGTTTCAGGTCAAAAATCAGCTGGGCCAGGTCCTCAATGGAATAGATATCATGATGAGGTGGCGGCGAAATAAGTGTGACACCAGGCACGGAATAGCGTAACCGGGCAATCAGCTCATTGACCTTGCCACCGGGTAACTGTCCACCTTCTCCGGGCTTGGCTCCCTGGGCAATCTTGATCTGCAGAACTTCTGCATTAACCAGATAATGGGGGGTGACACCAAAACGTCCTGACGCAATCTGCTTGATCTTACTGACTTTATCGGTACCAAAGCGGGCCGGATCTTCTCCACCTTCACCGGAGTTTGAACGGCCACCAAGCCTGTTCATGGCCTGGGCCAGAGCCTCGTGGGCTTCCGGAGAGAGTGCCCCCAAAGACATACCCGCTGAATCAAAGCGCTTGAGGATGTCCTCGGCCGGCTCTACCTGGTCAACATCAATGGCCTCAACATCATCACGCAGGGTAAACATGTCGCGAATTGTCGACAGCGGACGATTATCAACCAGCTGCGCAAACGTCCTGTATTTTTCATAATCACCGGTCTGCACGGCATCCTGGAATGTGCTAACCACATCCGGATTGATCATATGATATTCACCACCATGGATGAATTTCAGCAAGCCACCCTGCTGCAGTTTCTTGCGAGGCAGCCACGCATCACGGGCAAGGGTTTCCATGTCATTCTGCAAGTGGGTAAAGTTGGCACCACCGATACGACTGTCTGTATCCGGGAAACATAATTTCTGCACTTCTTTATCCAGACCGATAATCTGGAACAGCTGGGCTCCACGGTAGGATGCTATGGTGCTGATGCCCATTTTAGACATGATTTTCAGCAAGCCCTTGTTGATGCCTTTCCGGTAGTTCTTGTGAGCTTCCAGTCTGCCCATTCTCAGCATGTTCCTGTTGATCATGCGATCAATAACGTCATAACTGAGATAGGGATAAACCGCAGTAGCTCCATATCCAATCAGGCAGGCTATCTGGTGGGCATCACGAGCCGACCCGGTTTCAACAATCAGGTTGGTATCACAACGCAGCCCCTTGATACTGAGCACATGATGCACAGCGGCTGTCGCCAGGAGCGCATTAATGACCAGCTGGCCCTTTTCGGGCAAACGCTCTGAAAGAAACAGCAGGGTCTTGCCTTCCTCTACATGTTTCACGGCAGCATCGGTCACCTGGCAAATTGCCTGCTCCAGGCCAATGGCCGGATCATAGGCCAGGCTGATGACTACACCATCAAACCCCGGTCGATCTATATTCTTAAGCGTATAGAACTTGCGTGGAGAAAGTATGGGAGAGTGCAGTACTATCCTGTCAGCATGCTCACTGGTTTCCTCAAATACATTCAGCTCCCTGCCAAGCCTGGTTTCCAGAGACATGACAATCGTTTCACGCAGGGAATCAATGGGAGGGTTGGTGACCTGGGCAAACTGCTGCCTGAAATAATCGTAAAGCGGCCTTACCTGGCGGGACAACACGGCAATTGGCGTGTCATCACCCATTGATCCTGTACCCTCAGCCCCTTTTTCGGCAAGAGGCCGGAATACCTGGTCAGTTTCCTCGAAAGTGACCTGGAACATTTTCATATGCTGTTCGCCTTCCTCTTCCGACAGCGGCATCATGTCCGCAGTATCTTCCGAGAGCTTGGCTTCAAGATAACTGGTTTTTTCACGCACCCACTTGGCATAGGGCTCACGCACCTTCAGGTACTTCGCCACATCCTCCGAATGCATGATCTTGCCTTCTTCGGTATCCACCACAAGTATCTGGCCTGGCCCTACACGCCCCTTGGCTATTACGTCTTCCGGATCGTAATCATTGACACCGATTTCAGACGCCGCAGTGATATAGCCATTCTTGGTCATGACCCAGCGCGAAGGTCGCAGGCCATTGCTGTCCAGTACACAAGCCGCAAAACGGCCATCGGTGAGTACAACACCCGCCGGACCATCCCACGGTTCCATGTGCATGGAGTTATAGATATAGAAGCTGCGTTCATCCGCGTCCATGTTCTCCATGTTCGCCCAGGTAGGCGGCATGATGAGACGAATGGCCTGGTAAAGATCCATGCCACTGGTGGTGAGCAGCTCCAGCATATTATCCATGGATGACGAGTCAGAGCCGGTAAAGTTGACTACGGGTGCGATCTCCTCAATGTTCGGAATTGCTTTCGATCGCAGCTTTTTCGTCCGGGCGACAGCCCAGTTACGGTTGCCACGAATGGTATTTATTTCACCATTGTGGGCCAGCATCCTGAATGGCTGGGCAAGCGGCCATTTAGGCAAAGTATTGGTGGAAAAACGCTGATGGAAGGTACACATCGCCACTTCTATTCGCGAATCCTTGAGATCCTTGTAGAAGTTGGGCAGATCCACCGGCATCATCAGTCCCTTGTAGGAAATGACGGAATTGGACAGGCTGCAGATGTAGAAATCCTCATCATTCTGAAGACGGATTTCAGTCTTGCGGCGGGCGATAAACAGCTTGACGGTCAGGTCCTGCTTGGATATTCCTGGTGCATCAACAAAAACCTGCTCAATATCAGGCATATTGGCTTTCGCCATACGTCCGAGCACTGAATCATCGTAGGGCACTATTCTCCACCCAAGGCAGCTGAGCCCCTGGGCACTGACCTCTTCTTCAAGGACTTGCCTGGCAGTGCCAGCCTTGTCCTCATCCTGGCTGAGGAAAATCATGCCCACACCATAGCTGTTGGACAGCTCGGCATCGAAAAGCTCGCGCGCAGTTTTCCGCAGGAAACTGTCCGGCAACTGCATCAGCAGGCCACAGCCGTCTCCGGTGACACCATCGGCGGCTATACCGCCCCGGTGCGTCATACATCCAAGGGATTTGATTGCAGTTTCCAGCAGATCATGACTGGGCTTGCCCTCAATATGGGCCACTAGCCCGAAGCCGCAGTTATCTCTGAACTCATCTGGATGATACAGACCCGTTCTCATAATTCTTCTCAAATCAATAGCTTAGGGAGCGAACTAAGGAAGAAAGACTACCTTGAATTTGTCGCGAAGGAGCCGGCCATTGTACAACAAATCCCGGGGCGCGAGCAATCACGAGGACTGCCGCAAGATTTCCCGGTATCGTGCCCGTCAGCCCCCCTGTTTTGTCCCACAACCACGCACATTGCGGGTACTGCACAACTTCCCATAGCCAAGGCATGTATTTTACGACTACTATAACTGCATAATAATTAGAGTGGCCTGCGAATCCCCTTCATGTCTTTACTTACCAGCTGCGAAAAAATATCCGGCCCCATCCGTAGGTCAACCCTGCTCAGCCCTGTTATTGGATTATTCGCTGTGGCAGTCTTTCATGTCGGCGTTGCAGACACGACTGCCCTTACCCAGTCGGAGTTGCTACAACTGGAGGCTATCTGCAATGCAGATGCCTTCCATACATTCAGTAATACCAGCAAGAAACGGATACTTCTGTTTCATCGTGACGGCTATATCCCATCGATCCACAACCAGCTGCCAGACTCCGTTCGTGCCGATGATCCAGACTCCGCTGCTGTCCTGCTGTGTATAGAAGATGACATTGAAGTCATTGAAACCTGCGATATCAATATCCTTTTTAGCGTGGATAGGCAGCGGTATCGCTTTCGCGTAGAGGCTGTTTCCCTGGATACTTCAGGAAACCGGGAAAACGGACTGATTATCAATGGCAGCGCACCCAATACCTGTGATGATATTGGTGATATCGATAATACGATTACCAGCATCATTGGCGACCCTGTCAGCACCAACGACTTGCTGTCCTTCCTGGAATCCAGCCTTCTGGATCGCGAAGACAATGACAGGGACGGATTACGCAATCTTGAAGAGTTCAGAATAGGTTCTGATCCGCTTGACCCCGACAGCCCGCCAGCCCTAGCCGCTGTGCGTGTTAACGGGCTGTCTGCAGCTGAACTCTATGCTGGCGATACAGCTGAAATCAGGCTGGACCTGTATCCAGCATCATTTATTGGTAACACAGCAGACTACTATTTCTGGGCAGATATGCCCGGCGGCCGTTATGTGTTTCAGTATCCTTCCGGATTCCTGCTCACTGACGACATCACTCCTGCGCTCTCTGCTCCCCTGATCAGGATCATGAATGCACGGCTCCTGCGATTACGCAATCTTGAGGCTGGCGACTACCGGTTTTACTTCGAGGCCCGTGATGCAGAAGGCTCCATCGACACCGGCAGTGCTTCACTCACGGTGATTGACGATACGTGCCGTGAACTCCTGGCACTTCCGCTGTCTGTTGAAGACAGCTGGGATGCATCCTGCCTCTCGACCCGGTATTCAGATGATGGTTTGGCAGCACGCTATTATTCATTCACCCTATCCAGCCAAAGCGCACTAACATTGGCACTGAGATCAGAACTCGATGCGGAACTCATTCTCAGGGATGGCAAGGGACGGGATGGTCTCATCATGGATAAATCGGACCTGATTGATGGTGAGGAAATACTAAGCACAGAGCTTGATGCAGGAAGCTATACCGTCGAGGTGGTTCGTCATGACAGTGCCAACAACGAATCATTTGAACTGGCATCCAGTTCTGTACTCCTGCCCTGGCAATTTACTGACGTGACACAGGCCGCAGGCATCAACCATGTCCATGGTTACCTGGCGTCGGATATTGATAAAACTGACCCCAGTTATGAGCGCATCCTGCAGGGTGCCGGCGTCGCTGCTGCAGATTTCGATCAGGATGGCTGGGTGGATATGTATGTTACCGGAGGAAGCCATCGACCCAACCTGCTTTATCGAAACCTTGGCGATGGTACCTTCGAGGATATCGCAGAAGCTGCAGGGGTTGCCTTCGATGGGCGCAAGGATACCGGAGCAACGGCGGCAGACATTGACGGAGACGGCTGGCCTGACCTCTTTCTTGGCGGAGTCAACGGTACTCCCCCACTTTTACTGCTGAATAACCAGGATGGTAGCTTCAGAGATGTCACTACTGCTTCCGGCCTGGCCGATATCCGAAATGCCTACAGTGCCGCCTTTGCCGACTATGACCGGGATGGTGATCTGGATGTCTATATCGCCCACTGGAACACCAGTTCCCAACAGAAATACCTTTTTAGCAATGATGGATCCGGAGTCTTTACCGATGTCAGTACCCAGGCGGGAATCCCCGATGGCCTTATGGCCGATTACACCCCTCATTTCTCCGATATCAACAATGATGGCTGGCTTGATCTTCTTGTAGCTGCGGATTTCAACACCAGCCAGATATACCTGAACAACCAGGATGGTACTTTTTCGATTATCACCGATAACAATATGGTAACTGATGACAACGGCATGGGTGCGGCCGTAGGAGACCTTGATAACGACGGCGATATCGACTGGTTCATTTCCAGCATTTTTGATCCCAATGGCATCCCATCGGATGCCGTTCCCGGTGCAAGCACAGGGGCAACCGGCAACCGTCTATACCTGAATGATGGCGAAGGAAATTTTTCTGATGTAACAGATAACAGTGGTGTACGACTAGGCGGTTGGGGTTGGGGCAGTTGTTTTGCCGATCTCGATAATGATGGCTTTTTGGATATTTTCCACGTCAACGGCTATGTCACCGGTGCATTCAACAACAACAGTCAGTTTCTGACTGATGGCTCGCGCATTTTCCTCAATAACGGAGATGGTACGTTTCGTAATGGCGAGGAAGAACTGGGATTCCAGGACCGTGGGCAGGGACGTGGCATTGCCTGTTTTGATTATGACCTCGATGGCGACGTGGACCTGTTCATTGCCAATAATCAGCAAGCCCCGAGCCTGTACCGAAATGACGGCGGCAATGACAATAGCTTTCTCCATGTTCGTCTTGGTGGAGAAGACAGTAATTCAGAAAGTGTCGGTGCCAGAATCTATCTCACAGCAGGACAAATGACCCAGATGCGTGAAGTCTATGCCGGCAATAATTACATTTCCAGCAACCCTGCTGATGCCTATTTTGGCCTGGGGGCCAATGAATCTGTTGATACACTCAGAATCGTGTGGCCTTCTGGCGAAGAAAAAACGCTTCGGAATATTGAGGCCAACCAGATGCAGACCATTTTCAAATAGCTTCTTTCAAACCACTACTGAAAACCTGAGTCCATACAGGTTACAAACACGAGGCATATTCAGACACTTGTTCTGCAAACCAGCCGCTTCTATTTTTTTTATACTCTTATCACACAAAAAAAAGGCCGCATTATTACGAATGCGGCCTTTTGTTTACTACTCTGCTAACCGAAGCTTAGAACTCGGCACGCAGACCTATGCGGAAAGAACGACCAATCGGATCAAAGTAGACCGGGCTGGCGTTACCACCAGTACCGGTACCCAGGATCGGGGGCGTCTTGTCGAACAGGTTGTTGACGTTACCAAATACCTGCATCTCCATATCAGCCAGAGTGAAGCTGTAAGCCGCATTCAGGTTCCAGTTGACATAGTTAGGCGTACGGTTGGTTTCAATACTCGCGGGATGAGCCGGAGTATAACCTGCATCTTCAGGTCCGATACGGTCTGCATACAGCTGACCGGACTTGATAAAGCGGGCAGAGGCAGTCAGCGTGAACGGACCATTGATGTAGGTGTTGATCCACTGAACAGACCAACCCGGTGCAGATGACCAGTCAGCCAGGAAACCGTTGGTCTGGCCAACAGTACCGGCAATATTCCTGATCAGTGACGGATCAGCCTCTGTAGGCTGTACCAGCTGCTCAAGCATACGGGTTCCAATCAGGCGTGATGAAATGGTCCCGAAGTCATACTGACCCATCCAGTCGGCTGACACGTCAAATCCGGAAGCCTCATAGGCTCGGAAGTTACGGGCTGTCGGCGTGATGGCATCGATGGTCTGGAAGCCCTGGGTCAGGTCATTGGCATCAAACGGCGTACCAGTGATCTGCTGACAGTAGGACAGAATACCTTCGAAACAGCCGTCAAGCACGAGTCCGGAGTTGGCTGGCGTGATGGCGTCCTCAATTTCGATATTGAAGTAGTCAACGGCGAAACGCATGTTAAGGGCTTCCGGTGTCAGCACGATACCGGCAGTGAGCGTGTCAGACTTTTCAGCTTCCAGGCCAGTAGTAGCACCACCCCTCAGCTCAATAGTACAGGGGTCACCGGTATTGGTGAAGAATCCCTGGCTGACGTTGCCGGTCCATTCGTTGGAGCAGAAACCGAATGGTCCA
>Ga0181564_10002380_pt1 | contig 16403 bp, 4 predicted proteins | sample 011ome_24_FD_134512 | JGI IMG/M metagenome (GOLD analysis project Ga0181564, IMG submission 134512) | Coastal salt marsh microbial communities from the Groves Creek Marsh, Skidaway Island, Georgia - 011513CT metaG (megahit assembly) | ecosystem: Environmental > Aquatic > Marine > Intertidal zone...
CTCAGTCGCGGCGGTCGCGGCGTCCCGTCTCCGTCGGCGGCGTCGGCGCCGGGCGCGCGCCAGAGGGCGCTCCGCGCGACGCGCACGGTTTCGTCCACGTCCACGAAGGCGCTGTTCGAGAGCGCGGCGTACTCGATCGCGGCGGGCCACGCGTCGAGCGCATGGCGCGCCTTCATCGCCTCCGCGCGGTCGGCGCGCCCGGGGTGCTTTTCCAAAAAGAGGCGCCGCGCGCGCTCGAACGGCGGGTTCGAGTGGTCCACCGCCACGTCGAACGTCTGCGGCCGCACCTCGATTTCCGCGCGCACCGTCGCGGCGGGGGGGGGCAGGTCGGCTTTGCCGAGCAGCTCCACCACGAAACGCCCGTGGTCCACGTCCTCGAAAATTAAGTGCGCGACGTGCGCGCCCATCGCGAAGGGCAGAAACGCCACGTCCACCGTCAAGGCGGCGCCGCCGCGCACGCGCGCGGCGACGCGCTCGGCGCCGAAGGCGCCGGGGTACTTTTCGCGGCGCACGCGCGGCAACGCGTCCGCCACCAAGTCGGCGTCGAGGGTTTTGCGAACCGACCCGTCTTTCGATCGCGTCTCGCGGGAGACAGACACGAGGGTGTCCCGACGGTTTCGTGTCCCGACGTCTTTCGCTTTACGCCTCGCGTTTGTTTTAGTGCCGTTTTCCTTGTCGCCGGCGTCCATCGCCGCGAACGCCTCGGCGGCGCGCGGATCGTCCCGGCGCAGGTTCACGCACGTCACCGCGAACTCGCAATCCGCCGGGAACGGGTTCGTCACCGCGACGGTCGCGGTGGTCATCTCGTAGCACCGCGCCGCGAACGTCTCCGAGCGCACGGGCGCGTCTGCGTCCACCGATGCCTCCAGCGCGAACACCAGCGTCGACGCGGCGGCGCCGGAAGCGCTCGACTCGCGCGCGGAGGACAACACCAGGAAACACCGCGCCGTCGGTTTTTTTTTTGAGGCGTCGGAGACGTCGTCGGTACGCGTCGCGTCGGAGACGTCTCCGACGTCGTTCGCGTCCTCCTCCGCCTTGGAGACGGTGGGCGAGCACAGCACGCGCAGCGCCGCTTGTTGTTTGGGGCCCAACCGCACTGTCGACTGCTCGAGCGCGAACTGCTTCGTCGCGGTCTCCGCCCCGACGAGCCGCGCGCGGTAGGCGACGGCGACGTCGGAGGGGTTGGTCAGCGCCACGTCCCGCTTCGTGACAGAACCGAGGCGGCAGGCGAACGACACGACGGCTTTCGGAATGAGCGTCGGCAGCGTTTGGAAAAGAAACAGCGAGAACAAGACGCGCTCACTCGGGGAGGCGTCCGTGATGACGACGCGCGCGTCCGCGACGTCAGCGTACTTCTGTCGCAGCGTCTGTAGCGCGTCCAACACGACGCGCGCGTTGGATTCCGCGGCGGCGTCCGTTAAACGGACGTCGCCGTTGGCGGCGGAAGGAAACGCCATCCGCGCGCCGTGCGTTTGTCGCACCGAGGGCCAATGCGCGGCGATCGCGGCGTAGAACACCGAGGCGTCCTTCAAGTCCGCGCCGAAGTTCAGCACGCGCGGCGCGTCCGCGCCGAAAACCATACGCCGGTGTTTCGTGAGCCACCGGAGCAGAATCTGCTCCGACGCGTTGAACGCGTTGGAGCCGGTCAAACCCGCGGGGTCCCGCGGGTCGAAGGTTTTTGTCGAAGGTTTTTGTGTTTCGTCGTCTGTTCGCTCCCCGGCGACGTCGGGCGCGTCGGACGCGGGGCGCTTCTTGCGGGGCGCGACGCGCGCCAGCACGAACACCTTGATCGCCTGCATCACCGCCTGTCGCCACGCCGCGGCGGCCAGGCGCCCCCGCCGCGCGCGGCCCGGCGGGTCGACGTCCAGCGCCATCCACAGCCGCATGCGATCCGCCTCGACGTGCGTCACCTCCCCGTGCTCAATCTGCCGCGCGTACGAGCGCGCCAGCCGGCGGAAGTCGTCGCCGTCGATGAGCAGCTCGGGGCGCACGCCGGCGAGCGTCGCGCCGCAGCTCTTCAGGTGCGTCAGCAGGGCCTCGTACTGCCGCAGCGTCTGCTGCGCGCGCGCGCGCGGGTCCGAGGACGCGTTCAGGGTCTTGCCCAGGAACGTGCGCCCGCTCCAAAACTCGACGAGGTCCACGAAGACGCGCCCCCCGCGCGCGCGCAGCGAGGAGGGCAAGTCCTCGCGCGAGAAGGGCCCGCGAGGCGTCGTCGCCTCCAGCCACAGCGCCAGCGCCGCGCCGTCCGTGCCGGCGCGCTCCGCCTCCGACGGCGAGGGCGTCTTGAGCGAAGCCGCGTCGCGCAGCACGACGGGTGCGAGGTCCGGCGGGAGCGTTTCTTTTTTTCGCGCGCGTCGCGCAAACTTCGCCTGCGCAGACGCGAGCGCCGAGGACGCGCCGACGGGAGCCGCCGCCGCGGCGAGTTGGACGACCAGCCGATCGTCCACCTCGCCGCGTGCGTTGTTGACGTCCACGAAGTTCTCGAGCGTCAGCGCTGAGTTGTCGGCGACGCCCGAGCACGGCACGCAGAAGCGGTTGCCCTCCTCGTCCAGAAAGTCGATCGCCGCCGTGAAGCTCACCGGGACGGGAGACACGAAGGTCACGTCCACCGGCAACGACGGGCGCGCCACGCCGATCTGCGTGCCCTCGGGATACGAGACGCGCAAGTCGATTTTGTTCGTGTCGCTCGGCAAACGGTGCGACACGCGCTCGTTCGCGTACCCGCGGTTGACCAGGTGAAACCGGCGCGTCGTCGGTACGCCCGGCGGCGTCGGCGCCAGCGTGACTTCGCGAGCGTCAAAGTCCAGCCGAGGCCGCACGCCCTCGCCGGAGACGTCCAGGGTCAAATAGGGCGTTTTCGTTTTCGAACCTTCGCCGCGCGCGGGTTCTTCCGTCCCCGAAAACCTCGCGGCGTCGAGGAACACAGGCACGGTCGCGCGGTACGTCCTCGCGTCGTACGGCGCGAACGCGCACGCGATTTCAATCTTTTCGCCGTGCCGCACCGTTCCGCGTTTAGGGTTAAACGAAAACGCCGAAACGAAAACGCCTTCGGGGTCCGCCGGTTTCCCGAGCTCCCAGTCGATCGCGCCCTCTTCTCGGCCGTTGTGCTCGAGGCAGAAGGACGCGACGTGCTCGGTTTTCCGCGCGCCCTCGCGCGCCGCGACTCGCGCGCCGAAGGCGAGCGACGCGAGCGCGGTGAGCCGCACGCGCGGCTCGGAGGCTCGCGCCGTCGCGCGGACGGCGAGCAGCGACGCCCGGGACTCGCACTCGCGCAAGTCGACGCGGTCCTCCGGGACGAGCTCCTCCACGGGCACGCCCTCTTGGTACAGAGGCAGGAAGAACTCGAACGGCTCTCGCGCTTGTTTCGGGTTATACGCGATCAGCAATCGTAACTGCGAGTTGGGGGCGACGCGAATCTTGAACCGGTTCCCGCCTTTGTCCTCGCCCCAGCCGCGGCGCGCGGCGGCGACGGCGGAGCCGCGCGCGACGAGCGCGTTGACGATTCGGTTGCCCATCAGCCCGAGCACGTTTTGCTCCGAGCGCGGCATCTGCGCGCACGGCGGGTCGTCGTACAGCTCCGGGGACCACGCGTCGGTGGGGCACGACGCGGAGAGATACGGCGCCGAGCGCGCGTCCAAACAAAGCGTGGCGTCGACGGGCGAGTCGTTGCGCAGCGTCGCGGCGACAGTCGCCGTCGACCCCACGTGGACGTCGCCGAATCGCAGCGCGCGCTCGACGACGCGCACATCCGGGACGATCGCGTCGACGCTCACCGGCAGACGCACGGTCTTCCCCCCGCGCACGTGGATCACCAGGTGCGACCTGTGCTTCCCCGCGCTGGGGTTCGCGTACAGCACGTCAACATCAAAAAGCCCGCCGGCGGGTACGCGCCCGCGCCGCGGCTCCATCGTCACGCGCGTCGCGGCGACCACGGAGACGTCCTCCAGCCGCGCCTCGTGCGCGTCGTCCACCGCGAACACGGCGTCGTGCGCGCCGGTGTTGCGCAGGGTCACGACGCGCCGCGCGGGGAGCCCGGCGGGCACGAATCCGAACTGCAGCAGCTTCTCCGCGAACCCGAGCGCGGGCGCGCCGCACTCGCCGACGCACCGCAGCGCGCGCGGCGTGGCGTCGCCGGCGACGTACATCTCGAGCGTCCTCTCGTTTTTTTTGTCCTCTCGGCGCGCCTCAGAGGGCGTCCACGTGACTGCGACGTGCGCCGCCGAGCGCCCGGGCACCTCGCCTTCTCTCGGGTGCACGTCGAACGCGCACCCGGAGGGCACGTCCCAGGCGAACCGCGCGGGGTCGCCGTTGGGGTTGGAGATTTTTATCGTCTCGGTGACGGAAAACGACGCGTCGTCGTTCTTTTCAAACGCGAACCGTTTCGTCTCGCAGTCCAGGTCCAGCGCGGCGGGAACCACCTCCGCGACGACGTCGAACGAGAACAGCGTCCCCGGGTTGTCGTTGACCGTGTACGCCACCGTCTCTTTGAACGGCGTGCGGTGCTCGTCGCCGTTCAGCGCCTCGAGCACGATCGCGAAGTGCGCGGTGTCCCCGGCGGGAACGACGCGCGTCTCCGTCGAGGCGCCGCCGCGCAGGCTCACCACGCCGCATTCGTCGGAGGGCTCAATCGGGGCCAATTCGGAGACGGAGGAAACGCAGGTGGTGGCGGTGATGGCCTCGGAAACCACCGAGGTGCCCCGTCGAAGCTCCAGGCGCGCGGATACCGCCTGCGCGGTGCCGTTGGTGAAAGCGAAGTACTTCACATGCGTCGACCCGCCAGCCACGGACCCGAAATCCAGCCGAGACGGCCCCGCCGAGAGTTTCGCAATCTCCGCCGGAATAAGCACGCGCGCGCACTCGCGTCTCTGCGCCGCGGTCGCGGGCTCCGGGGCGTGCTGCGTGCGCGGCCCGCCGCCCGAGGTGGAGGTCTCCGCCTCCACCGCCTGCTGCGGCCGGTTCCGCGGGCGCAGGTACGAGAACGGAATCTTCGGATTCGCCCGGCCGGGCGCGCTCCGCCGCGCCTCGGACCGCGCGCCGCCGCGCGTCGCCTCGGCGGCGTTCGCGGCGTTGGCGGGGTCGATCCACAAAGGCTCGTCCGCGCGGGGAAGCGCGGGCCCCAGGTCGGTCGAATGCGCCCTCGAGCCCCCAAATGCGCCCAAACCCGCGCCGCCGCCGTTTGTTTTGGGTTTCCTCAGGTCGTACTGGGTCCGCAACCCGAGGCTGGTCGGGTCCGCGGGGTCGTCCGCCGCCGAATCCGCCGCGCGCATCCGCGCCGTCCGGGAACTCCGGATGTACGCCGCGTACCCCTCGCGGTGCGCCGCCCTGCGCGCCGCCTCGTCCAGCGTGAACGCGTCCTTGGCGTTTAGGTCTCTCGCGTCGCGCGCGTACCGGGCCGCCGTCTCGGGATCGACCAGCGATCCTCGGCGAGCCGTGGAGGCCGTGGAGGTCCCGCTTCGGCCGACGCGCGCGAGGGTATCGGCGCGTTCGCGGCGGCGCGTCTCCTTCTGCGCCGCCACGTCCACCGGGTTGACGTACTTGCGCGCCTTCTCGAAGTCCGCGGGCGTCGCGGTGAGCCCGCCGGGCATCGCGCGGGAGATCCCGCCGCTCATCGCGAACTTCGCGTCCCGGCACGAGCCGCGGCACATCAGCGACGTCTCGAAGACGGTCACCTTCTCGCCTTCGCCCGCCGAAGCCTCGGCGAGGCCGAGCGCGCGCACGGCCAGCGCGTCGGCGTGCGCGCCCAAGGCTTTGGGCTCGTACGCGATGGCCACGTTCACGGTCTGGCCCGGGAGCACGCGCCCTTGACTGGGCTCGGGCTTGAAGAACGCGCCTCTCGCGAACGCAAAGTCCACGGGCATCTCGTCGTTGAGGTTGCGCACGGTCACCAGGTGGTCGCCGCGGTCGCGCGCGGCGATCTCGCCAAAGTCGAGCTCGGGTGGATCCACCGCCAGCGCGGCGATCACCGCGCGCGCGTGGACGGGCAGACGCAGGGGTTTCACCGGCCCGTTCGCGTCGAAACTGATAGTGGCGTTCAGACGCACGTCCCGCGTCGGTGGCGTCGTCTCGCCGTCGTCGCCGCGCCGCGCCTCGCCCGATCCCGTCCCGTTTCGCGTCGACTTGAATCCCTTCGCGGACGCGGCGGCGTTTTCGTTCGCCGCGGAGGGCGGAAGCGCGGGCCGCATCGTGAACGTCACCCGTCTCTTCTCGTACGGCCGCAACGCGCCCTGCGACGGGGTCACCACGAGCGCGCCCAGGTCGCGCCGCGCGGCTTTGTCCTCGGCGCGGAGCTTCACGGCGAACGTCGCCGGGTAGGGCGAGTTGTTGTAGACGGCGCCGCTCACCGCGCGCGTGTCCCCGCACAGCACGTGTCCGAAGTCCACCGCGCGCATCGGCAAGGGCTCCGCGTCCGGGGCGTCCGTCAGAAACTCGGGCGCGCGCGGCACCACCACCGCGGTGGCGCAGAGGCGCGTCGCGCTCGCGCGTCGCGCGTCCGCGTCGAACGCGCGCGGAGCGGCGGCGACGTCCACGTCCACGGACACGTCCCCCGGCTCTCGGGGGTTCAGGTACGCGGTCAACTCGACCGCCTTCCCGGGCTCGACCGTCGCGAACCTGGGCTCGACCCGGAACACCTCCCGATCGATGCGCCTGTCCCACGTGCACTCGATCTTAGCCTCCGCGGACCCCGCGTTGCGCACCGACACGGTCCGCGTCAGCGCGTCGCCGGGCGAGACGACGCCGAAGTCCAAGTCGCCCTCCACCGCCATCCGCGGCGCGGGCGCGCGCGCGGCGAGGCGCACCGCCGTCTCCCCCGCGTCCGTCTGGATCACGCACGCGTCGAAGAAGTCGTTGGCTTCGTCCGCCGTGAACGTGACGTCGAACGAGGCGGTCAAGCCGGGCGAGAGCCGCGTCGTGGTCACGCCTCCCTTCCCCGCGAACGCGAATCGGGACGTCTTCGGCGGGATCACCTTGACGACGTGCGGGCGAGTGTCCGCGTTGCGCAGCGTGACCGTCGCCGTGTACGCCGTGTTCGCCTCGACGTCCGCGAACGTCACCGCGGGGGGGAACACGCGGAGCCATGGCAGCGGGTCGGGGCCGTGCGCGGACGTGCGGTTCTCCAGCCCGAGGAAACGACCGCTCATCGCTTCCGTCGGTCAATCCAATCAAACGGCCCTCTCCGATCGAGCCTCCTCTCGATGGCCACCCCGTCACCGCGCGCTCGAGCCTCCTCTCTGCGAGCGCCCTGACGCGCTACCCCGTGCGCGCGCTAAGCGCGGACCGATCGCCTCCGGTCGCGCAGCGCCAGACGCACAGCCTACCGCCGGTGCGCCCTCTTGTGTCAACCGGGATGTCTAAAAAAGGCACTCACAGAACAACCTCGGTTGACCGAGGAAAGGAGACATTTCGAAAGCGCGCTTCACGTTTTTCCGGTGAACGGTGCCGATTTCAGTTTCATCAGTTCGGATAAAAAGGCTTCCTAGAACTCCGCGCTTCCCGGGAAGCGCGGGAAGGGGATGACGTCGCGGATGTTCTCCACCCCCGTGCAGTACTGCACGAGGCGCTCGAACCCGAGCCCGAATCCCGCGTGCGGCACGGACCCGTACCTGCGCAGGTCCAGGTACCACCAGTACGTCTCCTTCTCCAAGCCCACCTCCTCGATGCGGCGCTCGAGCACGTCGAGGCGCTCCTCGCGCTGCGACCCGCCCATCAGCTCGCCAACCCCCGGCACGAGCATGTCCATCGCGGCGACGGTCTTTCCGTCGTCGTTCTCGCGCATGTAGAACGCCTTGATGCCCTTGGGGTAGTCGCGCACGATCACCGGCCTGTTCTCGAACACCACCTCCGTGAGGTACCGCTCGTGCTCGCTCTGCAGGTCGGCGCCCCATTCCACCGGGAACTCGAATTTCTTGGCGCCGCTCTCCGCCGCGGCGACGACGTGCTCCACGGCTTCCGTGTACGTGATGCGCGCGAAGTCTTGCGCGGCGACGGACCGCAGGCGCTCGCGGAGGTTGTCCTTGGAGATGTTCTTCTCGAAGAACGCCAGATCCTCGTCGCAGTGCTCCAGCACGTGCGCCACGCAGTGCTTCAGGTACGCCTCGGCGCAGTCCATGTCGTCCTGCAAATCCGCGAAGGCGAGCTCGGGCTCGACCATCCAGAACTCGGCGAGGTGGCGCGACGTGTTGGAGTTCTCCGCGCGGAACGTGGGTCCGAACGTGTACACGTCGCGCATCGCGCACGCGTAGATCTCCGCGTTGAGCTGCCCGGAGACGGTCAAGTAACTCGGCTTGCTGAAGAAGTCCTGCGCGTAATCCACCGATCCGTCTTTGTTGCGGGGCACTTCGCGCGACGCCGGCGCGCCCGCCGCCGCGACGGGCGACGCCAACGCCTCCGCCGTCGCCTTCAGCTCGAGCAAGGTCTTCACGGCTTCGTCCACCTCCTCCTTCGTCGCCTCACCAGCTTTCTTCTTCTCCTTGAGCGCCTTCACCGCCGCGCCCTGCTCGGCGGCGGCGGCGGCGGCGGCGGCGACTTCCGCCGTGGACGCCGGCGCCGGCGCCGGCGCGGCGGCGGCGCCGTCGGCGCCGTTGAGCAGCGTGGTCACCTGGAACTGCTCGCCGGCGCCTTCGCAGTCGGACGCGGTGACGATGGGCGTGTTGACGTAGGTGAAGTCGTGCGACTGGAAGAACGTGTGCGTGGCGTACGCGAGCTGGTTGCGCACGCGCATGACCGCGCCGATGGTGTTGGTTCGAGGCCGCAGATGCGCGATGCCGCGCAAAAACTCGAGCGTGTGCCTCTTTTTCTGCAGGGGAAACGTGGACGCGTCGGCGCTCCCGACGAGCCGCACAGACGTCGCTTTCACCTCCACCTTCTGTTTCCCGCCCGGGCTCTCGACGACGTCGCCTTCGATCACGACGGACGCGCCGGTGGTGATGTCGCCGTTCGCCAAAACGGAGGCGCCCTCCGCATCAGACGTCACCACGGCTTGGATGCCGGAGAGGCTCGAGCCGTCGTTCACCTCGACGAAGGACACATCTTTCTGCGCGCGCACGGTGCGCACCCACCCGCGGAGCTGCACTTTGTCTCCCAGACGCGACTCGCCCCCGTCCGAGCCCTGCGCGAGTTCGCGTGTTGGCGAGGAGCGACGTGGAACAGCACCAGTAGACGTCAGCGCGTGCGGTCCTTCGAACGCGCCTTCGAACGCGCGCTTTGGCGAAGAATAGGAAACCGTCGCTCGATCGTGGGACGCGCCGTGCCGTCCCGCGTGGTCGGGACGTGAAAAGGGAATCTGGATAGGACGGGGGCGCGGGAGACGGACGCGGCGTCGAGCCGCGGGTGCGGTCCGACGGATCCGGGCGTACCTTGATGGAGGCGATGCGCTCGTGCCTCCTGAACGGCTTCGTGGTGGTCTTCGTGTCCACGTCGGTGGCGACCGCGCGAACGGCGAAGTCCACCCGCGACCCCGGGATCGCGACGCGACGAGACGTCGCGGGTCGCGAGGGAGAGCCGCGCGTGGAAAACGCCGAGGACGCGGCTCTGCGGCCGAGGCATCCGACGCCGTTGCGCACCACCAGGCGGGTGGTCATCATCGCGGCCATCGCGAACGGGGAAGAGTCGTCGAACGCGCGGCGTGTCGCGTCTTCGAGTGTCGCGAGGAGGGTCGCGCGCCGAGGTCGAGGCTGAATCGACCAACCCTCAAAACTTTACCCGAAACGGCGGTTCGGCTGTCGGCGCCACGTCGCTCGGATTTGCCGCGAACTTGGACTGGTGGACTCAGTTCACCGACGTTTCGCCACGTCGGCAAAAGCGCGTAACGCGTCGCGATGACGGTTCACGAAACCACAACAAACCGCACGCTCCCCATCACCATGTCCGCCCTCTCCTTCACCTCCGCGGTCGCCGCGCGCCCCGTCGGTGCGGCTAAGGCTGCTAAGGCCTCGGTCTCCACCAAGGTCTCCGCGCTCGGCGGTTTCGGGCCCAACATGCCCGCGGACGAGTACAACAAAAAGATGGCCGCGAAGAAGGCGGCGATCGAGGCCAACAAGGCCAAGGGCGGCGCCAAGAAGGCCGGCGGTCTGTTCTCCTTCGGCAAGAAGGAGGCCGCGCCCGAGCCCCCCGCCAAGAAGGGCTTCTCCTTCGGCTCCTTCGGCGCCAAGAAGGAGGCCGCGCCCGCACCCGCGAAGAAGACGTTCGCCAAGCCCGCGTTCGCCAAGAAGGACACCAAGCCCGCCGCGCTCTCCTCCTTCGGCGCCGGCCTCCCCGGCCGCCGCAAGGTGTCCGGCGCCGCCGCGCCCGCGGAGAAGAAGGGTTTCACCCTGTTCGGCAAGAAGTAAACCGTCGTGAGCCGAGTACACGCGGACGAGGCGACGCGTGAGACGTAGCACAGGATGATAGAGCGCGACGGACGAAGCGGCGACGAACCGATTCATCATCACATCATTAGCGTAGCTAACTTATCGAAACGAAAAACGCGTTCGTTAAAAAGTCGCGCGTCGTCGCGCGTCGTCGTCACACCCCCTTCGGCGGTATGGGCATGAGCAGGTTGTAGAAGTCGCGCGCGAAGACGTCCTCGCATTTTTTCCACCCGCACCACCGCGGGACGATGGCCTTGAGATCCTCCCCCCCCGTGTAGTGCGGGTCCAGGATGAGGAACGCGCACTCGCCCGTTTTCTCGTCCCACTGCACGCCGAGCAGCGTGTACGCCAGTTTCCCGCCGCCCATCATCACGGGCGTTCCGGTTTCGTCAAAGTGCCGCGCCAGCTCGCGCGCTCGGCTCGGCAAGTCGTACCCGCTCGGCACGGTGAGGATCTTGCACGAGACGCCGTACCGCTCGTCGAGGACGTACGCGAGCTCCACGGCGCCGATCCACTCGGCGCTGCCGAGAAACTCCTTGGGTTTGTCCCCGATGTCGACCAAAACGCGCTGGATCTCGCGGTGCGTCGGCGGCGCCAGCGACGTGTAGTTTTGCAACGAAAACCACGAACACAGCGTCTGCAGCGAGCGGTACGCGCACCCCCAGCCGTTGTCGTCGAAGCGGTCCTGCATGTAGTGGTAGTACTCGTACGCGCCGCGCACGCAGTGCGTCGTGCCGTGCGGCACGTGCGACCGAGGCAGCCCGGGCGCCATCGAGTGCACGTCGCGCAGTCTGTGAGAAGCGCGCTCCGTCGGAGAACCGTTTGGAAAAATCGCGTTCGCGACGCGGAGCGCCGGTTTGTCCGTCGGCAAACCGAACCGCGCGTGGTACGCCTCGCGCGTCCGTTCCAGCCCCAGGTCGGGGTCGGCTCCCGGGTCAGCTCCCGGCGGGGTGAGGTACGAGGCGGTCACGGCGTGCGCCGCGCCGGGCGGGCGGAAGTGGAAACACCGCGGCTCGCGGAGTCGCCAGCCGGCGGGGGCTGTTTGTTTAACAGCCGCCTCTGTTAAACACCACCGCGCCGCGGCGACGCGCCGCGCGAGCGCGACGCGCAGGTGCGCGGCGACGGCGGCGAACGTCGCGCCGCGCGAAGTGTACGCCAGAGCGTCCAGGTGCGCGAACGACGCGAGTCCCGGAAGGCGCGAGTCCCTCCCCGCCGTGTCTCTCTCCGCTTCCGTCTCCGGAGCTCCGGAGCTCGCGAGCGGGGAGACGGAAACGGAAGGCGCGCGCTTCTCGGCGTCACCGCCGACGAACCCGGCGCGCGACGACGCGACGCACGCGCGAGGCGTCGCGAACGTTCCAACCGCGAGATTCTCGAGCGGTGGCGCGATGAGCTCGTGCACGCGCGTCGCGTCCGACGACGCTTCGGGAACGCCCGCGACGACGCGCCGCGCGGAGGGCTTCGCGATGGCGCCGCCGCCGCCGTCGCCGCCGCCGCCGTTCGAACGCGCGGCACGCGCGGCTCTCTTACCGCCACCGGTCTTGCCGGAGGACTTTCCGGATTTCTTTCGTCTCTCGCCGTCTCGTGGGCCCTCGGCCGGCTTCGTGAGCTCGCTCGGAAGCTCGGCGGACGCGAGAGACGCGTCGTCGGCGGCGCGCGCGAGTTCTTCGGCGACGTCCACGACGAACACCAGACGCTCGAGCTCTGCCTCGAGCGCGGCGAACGCCTCGGCGGCGCCCGCGCTGTTCGCCGCGCCGATCGGTACGCGCATCTCGCACCTGAACGTCGCGTACTCGCGATCGAGCCACCCCGCCTCCAGCGGCTCGGCGCGCGCGGACACCGCCGCGTCGCTGCTCGAGAAGCGCTGGAAGTAGGACGGCTCGCCCTGCGACACCGCGGCGACCAGGAACGCGCCCTCCAGGTGTGGCTTCGTCTCCAAAACCAGGCGCTCCGCGGCCGCCTTGTCCCCGGAGACGTACGCGCCGACCACCTCGAGGCCGCCGGGGAGCACCGCGGAGGCGCGTCGCAGGTCCTCGCCGACGTCGGACTCCGCCTGCCGACACAACGTGCCGATCACGACGGCGTCGCCGGGGGCGCGATCCGCGGGGCCAACCAGCCAGCCGCGCGCGCCCGCGGGGCCACCGCGCGTCTCGTGCTCGGCGAGGCGCGTGGCGACGGAGGCGTCGACGCGGAGCGACATCGCCGCCGACAGGTCGGCTGCGGCGGCGCGCCGTCGCACGTGTCGAGTCCCGTTCTCCTCGCACCGGGAAAAGCAAGCCTGCTCGCGAAGGCTGATGATGATTTGGCGAGAACCAGCTCGGCACACGCCAGAACTCTGCCTCTAAAAAAAAGCCGTTCGGAATGGCCGCACGCGCGAACGAATAACAGCACTCCCCGCCGCGCGGCAGGTCCCATCGCGCGCGATGTCGACCGTGGCGGCGGACCTCGACGCGCAAGTGCGCGCCATCTACGTCCAGCTCGAGTGCGTCCTCCCCCCGACGCGGACGCGCGGCCGTCCTCCCGCGGAGGGCTTTGCCCTTTTTCCCCACGTGGCCACTTCGCGCGATCGAAGGCGCGCCACCGTCGTCTCGCCTCGCGGACTCGCCTCCGCGCCTCGCGACTGACCGCGCGTTTCGTCCCCGCCCGTTCGCGCAGCGATGGCTTCGGCGACACCGCGACCCTGGAGGGCGACCCCGCGGCCGCGACCGCGCACCTCAAGGCGATGACCAGCAAGATGGCGGAGAGCAAGCGGCTCATCAAGGAGTACGAGCGCGTCGCCGTGGAGACGGAGGGCGCCGACCCCGACGCCGTCGCCGCGCGCAAGAAGGAGATGGTCCAGAAACTCAACGCGTACGTGAACAAGAAGAAGGCGGCGCAGGCGGACATCGCCGCGCGCGTCGCCTCGACCGCCGCGGCGGTGGGCGTGCCCGGCGCGGCGGCGGCGGTGAGCGCCGCGGGCGCCGCGGGCGCGGCGGCGACGCTTGCGGCGCGCGTCGGATCGGGCGCGTCCGCCGCGCCGACCGACGACCCTTCGGCGGCGGCGTTGTTCAAAGGCGCGTCGAGCGCGTTGAAAGGCAAGGGCGTCGCGGGAGGATCGGGAGGATCGGGAGGGAAGGGTTCCGGCGCCGCGCCGGAACAGGTGGACCTGCAGGTGATGGAGCTGCAGGACGTGATGCAGGTGGGAAGAGACGCGATGAAGGCGACGGATGACGCCATCGAGCGGTCGAAGAAAACCGTCGAGACGACGATCCAGCTCGGGCAGCAGACGGCGGAGGCGCTTCGGAACCAGACGGAACAGATGGAGCGCGTGGTGGACGATTTGGACGAGATTCACTTCTCGCTGAAGAAGAGCTTCAAGGTAATCCGGGACCTGACCAGAGGGTTAGCCACGGACAAGTGCATCTTGGCGTTGTTGTTTCTGGTCGTCGCCGGCGTCGTCGCCATCATCGCGGTGAAAATGGCGGGGCTCGACGAAAACGACGAGGTGATCGACGTCGACCCTTTGAATAACCAAAACAACGCCGCGGACAGCGCCGCGCGGAGGATGCACAGGCGGATGCTGTTCGACGACGGCGAGGCGAGGGATACCAGGACCGGCCTGTGGTTGTAGTTATTGATACCAAAAGTGTACTTTTATCATGTCTACGTACGCGGCGTCTTTCGACGACGAACGAATCGTCACCGCCCGCCGTTTGCGTTTGCGCGCACGCGTTTGCTCCGGCGCAACCCGGAGGCGCCGGAAGGCCCCGCCGCCGCCTGTTCCGCTCGACCCGACGCGTCCACGCCGTCCACGCCGCCGCCGCCCCCTCCTCGCTCCCGCGTTTCCCGCGTTTCGGCAGCCGAGTCCGGGAGGCTCGTGTCTTCGCGAGCGTCGTCGAGGACTCGTCCGGGACTCGGCTCCCTCCGCCTCCGCCGCGCGACTTCCGCGCGCGCCTCGGCGTGAACGAGCCCGCGAAGCGCGCGCGTCGTCGCGTTCGCGAACGCGCGCCCCGCGCCGCTCGGGTCATCGGAGTCGTTCGATTCAGGTTCGGATTCGCCCGATCGCGACGCGTCGTCGCTCGACAAAAGCTCGTCGCTCGCTTCAGATGAAGAGGATGACGAGGAAGATTCGTCGTCGTTCGCGTCGTCCTCGTCCTCGTCCTCCTCCTCCTCTTCCTCTTCTACGCGCCCGCGCCGCGTCCACCGGTCAAACTCGGCGGCGACGCGCGCGTCGTCGGCGTCGTCGTCGTCCGTGTCGCCGCCCCGCCGCCTGGCGAGCCTGTCCCACACCTCCGCGAAGTGCCCGCCGCGCTCGAGCTCCGCCAGCATCGCCTCCGCGAGCTCGTCCTCGTCCTCCGCCACGCGCAACGGCACCGGCGCCAAGTCGGCCCCCTCGCCGGGCTCCCAGACGCGCACGACGTCGTCGATGCCCGAGGTGACCGCCACCGGCAGATGCGGGTGCGGACACACGTTGTTCACCACCTGCGAGTCCGCCTGGACTTTCTGCGCGAGCGCGCCCGTCTTTTTGTGCCACACGAACATGCCGCCGCAGTCGCCCCCGACGGCGACGTACGCGTCGTCGCACAGAAACGCGACGCCTTTCAGGAACGTCTTCACGTTCTTGTGCCCGACGAAGCGGCGCACGCTGGGGTCCGCGCGCAGCGTCGAGTCCGCGTCGAACAGCGACCAGGGATCGACGGACGGCGCGACGCCGGGCGAGTCGCCGCCGCGGCCGCGCGAAACCGCGCGGTCGCGCGGCACGGACGCGCTCCGGCGATCGGACGCGGCGCCGGCGTCGCGCGAGACGTCGACGTCTTCTCCGTCGCCTTCGTCCTCTTCCTCGTCCGAGGGGACGGCGTACCCGAACTCGGGCGACGGCGACCGCGACGGGTGCAACGCCGTCGGAGCCTCCACCGTACCTCCTCCCGCCGCGCCGTTAGGCCCGCGCGTGTCGTTTTCGTTTTCGTTTTCGCCGCGCGGCGAGAAGGAAGGCCCCCTCGAGGACCACGCCAGGACGTGCGCGTTCTCCGCGTCCATCGCCCAACCGTCCAGCAGGCACTCGGCGGTTCCGCGCGGCGCGTTCTCCGCGCTCGCGCCGGCGGCGCGCGCGGCGGTTCTCACGTACTCGCGCTCGGCGGCGCGGCGGTCGATCACGTACAGGTGCTCGCCGCGGTAGTTCACCGCGAGCTCGCCTGTGGCGCTGTACGCCAGGCCGGAGACGCCGTCGAACTGAAGCCGCTTGGTGTTGAACCCCGCGCTGCGCCCGGGCGAGTACTTGGCAACGACCGGGAGCAGCGAGGGGTGCTCGCGCTCGCTCGGGCTGCTGGCGCGCGCGCGCGCCGCGGCGGTTCCGCCTTGGCCGTAGCCGAAGCGACGCACGTCGAACACGCGCACGTACGGGTCGTCGCACCCGACCGCGAAAAGGCTCGTGTTGGTGGGGTCGAACGCGATGTCGGAGCAGCTGCCCTGCACGCTCAGGTCGCAAATCGTCTCGTGGTTCCCGTTTGGAAGCCGCAGGTCGAAGCGACGCACGCGGCCGTCCTGGTGCGTCGTCAAGAACACGTCCGCCGACCCGGGCGCGAACCGAAGTTTCATGCCCATGCCCGCGTCCGCCCGAGGGTCGGTGTCGCCGTCGAGGCCGTCGGGGCCGAACAACGAAACCGCGTGCGGCGATGTTCGAGACCTCGGTCCGTCGAGCCACCGGCGTATGGGGCGGCCGCGGTCGGCGGCGGCGCCGGCGAAGCCCCGCGCCAGGTCCACGAGACGCACGTCGCCGTCGCCGGCGACGGTGACGCAACGATTGGACCCGCTGTTCGGCACAAACTCCGCGGAGAAGATGTTGTGCGTGTGCCCCGTGTACACGGACCCGCGACAGGGAAACGCCGTGCCCAGCGACCACACGCAGACGCACAGGTCGTCGCTCCCGCTCAGCAACAAGGAAGCGTCGTCGTTCCAGGAGACCGCGTTCACGCAGCCGGCGTGCTTTTCCAGGGCGGCGGTTAAACGCAGGCCGCGCATCAGCCACGGGTGTGCGACGTGCGGCTCGCGCCGGCGACGCGCGTCCCACTGGCGGCGCGTGAC
>Ga0181564_10002384_pt1 | contig 16394 bp, 9 predicted proteins | sample 011ome_24_FD_134512 | JGI IMG/M metagenome (GOLD analysis project Ga0181564, IMG submission 134512) | Coastal salt marsh microbial communities from the Groves Creek Marsh, Skidaway Island, Georgia - 011513CT metaG (megahit assembly) | ecosystem: Environmental > Aquatic > Marine > Intertidal zone...
ACGTCGGAGAACGCCGCCGAGTTCGCGCGCATGGTGGTCTCCGACTCGGCGCCGCCCGCGAAGTAGTCGAAGTCCTGCGCGTCCATGACCGCGCGCGCGGCGCGCTCGAAGTCATCCAGGTTCACCAGCGCGTCGAGGTCCACCTCGCCCACCGCGGCAGCCATCGCGCGGTGACGATTGCGTGCTCCACGACGAACGCCGCGCCCCTCGTCTCGCCCCGGAAACGTGACAGACTGTGGCAGCCGCAGCAGCGACGTTATGGCGTGGGCGGCGCACCGGTCCTCTGGCTCTCCAAGAAGCAGAAGATGAGATAAATTCGACGCGGGGACACCATGAACCGTCGAAGCGCGTCAAAAAGTCCTCTTTGAAACTCCTCGATCGCGTTCTTTCCGCACTCGCGTCGTCGCGCGCGGCCACGAGAGGCGCTTTCGTGATCCTTCCGAACGCCACGCGCCGCGCACCATGGTCGGCGGCACGGTCACCGCGGGCGAGAAGCTGTTCTGGATCCTCGCGTACAGCGCGTGCTCCTCCAGCATGCTGGTGATCAACAAGCTCGCGGTCCAGGAGCTCCCGTTGCCCACGGTGGTGTCCGGCGCGCAGCTCGCGGTGTCCGCGCTCGTGGTGCTCGTGCTGAAGGTGATCTGGCCCACCACCATGGGCCCAATGGACAAGACCAAGATCGTCCCGTTCATGGTGTACACGGCGATGTTCGCGGCCGGCCTGTACGCCAACATGAAGGCGCTGATGCTCACCAACGTCGGCGCGGTGATCGCCGCGCGATCGTGCTTGCCCGTCATCGTGTGCCTCATCGAGTGGGCGTTCATGGGCAGGTCCCTGCCCGGCACGCGGTCCACGCTCTCGCTCGCCGGCGTCGTTGGCTTCGCCGGCCTGTACATCTCCAACGACGCGGGCGTCACCGTGGACGGCGCCTCGGGGTACGTCTGGCTCTTCGTCTGGTGGATGCTCCTCGCGCTGCAGATGACCTACGGCAAGTGGATGACGGAGAAGATCGAGATGACGCAGTGGGAACGCGTCTTCTACACGAACGCGTTCGCGATTCCCCCCACTATTCTGTTGTTCTTCGCCACGGGCGAGAACGCGGAGGTGAACGAGACGTACGTGGGCGACAACGCGGCGCTTTGGCTCGTCGCGAGCTGCGCGATGGGGGTTGGGATCTCCTACTCTGGGTGGAAAACGCGCACGGTGATCACCGCCACGACGTTCACGCTGGTCGGCGTGCTGAACAAGATGGCCACCATCGCGTTCACGGTGGTCGTGTGGCCCGCGGACGCGTCCTTCGCGTCCATCGCCGCGCTGGTGTTCTGCATCCTGTTCGGGCTGCTGTACCAGGACGCGCCGAAGCGCAAGGACAAGCTAGGCAACAAGAGCGGGCGCGCGGGGGTGTCCGTCGCGTAAAACGTCTCGCGCGTACGTACGTAGGTAGGATGTCGTCGTCGTTCAACCGTCGTTCGAGAAGCGACGCGTATTTGAACACGTATTTGAACACGTGACGTGTTTGCGCGTACGTTTCGAGCCACACCGCCGTCTCTCTACCGATCCGCCTCTCTCCCGACGTCTCGCGACGCTCTCTCGCGGCGACGTCGTCGCCGGAAACGCTCCCGCGTTTGGTTCCGTCGCGACGACGTTTTTTAACGTCGTCGCTTCGTTTTCGAAAAACGTCTCACTGGTCGCCCGCCTCCTCCTTCCCCTGCGCCTCGTCCGCCATGTCCGAGGTCCACAGCGTGAGGTTGTCGCGCAGGAGCTGCATGATGAGCGTGCTGTCCTTGTAGGATTCCTCGCCGAGCGTGTCCAGCTCGGCGATGGCCTCGTCGAACGCCTTCTTCGCCATGTCGCACGCGCGCTCGGGCGCGTTGAGGATCTCGTAGTAAAACACCGAAAAGTTGAGCGCCAAACCGAGGCGGATGGGGTGCGTCGGCGCCAGTTCGTTGCTCGCGATGTTCTCCGCCTCTTTGTACGCCAGAAGCGTCTCCTCCGCGGCGTTTTTCCGCGCTTCGCCCCCTTTGAACTCCGCGAGGTACCGGAAGTAGTCGCCCTTCATCTTCTTGTAAAACACCCGCGACTCGCCCGCGCTTCCGGTTTCCTCGAGGTGTTCTTTCAACAAACGCAACACGCGCTCGCAGACGTCGGAGAGTTCTTTCTCGACGTTCGTCTTGTACTTTTGAATGAGTTTAACGGTGTCGGACTCAGGGCCGTACTTCGTCTCCTCTTTCGCCTCGATGCTGCTCACGATGCGCCAAGACGCGCGGCGCGCGCCGATGACGTTTTTGTACGCCACGGATAACAAGTTGCGCTCCTCCACGCCGAGCTCCGAGTTGTCGGGGGAGCCGCTGGAAACCTCCGCTACTTTGGACATGTACTCCATCATCTCGTCGTAGCTTTTTTGAGTGAAGAAGAAGTGGGACAATAGAGGGTCAGGTCCGCGCCGTTCGTTCGTCGCCCCCGACGACGACTAAAAGAAAACAAAAAACAAAAAACAAAAAACAAAAAACGCGCCTCGCGACACCACACCGCGTTGGCTGTGTGCGCGTTGACTGGTGCGCCCGCCGTGCCCAGTCGAGCGGGTCCGAGGGGGCGACCGCCTCGCGGGGTCGAAGGCGCCCCGGGGGAGGCGGAGGCGCGCCGCGGCTGGACGCAGCGGGACGTGGCTGCTCGCCGCAGCCGCGAGGTGGCCGCGCGCGCCAGCCACGCGGTAGCCCCCCGAGTTCGTGCCCGGGCGCCGCGCTCGAGCTGGTGTCGCGGTTCGAGTTGACGATGCGCGCGACGCGCGAAGAAACCGCGTGATCGCGCGCGAGATCCGGGCCGGCGAGGCGCGCGCGCGGCTCGATCCGAGGCGCCGCCGGAGACGGGCTCGCGAACGCCACGAGGGTCGTCCCGTGCGACCGCGGTCGCGCGCTCGGTTCCCCCGAACCCCGATCCGATCCGCGAACGTCCGGACCCCGGCGCGCCGGAGAGGGTCTTTTCTGTTCGCCTCCCGCGACGGGACGCGCGACTGTGGAAAAGCCGAAATGGAAACGAGAAGCGGCCCGCACGCACCGCTCAGCCTGCTCCGCGAGCTTGGCCTTGTACACGAGCTCGGCGCGGGATAACCCGGACAGGTCCTCGGCGACGTTCATCAGGCTCATCGTGCGTGACCGGCGCGAAACACCGCACAGCACACCGGCGCGGGTGCGTAGTGTGGCACAGAAGGCTCATCCGATTGCCAGAAACGTCGTCGGTAAAAACGTCGCGAGGCGAAAAAGGCGAACGAGTCGAGCGGAAATACACCCCGGTTCTCGAGTCAGCGTGTTTTGCTGACTCGGCGGCTCCGAGGGAGATTTTTTGCGACCTCGATCGGCGGTCGATCGAGACTCGCTTTCGCGCAGTGTCGACTGGAGTGAAAGCTCGTTCGACACGATTTGCGCGCCATTTTTCGCCAGGCGCTCGGACACGCGACACGCTTCCACCATGGTCGTGGGCGAGCTTCTGTTCACGGGGATGACCGACTGGAAACAGGTCGGACGGGGGAAACCCACGGTGCGTGACTTCGCGAGCCCCGTCGCGTCCGCGTCGCGCACTCGTCGCGATCGCGTCCCGACGCGTGCGTCATCCGACTGACCCGTCTTTCCATCCAAAAAAACGCGACGAAACGACAGGACGAGTCCGCGACCCCCAACGTGATGGAGCCCTCGCGCGTGTCCGTCCTGAAGGGCGTGCCCATCGTCGCCGTGTGCGGCGGTCCCTCCGCCGCGCACTGCGCGGCCATCGCCGAGGACGGCCGCGCGTTCGTATGGGGGCGCAACGAGAGCGGGCAGCTCGGCCTGGGCGATCGCGACAACCGGCAGGTCCCCACCGAGCTCGTCGCGAAGTCCCTTCCCGAGGGCGTTCGGTTCGTGGACGGCGCCTGCGGCAAGTCGCACACGGTGCTCATCACCAGCGACGGCGACGCGTACGCGTTCGGCAGCAACAAGCACGGGCAGCTCGGCGTCGGCGCGATCGCGAAGAAGCCGAAGGGGGAGGATGATCTGAGACTCACGCCGACGCAGTGCGCGGGGGTCTCCGGCGCGACCGCCGTCGCCTGCGGCGCCGAGTTCACGGCTTGGATCTGCGGCGACGGCGGCGCGGTGTACACCGCGGGCCTACCTCAGTACGGCCAGCTCGGCCACGGCACGGACCACGAGTACAACATGGCATCGAGCTCGGTGAAGATCGCGTACGACCCGCAGCCGATGCCGCGAAACGTCGCCGGGCTGGCGGATGTCCGAACGTTAAAAATCGCGTGCGGACAGAACCACTGCGTGGCGGTGGACGCCGACGGCAAAATCTGGACCTGGGGCAACGGCGGGTACGGGCGGCTCGGGCACAAGGTGCAGAAAGACGAATTCTCTCCGAAAATGGTGGAGATCCAGGGCGGCGACCGCAACTTGTGCCCCGCGGATTGCGTCGTCGCGGCGAGCGCGACGAGCTCGTGGGTCAGCGCTTTGATGGGCCAGATGTACTGCTTCGGGAAGGTGAAAACCTCCGGCGACAACCACATGTACCCGGTGCCTTTCCTGGACCTGCAGGGCTGGAACCTGCGGTCGATCGCGTGCGGCGCCACCACGTTCGTGGCGTGCGGCGAGGACCAGGCCATCGCGTGGGGGCAAGGCGCGGGGTGCGGCGAGCTGGGCTACGGGGCCTCGGGGCCCAAATCCTCCGCCAACCCCAAGCTCGTCGACTCGCTGGGCGGCAAAACCGTGCACCGCGTCGCCGCCGGCGTCGGACACTCGCTGTTCCTCGTCGACGCGAAGGACGCGGTTGACCTGCCCGTGTTCGAGCCCGAGGAGCGACCCGCGGGGGGCGCCGGCGGCGCCGCCGCCGCCGCCGCCGCCGCCGGCGGCGCGAAGCGCAAGGCGCCCGCGCCGACGAAGGGACCGAAGAAGAAGGGACCGAAGAAGAAGAAGAACTGATCATGAGAGCGACGCTTGGAGCGACGCTTGTTTTATTCGCAGACGCCGACGACGCTTTCCGAGAAGCGCGCTCTTCCGGGTTCTGATCTTCGAAGGTTTCATACATACTACTTTCGTATTACTCACACCTCTGAGGCGCTCATGTCGACTCGTCCCTGGTATTATCGCGTCCCTGGTGTTATCGCTACCCGAACCCTTCCAGCATCGGCGTGACCTTCGCCTTGAGCGCCTCCGGCAACCGCGCCGCCAGCGCCTCGCGAACCTCCTCCGCCTTGTACCTCGCGCTGAAGTGGATCAGCAGGATCGCGCCGGTTTCTCGAAACGCATCCGCGCGCGCCACGAGGTCGTCGATGTGCGTGTGTCCGTATCGCCTGGCGTCCTCCGCCGAACACCGGTCGTCCACGAACGTGCACTCGCAGATGAGCAGCCGCGCGCGCAGCGCGTCGGCGGCGACGGCGTCGACCGACGCGCCGTCGACGGACGCTCCGTTTTCTTCTCCGGATTGATTCGCGCTACCCCTACAGCCCGTCGCGCGGTCGACCCAGTCGATCGTCGTGTCCCCGGTGAACGCCACCTCGGGAACCTCCACGGTGGTCGTGATTTCGACGCCGCGCGCTTTCAAAGCCTTGATCTCCGACGCGGACGACCCGATGAACTCAGCCTTGAGCTTTTCTTTCGTGCCGTACGCGACGTAGCCCTGACTGGGCACCGGGTGCGTGGTGGCAAACGCGCGGATCGTGAGGCGCTTCGAGACCCGGTGCTCGTGGCGCACTTTACTGGCGCTCGCGGCGCCTTCTTCCGCGGAGACGACAGACGCGCTGTCAATTCGCCCGTCGGCGTGTGTTTCGCGTGCGTCGCGTGTGGTCGTTCGTGACCGGTACCCACGCGAAGAGATCGCGGGTTCGATCCCGTCGGTCAAGCCTCCGTACCCGGCGGGTTTCGAGAAGGGCTCCATCCCCACCGCGTCGTGCGGCATGTCGGATCCGTCGAGCGCCTTCATGGCGTCGACGAACGCCGCGAACGCGACCGTCCTCGAGGCTGGCATCAGGATAGTCGGCGGCGGCAACGAAATAAGCGACCGGGTCGCGATGTAGAACCCCGCGCCCCCGACGTGGTCCATGTGCGTGTGCGACAGACACATGGTGTCCGCGTAGACGCACCGCTGCGGACATCGTCCGGAGTCGAACGCGAGTCGCAGCTGCGGCAACACGATGCACGTCTCCTGCCCGCCGACGCTCACGCCCTCGATCTTGTACCCCGACAACGTGTGCACCACGAACCGCTCCTTGGCGCGTAGCTTCGCCGCGGGCGCGTCGTCGGGCGCAGCCATCCGCGCGAAGCCCGCGTCGGGGGGGGCGGCGGACGCGCGGGGTCGGGGACGGGGTCCCCGGACGGCGCGCGCGCTTCGCCCGCGGGAGACACGCCGAGGAGGAGACCTGAACGACGAAGCGGGACGTACGTGCGCGACGCGCGCGGCGCGCATGCACGCCTTGAAGGCGTCGGAGGGCACGCCTGAGGTGTGCCGGGTGAAGTGACGGTGATGGTGACGTCGTCGCGCGCTTTCCGATACATCTCGAGAAAAGCGCCTGAATCGCGTCGTCGGCGGCACTGGCCTCCGCGCGGCGCGGCGTCCGGTCGAGATGCCCGCCCCCGGCCCTAAGGATGGGCACATGTCCAAGTCGTCGCGCGACCTGTCTAAGGGCATCGCGGTGAAGTCCAACGGGTTCAAGTATGGCGGGGGCAAGGACGAGGGCTGGGGCACCGGCCAGGCGAAGGGGCGGCGGCTCGGGAAAGGCCAGGGCGAGCGGGATGTCGCCGCGCGAGCGCGGTTGAAGGCGCGGCTGTTGGCGCGGACGGAGGCGAGGGCCGAGGGCGAGCCCGACCCCGGCACGAAGCGAAAACGGGGCCGCGGAGACGAGAAGGGAGACGAGAAGGGGACGAAACGAGCGCGGGCGAACGAGCGTTCGCCATCTCGAACAGCGTCATCCATCGATGGTGATGACGGTCCTGAGAAGAAGGATCCTTCCGCCGAACCCGCCGACGCGACGCGAAAAGAAGAGGCGCCGTCGGCGGACGACGCGGTTCGGTTCACGTGCTCGACGTGCGGCGTGAAGTGCGGCACGAGCGCCAACTTCGACGCACACAGAGACTCGAAGAAGCACAAGGCGGCGGCGCAGAGGGCGAAGGGGAAGGCCATTCTGGAGGCGATGCGCGCGGGCCGCGCGCCGCCCGGCGCGCCGTAGGAAAAGTTTTACAAGTACGTAAAATTCAGTGAAAGCGTCGAGAGTCGAGTCTCTCGTCGGTAGTACGCGCCGTAGTAGTATCGCGGTGCGTGGTAATATGAAAGTAATAGGCACACGTAGTATCGTGTGATGCGCGCGGATGGCTACCGGTCACGTCGCGGCCGCACGACTCGTCGTGCGTGGGGCGTACTCCATCGCCTCCTCGTCGCCTTCGTCTTTTCGCGAAAAAAGGCGCGAGACGAAGGCGCTTCGTTCGCGCGACGCGTCTACGACAGCCCGAGAACCGCCTCGGTTTCCTCGTCGATCCCGATTTCGTAGTACGCCGGGCGCGTGGGCAAACCGGGGATGGTCGGGAACGCGCCCACCAGGGGCACGATGAACCCCGCGCCGGCGCTGCATCGCACGTCGCCGATGGGCAGGGTGAACCCCTCCGGCGCGCCTTTCAAGTCGGCATCGTGCGAGAACGAGTACTGCGTCTTGGCCATGCAGATGGGCAAATCGCCGAAGCCTTGTTCGGTGAACATGGCGATCTTCGCCTCCGCCTCCTCCGAGTAGCTCACGTCCGCCGCGTGGTACAGCTCCTTGGCGATGGTCTCGATCTTTTCCTTGATGGACGTGTCGTCCTCGTAAAGAAGCTTGAAATCCTCCGCGGCTTTGTTAGAATCGCACGCCTTCGCCACAGCCTCGCCGAGCGCGGCAGCCCCGAGCCCGCCCTCGGCGTGGTGCGTGCACAGCACGCAGTCGTCGGCGCCCGCCGCGAGCGCGGCGTCTTTGATGGCGGCGTGTTCGGCGGGCGTGTCCGTGGGGAAGACGTTCATCGCCACCACCACGGGCACGCCGAACTTCTTGGTGTTCTCGATGTGCCGCGTGAGGTTCGACACGCCTTTCATCACCAAATCCACATCCTCGTTGAGGTACGCGTGGCTCAACGGTTTTCCCGGGGACACGGCGGGCCCGCCGCCGTGAAGCTTGAGCGCGCGCACGGTGGCGACGATCACCGCGGCGTGCGGTTTCAGTCCGGAGCTGCGGCACTTCAGGTTCATGAACTTCTCCAGCCCGATGTCCGCGCCGAACCCCGCCTCGGTGAGCACGAACCCGCCATCGCCCACCATGCTCAGCCCGATCTCATCCGCGATGACGCTCGAGTTCCCCGACGCGATGTTGGCGAACGGCCCGGCGTGCACTAAAACGGGCGTGCCCTCCAGGGTCTGCATCAACGTGGGCTTGATGGCGTCCTTCATCAGCGTGGTGAGCGCGCCGGTGATCCCGAGGTCGTCCGCGGTGACGGGGTTGCCGTCCATGTCGGGCGCGACGACCATCTTCCCCAGCCTGCGCTCCATGTCCTTCAAGCCGGTGGTCATCGCAAGCACCGCCATGATCTCGCTCGCCACGGTGATGTCGAACCCGGTTTCGCGCGTGTGGCCCTTCTCGGTCGGGTTCTGGCCGATGGTGATCTTGCGCAGGAACCGGTCGTTCATGTCCACCACCCTGCGCCAAGAGATCTTTTCGCGGTCGATGTTCAAGCGCGCGAACCGCACGCGCTCCTCGGGGGTCAAATCGTCGGGGTTCGTCTTGTCGATGCCCAGCCGGTCCAACCTTCGAAGCATGGCTTTAGCGAAGACGCGCGAGCCGTCTTTTTTTACCGGGCACAGCCGGTCGAACAGCGCCTCGTCTTTTTGCGTCATCTCGTGGAACACGCGCGCGTCGATGGCGGCGGCGAGCAGGTTGTTCGCGACGCCGATGGCGTGGATGTCCCCGGTGAGGTGCAGGTTCATCTCCTCCATCGGGATCACCTGCGAGTAGCCGCCGCCCGCCGCGCCGCCCTTGATGCCGAAGGTGGGGCCCATGGAGGGCTGGCGGATACAAGCGACGCATTCCTTGTCCAGGTGCGCGCCCATCGCTTGCGCCAGCCCGATGGTGGTGGTGGATTTGCCTTCCCCGAGAGGCGTGGGGTTGATGCCCGCCACCACGACGTAGTACCCGCGCCCGCGCTCCGCCTGAAGCTTCGGGCCGATCTTCTCCGAGAGCTTCGCCTTGAAGTGGCCGTACGGCTCGTAGTCCTCCTCGCTCAACCCGCACGCCGCGGCGATGGTGCGGATGGGCACGGTCGCCGCGCTCTGCGCGACGTCGATGTCCGCGGGGACGGGCGAGATGAGGTTGGAGAGCTTACGCAGCGACGCCCGCTTGGCGATCTGCATCGGGGTCGTGGACATGGGGACGGTCCCGGCCATCTTGTTGTTTCTGTCGGCGTTTTTAAAAGGACCGAACGTTCGAATCGGAACGAACCGAGCGCGCGGGCGAAGCGCGAGGGGCGGAGCGGTGCGTTCGGCGGCGAGCGCGGCGACGAGTCGGCGCGGGGCGGCGGCGACGGGCGAACGTCGGGGCGTGCGGCGCTCGGTGCGTGAGTGTCTGCGCGACGAAAACGCGCGTCGACATAAAGCGTCATCTTATCGACGGCACCTTTCCCGGCACCCACAGCCGTGCGTGGCAGAAACAGAGGTGGAAAAGCGTCGACGAGAAACTCGTGACACCGCCTCTCATCAGGCTCTTGTCCGACCGACCAGACCGAAATGTTGAAACGGCGCTTTTTCCAAATTTGCTTTTGCGAAAAGTTCACAACAACCTGATGAAGAACGCGCGTCGCGTTCGTTTTACCAAACGTCACCCCTAAGACGTTTGGTTTTTCGTCTCCGCGTTCTCCGCGCGCGCTTCTTCCGCCGCGGCCCACGCCGGGCGCGTCACCGCGTTGTTCCTGGCCGCCTCGTTCGCCTCCGCGCCGACGGTCACGAACGCCGCGACCGCCGCGGCGGCGTCGTACGTGGCGTCTGTGGCGTTCGAAAGCGCCTCGACGCTCTCGAACCCCGAGGCGCGCACGAGCGACGCCGCCACCGGTCCCAGCGCGCGGCGCGCGGCGTCGCCGTTCCGAGTGCCGTGCATGGCGACGTCCGTCTCCAGTTTCGCTCGCAAACGTCGAACCGTGTCTCGAGTCGTGCGCATGCGGCCCTCCAGACGGAACATCACCCCCGCGTTCAGGACGCGACCGACGGTGTCGTCCGGCGCCGATTCCGAGAGACGCGCCAGCGATTCGCGCGCGTCGGCGAGGACGCGCCGCGCGGCGTACGCGCACCGCGCGTCCTCGAACCGCCGCGCCTCCTCCGGCGAGAGCGCGGACGTATCCACGAGACTGTCGAGACTGTCGTCGTCCACGCCCGCGACGGCGTCCGCCACGACCGCCGCGTCGTGCGCGGCGACCACGGCGAGGCTCTCGGCCACCGCCCACGCCCAGACCCCGTCCGCCAGTCGCTGCGTCGTCGTCTCCAGCGACCGCATCCGAACGTCGTCCAGGCTCCGCACCGCGTACGCGCCGTCGAAGTCGCGTATGGGCGACGCGAGCAGCGCGCAGAACGCCAGGCACGTGTGTACGCCGTTCACCTGCGCCAGCTTCTTGGCGTGCAGAAACGCCGCCGTCTCGGCGTCGCGCGCGACTTTAAACGCGCCGCCGTGGTTCGTCGCGGCGTCGAAGGGCAAAAGCGGGTCGCGCGCGTCCGACCTCGTGAGCGGCAAGATCATCCCCGGGAACGGTTCCGTCTGCACGAACGCGGTCCACCGCCTGCGCGCGCTTCGGCGCACGGACGAGCCCTCTTCCGGGTCCTCGTCCTCCGGGCCCTCCACGCGCAACGCCGAGCACACCTTGTCCACGACCACCGGAACCGTCTCGGCGCGGCCGCGAAGTAACTCGGCGAGCGCGCGCACGGAAACGTGGTCGTTCTCGCAGCAGTACACTTTCGGGAGAACAACGGTCGTCACGTGGTCGTTCGTCACGTTTCGTTTCGTCACGTTTGTCGTTAAATCCGGCAGCGCGTTCAGAAGCACCTCCTTCCCGAGCCAGTCCACGAGCGCGGGGCCGACCGCGGTGGAGACGCTCGTGGCGGCGCTCAGCAGAGGCGCCCAGACGTTCTCGACGTCGTCCGAGATGATGAACGTGTTCGAGACGACGGGTACGAGACGGTTCGTGTGTGACGATTTTCGATTTTGTGTGTGTGTCTCGGATCCGGGATGGTCGTCCGATTCGGGATGATGGTCGAGCGCGCAAACGCGCGCGAACGCGACGGCGCTCTCGTCGTCGAAGATCAGACGCGCGCTCGGGATGGGCCGGTTCCTATGCCGCACGCTCATGTGCAGCCGGGACTCGTCGAACGAGCGCGTCTGCCGCGCGGCGCTCGCGCGCACGCCGTTCCAGGGCGCGCGCGTGGTCTGCAGCACCACCGTGGGCACGTCCGACTCCAGCAGGGAGGGAATCACCAGGCCCATCGCGAGCTTCCCCGCGCCGACGTGCACGTGCAGTCGCGCTTTTCGTTTTTCGCCGTCATTCTCGACCGAAGAAGCGCTCGCGGCGACGACGACGCGCCGCGCGCCGCGCGCGCGGCGCGCGCGTCCGACAGTCGGGCATCGATGAGGCGATGTGCGATGGGGCGCGGGGAGGACGCACGTCGAAGCGCGCATGGTGGAGTGCGGGGCGCCTCGCGCGTCGAGGGAGAAAAAGCGCGCTGTTGGAATAACCGTCTCTCGGACGTTGAAAATCTTCTGACGCTGACAACAAAGATTTTTTTCAGACTTTCGTCAAATCGCGGATTCTTCGTATGCATCGTCAGTTTCAAAATAATTCGCCAAAACATCGATATCTCCACGTTCCGACGTTCGCGCGCGCCATTTTTTGCCCAACTTAACTCACCGCCCGTTGGACGGCGCGAACACACACGCCGCGCGCGCGCCGCGATGTCGTACTACCCCCCTCCCCCAGCGCCCATGCAGGCGCCCTACGGCCAGCCCCAGCCCGGCTATGCCGCCCCCCCCCCTCCGCAGATGATGATGGCGCAGGCTCCTCCCGACGCGGGCCTCGGGTTCCTCGGCTCCATCGACGGTCTGTACATCCAGCAGAGGGTCGAGCTCCTCGAGGCGCTCACCGCGTGCGAGACCAAGAACCGGTACCACATCACGCCCATCCCCGCGGGCGCCATCCCCGACCCCGCGCGCGGCACGCTCCCCGAGTCCTGGCTCCAGCACTTCCGCGCGCAGAACGAGTTCGCGCCTCTGCTGAAAGCCAAGGAGGAGAGCGAGTGCTGCCAGCGGCAGTTGTGCACGCCCATCCGCAAGTTCGACATGGCGTTCAAAGATGGCGCGGGCCAAACGTTCTTCAGTATCCATCGGCCGTTCAAGTGCTCCATCCCGTGCCCTTGCTGCCTGGTCTCCCCCCAGGAGCTCACCTTGTACGACGCCGCGGGCGTCCCCGCGGCGCGCGCGGAGGAGGAATTCAAGTGCTGCTGGCCGTGCACGCGGCAGTTCACCGCCGAGACGTTCGACGCTCCCGGCGCGCCCGCGAACGTTTTGTTCCACGTTCGCGCCGGCGAGATGTACAGCTCGCGCGGGAACAACTGCTTCGCGCCCTCGTGCTGCAACCGCGACTACGACATGGACGTGATGGACGCCTCGGAGAGCGTGGTGGTCGGGCACGTCGCGAACGTGTTCCCGGGGTGCAACTGCGGCGGCATCACCGAGCGCTCCAACTTGGTGCTTCGGTTCCCGCCGAACGCGACGCCGAAACAACGCGCGGCGCTCGTCGCGTCGACGTTCCTCGTCGAGTTCGCGCACTTCGAAATGCGCAGGCAGAAAAACTAAACTAAACGTCGTCCTTTCGGGTTTCGTACGTGGTATATATACCTTAGTGTACTATAGAAGTGAGAAGTGCGTTTGTTTACTCGGGAAAGGTATTGGGTGGTAGTATCCTCGTTTCGTATCGCGCGCGCGAAAGGCATCATCGCGTCGTTCGCGTCTTGGTTTTCCTGATTTCTCAGATTTTTGCCAGAAACCGTGTGACGTGATGAAACGGCAATCGCGCGCGACCTTCTCGGCTCGGCGGCTTCATACGGCCCTGCGCCTCTCGTGGGGACGCGCTCCCGCGGTCGAGCGCGGGCGCGCGAGGCGATGTTCCGGCGTCTCGCGGAGGAGGGCGCCGCGGCGACGCGCGAGTCGCTCGCGACCGCGGGGCCGCTGGATCTCGTCGAGGCGTCGAGGCGCGCGTTCGCGGACTTCGCACCGGACATCGCCGGCGCCGCGGTGTTCCTGGACGACGGCGCCGCGGAAACCGCGCACTACGCCTGCGGCGCGAGCTTCCTGCTCGGACTAGGGGCGACGAACGTGTTCGCGCTGCCCGACGCGAGCGCCGTTCGCTCGACGACGAGCGGGGTTCCGACGAACGGGACGAACGGGACGACGAACGGCGCGAGCCTGTCGTCTTCGAACGATGAAGATGACCGTCGTCGTCGAGGTTCGCGTCTCGCTTCGCTCGTCGACGTCGCCGGCGCCCCCCTCCCCGCGGACGCGCCGGTGGTGATATTCACGCACAGGTTCTTGAACGTCGTCGCGCCTGACGTCGTGGAGGTGGTCAGACAGAGGCCGGAAACCTCCCGGGTGTTCGTCGCCACCGCCGCCACCGCCGAGGCGCACGCGGCGGACGCCAGAGCCGCCGCGCGCGCCGCCGGCGCGTCCGCCGCCGCCGCGAACGAGATCGCGAACGACGCCAAGGCAAAGCAGGAGCGCGCCTTGCGGACGGCGGTCACGGCGATTCTGAAGGCACACGAGTCACACGAGTCACACGGTTTAACACACGGTTTAACACGCGGTCGCGACGTGGTGACGCGCCAAACGAAAAAGAAAAAGGGTTCGGGGGAACGCGCGGACGAAGAAGACGCGTTCGCGGCGGCGGATTGGGGCGACTGGGGATCATCCGAGGATGACGAAAAAAAAAACGTGGAGCTTTCGCGCCCGGGTACTTCTTGTGGGGATCCACAAGCTTTGGACGCTTCGGACGCTTTGGACGCTTTGTCTCTCCATCGCGCGTCCATCGCGCGAAGCGACGAAGAAGAAGACGAGGACGAAGAGACGAAGAGACGAAAAAAAAGTCTCGAGAGTCTCGAGAGCCGTTTCGCGGCGGCGTATTTTCCGGCGCCGTTCGTCCCGCTGAGCGCGGGCGCGTTCGTGTTTCCCGCGGACTCGGCGGCGGCGACGGCGAGCCTGAGGGGGTCACCAGAGGCTCGCCAGAAAGACGCCACGCGCCGCTCTTTCTTGTGCCCTTCGTACGAGGACGGCACGGAGGAGGACGGCGGCGACGCGCCCGCGCCCGCGGGCGTCGGCGTCCTGGCGGCGACGCTCGCGCAGTTTGGCTTTTCGGCGTGCGGGTTTTCGCGGCTGGAGTGTTTCGCGATCGGGCGCGTCGCGCGCGCGGTGGCGCGCGCCGTCTCCGCCGCGGGCCCTCCCGCCGAGGCCGATACCGAGAGGCGCGGCACGAACGGAAAGCCGTGCGCGCTGCTTCTGGTGGACCGCGTCGCGGACGTGCTGACGCCGGCGCTGGACGAGGCGTTCCGCGGGGACGACGACGACGCGTTCCTCGCCGCCGCGCTCCGGATCAGCCGCCGACGATGCCGAACACGGGAGGGTTCCTATCCGGCGTCGTTCGCGTTCGCGGACTTCACGTTCGAACGTTCCGGGAACGTCGGCGACTGCGATGACGATTCTGATTTCGATCACTCGCGGCGCCGTTCCTGCGGCACGCACGAAGTGACCCTCCCGGGCGCCTACGCGCACCCCAACGACGCCGAGGCGCGTCAGTTCGCGGACGCGTCGACGCGGCGGACGCTTCTCGAAACCGCGATCGCCGCGCGCCGGTGGGTCGCCGACGCGGCGCGCGAGGAGGGCGTTTTTTTGCCGTCGAACACTACCCCCGGTGAACCGACGGAAGCGTCTCGCTCCGCGGAAGTGTCGCCCGCGTTTTTGCGCTCGACGCTCGTGCCGTTCCTGGAAGACCCGAGACTGCGGCTGAGGCGCGGCGCGATGACGCACGCGGTGGCGCTCGTCGCCGCGTGCCTGGAGGACCGCGCGCGCGAACGGCGCCTCCGGGAATCAGCCGACGCATGCGGAGAGGACACGTCCGACGCGTCCGAGTCAGGCGAAAACGCGATCGCGTTTTCGTTCGCCGACGCCGTGCGAGAGATGACGCGCGACGCCGCGAACGCCGTCGCGGCGCGCGCGGGCGAAGGCGCCGCCGCGGCGGCGATCGCGGCGAGTCTGCGAAGGACGCTCGAGAGGAGCGCGACGACGGAATGGCGACGTACGCATTCTCGAGAAGGCGAAACAAGCGCCTTCCGCCGTCGAGGGTTATTAACCCGCGCGTCCGCCGCGGTTCTCGCCGTCGCCGCGTACGCGCTGGCGGGCGAGGCGGCGGCGTTCGAGCGGCGCGCGCTCGGCTTGGGGCGCGTGGACTTTTCCTCCCTGAACGACGAAGAGGAGGAGGACTTACAGGAGGATTCTACGGAGACGGATGATGCGCGTTTTCGCGGCGCGTTTCGTTCGGACGAAAAGGCGAAGCGAGACGCGGCGCGCGTCGCGTCGGCGTCGCCGTTCGGGTCGAGGGACGAGTCGCTTCTACGCGACGCGCTCGCGGATTTCGTCGTGCGTTCGTTTTCGTTCGCGCGAAGCGATCAATCCGAGACGTTGGCGGCCGCCAATCTCGAAAAAAACGAAGAGAAGCTGTTTCAGAATGAAACGCTCAAATGCGCGTCGGATGATGATTGTGATTGGCTCGGGAACGACCTCGCGGCGAAGCTCGCGGCGAGGCTGGCGGATTCTCGCGACGAATCACAATCTCGTTCGCTCTTAGAAGAGACCCGGGACGGCGTCGAGCGTTTTCTGCGTCGGTGCGGTGACGTCGCGCGCGCGCGCCGGCGGTACGCGAGCTGCGGCGGCCTCGTCGATTTCGCCGAGGCGGCTGTCACGGCGAATGACGCCTCCACGAGAGGTCTCGCGCGCGTGTCTAAACTCGACGCGCACCGGAGTCTGGCGAAGGAGCTCGCCGAGCGCGTCTCGGTCGGCGCGGACGGCGGCGGCGATTTTGGAAATCGATTTCCAAAAACCGACGTCGAACGCTCGTCCGACTCGTCCTCGTGCTCCTCCGCGTGCGACGACGTGACGCACGTCGCGTCATCGCTCGGCGGATTCCTGAAACACGGCGTCGGGAACGTGCTCGGGAGTTTCGGAGTTTTCGGAGTTTCTAAACCGAAGCCCTCGGACTCGCCGACGGTGCTGATTTTCTTCCTGGGGGGGATCACCGCGCGGGAGATTCGCGACGTGCGCGCCGCCGCCGCGAATCTCG
>Ga0181564_10002385_pt1 | contig 16394 bp, 10 predicted proteins | sample 011ome_24_FD_134512 | JGI IMG/M metagenome (GOLD analysis project Ga0181564, IMG submission 134512) | Coastal salt marsh microbial communities from the Groves Creek Marsh, Skidaway Island, Georgia - 011513CT metaG (megahit assembly) | ecosystem: Environmental > Aquatic > Marine > Intertidal...
CAAGACTCGCGCGCACTTGCTCACCGAGCACTCCATGGGTTGGATGCTGCTCAAGTGCCTGCGCATGGAGATGCAGGGCGACACGAACGGCATGAAGCGCGCGGCGAAAACCGGATACGCGCTGAAGAGCGTTTTGGATTTCGCCGAGGCGGGGGCGAAGCCGATGAAGGACGCGGCGCGCCCGTTTTTCAACCGACTCGCCGAGGAACCCCGCGTGTTCGCGGAGTACACCGCCGCGTACGAGGACTACTGCGCGAAGCTTCGCGAGCGCGCGGTGGCGAAGAAGCGGGAGGAGGAGGAGGAGGCCTCGAAGGAAGAAAAGTCCCTGGAGGAGATCCCGCGCGAACAGAGGCTCGGGCCGGGCGGACTCGACCCGGTGGAGGTTTTCGAGTCGCTTCCCGAGGCGATGCGGGACGCGTTCGAGAGCGGATCGGTGGACGCGCTGCGCGACTACGTCAACGCGCTGCCCATGGAGGAGGCGAGGACGCACATGCGCCGGATGATGGACAGCGGCCTGTGGGTCGCCACGCCGGGGCAGGAGGGCACCGCGCTGCGAGACCCTGAAGACCCTGAAGACCCGCCTCAAGACCCGCCCGCGCCGGGGGAGGATCGGGAACGGGAACCGGAGTGAGCGCGACGGCGAGCGCGACGGAGACGCGGGGGAGAAGCGGGGGAAGAGAGTCTCTTTTGTGAAAATCTTTTTCTTTTTACATCATCATCACAGCCCCAGGTTTTCCATGAACGTCTCCACGTCCGCGCCGTACGTCCGCCGCGCGTCGTCCGCGTACAGGACGCCCGACGCGTCGGCGATCGCCGACGCCTCGATCCGGCGTCGCTCCGGGTCCCTCTCCACCCGGTCCCTCTCCAGACTTGAAGACTCCCTCCGCGCGTCGATCAGCGCCAGCGCCGGCTCGCCGTTCGACGCCCTCACGCGCTCGTCGGTGAACACGCGCTTGATCGTGACGTCCCCGAGCCCGGCGGCAACGCACGCCGCCGCGACGGAGGCGGCGCGCGCCGCGGGGTACACGAAATGCGCCGTCGGAGCGTTTTTTCGTCTCATCTTTTTCGTCTCATCCGCGCGCCGCGTTTCGGGAATAAAAAAAAAGTCTTCCTCCTCCTCCGGCGCCAGAAGCGCCTCGGCGGCGCGCGCAAAGTCGAGCAGCGTCGCGGTGGTTTCGTAGTGCGCGTCCCTGCGCTCAGTCTCGCGCGGCTGCGTCCCCGCGGCGCGCGCGGAGTCCATCTCGTAGTACGGGGGGTTCACGACCACCGCGTCGCAGCTCCGGAGCCAAGGCGCGAGTTTGGAAAACTCGCGCGCGCGCGCGGCGTCCGCGACGTCTACGACGTCCCCTCGCCACACCTCGACGCGGCGGCTCAGGCCGTTGAGCGCGGCGTTGCGCGCGCACCGCGACGCCAACGAGGCTTGCCTTTCGATCGAAAGCACGCGAGTGTCTCGAGTAGTAGTGTCGCGAGTGTTCACAGAGTTCACGGGGAGGAGTTCATGGGGAGACGAATCGTTCGCGTCGTCGTCGTCAGGGGCGTCGCGCGTCGCGGATCGATCGAGCGCGACGGCGAGGCCGACCACGCCGCAGCCCGCGCCGAGATCGGCGACGCGCGGCGACTGGTGACCCCGGAGACTGGTGACCCGGCCGCGCAACGCCTCCGCGGCGTGCGCGGCGAGCAGCAGCGAGTCCACGTTGCATCGGTACCCTCTGCGCGCCTGCAGCAGCAACAGCCGACGCCGGAACAGGACGTCCAGGGTCTCGTCTGGGAACGGGTGCGCGCGCGCGCCGTCGAGACGATGACGAGACGCGGCGTCCCCGAACTCGACGTCGTCTTCCGAGGCGGCGTCGGCGCCGAGTCGGTCGTCCGTCTCGCGGTCCAGGCTGCGTTCGAGCGCGCGCGTCTGCGCGCGGACGAGCCTGCGCAGCGACGAGGACACGTGCTCTTCGGATCCGACGCCCAGGAACTCTTCCGCTCGCTTGCGTACGAATGCGCGAACAGTCTCCGGCGAGGCCGGCGCGCGCTTCGGCAGAGCCTTGCCCGTTGTCGTCGGGGATGGGCACGCGCGCGCGGCGGACGAGAGCGACGGACCCATGACCCTGGCGGAGGACGCGCGCATGGCATCGACTGGACGAGCACGTGAAAAAGCGCGTTGACATCACCACGACACCACCGCTTTCCAGCACCAGTGATCGGCTGACTCCGCGTTTGCCACGACGTTTTCCCGCGAAAGCCACGACCGATGTTGTTTAAAACGCCAGCGCGCGATCCGCGCGGGCTCGCGACTCCCCTCGCCCGTTCTCGAGCATGTCCTCCTCCGACGACTCCGACCACCCCGTTTCCGCGGCCGAGGAGGCTTTCCAGCAGCGCCAGATGGCCGTGGTGAAACGCCTCAAGGCTCTGGGCGTCGCCATGATTCGCGGCGTCGACGAGGATGTCGAGCCCCCGTACTCGGACGAGGTCGTCGCCGACTTTCGGATCGTGGTGATCACCAAGGAGCGCGCGGCGGCCATCGAGACCGCGCGCAGATTCGCCATGGGTTCGGCGTTCGACAGCGACAGCGACAGCGACGACGACGTTAGCGGTCTCGTGATGTTCGACACCTCGAGCGGCAACGCCGTCGTCTCGAACATCGCCGACGCCGTGAAGCGCGCCGTCGCGAAGAGATCCGTCTCTTCAAAGTTTGACCACCTGCTCGCGTTGACGTACGCGCTGCACAGCGACGACATGTGGGCGCGCGACAACGAGATGTGGGGCGAGGGGGATGAGATGCAGTCCGCGTGCGAGAAGCTCGGCGCCGCGTGGAAAAAGCTCCTCGCGAACAACGCCAACGACGCGCTCGGCGCGGATGAGGAGTTCACGAGACCGGGCGCGGAGGCGCTGCTCGAGGACTTCGGGAAGATGCTCGAGAGCGTCGGGAAGGACGTGGAGGTGACGTACCCGTTCGACTGGAAGCCGTGAAGCGTACGTAACGAGCGCGGAGGATTTGCCGTGGGACGACCGGAGGACGAACGAGACGAACGAGACGGCGCGAAAACGAGACGGCGCGAAAAAACGAGACGGCGCGAAAAAACGCGAAAAACTTGAAGCCTTCTCTGCGTGACCCAAATGTGTAATTGGTTCTCGTTCAGGAGGCATCAGCTCTCCGTTCTTCGTGTGTGATCATCAGGCGCGCGAACGGAGAGACGGGAGCGCGAGCGAGGGACTGGCATGTAGCCGCGCCCCGCTTCGAGCGCTCTGTCACCCGTCCTCGAGCGTCCGCCGCGCGTCCTCGCGTTCGCCCCCTCTGATTGAAAATCTGTCGTGCGCGCATCGACGACAACGACCCGACAAGCGGACGCGGGGTTGCGTCGCGGGGTCGGGCGTGACCCCGCGCGCCTCCGACCGCGGCGCGTTCGCCGCGTGCCGTCGTCTCGCATTTTGCGCTCAGTTTTGGTCATCCTCGGGGGCTCACGTCACGTGGCACGGCGCGGCGAGCGCTGACGAGCACACCGACCTGCTCAGCGAGCGAGTCACCGGGGCGACCTGCCTCTTAGGGTGACACTTGAGTCAGCGACTCCATAGATCGACCCCTGATACGGTGTGGCTGAACCCAAAATCGCGGTTTAAATTAATACCCGAATTAATTGCCTCGAGGTGTGACAAGAGCTCCCCGAATTAATTTCGCAATTAATTTTACTCAAGGATGACAGTCTAACGTAGTCAACCTTGATATGGGCCCCGAGAGTTTCAGGCTAACCGAATGTCCATACGAGTCGAAGCGCGTCACAACGCAGGTTTCAGGGTTTCGGCGCTTTGTTTTTCTTTTTCTCTTTTTCAGTGCGAGGGCGGCAGAGACGAGAGACGAGAGACGCAGCGAGTCGTGACCTAAGAGCGTATCGCGTGAATAATTCCCGGGGGGCGACCTCTAGTCGTCTAGGAACCTCTGGTCGTCTCTCGCCTCGTCGCCCCGCCCGTTTCTAAGTGAGCGGAAAGAATGTAGCGCACGCCCGTTCACGCGGTGAGGAGCCCCTTGTCGCGCCTGAGCTCCTGCTTGTACTTGGACATGCGGGACTTGCGCCTCGCGCCGGTGTTCTTGTGCAGCACGCCCTTCCCCACCGCCTTATCCACCGCCTTGGTCGCCTGCGAGATGAGCGCCTCGAGCTCGCCGACGTCAGCGTCCGAGCACGCCGACGCCGCCTTGAGCGCCTCCGCCTTGAGGAACACCTTCTTCATGCGCGTGGTGATCTCCGACTTGCGCATCTTGTTCTTCAGACGCTCGTTGCGGGACTGTCGGTGGTTGGGGCGATCGGAGTGTGTGATGATTGGGAAACGACAGGTCAGTCGCGGTCGATTCGCGATGAGTGGTTCAGGGCGTCTTTCGTGCGGAGGCGCCACCGACGACGTGCCTCTCCGCTCGGAAGAAAGAAATCGACACCCTCTCGAAAAAGCCGCACGAGGGTTTTGGTACATCGCCCGGCGAGCCCGCGCGTTTCGCGCGACGCGACTGGCAGGGGCGCGAGCCGAGCGCGCTTCCCGCGCGTTCACGCGTGTGTCGATGAGAATACGCGCTCGCGGCGTCCGTTCGCGCGCGCCGTGCCCCGGCTGTGGCCGCGCTTCGTACCTGAATGACGCGGGCCTTTTTGTTTTGCTTCGCCTCCACCGCGAACGCGACGCGCGCGCCGGAGACGCGGGCGGCGGGCTGCGCGAACGCGGCGACGGCCTTCTTGAAGCCGAGGCCGGCCGCTTTGGGCGCCGCGAGGGAGAGCGAGGAGAAAGCGTTGACGAGCGCCATCGTGTGCGTTCAGAGTGCGCGAGCCCCGGCGACCGGCGCGGCTTTCCACGCGACGCCGGACGCGATTACGTGTTATCTGCTCTCTCGGATAAAAAGGCGGACGCCAGGTCGAGCGAAAGACCCAGGAAACGAGGATTCGCGCGAAGAAACGGACCTCGTTTTCCGTTTTCTCGCCTCGAAACTGAATGCTCATACGCGATCATGAGAGCGCATTCTTTCGCCCAAGTCCGATCGGCCAACCCGACTGGCCGACTTGTCGTCGTTACACCGCGCGACGCGTAATATCTCGGCAACCGCTTCGAAGCGACGCGATTGGTCTCGCGGTGTCCGCTTCGGTCACTCTCCGCGACGCCCTTCGCCCGTCCCGACGCACGATGCGAGCCGCCGCGTTCGCTCTCGGCCGACGCGCCGCCGGCGCCGCCGGCGCCGCCGGCGCCAGCGCGTTCCCCTCAAACGCGGGTCGCGCGCTCGCCCCTGCGCTGGCTCCCCTCGCGCATCACGCCACGGCGTCTTCGGGGTTCGCGACGAGCGCGGTCGCGCGCGCGCGCGCCGCGCTCGCGCCCCGCGCGCCCTCCTTCGGCGCGTCCCTCGCGGTTGCGTCGTGCGCGATCGCCACGAGCGCGGTGGCCGCGGGCGTCGCGGGCGCGCCCGCGCGCGCCAAGGAGGCGGTGCCCATCGCGTCGCTGCCCTTTTCGAAGGTGACCCTGTACCAGTACGACGTGTGCCCGTTCTGCAACAAGGTGAAGGCGATGCTGGACTTCCACGGCGTGCCGTACGACGTGGTGGAGGTGAACCCGCTGACGAAGAGCGAGATGGCGTTCTCGAAGGAGTACAAGAAGGTGCCGGTGCTGGTGGTGGACGGGACGCAGATCAACAACAGCGGCGAGATCATGCGCTGGCTGGAAGATCGCGTGCCGTCGGCGACGAAACTGAAAACGAAAAAAAACCGCGCCGCCGCGGAGAAGGAAAAACGGTGGATGTCCTGGGTGGACGACCGGTTCGTGCACGTCGTGACGCCCAACATCTACCGCACGTGGACGGAGGCGTTCAGCTCCTTCGACTACATCACCGAGCGCGGCAACTTCAACTTTTTCGAGAGGCAAGCCGTGCGTCTCTCGGGCGCCGTCTCCATGTACCTCATCGCGCACAACGTTTTGAAGAAACGGCACGGCATCGAAGACGAGCGGAAAGAGCTGTACGCGGACTTGGAGAAGTGGACGCGGGAGGCGGTGGGTGAGACCCCATTCTGCGGCGGTGCGCGACCCAACCTCGCGGACCTCGCCGTGTTCGGCGTGATGCGCGCGGTGAAGACCTTCGAGACGTTCGAGGACGCCTCGACCCACGTCCCGCGCGCGCGCGAGTGGTACCGGCGGATGGAAAAGGAAGTCGGCGCCGCCAGCCGATCGGACGGGATCCAAAACTGATCGATTGATCACCTATACCTATACGAGCGCGAGAGAAGAGTCTGTACCTGAACGCACGGTCGCTTCGTGTTGAAGGAAACGCGCGTGTCGTTTACGCGCGTGTTTTCGTTTTATTACTCGTCACGCGCCACATATCGTTCTCGAAAAGCATGATGAGCAGATCTCGACACTTCAAACGCCAGCTGTTCGTTCGTCCCGCAGTCGGACCTGCGCTGGGACGCGTCGCCTGAGCTGACACGCGATGGTCGCCACGTCGCTTCCCGGGTCCGACGCCGAGGCCGCGCCTCCCTCGGTCGAGGCCGTGCGCGAGGCGACGCGCGCTGTCCTCCCGCTGGTCGACCTGGAGACCGTGAAGGAGCGCGAGGTGGTGGCCATGGTCGAGCAGAGGCTGGGCGCGATGGTGGCCGACACCGAGCCCCTGCGCTCGGCGGTGCAGGACGAGATCGACCGGTGCTTGCTGCAGGACGACGAGCTGCTCGTGGCCTCGGGCGGGCCCGCGCCTTCGACCGGCGGTGCCGCGGGCGCGGGATCTGGAGGCGGACCGAAAAAAAAGGCTGGGCCCAAGCGCAAGCGCGCGGGCGGCCTGGACGGGTTCGTCGTGGACGACGACGAGGACGACGAGGATTACCGGGAGGAGGACGAGGAAGAGGACGAGGACGAGGATGACCGCGGCGCGCGAGTTCGACCGGGCGCGAAGCAGCAGGCTGCCACCGCCGCTCGGCGGTACACGAAGGCGGAGTGGAGGGCGGCGAGGCACGACTGGAGCGCGCCGGCGCCGAACCCCGACGCGAACGATTTAAACGCGAACGTTTTAAACGCGACCGCGCCGCCGATCGCGGCGATCACGGACGAGAAGGTCCACGCGGCCCTGTCTTCTGTGGTTCTGAGCGGCCAAAACCCGACGCCCGCGACCGCGAAGGCGCTCGCGTCGTTCCTGAAGGCGCCCAAGTCGGACGTCAACAAGGCGCTCTATCGGCTGGAGAAGGCGGGGAAGGCGACCAAAACGACGGCGGACGGCGGCGCGCCCGTTTGGACGCCCGTCGGGACTATTAGCGATACCCGCGGCGGCGCGGAGACGCGCGACCCGAGCGGACCACCCGCGCGCTCGTCCGAACGCGCGAAAGACGTACCCGCGAATGCGTTCGTTCCTCCCGGATCCGCGAATCCGCCGAATCCGAAACCTCTTCCGGGACGAACGGAGCCGACGGGTAACGACGGCGCTTCGTTTTCCCTCGCGCTGAGCGAGACGCGCCGCGTCTCGGTGGGCGAGTACCGCGGGCGGAAACACGTGTCCCTCCGCGAGTTCTACCTCAAGGACGGCGCGTGGCTCCCGGGCAAGAAGGGCATCAACCTGTCGGTCGAGCAGTGGCGCTCTTTGAAGACCGCCGCGCCGCGGGTCACCGCGCGCCTGCGGTCCGGGGAGACGCCGACCGAGACGGACACCGTCGCGGAGCTCGGCGGGCGCCGCCGCGTGACGTGCGGCGCGTTCCGCGGTGCGGCGACTGTCGGCGTCCGCGAGTACTACGAGAAGAACGGCGAGATGCTACCCGGGTTCCGGGGGCTGAACATGTCCGCGGAGCAGTGGGACACTCTAAACGCACACATCGAGGCGATCGACCGCGCGATCGACGCGTAGTAATAAGCGTAGTAATAAGCGTATGTAGTACGATCGACGGCGTCATCACTTTATTAGCCGTCGGCGTACGTACAAGTATGTACGTCGTTCAAAAGGGAGATTCTCTTCGTCTCGTGTAGGAACACAACGTCGGGAGTCTCTTTCTCGTCGTCGCGTCGGAAGTCTTTCGTCGTCGGAAGTCTCTTCTCAGTCAGTCTCTTCTCACCTTTTGTTACCTAAACCAGCGTCCTGCTCGTCGTCCTCCTCGTCCCAGGACGCCGCCGGCTTCACGAAGCCCACCTCGTTGGGCGCCTCGAAGAAGCTCCCGACGGAGGCCGGGTCCGCGGCTTCGTCCAGCGCGCCGCCCACCAGCACAGGCGCCGCCGCGTCGAAGAGAAGCGCGTCCTCGTCCGTGGCGCGCACGGCGCCGCAGACTCTGCGGACCGCCTCGGCGGCCGCGCCGTCGTCCTCCTCGGGATTAGGGTTTATCGTCTTCCGCGCGGCTCCCCGTGGCTCCCCGCCTTCGTACGAGGCGCGCTCCCACACCGCCCAGTCGTCCCCGGAGAGCGCCAGGCGCCACTCGGGCTCGCGCGGCGCAATCGCCTCCGGCACGTCGTAGCGGGGCCCCAGCTTCACGGTGAGCCTGTGCGCGACGCGCGCCACGTAGAGGTCGCTCTCGGCGGCGAGAATCTTGACGTGCGCGTCCGCGCGGATCCCGTGCCTCGCGCGGAGCGCGAGCAGGCGCGAGATCACGTCGCCCAGGCCGGAGCCTTCCGATCCGGAGCCTTCCGCGCTTTCGCCCCCCGACGCGTCGCTTTCGCGCACGTTTTCTTTTCGCGCGAAGGCGTCCTCGTCGTTGCCGAACGCGCTTCCCCAGGCGTGCGGCCCGAACACGCACGGGATCCCGGGGTGCGTCAGCACGTACGCGTACCCCAAACTGAGTCTGTCCGCGGGGAACGGCCAGTGGTTCTGCGGCGGGCCGGTGTCGTGGTTCTCGAGGAACGTCACCGCGCGCGCGGGGACCCAGCCGAGCAGCCCGGGCGGCCGGCCGGCGTTGTCGCGCAGACGCCAAAACTCGGCGTGCGTCACCGCTCTCTGCAGGATGCCCTTGGTGGGGAAGTCGAAGAGCGCGCACGAGCCGTGCGTGTCCGCGATCCAGTCCACCAGCCGCGATCGAGGCCCGTCCTGGTCGTACGACAGCGTCGCGCCCTCCCAGTGCATGTCCACCCAGTTCTCGCCCACGTGGAACGCGGGGTTCTCGAGAAGAACCGCTTTCGTTTCGCCGTCCTCGCCTTCGAGTTTTGTCGTTTCACATTCCCGGGGCGGGAACGCGCTTCTGATGTACTCCTCGACGTACTCCGGCGCGAACCCGCGCACGAAGTCGAACCTGAACCCCCCGAACCCGATCTCGTCCCGCAGCCACGCCATCCAGCGCTTCAGCGCGAACCGGAGCTCGGGGTTGGCGTGGTCCAGGTCGGGCGCGGGTCCGTAGTTCTCGCCCGAGTCCGGCCCGCCTTTCCCGAAGAACGCGGGGTCATCGCAGGTGATGGCCCAGTCTCCCCAGTGGATGGGCTCGCCGTCCGCGTCCAGGTCCGCGAACACGTTCCACGCGCCGTCCGCGCCGCGCGCGTCCGCGGTGCGGTGGTTGATCACCACGTCGCACACGGGCGTCACGCCGCGTTCCCGCAAAGCGGCGCACAGCGCCACGAGCTCCGCCTTCGCGCCGTACCGGCTCGCGTCCAGCTGGAACAGCCGGCCGGGGAGGTACCCCTCCGGGCTCGCGCTGTGGCTCGGGGGAGGCAGCCAGAGGTGCGTGATGCCCAATCCCGCGATGGCGCGCGCGCGCTCGGTGAGCCACTTCCAGTACGACAATTTGTCGTCACCGCTGAACCGCTTGGCGCTGGTCCAGTCGAAGCCCTGCGCCAGCACGACGTTCGCGAACGCCGCGTCCGCGGCGGCGCCGCAGACGCGCCGAACCGAGAACGGCACTAGGTCTTCGATGGCGGCGTTCGGCCCGTCGTGCAGAGCCGCAGTCGTCAGCGGGTCGTACTGCTCCAGAACGTAGTCCTCCCCGAGGTGATCGAGCACGTTGCGGTCGTACGTGTAGCGGCAGACGCACGCCTTGCTGCTGGCGTCCGCGGGGACGGCGACGTGCGGCGGCCGGCGGCCCTCCTCGTTGACGTGGCGCAGGCTCGAGAACTCCGGCGTGGGAGGGAGGGGGAGCCCGCTCGCGTCCGTGTTTTCGTACGCGGGGAAGTGCGTCGCGGGAGGGGCGTACCGCGGCGCGCTTTTCTCACGGTGATCCTTCTCCTCGCGGTCCAGCCTGGCGGTGACCGAGTCAACGACGGCGGCGTGTTTCAGGGCGTCCACCTGCATGGTCGCGATGTCCTCGTCGGAGTACGTCTTCGGGTCGACGCTTCCGGTGTCGGGGGGCGGGTGCGGGTCGCGCTCGGGGTGCACCACGTCCGGCCGCGAGTCCCACACTTGCCCGTGGCTCGCCGCGGCGACCCGCGCGGCGCGCGCGGCGGCGTGCGAGTCGTCCTCGTCGTCCGAACCGGACCACCGGTTCGAGAACGAAGGCTGGTTCTCCGCGTCCGCCAGCTCGTCGCCCTCGCCGGACGCGACGCGCGTGGTCGAGGCGTCGGCGTCCTCGCCACCCTCGGGGGCGGCGGCGACGCGCGCGAGGCGACGCGGACGCGAAGCGCGAGGCGCGCGCGGGTCCGGGCGACGAAGCGCGCGCGCGCGCGCGGAAGCGCGAGGCGCGAGCGCCACGCGCGCTCCGGCGGCGAGCATAGCGGCCCTCGGCGGTGTTCTCCGGTGAGGCGTCAGGCGTCAGGGAAGGGGAGCCCGTCCGTGGGGGGAAGGCGCAGCGGAGGGAAGGATGTTCGGGGTCGTCCCGCGTCGGCGGGTGGTCCGCTCGTCGCGGCGAGGCGAGGCGCGCGACTCGGTGTGGACGCCACGCGTATCGAGGACCACGACGGGCGAAAGCCACGACTCCTCTCGCGTCTCGGACCAGTCGAGAGAGGCGCGTCCGAGAAAAGAAAACGCCTCTTTTCTCGAAACGCGCGGAAACGAAAACGTTTCATAGACTGTACCGTATAGCTATGGAGCTATAAACTACGCCACGCAGTCCGCCCTGATTGTTCCGCACGCGTTCGGCTCTCCCACGGCGACTTTCGAGAGCCCGACCAGGTCCGCCTGGTACGTCTTCGTGACCTTGAAACTGAGCGTGCCTTCGGTCAGGACGCAGCCCTGTTTCGAGCCGCGCGCGTGCTTCATCTGCGCGAAAACCGGGCCAGCGGGCACGTGGTACCCTCCCTCCGCCACCTCGACTCGGTTCACGTCCATGGAGAACAGCAGGTACGGATACAGCGGCTCGGAAAATAAGCCCCAGATCCACAACCCGGCTTTGCGTTCGTTCGGGTCCTCCTCCAGGCTCCAGCGGTTGTTCATCTGCACGCCAGTCGTCGCGTTCGTCCGCGCCGGCGCGAAGACGTCATCGTCGTCTTCAAGAATTTCCACGATTCCCTGTGGCGGTTCGTAGCCCTCGTCCAACACGAACTTGACCTTCGCGGAGACGGTCCTGTCCGGCGCCGTCGCCGCGGGGTCTTTGCCCGAGAAGAAGTCGAACTGCAGGCGCCACGTCGACTCGGAGGTCAACGAGGGGAGAACGGCCGTCGCCGCGGTCGCGCGAGGCGAAGCGCGGGCGGGTTTCCATCTCGGCACCGAAAACGAGGCGATCGCGTTTCGCTTCGAGCCGAGACCGCGCGCGCGAGCGCGCGCGGCCGCGGGCCGCGCCGCCGCCGCGCTCGCCGCCGTCGCCATCGCGCCCAGAGTCACGACACGCGGAAGCGTCACGCGGAAGCCGTGGGTGCCGTGCGGAGTGCGCGAGCGAACGTGACTCGTTTCGTGAAACGGTGCCAGCTGGCATCGGACCTATCGTAGATTGAGGAGAAGAATGATTTCGCTCTTTCGGCTTTCGGCAATCCGCAGCGCGCGGCGTCGCGTCCGACGGCGTCGTTCGCGCGGGTGTCGCGTCCGAAGGTCGGTCTCCGGGTACGCGTCCCCGGGCCCGCGGCGCGACTGTCGCCGCGTCCGCGCGTTCGCGAGGATGGCGGAGGAGGAGCTGGTGCTCAAGGTCCAGCCCGATGCGGTGAAGAAAGGATCGTTTTGCTTCGTGCGCGGCAATCCCTGCAAGCTGGACGTGTGCGAAGTGCTCCCGAAAGCCACCGCGAACGGGAACAAGCGGCTGCACATCAAGGGCCCGAACGTTTTTACGGGGAAGCTGTACGAGGACACGCTGAATCTCACCGCCGGGTTCCACGGCATCGACGTCCCCGTGACCTCGAAGCGCGCCTACGCCTTGATGGACCTGGATCGAGAGACGGGCTTTCTGAGTCTCCTGACGGAGACGGGCGACTGCAAAGAGGACGTGGGCCTGACGCGAAGCCCGCTCGCGGACCAGCCGGGCGGGGAGACGTTTGATGAGGTCGGGATGGACATCTCGAGACGGTTCGAGAACGGCGAGCCGTTGCGAGTCGTCGTGCTCTCCGTCATGGGCAAAGAGCTCGTCGTGGGCGCGGAGGCGGACAACGACGCCTGACGCGAACGAACGACGCGAACGAACGAACGAGACGAACGTTCGTCTCGTCTCGTACATAAAACGACGTATATATGCATAGCTAGCGCACGATAATACGTAGCGTTCGTCCCTCTTGTCTATCGTGTCTCTACGCGTAGTCACTCAGTAAAACGCGACGCGCCGTTTCCCCCGGCGCGCGAGCTCGAGAAGTCGCTCCGCCCCGTCGCCCTCCGCGTCGAAACTCGCCTCCTCGGTCTCCGCGATTTCCGTCGCGCCTTCGCCGCCGCGTTCGCCCCCTCGACCCGCCTCGGCCTCCTCAGCCTCCTCGAACGCCGCGCGCCACACCGTGGGCGCGAGCTCTCGGAGCGACTCCGAGAGCTCGGGCGCCTCCCAGAGCCGCGCGCGCGCCGCCGCGGGCGAGACGTACCCCCCGAAGGAAACCGGCGAGAGGCGTCTTTCTTTCTCCGTTCCGTCCCGTTTTCGCGAAAAAAACAGACTCGGTTTCGGTTTCGGTTTCGGTTTCGCCGAGGCGTGCGCGGACACCGCGCCAACCTCTATGGCCACGCGCCTCGGCGTGGTGGGCGCGGCGGCGTACGTCTCCACGCGCGCCGTCGCGTTCGAGAGCAACGCCGCGTCCGCCGCCAGGCGCGAGGAACCCACCGGGCGCAGAGGCTCGCGGGTCCCCTTTTCGAAAAGGGGACCCTTATTATTAGGACCCGTTTCCGTTTTCGTTCCCCGTCGCGACGTCTTCAAGGCGCGCAGAGCGTCGCGCGCGCCACGGCGACTCGCCGGTTCGCGCGCGCCGTTCTCGCTCGATGGCTTCTTCGGTCTCTGCGCGCGCAGCGGCGAGGGCGTCGGGAACAGCGCCGAATACTTGTCGAACGGCGGCGCGCCGTCGAGCCCGTGACTCGTATGAGCAATCAGACTGTGCTCGGCGTCGTACGCGGCGACGACGCGCCGCAGCGCCGCGTGCGCGCGCCGACGGGCGCGCGCGCGTCTGCCCGCGAGCGCCAGCGCCCGCCAGGCGCCTGCCGCGCGCCGCGCGACGCGCAGCGCCCAGTGCCCGAGCGCGCGCACGTGCGCCTCGCGCACCGCACCGTACCAGGCCCGGATCCGCGCGCGTTCGCGGTTTCGGTCCGCCATCGCGCGCAACGCCAGGCGCAGACGCGCTTCAGCCACCACCTGCGTCAGCGCGGCGCGCGTTTCCGGCGCGTTCCGACCACACGCGACGCCGAACCAGGCGTGCGCGCACCGACCGAGCGTCAATAGACGCGCGGAGGCGATTTTTTTATTGACGGCGAGACGCGTTTCACGTTTTCGAAAGGTCCATTCCGCCCACGTCGCGAACGTCTTCGCGAGACGACGCGCTTTGAGTTTCCGCGAAAACCGCGAGGCTCTCTTCTCGAGTCGCGCGTTTCTCAAACGCGCGCGCGTCGCGGAGGACGCGGAGACGCGCCAGGCGTCAAACGCGACGTGCGCGCGTTTGCGAGACGCGCCGAAGGCGGCGAGCCGCGCGAGCTCAGCCATGCCCCGCCGCTCCGCGGTGCGCGACCGCCAGTCGCGGAGCGCGCCGAGCGCAGACGCCAGACGCGCCTCGGCGGCGAACGCGGAAGCCTTGCGCTCGGCGTACGCCTCGTTCGCCATCGAGCGGCGCGCCGCCGCGCGCCACTTACGCGCCGCCGCGCGCGCCAGCCGCGCCGTGCCGGCGGTGGCGCGCCACTGACGCACCCTGTGCCGCAGAGCGCGACACGCAGCCCGGGTCGCGTGCGCGCTTTCCCGGCGCGCGAGCTTCGCTTTGTTCGCCTCGGAGAGGGCGGCGACGCGCGCCTCCGCACGCGCCGACGCGATGGACAGTTTGCGCGCCGCCTCCTCGACGGCGCGCGAGCGCGTCTCCTCGCCCAGCGCGCGCGCGACGTCGCGAAGCTCGGCGACCAAGCTCCCGGCTGCTTCTTTTTTTGAGCATTCTTTTTGCCCATCCTCCGCCCCGAACGCGCAAACACCGTTCCTCCCGCCCATGTCGAGGCGCACGGCGTCGCCCATCACCGCCGACGCGAAAACGAAGCGGCGCCGCGCCGCCGCCGCCGCCGCCTTCGCGGCGGAGCCGGAGGCGGAGCGCGCGCTCGCCTCGGAGGCGGCGGAGAACGGCGAGCGCGCGTCGAACGCGCCTTCCAAGCCGCTCGCCGCGAGCGGCGACGCGAACATCTCGCTGGCGAACGCCTTGTGGAGAGAAGAGGGCGAAACCCCGTGGTCGCCCGCCGCGCGCGGCGGCGCCACGCCGGGAGGCACCCAGGCGCGCGCTGCCTCCGCCGAGCGCGAGGGCGGGCTCGAGGGCGGGCGGCTCGAGGCGAGCGTTCGCGGCGACGCGCTCGCGACGGGAACGTCTTTGGTCATCGAAAGAGCCGTCCGTTTCGTTCGTGGCTCGTCCTGAACGTCCTGAACGAACCCGAACGAGACGGACCGCGTCGCGCTTGTCATCGTCGTCGTCGTCGCCGTCGACGCCGTCGACGCCAAAAGCGCATCGGCGTGTACCGAGGCGAGCAGATCACCCGAGTCTTTCCTCGCGATCGAGTCGATCAGCGTTCGATGCGCGTCGGAATCGCCATCCTCGAACACGCGGCGAGCGTGGAGGCGCGTGGGCTCGGGGGACGGTGTCGCGGCGTCCACGGCGGCGTCCACGGCGGCGTCCACGCCGCTCCCATCGCTGCTGCTCGCGCCCAGGTTGTCTTCCGAGACGCGGAGGTCGTCTCCGCCGCCGAGGTCCGCCGCCGCCGCCGCCGGAAGCGCGAGCTCGGGTTTCCGGGGCAGGCGCGCGCGCAGAGACGTCGGACGCGTCGCCTCGACGGGCTTGGGCACGGAGGTGGCGCCACGCGGCTTGGGGACAGCCGAGGGCGTCTCGGGGGTTTCCGGGACGAACGCGACGCGCCGCCGCGCGCTCCGCGGCGACGGCGTCGGCGCCGGCGCGCCGCCGCGATCGCGAGACGCGCCGTCTTCAAACGCCTCTCCGCTTCTCGCCCGGCGGTCGACGCGGCCGTCGTCGCCTCCGGGGCTCGTTCCGAGCGACCGCGGTCCCGGGGACATGGAGCGACTCGGGGACCGCGCGCGGCGAGATCGACGCGACGAGGCGTGGCTCGGGAACACCGCCCCGAGGTGGTCGTCGATGGAATCGTCCGACAGCTCGTACAGATCCGAACGGTTTTCGTCGGACAAGAGCTCGCCGTCGCCCTCGTCGTCGCGCCGGACGTCCCGCTCGCGCTCGCGCACGCGCGCGAGGTACCGGTCGGAAGCGGTCCACGCCGCGCTCGCGGGGTTTCGGGGGCTGGATCTCGGGGTGGCACGCGGCGTGACGTGCGGAGACACCCGGGGCGAGCGCACGGTGGTGCCGAAGGCCACCGCGTGCTTGGGCACGCGCCGAGCCGAGGGCGACGGGTCGCGGGACCGCGCGCGTCCCCCGAGCACGGAAGCCAGGCGAGACGCCGCGTTCGTGCTCGCGCGTGGCGCGGGCATCTCCTCGAAGAACGCGTCAGAGCGTTGCCTGGCGGCGGGGTCGTTCGCGTACGGTGGGCGACCGCGTCTCATCCTAGCGGGCTCGCGCCGACCCGATGGCGTTTCCAAACACCCTCTCGTCCGATGCGGGCGTCCGGGCGCCGCTCACGTCGTGCGGGCCATGCGCGCGCGCCGCCCGCCGCGTCACCACTCACACCCTACCTAGCGCGCAGAAACGATGCGCAGCCCTCCGCGGGGTGCGCGGCGACGCCGGATGTGCCAACCACCGCTTCCCTCGGACGGCACCGCCGTCCGAGGGAAGCGTGGTTGGAACGGTAACAAAATCCGCCAGTCGGGGTGTCGGGCGAGCATTGCGACACATCGCGACGAATGACCAAAATGGTGGAAAATCGGGTGGGTGACCCGATTTTCCACAAAACCAAAAACCCCGTACTTTGAAAACCCCAGAGGAAGGGGGGCGGCGAGATTCCGTTTAGATCTATAGTTCGAAAAAAG
>Ga0181564_10002391_pt1 | contig 16374 bp, 8 predicted proteins | sample 011ome_24_FD_134512 | JGI IMG/M metagenome (GOLD analysis project Ga0181564, IMG submission 134512) | Coastal salt marsh microbial communities from the Groves Creek Marsh, Skidaway Island, Georgia - 011513CT metaG (megahit assembly) | ecosystem: Environmental > Aquatic > Marine > Intertidal zone...
AGTCATTGTAAATGCAGCAGTAGAACCATCACCTGTGAATGAATCTGTAGTAATATTTTTTAGTCCAGAAGCAAGTTGTGTTGTTCCAACAGAACCAGCTGGTGGTGTCATGTTGTAATTACCAATACCTCTATGTACAACATAGATAGAAGCGTTTGATGCTGGTGCTTCTGAGAAATTTAAAATCTTTGGTTGGTTAGATGAATTCTCGTGAACAGTATATGCAATATCTGGCTCTTGAACCACGTTGTCCAATACAACCAAAAGGTTTTCTGTATTAGCGCCAGGAACATCAACAGATAGTTCTACGGCATTTGAGTATGTCGCATATGCTCCAGTTACACTACCAAAATTAGACCCATTAAAATCTTCCTTTGGAAAACTGGGCGAAATCTGATTAATGTATGGAACACCAATATAGTTAGACATTTAAATCACCCCTTATGTTACATCTTCTAGAATAGAAGCAACAACATCGACAGTTGCAGCAGAAGCATACACTTGAACTTTGTCATCTCCATTCAATACAATCTTTTGGCCTGATACAACCTTCAAGGACGAGCCTGGAGGAATTGGAGCACTCTTTACAACATGATAAGATGCAGTTGCAGAACTATCATAAATGAGGACAGTTGCAGAAACAGCAGCAGTACCAGTGTTTGCTATATCAAGTTCGATAAGAATTGAATTGACGGCAGAACCATTATTTGCAGTATACACATCTGTCGGCGAACCACTTGAGGTGGAAACACTTGTAGCAAATGCATTCTTAAAATTGTTAGCCATTCTTTATCTTCCTTTGTTTATCTTATTTATAATGTTTATCCAAGGGCAACTGCAAGTGCAATTGCAAAACCTTCAACTGCAATAGTTCCACTGGCGCCTGGGAATGTCAAGTCAACTCCGTTATCCCTAAGAATAAGATCTCCAGTACCAGTATGATTAACATAACTGTTTAGACTGTCATGGTATATTTGTAAATCGTCATCTGTGCCGAATTTAATTCTTTCGCTGTTTACACCTGTCGAATCATCAAAGTCAATGACTGTAGGAAACATAACACTACTGAGAGCAAGTTCAAGTTCTTGAATTGCTTCGATAACGTCTGTTACTGCTTGTCCGTTGACAGTAGACGGCAGATTCGCAATATCACCCACATCAGTTGCGAGTTCATTAAATTCTACTCTCCACTCTTCAAAAGTGAAACTAGCTGGTGCGTTACGATCTGCCATTATTTCTTATCCATCATTTGCATTAATAGAGATTTAATTTCATGCATCTCTGACTTTAGACTATTTATATCTCTTACTGCATCCCTTAGTTCATCTTTACTCTTTTGTACAGCACGAGAACGTGCAACTGCGGCTTCATATGCAGCCATATTAGTATTCACAATACCACGAGAATTAGTATCTCTTGCTAAGTCTGGATGATTTTCTACTTTGATATATTCTGTCATCTTATGTAGCCAACGCAATCGCTCTTAGGTCTTTTAGATATGGAACTTCACAAGAGTTTGTTCCCTGTAACCTAATCTTAATTGCAAAAGAAATGAATTCTTCCAAACCTTCAGCAGAATACTTTCTTTCAATGAAATCACTTTCGTTGATAGAAGCGTTTACTGTTTCGTCTGGTTGTCCATTAGTATTAAAGTATTGCCATCCGATTTCATCAAAGTCTGATGCATCGTCTGAACGAAGAATTTTATACATTGCCTGAATTTCTGCACTATCAAACTGAACTGCATCAACGTACATTCTAATTGCAGTAGCAGGATTTTGTAGAGACACCTTACGAGTAACGTAGACAGCCTCGTTATTATCACCCTCTGGTTCAGTTGGTGAAACAAAATCTGTAGTTGGATATACATCAGCAGAACTATCAATATTATTAATTCTGTTAGAAATAGCAATAACACTCTTTCTATCCAAGTCAAACAATGGAGATAAGTTTTCTCTTTCTGAATTTAGATTAACAATACACTTGAATGATTTATTACCAGACAATTCCAAAGTTTCATTTACTTGAGAAGCAATCAATTTAGGTGTTGAGAAAATATAGTTATCGTTTGTTGGAATATTTTCAGCCGTTGTAGATTGTGTAAACGAAGTCTGATTACCACTTGGAGAAGTACCAGTTGTTGTGATAACAGAAGTTGATACACTTGTATCTGGTAATTCAACGGTAGGAAGAAGTGTATGGATTTGATCCATTTGAGCATTCTCTGTTGCAGTCACAGAAGAACCACCACCTGTACCATCAGCAGTTGCAGTTGCAGTCGTAGAAACTGTATATGAGTCAATACCAATATTTGCAAGTGCGTTGTGTGTCTTATTCACCTCTGTCAATGGAATACCATTTAACTGATACAATGCGACTGCATCACCATTACCATGTGCAGCTGCACTTCCCTCAACTCCACGAGTTAGAGAAGAAACTGTAGTTCCAGAAATACTTCCTGTCATAACTTCATTGTTAATCTTCAAGTAGATTGTACCAGATGATGGCCATCCATTAGAAGATGAAAGTGTAAGTGATGTGGAACTAGATGTAATTGCACCGTTCAATGTAGAGTTAATACCAGATGCAACTCCAGCAAGTGTAACATTGTTTGAAGAAGAATACATATGATGATCTGTATGTAATACTTTAACAAGATTTTGTCCATTAATAGTTCTGATTGGATTTGCATTCAGAGTTTTAACTGGAACGGATTCGTTTACTAGAGTAATAACAGAAGTTTTCGATGTATCAAATGAAGCACGATAAAGAGTAAATTTCAAATCCTCTAAATCATATGCACTCCAAGTAGTATTATTCTGCGACTTGAAAAGAACACCCAAATATGGTTGTTCAGAGATTTGTCTGCCATTTACATCAATTTCTCCCATACGAGAAATCCATGCAGTATATTTTGGACTATCTGTAAAGAGAACAATACAATATTCAACTCCGTCTTTTACATAAACAGGAGCATCAAAGATAAATGTAGTTTTTGCATCACCTGTGTCTGGAGCAGTATTTACAAGACTATACCACTTACCACTACCAGAACTTCCTGGCACACCACCAGTAAAGGTATATCCATTCGGGCCGGATCCACCAGAGATAGTGAAAGCAGTATCAGATTCAACACTTACAACATTACACAAACAATCTTGTCCACTAACACCAATATCTTCAATGGTAACTTGCATCCCAGCCCTCAAGTCTGTTAGGAATTGAGTTCCAGTTCCAGTAATTGTTGTACTACCAGATGTATACGATACTGTTCCATCAGCATAAGGTTCTAGTGTCTTAGATGCAAAAGGAAGAACTTTTGTAGTAGGATAACCATTAGACATTTCACGAATCTGACATGATACTGGAAGTGTTTCATCTCTGTGTCCAAAATAAACATCAACTTTAGTAATGAACTCGCCACCCTTTGCCTGTGGCATAAAGGACTGTGCAAGCGGATCCCACCAACCCACAACATCTTCACGAACCTCTTGGCGTGTGACGTTCTGTGTTTGAGATACTTCACGAGTTTCAAACCTTGCATTACGAGTTGCAATAATTGTTTCTTGAACATTATTAAGAATACCTCTTGCAGAATAAATTGCCTGTGCAAAGGTTTCTACACTTGCAACGCCATTGTTAGGATCAGAGGTAAGTCTGAACTGTCTTTCTCCAGTTCTAAATCTTGGAGCTCCTCGTGTTGTAGGATTAGGGATTGAAAATACACCAACAACTCTACCACCACCAGAGGTGATAAGAGCTCCCCCCAAAGAACCACCTTGTGGAGTACAATATGCACTTACATTTGTTTTATCAAAGAATGGGTAAACTCTTGTAAGAGGTTTCATTCCAGTTGCATTAAAGGTAATATTTTTTGAACGAATAAATGGAATAAGTGCTCGTGATACTACTCTATCGCCCTGTGACTCATGGTCAATTTGAGCGACAATAGACGTTTGAATACCACTTCTAGAAGCAGTTCCTTCTCTAGTAGAAATTGTTCTTTCAATGATAGCACGACCTCTAAATCTTCCACCAGCAAGTGCAATTGATCTTTGGAAAGAATGTTCTCTAAATCTATTTGTTGTTGCTCTTGTAACACCACCCCATTGTGTCTGCCATGCATTCCACACTGTACCAATAGCATTCTGGTTTTGTGCAACAAAGGTATCAAAGTTTCCTTCTTGGTTGACAATCAAATCTGGAAGTCTATTTACTTCAAACCACTCATCACCAGATGGTGTGAGTTTACATATACCAGCCCATGCAAAGTTAAGAACAGGGTTTAGGTTTTCAACACGAGATGCATATTGTTGATCAATAACTACAGTATCAGAATATGGAAGAGTAATAACTTCACCAGTAAGTTGATAGTTATCTGCAACACGTTCTGCATCAGTTGTATTCTCTTCTTCTAGAGAAATGCCTTTCATAAAATATTTTGGACGAAGAATACCATCTTGCATATCAATAGCAACACGATAGTCTGGATGTTTAACATCACCAGTTGCGTGTCCAGCAAAGTTGTCTACAACAAAACCAGACTTAAATCTGTCAAGTCCATTTGAATCTTGAATTTGTAAAGATGCTGCATCTTTCTCAAGTAGATTAAGTGCAGTATAGTATTCCATGTTCTGAATACGAGTTTCGAGTCTACCAATATCTCTCATAGTATATCTACGATTATTCTCTTTTACAAAAGACACATCGTTAATATCAATTACATAAGGAGGCATATTGATGTGTGCAAGTTTCATTGCATCATCAAGAGGTTTTGCCTGAGTTGGGTTTTCAGAAGGAACACCAGTAACGATTTTGAATTCACCAGCAGAAGTAAGGAACAGTTGATCCACACGACCGATATAATGTTCAAAGTCATAAACAAAGTTTGAGTTGTCCTTTGGAATACCCACAGTAGAAGAACCAGTTCCAGCAAAAGAACGGTTTTCAAAGTTAAATGACATTGATGTTACTTTATAAACAGTCTGACTTTGAATAGTCTGTGTACTCATTGTCGCATCAGCAACACGAGGCCTAAAGTCTACAGCATCACGCAAGTCATATTCACCAGTAGGTTCTGCAACCTCTGGATCAACACGAGTAGCAGTGTAAGTTGGAATATCTTTATAATCAATAGAACTGTAAGAATCTACAGAGAAGAAGTCACCAGTACCGTGTGAGAAATAATCTGCAACGATAAGAAGTCTACCACTAGGAGTGATAGCAGCCGGTTTGCGAACTAGTTTACCAACATCATAGAAGTTGTCTCTCTGTCCATTATCCAATGTAAAGTCATTAGTAATAACACGAGAACCAGCAGTAAATGTATCTAGTGTTGCACTTTCTCCACTCTCACTTCCAATAATAGTTTCACCAGAAGTAAAGTCTACTTCATTAATCGAAACATATGTAATCGGTGAAAGTGTATTAACAATTCTTGCAATAGCACCAGAAGTAGAACCAGTAATCAATTCACCTTTTGTGAATGTGCCAGTTGCACCAGTGATTGTCCACTGTGGAAGAACTGGATCGGTTGTATTATCTTCTGAATCAAATACTGCCCAAAGTCTTTGAACATCGGCGACACCAAGAGAAATATCTTTATGATGAGCTGATGTTCCATATTCTGCACCACCAGCAATACCATCATTGTCCACTAGGACTTGATACATTCTTGTTCTTGTTTTTGTCTTTTCAGAAACAACTGTTCTTGTGATTGTTGAAATAAGTCTTACTTCAGCACCGTTACCAAGAATAGAAGAAGAGGTAATTGAAAGTGTTCCAGTACCAGCACCACCAATAGTTACATTAGAACTATTTAAGTTTACGATTTGTCCGGCAGTAGCAGAACCACCAGAACCAGCAGTGATAACTGTTAGAACATAATCTGTATTATCTACAGCACCAAAGATTTCGTTTGAACCAGCAGTAAATGTAACAACACCAGATGCAGAAGATGTATCTGTGAATGAACGTCTGATAGTAATCTGTGTATCTGATACTCCAAGGTTTGCTTCTGTCTTTAGTGTCTTGATAGTATTCTTCTGTAATTTACGAAGAAGAATATTTTTCTGTTGGTCAGAAAGTTGAGCTCTCTTTCTTGTTGCAGCAACTGAAGTAACTGCATTACTAAGAGAACTATCAATTGTAATTGTTGTTGAGTTTGTTACAGCAGTAACTCTTCTAAATTCAATAGCACCAGCTGCACCAGTTGGGAATCCAACGATATCTCCAACTCTCAACTCAGCAGTAAAGTTTGTTTGGAAACCATTAACTGTCGTACCACTAGCATAAGAAACTAGTCCTGTCAAGTTAAATGAATTTTGTAGAACAATATCTCCAGTGAAATCTGGATCACCAGCATCTGGATCATTCATGTATGTTTGTTTTACATGACTGAAATCAAATGCATCAATAGAACTAATTGTTAAATCTGTATTGCCACTATCTTCTAGAATTTCATCTGCTTCAGCAGAAGAGGTTGATTTGATTTTTTCTCCAGTTACGAATGAACCTGTAACTGTTGTGAGAACAATTGTGCTTCCAGTTGTATCAGATTGAATGAAACCTGTAGCACCAGAAGTAACACCTGTTACTTTTGAACCTGTGCTTGTTCCAGCAGAAGGAGTTGCAGACATTGTAAGTTTTGTAAACATACGAATGTCAAAGAGATATAATTTATATTCTGCATCTGATGACATAACATCAACGCCAGAACCAGTATCATTTGCAGAGTGTTCAAATGCTCTTACACGAGCAAGTCCAACCTTATTACCAGCTGGAGTTCCTAATGAAGAAGTTTGTTGGTCATGCAATGCAATCTGACGATATGGTTCATCAATCTCACCAGAGATAAATGGTGAAATTTCTGGAGAACCACTAATATTTTGTATTACAACATAGTTACCTACTTCAACTGGAGTGACAGCGGCGTTGAAACTTTCAAAGGTTCTAGGTTTAGCAACGTCAACAAATTTTGGAGAGATTGTTTCAATCTCATATCCACGAACATAAGCTTTGCCAGGCGATACTTGGAAAGTTACAAAGTTATCAGAAGCAGTATTTCCACTATCAGTGCTTTGTCCAGTATTGTACACACCATTATTCAAACCATCATTAAGAGTTTCTCTGATATCAATATCAAAAGAACGAACAGTATAATCACCAGACTCATCATACGTTCTGCGAGCCATTGTTTCACCCAAAACTGAGTACTGAGTGTTTCTTGCCTTTTCTAAAAGAGCACCGTTCTTAATTCTAAGAAGTTCAACAAAGTTTGTGTCCTCAGCAGAATCTAATGCCACCTTTGCAAGTGTCAAAGTAAACTTTAGTCGATGTGAACCTTTTGCATTAAAGTTTGAAGTACCGGCTGCATTGTCCAAAAGACTTGTATCTTCTTCTGGAGTTTCCAACCCTTCAGTGATAGCAAGTCCAACTCTATAGTTTGGAGTATTAGTGTATTTGTCTAGAATAATTCTTTGTTGTGCAACTCTAACAAAATGTCCACGAACAAAGTAGACACCTTCTTGAATGTTTGCAGAAGAACCAATTGCAGTTGCATTTGTTGATACAAGTTGTGCAGAGTCTATGCCTGCACCGAAAGAACCAACTGTTCCATCAGCAGAAATGTTTTCACCAGCAGAAAAAACTGTTGTAGAATTATCTGAACCAGTGTTTATGTATTTAACATAAAGAGTAATAGGGTCATCAGTTGTTGCAGCGACAACTTCAATAACTTCAGCGACAACGCCTGATGTTGTTCCAGTAATTCTCTTACCAACGTAATCTTGAATTTGAGATGAAATGTCTGAACCACTTAATGTAGATTCAATCTTAACAGCATAGTATTCATCAGTATAACCTACTGCGCCAGGGATAACAACTGTGCCCTCTTTAAAGATGTGACGCCCAAACCTTTCGATTTGGTTTTGCATGATAGACTGTAGTTGAGTTAGTTCTCTTGCTTGTACGGCAAAGCCAGGACGAAAGAGTACTCTATGAAAATCTTTACTTTCGGTAAAGTCATCATAATATGGTGCTACGTTAAGATTGGTTTTTTCCATTGTTTAGAATTCCACTACGATTTTAATATCTTCTGTTTGGTCAGATGCACGAGAAATCGGCCGTCTGTTTTCGACATAAAGAATATGTCCACTATCTGGTTCAAGTTCTGGATTAGCATATCCAGTTGTAAAAGTCAAAACAGTACCACCAGTTAGTGTTACGTTTTCAGATGCAGTAGATGATGGAATAGCTGCAGCAAGTGATGTTGCACCTGTCACAGTATTTGCACCAGAGAATGCTACATAATTACCAGCGGCATTAATGCCAAAGTCTGCAAATCTTTCTTGTACATAATACAAAATGTTATTTGTTGCATCCCATTCTACAACTCTACCAACTGCACCAGTGCTTGATTGTGTAATCTTTTCATCAATGGTATAGTCTGTTGAAGGAGCGGCAGCCATTTTAATTGCATATGATTGTCTACGAGTTGATGCAGAAGAAACAGTTGTCGTGCCAAAGTTATATGGATCTTTTACAATACCAACTTCTCTAAAGTCGTTTGCGACTGTTACATCGTCACCCTCGGCCTGTTCAAGTTTAGTATTCATCATCACATAATGAGCACCAAGTTCTTCAACTGCATTGAAACCATGTCCACCTCTAGGAGAAATGATTGGAGTGACAGAACCACCAGTACCAGCACCTATAGAAGATGAAAGTGTTAATGCGTTATCAGAATATGTGTCTGTCAAATCTACAGTAGCAAATGTATATCCTGTTCCAGCAGCAAATACGTTTGTTCCACTAGAACCCTGTGGTTGAATTGCACCACCACTTACTACAATCTCAACAATACCACTAGAACCATCACCATCAATTGCAGTGTAATAAGTTCCATCAGTATAACCAGAACCAGCAGTAATACGAACAGTATCAATTGAACCATTCGCTGCGGCCGCAGATATAGTAGAATCTGTTACAACTGGAATAAAGTCTGAAGTTAAAAACTTATCAATATTCGATACACTCAATGTGTACATATATTGTAGAGTGTAACCACCAAGTTCAAATGGAATTGCTGATGTTGTTGTTGGTTCTACACCACTATATGCAGTTCCACCATTATTGTCAAGTACTTTATAAACTTTATATTCACTAGTCATAAAGTAAAATGTAGAATCCCATAGGTTTGTTGCACCAGATGATGTTGGATTTGATACAGAAATATCATGTTCATACATATCATAGGTTGTACTGTTTGTCCAATTTCTACGAGGAGCACAGTACACAACATCAGAAGATGAGATCAATTTGGCAGCGAGCATTGAATCCCATTTGTGTTGTTCCAATACAACGTCATCGTTTGGAGTTGGAGGGGAGTTGTCATCGCCACCAGAAGTACTCACGCTGAAAGGTGAACTCTTTCCGATAAACAAATAATATGTAGATGCAGAAGCTTCAGAGAATGACTCAAAAAATTGTTCTGCATTATGTTGTCTGAATTTTTCAGTAATAATTGCTGCCATTGTTTTTTCCTATAATCTTATTTATGCGTTCTCTAGAGCCTCTAGGCGTGCTTCAAGAGTGCCATTCTGTTCTTTTCCTATAATCCTTATACTGAGCGGTACATCACTGAGCCACGAATTACAGCATTAGTATTAAGCTCACTTGCAACAATACCATTTTCACCCAAGTTATCGCCAACTTCTTTAAGTTCAATTTGGTTTGTTGATACAGCTGGAATTTGGTATGCCATAGTAGTTCCAGAACCTAAATTAACATTAAAGTAGTGTCCGATATGTCCACCAGAATACAAACTATTATCAACATTTTTAGTATTGAATGGAACATTATCCAAGAAAACTGTGTTTGTAAGAGTGCCTGTTCTATTACTAAGTGTAATGTTGAATTGAAGATAAACTAAGTTACCAATTTTAATATAACTACCAAGTTGAACACTGTAACTAAATGTAGCACCATTTGAATATAGTGTGGGAGTGTATGTGCCTTCTTCATAATCGTCAAGGGCGTTAGCTGCAGCAGTGTCACCGTTGAAAGTGATACCACCACCACTCAATATTCTCAACTTTTCTGTTTCACCAGTTCCATCAGATTGTCCACCAGTAAAAAATTTTATGACATTACCACTACCACTATGAAATCCTCTAGAATGAATACTAAAAGAGTTGTCTTGAGATGCGCCAGAGGTTTGAATTATTGAACTATGTCCAAATGATACACTTCTAGTTGAATCATAGGAAACTTTTGCTTGAGGAAGTTGAGATGTGCTTTGAACATGAAAAGCCGTATCTGGGGATGATAGCCCCACCCCAACTCTATCATTTCCACCATCAACAAATAGCATATTAGCATTGCCATTTGACTCAACTCTGAAATCTACGTCAGCGCTATCTTCATTGAATACTGCACCACCGTTTGCTTTAAACTCACCAGTTGCAGTCATGGACGAGCCACTAGAGAGTGTTCCTGTTACTGCAATATTCGTATCTAGTTTTGCAGAAGTGACAGCACCATCCGTAATTTCTGATACAGTAATAGAGTTCGCCGCCAAATCCTCGGCGGCAATAACGTCAACACCAATCTTTGCAGAGGTGATAGCGTCATCTTGAATGCCGACTGTTTTAATTCTATCTAGTGCCATAATTCTCTATCCTATCTTATGCAGACGTAATTGTTTCCCATGCACTACCAGTATAAACCTGTAGTTTATTTGTTGCAGTCAAGTATGCAACCATACCAGCGGCAGGAGATGTAATTGCAGCATCTCTTGCACTTGTATCTGCATACACGGCTGCTTGGAAATGTGTGCTAGAACTTAGGGTTGTAAATGAACCAGCAGCAGGAGTATTGCCACCAACGATACCATCAACATCACCTGTTACGTTACCAGTGATATTACCAGTGAATGTTCCGGCAATTGCACCTGTACCAGTAATTGTGGGAGATGTAAGTGTCTTATTAGTAAGTGTTTGTGTTGCAACTTCTGATACAAGAGTTGAATCTGCACCATCTGGAAGCAACATAGTATTTGTTACTGCAGCACTATGTGGTTGTGGTTTGATTGTCTGTCCATGAGCATTTGTCTCACAGTTAAGAATAATTTGTCCTTCTGTTGCAGAACCATCACCCTTTACCTCTACGATATTAGTGGCAGCATTAAGTTGCAAGTTACCAGATGCTGTTGTTACATCACCACCAATAATGGGAGCAGTCAAAGTTTTGTTTGTAAGTGTAATAGTATTTGCAGCAAGAGCAATATCAGCTGTGTCACTCAAGTCTGTACTTGCGATTGTGATATTTGCACTACCATCAAATGATACACCAGCAATAGTTCTTGGTGTGGTTAGTGTAGCAGCAGATGTTGCTGTGTCAGCATTACCTGTTACGTCACCTGTTACGTCACCTGTCAAGTTACCAGTAAATACACCAGCGATTGCACCAGCACCAGTGATTGTGGGTGCAGTCAATGTCTTGTTGGTAAGTGTTTGTGTTGCAGTATTCAGTGTTACTGTATCTGTAGTAAGAGTAGAACCATCACCGAGCTTGGTGTATACTTCTACGAAATTGGCGTTGATCTTACCTGCTCCGCTACGAAGGTCATCACCTGTTCCGTCATTTGCAGAAGTTCCACGCCCGATTGCTTGATATGCCATTTTGGGTTTCTCCTAGTTAATTCCTGTAGTTATTTATAACGATTGACCCTATTGGGTATCGTAAGTTTCTGTTGTTTTATCAAAGGTTGTATTGTTATTACTGAACAGTGATATCCGTCCAATTGTGTTAGATGCATCAAACGTATTTGTTGAAACATCGAAGGTATCATCACTTTCATCAAATGTCTTTACCTCAAAGTCTTGTTCGTTTCCAGAAGCAGTATCAAACGTCACACTATTCTGATCAAACTTAACACCAAGTGTTCCACCTTGATCGAATGAAGTTGCGTGTCTGCCCTCTGTATCTCTTTCAGTTCCCACACCATCAGATTCATCAAATGTCTGAATACCATCATCAAACTTCATAAAGTCATTATCAAATGAATTGATAAGTCCACCACGACTTATTGTAATTTCAGATGGGGGTGGAACATTAATTCTTGTTGTATAAGCTGTGTCTGGAATATCTATAACTTCATCCTGTAGAAATCCAGAACCAGTTGCTGTTTCCAAAACAATCTTATCTCCATCACCATCTAATCCATCTTCAAGTCTTAGGAAAGAATAATCTGATACAGATTTAATGGTATGATGTCCAAACTGTTTAATTGAATACAAGTCTCTAGTTTGATTTGAACCTGTGGTAATTCTTCTACCAGCTGGATCTAGATAGTTGGATGCAATCTCATCTGTTCCAATTGGTGGAACTGCAAAAGCATATATTGGAAGATTTGCAAGAGAAGTATGTCCTGTCCAATGAGAACCACGATTTGTTTTTAGAGAAACAATCGTTGTCTTTGTTAATGTAACATCTCTTTGTCCAGTAAGAAGATCTTCTGGAGAATCCACACCAACCTTTGGACTTGCGTTGAGAGCCTTCTGTGTAGGTGTCGCCAACCTTCTACCAAATATCGTAGTGAACAAGTTAGTGAATGTAGAAGCAAGTTCTGGTGAGAATGTATTTTTGTTGTTGTTATCAGCAACATCACCAGCAGTTGGTATCTGAATATTTGCAGAGACTTGTGACGCAAAAGATACTTCACCAAATACGTTCCAACCAGCAGGGTGAACAGAACGTCTAATACTTTCTCTCCACTGATTAATTGATTCACCAATACGAACAACATATGAATAATCTTGATAGAAGAATGAATCTTGAATACGCATAGTATTCACAGAAACTTTACCTCTATCATTTACAAATCCAGCCACACTGTTACCAACAACACCAATTGTTGATGTACCTCTTGCTTCATCTGATTGTCTAATAGTTGCAGTTGCACCAGTGACAGAAGTAATCGTATCCCCAGCATTGAATACAACATCAGTTCTCAATTGAACAATTTGTGTATTTGAATCATACGTTACAACGGTTGCTTGATGAGATGTAAGAGTATCTCCAGCAATAAAAGTACCACTTACATTTGATATCAAAACATTTTTATTGAATGTTAATGTTGGTGCAGTGTTGTAATCCAAACCAAAGTTTGAAATAGAAATACCTTCAACGTGTCCAATTCTAGGTTCAATAACAGATGATGCTAAAAGACTTGCACCAACACCAGTACTTGTAGTAATACTTACCAATGGAAGTTTTGAGAAACCATTGCCTGGATTGATTATATCAACAGATGTAATTTCACCAATCTCTGATGAAACTCCCAAATCATTAAAGGTTTCTTCTTCAATAATAATCTGTCCACCATCTTCAAGTACGAGGAAGTCATCTTCTCCTACTGTGGTTTCTTGATGAAGATAAAGAGCATCCTCAGTAATGATTGGAAAACCATCTTCAGTAATAAAGTGATCTGGAGATGTTATGCCTTCTAGAATAAATCCACCACCCACAACAGCAATCTTTGCAGAAACAGCTGTTCCACCTGTATCTGTGGTATTAAAAAGAATAGTATCGTTTATTGAATATCCACTACCACCATTTTCAATAACAATTCTGTCAACAGAACCAGTACCAGCAGATTCAACTTTAGCAACAGCAGCATCATTACCACCAGAGCCAACCACGATATCATCACCAACAGTATAGTATGCACCACCAGCTGTTACTGTTCCATCAGTAACAATACTCTTTACAACACCAGAGATTTCCAAGTCACGAACTGTATCAGTTGTGGTAATATTTTCGCCAGCAGAAAATGTTCCTGTGATTGAGTTAGTATCAACATTCAACTCAGCAATTAGAGTTGCACCTTCTCTAAATTTAATTACAGTACCAATAAGAGCTGTTGCACCAGAGGTAGCACCTGTTATCCTTTGGCCAATTGCAGTATTAAAATCTGAATCACTGTTTTCAGTAATTCTTATAATAGAGTCACGAGACCAAGTTCCATCAGATGGACGAAGTAGATTGTCACGAGGATATACAATATTCGGTTCTTCATCGAAAAGAATTCTAAAGAATAATTTATGTCCATCTGCTGTACCTTTTGCAGCGTACATATCTTTGATGTTCTTTACAAGTTTTCTCTTTGCAAGACCATCTGCAAGTGTGTTTGGAATAGACTCCATAAAGGAATCTCTAAACTTATCCAAGAAGTCATAGACTGTATTATCAACATCTGCATATGCAAGAAGTTGTTGAATGTTCTGAACTGGATTTCCACGATAAGAAACCACCGTGGATGTAGCACCAGAAGTGTCTCCAGTTAGTGTCTCACCAGTTTCAAATCTTTGTTGGGATGTAATGAATAAACGATTATTGTTATCAAAGTCATCAACAAGAATACGAGCAGTTGCACCAGAAATAGAACCAGTGATTGTTTCACCAACAACGAACTTTCCAACAGATTCTTCAAGAACAATATTCTCGCCTGTCTCATCAAGAATAAAGTTTTTACTGATTGTCTCTTCAATAACATAACTGTTAGAACCAGAAACGACCAGTTCTCCAGCCTCAAGAAACTCATAATAGTATTTGAGGAAAAGAGAAAATAAAGGATGATCCGATTGAACAAACTCAGGCAGTTGACTCTGAATATGAGGAGATACTTTATTTTTTAATGTTGGGTCATGTCCAGACATTTAGTAAACCTTAATATGAAGATGATGTTGAGTAACCAGTACCAGCAGAAGAACCACCAGACTCGATTGTGTCATTTTCACCAGTGATTACAGTATTTGTCAAATCAATTGCTAATAGTTGATTTCTAACTGGAACTATATCGTTTGAACGAGGTTGAACCGTGATAGTAATTGTACCATCAGAGTTAGAAACACCAGAAGGAATAAGAGATGGCAGAGTTATAGTACCAGTAACATAATCAATTGTTCCAAATACAGAGTCAACATAACTTCTATTCGTACCAGCCTCTAAGAAGTATGAACGAATGTTTCCAGTACCATCATCATCCAAATAAAGAGTATTGGTATTTGAGGTAATTGTAAAACCAGTAGAAGATACAATACCACCAAACATAGAATTATGACCACTATGTGGATTATAAAGTCTGTTAGAAAAATTAATGATGTATTGGTTTGTTGCATTGAGTGTTGGTGTAAAAGATTTTGCTATTCTAATAGATGTAATATTAGAAAGAATAGATGGATCACTCGCATCAATCAAACGAGATAGTTTTGAATATCTAAACACACCGTCAAACTTTTGTAAGTCTGAAGTATTATAAGCAGTAATTGTATTCCTTACAATAGTTTCTAAATCTTGTGAGGTTTTTGTTGTTGCATTTGCATTATATTTAAATGATGTTGTTAAACGAACTGACGTTGTTTCTGGATCAATAATGGTTGGGCGAATAGATGCAATATTATATCTGTCCAAAGCAGTTGTAATAGTATCTTTCTGAGCTTGTGTTAGATTAATACCAGAAGTTGTTTTGATGGAAACAAACACTTGTCCATATCTTGGTGGATCATTATCTTCTCCACCCCAAACTTGAACAGCCTGTGCGTCTGCAAAAACTTGTGGAATAATAACTTTATAATCTTCAGTTGTAACAGCTCTACCTTGAGATGAATAATCTAAGGGAGCATTATATTTAATTGACTGAATAGTTTCTGGTTCTGCACCACCCCCAGCAATTGATGTTGTTGTTATATTATAATCTGTAATTCCACTGAATGCAGTACCACTAAATGTTTTTGCACCATTGGCTGCACCTTTGTTTGTTACGATATATTCCAAGATAACAATATTGCCATCAGTTGGTTTCTTTCCTACAACATCATCACCAAAGTAAACTTCAAACTTTCCATCTTCAATCTCTTGCAAGAAGTACACATTAGATGTTGCAGTAACTTGTGATATATCAGTTGCAAGTGTATAGATAGTTGTTGTCAAGTCAGCAGCAGAATTTTGAACAGATACTTTTAGTGTTGTCGTATCGGCACGATCATCAGTAACCAGAAATCTTTTTTCTAAATCAGAATTATCTACCGTATACTTTGCTGTGACAAGAGTTCCTTCATAGATAGGAACATTTTGAAATCTTACAATGTCATTTGTTTTAGTTGTTGTGATATCTTCATTGACAATAAATCCATATGTCGTATCACTAATTTGTGTTGTGAACTTTGTTCCCTTTGGAAGAGTAACACTACCAAGAGTATTTGTGTCGTTGACAAGAATATCAATGTAAGCAACTGGAGCACGAGCAGAACGAGGAGTATAACCTAAAGTCTTTGCATGAGAGACTACTGAAGACCTAAGAGTTGCAGTATC
>Ga0181564_10002395_pt1 | contig 16360 bp, 13 predicted proteins | sample 011ome_24_FD_134512 | JGI IMG/M metagenome (GOLD analysis project Ga0181564, IMG submission 134512) | Coastal salt marsh microbial communities from the Groves Creek Marsh, Skidaway Island, Georgia - 011513CT metaG (megahit assembly) | ecosystem: Environmental > Aquatic > Marine > Intertidal...
CGAAAATGGGGTCAACGGATACCTCATTGATTGGAACTCCAATCCGAGAAAGCTCGCGAAGACTGCGGCAAAAGCCTTGCTCAAGGCAGCAACTCTCTCCAGCGCCGACTGTCTTTCTTCTGCCGCCGACCTTTCGCTCGGAGCGAACTATGCCGCCGCAAACAGGGACATCCTCGGGCGCATGCTGGGCACCTGCCTCACTCACCCTGAGGCGAATGTTACGGTAGGTCTCCGTATACACAAGGGTAGCGATGTTTCCAAGCTCGACGATGCTGTGCAGAGCTTGGCGGCCCAGACATACAAGCGATTCAAAGTCGTTCTCCTCGTTGATGGACCGTGGTCATATGCTGAGCCACTTGCGAAGCGCTATGGTCTTCCGTTGATCTGCACCGGATTGGAGCCAGACATTGAGCACTGCAGCTGGCTGCATCGTCAGGCTGTCGAAGCTTGTGATACGGAATATTACAAGCCTCTAGACTATGACGATCAACTCATGCCGACCTATCTGGAGCGCGCTGTGCACATGATTGAGGCCAAGAATGCTGATGTCTATGGCTGCCTTCTCCTGACTTTGGAAAACTTGGAAATCACTCCGCGCCTACACTGGCCCAACAAGGGAGTGGAGACCATGTTCACCGGAAATTCCGACGACAATATGCTGCCGCACTCCTCTGTGCTTATGCGTGCTGAGGTCGCCCGCGAAGCCGGAAACTACCAGGAGCGCGCTGTCGGACTTGGCGCTGACGACTACCACCTGTGGTATCGCATTCATCAGGTCGGAGGCCAATTTTTCCGTGATGATGAAGTTCGCAACATCGTCTACCGCATCCACGAGCAGAATTCCCTCAAGATTCGCCGTGCTCGCTTTGGTGAGACGGAGAAAAGGCGGAAAGAGTCGATTCTTAAGAAAGCCGCAACTGCTGCGGGTATTGCTGTAATGGCGACGCCAGCTGCGGGAGGCTTGGTAGGCTGTGCTGACGCTGATCAGGCGGAAGCGCCGAAATCAGCTCCAGAGGCAGGAAGCTCATCTGCTACGAGCGGAGATGATGCCAGCCCCGGTGGTGGCGGGAAAACCGGAAAAGGAAAAACTGACCCTCCGCATTCTTAAAAAGTCGCAGAACCAACGTCGATCCGACAAGCGAAATCGGATTTTTTGCTATTCAGAAAGTGCTACTGACCTGGTAGCACCCCAGTGATGTTTCGCCAGGAATCTAATTGCGAAGTCACCAGGCCGAATTGTCGGGATATTCGTGATTCTCGATGGAGCAAAAGAGAGATATTGTTCCGATTTCCGATACCTTATTTCCATTGTCTGAGAAAGTGTAGGTGCCTCCTGCCGGGCAACTCTGCAAGCCGATCGATTGCATTGGCCGACGTATCAAGCTCCCCGAAGTGGAACAGGGCGATTTAGTAGCGGCTCCCAACACAGGTGCTCACGGCCCTACGGCCAGCGTGCTTGGATTCCTGAGCCGCCCCCCTCAGTCGAAATTCTTCATCGCGAAAAAGAAATTATCGCCACGAACCGACTGCGTGGCGGTCATGCAACGTTTCAACCCAACCACCACAGACCACCACATGAAACTCGCTGATTCTCTCGCTGACATTGAAGCCGTCGTTCGGCCTCATCTGAAATTCCTTGAAGCGGATGCCCCACTCGGAGCCGAAGACAAACTCAGCGAAGCCGGTCTCGATTCCATGGCGTCGATCGACCTACTCCTCGACCTTGGAGAGCGGTTCGATATCACGATCCAGGATGATCTCCTCACGGAAAACGCCTTCGCATCGCTGAGCGAGTTCGCCAAGCTGATCGATATGTCCAGTTACTAGTTGGGTTTTAGTTTTCTGTCGACTCGAATTCGGAGTTCAGGAAGGTACCGACTGCTTTAGCTGCCGATTTGCGCATTGTCGGCGACTAAAGTCACCTCTCTTTCAGTAAGGTCAGATCATTCGCTCTACCCTGTCAGGTATTCGCAGAAATCACTCTCCCGAGAATTTCCAGAGCTGTCCGTCACTTCGGATGTAAATACCGTTTTGGCCCAGTGACGGAGTGCTCAGAATTGTCTCACCGAGTTCAAACTCACTGGTGACTGTTCCTTCTTCTCCCGAAAGATCGACGACCTGGCCGATTCCGGTCTCGCTGAATGCGTAGATCAGGTTTCCGCTGCCGGCTACGGGGCTGCTGCTTAATGGGCCTTTGAGCCGGGTCCTCCAGAGACGTTCCCCAGTTTCCCGGTTGGCGCAGTTCAGGACGCCAGCATTGTTGATGATATAGACCTTGTCTCCAATCACGAGCGGACTGGCTGTGCCGGGGCGCTGTGCCGACTCGTTCCAGAGTTTCTTCGGTTCCGCTCCACTCGTGCTAGCAGAGATTGCAGTGAGGCCGTTGGAAGGAATAAAAAGCTGGTCGCCCGAGGCGACGCTCGAAGGAATGGTCGAGGCACCTGAGGTATATTCGAAAACGGGAGAACCCGTTCCCGGAAGCACTCCGACGATTCCCTTGCTCGATTGGAGAGCAACGACTTTGTCATCTCCGATCTGCAGAATGGTTGGCGAAGTCCAGTTGGCTGCTTTGGGGCGATCTTGCTTCCACTTGTTTTCCCCGCTCAAAAGGTCAAACCCGGCTGCAAAAGATTCGGAATCATTTTCGATTTGCGCGACGAGTGTGTCTCCGGCAACCATGGGGGAGGATGCCATACCCAGGCTGTTCGAGGCATTGGGATAGTCGAGCGTCAGCCCCCGCATCCACACCGGATTGCCATCGAGATTGAGGCAGATCAGATCGTTGGAAGAATACAGCGCATAGATCCGCTCTCCGTCACTGGCAGGAGTCGGGGCAGCTACGTTCGTCTTTTTGTGAGACATCGTCCGGCCGGTTGCCCAGAACTTTCGTTCCCAGATCGGGCTGCCGTCCTTGGCGGAAAAACATAGAATGTGAAGCTGTTTCTGATCGGGACCACTGGCGGAGGTGACAAAAACGCGATCGCCGACGAGAATAGGGCTGCCGAGACCGCGGCCGGGAAGGGCGACTTTCCACGCGAGCGTTTTTTCGCTGAGTTCGGTCGGGAGATTCGTCGCGTCGGAATCTACTCCCGATCCATTCGGTCCACGAAAGTTATGCCAGTCCGCATGGCTGACAGACGAAAAGGCGAGGGCGGTAAAAATAGGCAAAAGAAGTTTCATAGTTGCTTCAAAATTTTTCAGTGCTCACTGACTACTCAACGCCACCTCGGCGGCGCGGCTTTGCGTTGGTTTTGGGGGTCGGTTTGCGATCGGTACTGTGAATAGCTGTTCCTGTGCTGTCGCAGATACGAAGCTGGAATTGCCATTGCACGGTCCAGTCTTGCTCCTGCTCGTTCTGACAGGCTTTTACGAGAAGGGTGTTTTTCCCTCTCTTGAGCTGAATCGGAAGAATGTATTGGTCGATTCGAATCCCACGGTGGTATTCGTCACGTCCAAAAAGCAATTCGCCATTGAGCCAGATCTTCCACGCATTTTTGCAACCAAGACGGAGTTCGGCTGCTCGGTCTTCGGCTGAATCGAATTCCGTGTAGGCGTAGCCGACGACTTGCTTCAGTGGATCATAGGGTTGGTTAAAGTCCACCATGCCGTAGTCGTTGGAAGTCGAGTAGGGCTGCCAGGCGATCTCTTTCCCCTCCTTCCCTTCATATTTGGATTGCAGATTGATCTCTTTCTCAGGCGGGTAAGCCGTGTCGAAGCCTTTCCGATCCGTGTTGTCGAAAGGTGCGATAACGTCCCAATACATCAGGAAGCCAAAGTGCGAGGGCAGATCGACCGTTTGTTCCAGGTCATCGCGCAGCAGTTTGGCGATTGTTTCTATTTGATCGATGTCGCGGGCAGCATCGAGTGCATTTGTCAGTGTTGCGACGGCCTGACCTTTCTGGTCCTTTTTTAGAAAATCCTGCCCGGCCGTGATCATTTGTGCGACCGCCTCGCGTCGAAGAGGAGTACTGGGATCGTCGGCCATTTCTGGAACGAGCTCGGCGGCTTTGTCAGGATTGATCTCCCGGTAAAGGTCGAACGCGAGATGCCGCGCGTTCGGGTCGTTGTCACGATCCAGAAGAAAGGAGCGGATTTTCTCAGCGGGGAGCTCTCCTCCTGCGTTGGCGCTGTTTCGAAAAACAGATTCGACTGCCGTTCTCATCCAGTTTCGAGCGAGTGGACCTGCTGTGTCCATCGCCGCGAGGGTGGGCAGGATCATGTCGACTCCGTGTCCAGTGAGTTCCGTCCAGGCGGCAGCTGCCTCCTTGTTTCCGGCACCTTCCGGACCGACGGCCTGGAGCTGGGACAGGGAATCCTTTATCGAGTCAGCCTTTGCGAAAGGTGAGGATAAGGCAAGCGTGGCGAGCAGGGAAAAAGCGAACAACTTCATGACGATGATCCGCAAAGTGACGGAAGGTTCGCTTTTTGGCAAGAGGCGGAATCGAAGATTGGTTGTGTGAATACCCAAAGATTACGTCGTCGCGACCTTGGCCAGCGAATGAAGCCCCTCTGCGCCCAGAGGCTCGTAGTCCGGCACTCGCAATCCGTAATGGATGATACGGGGAAAGTGCCAGCCTCCGATGCTGGCAAGTGCGATGACCATCGCAAAGTAGACGTTCGAGAGTTCCCCGGTCCGGACGAGAGCGAAGGCGGTGAGTCTGACGAGAAGCATGGCTTCTTACAAAACGACACAGACGACCGAATTGATTTTCCCCACTCCTAAAGAAAAGATCTGATGAATGTGTCTCCAGATATGAAGGAGAAAGTTCGCCAAAAAGGCCGGGAGAGTGATGCGGTCGAGCTGAAATGCGTCGGGCGCGCTTTTCAATTCATCGCCTGTCCAGAGCAGCGATAGAATGGGGTCGACACAGGGAGTTAGCTAAAATCCCAAAAGTATCTTAATTATGTTAATTGTATAAAGAAGGGTGTGATGAGGAGGAACGGCTGATGGGAACTGATTTTCGCTGATATAGAGCAATCCAGCGTTCCTTCAGGACACGCAATATGGATATTTCCCCAAACCCGGATTGAAATCCGGGTCTGTTTTAGACGATGCTTTCAGCAGCGGGGAGATCGAGTTGTCAGTTATTTTTGTTGGCACACATCCAGAGCTTTGCGCCTTTGCGTGAGATTTCTTCTCACTCCGGAATCTCATTCAGCGTGTAATACGCATCGGTATGCAACAACCCGTTCCCGCCTTCGCTGGTCTTCAGCCCTTCGGAATGCAGCTCGTGAACATGGCCTTTTGTCATGGGCTCGACTTTGAGCTTCAGGCTTTTTCCGTCTTCTGAAACAGATGCGACGGATACCTTTGGCTCGACGTGATCAACTTCGGGGCTGCCGTAGGCTTTCTGGTAGATGTAGGTGTAGGCCCTCATTTTGAAGGACGCGTCCTTCGCGGTCGCTTTGTCGACGGGCTTGGTGAAGGTCAGCTCAAATCCATCCGAAAGGGCTCGCATTTCGTGGATTTCGAAGGGCACTTTGCCGGTCCAGTTGACTCGTTCGAAGTTGTAATCCTTTCCGCCTCGAGCACCCCATCCGCGGTTGGATCCGCTGGTGAAAAGGGCTCCGTCTTTCGACATGCGAACTCCGATGTTGCCCGACTCAAACCCCTCAAGGAAGTGGAAAACTGCACCTTGATAGATTCCGTTCACCTTTTCCAGAAAGACGCGATTCACCTTTGAGTGGGTCTGTTCTCCTACTAAAAGTTGCCCAGCAAAGGGACCAAATTTTCCGTCTGACAGATCGGCCTCGGGAACGGTTGGTGAGTTGCCGACTTTTTGGTGCGGTAAAATCACGGCGGGTGGAACGAGCTGGCTGATTTTTTCGCGCTGCTCGACAGTGCGGCTTCCTTCTTCCGTGTAGAGAGGATCGACAGGGCGCTCGCCGGCTTTCCCATTGGCGAGGTCATACCAGATATTTCCGTTGGGATTGCCCTGAAAGGAGCCAGGCTTGACCCACTTGAGTGAGCTCGATCCATTCCAGGCACCCTGATTGTCGGTGTAGAAAACGTCGCCATCTTTGTTGAAGCCGATGCCGCCGGGCGACCGAACGCCGCTCGCAGTGGGGATCATTTCGCCTTTGTCATTGATACGAAGAACCCAGCCTCGGTATTTTGATTCGGCAGTGAATGAACCGGTCAGGCATAGGGTAGCCCAGAGATACCCCTCGTCATCAAAGCGCGATCCAAAGGTGTATTCGTGGTAGTTGCCATTGATACCCCAATCGTCATTCACGGTTTCGAAAATGTCGGCTCGTCCGTCGCCGTCTTCGTCTTTCATGCGAGTGAGTTCGGGACGTTGGACGGCGTAGAGCCATCCATCTTTCCAGGCAAGCCCGAGTGGCTCGTGAAGATATTCCGCGAAAAGAGTCCACTTGGCAGATTTGTCAGGATGAGAAAAAGCATTCTCGATCATCCAGACTTGTCCGCGGCGAGTACAAACGGCGACTTTTCCATCCGGCAAAAGCTCGATCGCTCCACCTTCGACTACAGCGCCTTGTGGAGCAGGAATCTGGGTAATCGTGTAGTAGTCGGATTGCTGAGGCTCCTCGGCAACAGAGCTGACATGGTAGAGTACGAGACTTAACAGGGTGGCGCACAACTGGGTAAGGTGGATGAGGCAACGGGGTTTCATGTAGAAAATGGGAGGGCGGTGAAAGGGAGAGCGAATGGTGAACGATTTCCAACTTACTTTTTCAATGGTGCGTTCCAGCGATAGGTGATGGTTAGCGTGTTGTTGTCGCTGATGAGAGCGAGGAGTTCGTTTTTGCCTCCCGACTTTCGCGAAACAGGGTCGGCTCCTTCGATTTTGATCTTCATGTTCCCTCCGATGTCATACCAGCCGGCTGCTTCTTCCTGCGAGCCAGTGTCTGCGATTCGGAAGTAGAGGTTTTCTCCGGCTTTCCCTTCGAGCTTCACCGTGCGCAGGATAGCTTTGACGCCGTCGGATTCTGCGGAGGTGAAGTGATCTGTCACCGTGAGATCCTGGTAGTCGTAGCGGAAGGTGGGAAAGCGTTTCTTGTCGAGTCGATAGCCGCGAAACTGGTAGTCGGCATGCTTTTCGTTGTAGCGCAGATCCTTCTGTGGATCAGCCTTATCGCGCTCGTATTTGATGGTCGCTTCAGAAAATGGCTGCCAAGGCTCGTCGAGGCTCTCGAGAACCTGCAGTGGGAGCCCGTGTGCCGTTTTTACCCGGTCCTGACCGAGAGGTTTGCTGCCGGATCCGCGACCATTCCAATGTGGGGAGGCGTCCATGAACTCGCCGCGCCATACATAAGCGAGATTGAGCACGTCGGCATCCCAGACGAGATTAACGGCGTCGGGATAGCCCACTCCAATGGCACGTGGTTTAGCATCAGGGAGAAAAGCGCGATGGACGATTGCTTCACCCGGATTGCGAGAGGTGAGTGGAATCGGATCGTAGCTTTTTGATTTTCCTCCAGCTTCCTTCTGAGTTTTCGAGAGCCAGACTTTACCAATCTTTTTTCCCTGGATGTTGGTAGAGAGAAAGCGATTCCCTCCGCCATCGAAATAGAGCACTTTCAGGGTGTGCGTGCCCGGCTCGAGTTGCTCTTTCATCCGCTGTGTCTTCGCAGGGTGAATGCCGTCGTTGCCGACTACGGTTTCTCCATTTACAGCGATAGCGGAACCGTCGTCAGAGGTGATGGAGAAGCGATACTCTTCGGCTTCTTTTAAGTTAAGAGTGCCTTCGAAGATCATTCCAAATCCCGGCTTCAGGTCCTTCGCAGGATCAAGAGAGATCAGCCCATCAGAAAGCTCGCCGGTTTTGATCGGCTCCAGCTTCGAAAAATCAGGGAGCTCTTCCCATTTTCCTTCGTAGAGAGAATAGCGAAGGTTTGTCAGAAGCTTCGGAGCCTTTGCTGACTTGATCATGTTCTCCAGATCATTCCGCCTCCAAGGACTCTTTTGATCGTTATACTTTTTTCTCCACTTCGCGACATCGTTGGCTGTGGCAGCTCGCTGTTTTTTTCCGAATTCTTTGGTGGCGAAGGCAATCAAGGCTGCGATTTGCTCATCGTTGAGCGCGTGCTCGAGTGGGAGCATGGCCTGCAGGTATTTATTATCCTGCTTCAGGATTCCTTTCAAAATGACTGCTGTCAGTAGCTCGGGATTGTCGCCTTTGATGAATTCGGATTCGTGAAGAGACGGTGCCAGCGAAACTTCCCCGGCTTTCATTCCTTTTCCGTCGGGGCCATGGCAGGCAACGCAGGTCTGGTAGGTCTGCTTTCCGAGTTCGAGAATCGAATTGTTCTGTGCGAAAAGCTCCTGACCAAAAGGGGCAAGAGCGAGGGCGAGAAGAAAAAAGCGCGTCATGGTTTTCGAAGAGTTGCCGAGACTAGAGGAAAAGTATCGGTACGTCAAAGGGGGCATTCGGGACGCAAAGGCGCGGGAGACAGGCTTCCTCCTGCGCGAAATTCCAAGCTTTGACTCCTGCAACAGGGACGGGCCTATTTCGTTTTCAGGATATCCTGGAGCCATGTCTTCAGCGAATCCTCGTAGTCAAGGGGCGTGGCGTGCTCGGATATTTTGGGGTAGACCTTGTGATGGACCTTGGCGCCGGGACGTCCTGCGTCGCTCGCGTATTCCCTGGTCAGAGAAACGTTTCCATAGGATTCGTTATCGCCGACGAGGCAATAGTAAACCTGCCGACGGTATCGAGACGATGACCAAGTCGGGTCGTCTGGATTGTCTTTTTTTCCTCCCGGTGACATGACGATGGCTCCGCAGTAGGTCTCGGGATAATTCGTGGCAAGGTCTCCCGCGACTTTGGCGCCTTGGGAAAAGCCGAACAGAATATGTCTTGATGATTTCAGTTTCAGCTGGTCGGCATTTGCGCTCAAAACAGCCCTGATATAGTCTCGGTCCATTTCCGCGCCTTCGGCCCATTCCCAGGTATTTTCCTCCATCTTTCCCGTCGCACTGATCCCTGCGACTGCGATGCCGAGGTCATTTGCGATCTGCTGGAATATTTTCTGGTCCTTGATCACATGGCTGGGATTCCAGCCGTAGCCGTGAAGCCAGATGGCTGCGAGAAGAGGCTTTTCCGTGTCGTGACCATCGGGAAGGATGGCGTGAAAGGCATCTTCCGTGGCAGGGACGGTTTGAATGGTTGCGAGACCTGCTTTTTCTTCCTCGATCGACTTGTGGGCGAAAAAATGGGAGTTCCGATAATGAAAAGGAAAAACAAGATTGCCAACACCGTCAAGGTATTGACGAAATGGCAAAGGATGACGCCCGCCACCGCTAATCCTTTTCCGGCGACATAGGAATCTTTCTTCATTCTTCGTAAGGCGGTATGCCCGAGAATGGCTCTGGGGATAACGGTCCAAAATGAGAAATCCGGGAACGAAGGACAAGATGCCCAGGACAAGAGATGCAACTGCCGTGCCGCCGGTTTGGGGGGGCGTAAGGTGGCTGTTGTGGCGGCAGCAAGGCGGGCGAGTCCATTGGAGGATCGTAATCTTCTCACATGGAGTCGTTCAATGTCAGCATGAAAGTCGGAGATGGAGCATTTGTGAATAATGCGATCGTCGAAAAGAAATGTCGCGCGGTTGGGAATTCGCGACGATTGTAGAGGAAGATACTCTCATGACCCCATTCATCCGGCATTTTTCAATCCTGCTCAGTGTGGTGTTTCTTTCCGTGGCAAACTCGCATGGTCAGGATGGCGATCCAGCAGTACCGACAGAAAGCTCCGCGTGGACGACGGATTACAAGACCGCTGTTCTGCAGGCAAAAAAGGAAAACAAGAACCTTCTACTTCTTTTCACCGGAAAGGAATGGATCGAGATCTGTAAGGAATTCGATAGAGAAATCGCCAGCGCCGCAGACTTTACCAAGCCCGTTTCGGAGAGATTTCTCCTCGTGGAACTGAATTACCCGAAAGATAACCGCTTGCCGGAAGATAAGGCCGTTCAGAATCAGTTGCTTCGCGACGCCTATCGCATTCGTGGATTTCCTACTGTGGTTTTGACGCAGCCCGATGGTCGACCATTCGGCATCAACGGCTACCAGCCGATTGAGCCTGGCGAATATGCCAAGCAAATTCTGGAAATCGAAAAGGTTGGCATGGCGAAAGCGGCCACACGCCGGGAGGCAAAGGACTTGGAGGGGCTCGCACGAGCTAAAAAGCTGATCGAAGGAATTCCCAGCCTTCCCGGCAATTTATCGGCAAGGTATTACATGGGTGAAATGGCAGAGGTGATCGGGATCGATGAAAAGCAAGAAATCGAGCAGACGACCGCGTTTCGCCGGCTCATTGCAGATGTGCAATACAGTGCCGAAATGCAAAAGCTCGCTAAAAATGTCGAGTGGAGCAAAATGCTCGAACTCACTGACAAATACATCAAGGACCACAAGCTGGAAGGCATGGTCTTGCAAAAGGCAATGCTCAACAAGGCTGGCGTCTACAGCAGTATGAACAACCGCGCTTCCGAGATCGAAACGCTGCTCGCAATCGTGAAGTTGGATGAAAACTCGCCATACGGTCAGGAGGCACAGAAGCAACTGGACCGACTTCGTGCTGACAAGCTGGAGCAGCAATTGGCAGAGTAGAGTGATCGGCAGATCGTCCCTATTACCGCCGAATGCAGCGGTCCTCGGGCTTTTCATTTCGGGAAAGTGTAGTAATTTTAATAGTTCACTTCACCCCTTCCTGTCATGAAACTTTTTTTTCGTCTTTCCCGGTCGCTTCGCTGCGCGTTCTTTCTTACGTTGGCGACCATCATTCCACTTTTCACGACGCAATGCCGAACAACGGCGGGGAGCTACAAGGATATCGGCTACGATGCCGAGACGCTGAAGACTCCGCCAGGACATAACCTGGAAAAGAAGGACTATCCTTTTGACGATAGCGGCAACTACCGCAAAGATTGGGTCAAAAGCAAGGCTCGCGGGAAGACACGGGCCGCGACTGGAGCTCCGCCTGAACCAACCGTGCCAAGTGCTTCGGGGACGGAAGCGTCAATGCAGGTAGCTTCAGTCAATACGACAGGATCACCCAGCTACTATGGACCTTCAGGTGTCGGTAGAGCTGCTGTGGCAACTTCGGCACCGCCTGCGGTTACCCCGGCGTCACCGCCTCCGCAGTATCACAAGGTTGTTTCGGGTGATACCTTGTTTTCTCTCGCTGGGCGATACCAGACATCAGTTGATGATCTGAAACGCGTCAATGGGCTCACCAGCGACACGATTCGGCTTGGGCAGAGCTTGCGGATTCCCTGAGGAAAGTGAGAGCAAGAGCGTGAAGATGAACGTTTTGTCATCTTCGTCATCCCACCCTTGTTATGATAGAAGATGAAAGTGCTTTCATCACGAATGCAAGACTCTCTCTACTTTTTGTTGTCGCCTTGATCGGCGGAATTTTCCTCTCCACTGCAGGTGGTCAGGGGAAAGGCCGACCTCCTGAAGGTCCCGGTGGACCCGGCGGCCCGGGAGGGCGGGAACACACCGCGACGGAAGCGCAGGAATTGGGTCTGGTTAAAGCAAACCGAAAGCCACCCGAAGCAACTGAGGTGGAAACTCGAGAGAATGGAGATGTCCGGGAAATCGAATCCAACGGCATGCCGAATCACCTTGTGGGGCGTTTTCCGAACCGAGACAATCCCAATGAAATTCGCGAGCAGGCCCACGACGTTGGCATTCCACTGCTTCCCGAGGAAGCGGAAGAGATCACCTATTTGCACGGACCTCAGGCCGATCGTCGATTCCGCGTTTTCGGAATTACCATCACCACGGTCTCCTGATCGGCCTGATGAAGCGTCTTGGTTTCACGAACGGCGAGCATTCTGCCATCATTGGATGGGCTGCTGACGGATTTCCCATCTACGCCCTTTACGGATACTCAGATCCAATGGAGGCAAGTTCCGCGATTGAAGAAATGAAGACTGGTTATGCCTTGAAGAAAGGAGAGAGGCTCGGTGGACGCAATTCTCCTGATGGAAGCTATGACGGGGCTTTTGCCGAAGATTATGAATACGTCGGAGGCGTTGGTACTTTCGACGAATGCAACGGTCGTTTCTGTGTGAAGCCAGAGTTCCCCAGCGGGACCTATGCTTACTTCATGACGCAAGAATGGCCCGTGATTCCACGAGCGTTTCGTGGAACGCCTGAGCAGTTCAAAACCTTTCGTGGTGGAGAAGGACCGGGTGGGCCGGATCGGAGAGGTGGTCTTCCACGGGGTGGTCCTCCTCCTCGCCAATAGGGCGAGTAAACAGGGGCAGGTGAGGCAACTAACCCTCCTGGGTCTTTGACCGAACACGGTTGAATCACTTCTTATTGAGCTTCTTCTTCAGATCATCCCAGAACTCTTCGCCGGCGATGTAGCCTACGCAGTTTTTCGAGCCGCAATGGCAGGGGTGCTCTTTGTGGTTTTCGAGATCAAAGCCGTAGTTGAAGAACAATTCGGCGTCCTTGGGGATGTCGCGAATTGACGCGATCCAGATTTTGTCGTCTTCGATGAAGGCCTCGCAGTTGGGATCGCAACTGTGGTTGATGAGGCGTGCTGCGTTTTCAGGAACGTTTCCGTCGATGTCCCAGTCATCGTCGAGAGTGAAGATGTAAACGGCAGCGTCACCGGTGTCCCGGGAGTGATCCATCTGCGCCCAGCCGCGTTCATTGGCTTCATCTTTATCAATTTTTTCCCCAACGTATTCGATAATGTAGGTCCCGGCCGGAATTTTCTTTTTCGCAAAAAGACCTCGCCCGTGGATGCCGGACTGGCGTACTTCGCACCAATCGGAATCGCATCGCTCGCCGGGGAGCAGGGCTGATTTCTTTTTACTCATCCTTTGATTTTGGATGCTTCCACGAAGTTTTGACCTCGACCCATTTTGATTCGGTGTCGGGCCAACCCGTTTCAGAATAGAGCACGCCGGAGAAATACTTGGGTTTTTTGGGGCCAAAATCCGGACGTGTAAATGTGAGGGTAAACTTCCCATCGCCCAGTGTTTTGGAGGCCGTGGCAACGCTGGAGTCGACTTGGAAATCATCGCAGAAGAAATCGATCACAGTGTCGTCACTCCACTTCAAGTTTGGAACAACGACGTCCAGTTCGATTGTATTGGCTTCGGGTGAAGAAACCGAGAAACCCCATCCCTTCGGTGATGGTGGGGGGAGCTGAGATCTAATTTTGGTAAAGCGCTTGCTGATGGTTTCGTCTTTCTCTGCTGTTTCGCCGGCGGGAAGCGTAAGGCTGAGGCGTTCGATGCCGGGGTGGCAGGTTGCGGCGCATGCCATCCACGCGATTTTGGCGCGGATTTCGATTTGTTCACTCACAACCTTTTCGGGAACACGAATCGTGGAAAGGAGCCAGGTTTCGCTTTTAAAGCCGTTCGCCGTGATGCCAACCATGTCGACTTTCACTGGTGCAGGCCATTCAATAGACCCCGGTTCAAAGCCCTCGGGAAGATCCCATTCGATAGTAGGTGCGACGCCGACAATGCCGGGGCCTCGCCAGTAAATGTGGAAGTCAGTATCGGGTTTGAGGACGAGAGCGACGGTGATTTCTTCCCCGGGAACCACTTGATTCACGTCGGTCACGAACTGGATACGTGTTAGGCCGGTCGCCGTTTTGTTTTCCGATTCAGCCGGATGTGCAATCTGCAAAAAAAGCACAAGGCTGAGAACTGTGATGAGCTTTTTCACACAGATAAGTTCGCCCCAGATTGCGGTGGGACTCAACTCTTTATCCTTACCTTTTTACCCACCAACTGCGGCAGTTTTCATCCCTTTCGCCTCGTCAGCTTTGGAAAAAGTAACGCCGACGGTCTTGGAGACACCAAATTCTTCCATGGAGACGCCATACATTACGTCTGCACGGGACATTGTGCGTTTGGAGTGGGTTACGATGACGAACTGGCTGTCGCCGATAAATCGATCAAGCACGCGGATGAAGCGGGAAATGTTGGCTTCGTCGAGCGGAGCGTCCAACTCATCGAGCACACAGAAAGGTGAAGGTTTCACCATGTAGATTCCGAAAAGCAGTGCGACGGCAGTCATGGAGCGCTCGCCACCGGAAAGCAGACTGATGGATTGCAGCTTCTTGCCGGGGGGCTTCGCGATTACGTCGATTCCGCATTCGAGTGGGTCGCCATCGTCCATGAGGACGAGGTCGGCCTTGGCCTTCTCACCAAAGAGTTCTTTAAACATGTCGCGGAAATTCTTCCGGATTTTCTCGAAGGTCTCCGTAAACATCTTGCGGGTATCGCGATTGATCCTCGCGATCATTCGGAGCAATTCCTCCTTGGAATTTTCGAGGTCTTCGAGTTGCTGTACGTTGAAACGATAGTGTTCCTCCAACTCGTCGAATTCTTCGATCGCGTCTATGTTGACTGGCCCCATCGAATCGAGCTTAGTGCGGAGCGTTGTGACGACGCCCTCGACGAAATCCCAATCCGGCTCGGCGGGGTCAGGAATAGATTCCCCGTTTTCATTCGCCCCTCCATCAATCTCAGGGGAGGCGGATGGATCCTCTACGGGAGAGGATTCGGGGGGGGGGATTTGTGCAGAGCGGACGGCTCCGTTTTTCTTTCGTTCTTCGATAGCAATAAGAAGGGCGTGGCTGTCGGGTTCGAAAAATTCGAGTTCGGTGCGATAGCGGTCGCGGCAGACTCGCTCGATATTCTCGATCTTGATATCGAGCTGGGCGATCTTCACCTCTTCTTTTCCTCGCTGCTTGGCGACGTGCTGAACCTCTCCCCGCTTTTGGGTCAGTTCGGATTCTCCTTCTTCGATACGGGCGGAGAATCCCTCACGATCGACTTGAATGCGATCGCGTTCTTCCGTTGCAACGACGGTTTCGGACTCCCATTGCGCGATACTTTCCTGAAGAGATTCATTTTCAAGACGGGCTTGCTCGATCCGCTCGCGATAGCTCTCGATGTCGGTGCGGCAGGTTTCGATTTGTCCATCGAGTTCGCGGAGGCGAGCTACCATAGGCTCGATTTGCTCTTCAAAGTTGCGGCGGGTTCCCTGTTCAACGGCGAGAGAGGTGCGCGCCTCGGTTACTTCTTCGGTGAGTTGTTCCTCGCGCTCCCGTGCTTCTTTGAGTTGATTGACGATGCCTTCGGTTTCTTGGTTGAGTTCTTCTATCCGAATCTGCGAGGTAGTTCTCTCCTCTTCGTTCCGTTGCAGATCGGCAGATACCTTTTCCTTCCGCTCTAATAGATCACGATTTTCCCACTCCAGGCTTTCCACTTTGTTGCGGAGTTGGTTCAGATCTCGTTCCACCAGGGCGAGCTTACCTTCGAGAGTAGATGAAGCGACTTTCTTCTGCTGGAGTCTTTCGCGCGCGTCCTGCAGCGAGTCTTCGAAACTGTCGACTCGCTGATTGAGTTCATCGCGACGCTCCTGACGTGAACTAACCTCAGTGTTGAGCGCTTCGCAGACTTCGCGAAGTTCTTCGATTTCGCTCTGCATCTTGAGAACGGAAACGGAGTCATCGCCGGATCGGCCGCCCTGAACGATTCCGTCGACGGTGACGAATGCCCCGTCGAGCGCTGCAATCGCAAAATCAGGGTGCTTTTTGTGCAGTCGAAGCGCTGTCGGAAGGTCTTCGGCTACGAGCACGTTCTGGAGCAGGCGGCTCATGACGGCTCCGATGTGCCTCTCACATTTCACTAGATCCATGGCCCATCCAATTGAGCCTAATGGAGCGCGACGGGAAGGGGAAATGGGATCGGCATCCAGTGCCATCCGAGCGAGAAGGGAAGCCTGCCCGAGACTGTCGTCGCGTAGGGTGCTGACCAGTTTTTCCACTGTATCGAGGTCAGAAACAATCACAGCCTGGAGGCGGCGGCCGAGTGCGGCTTCGATCGCTTCAGTGTATTTGGCATCGACACGAAGATGGCGGGAGAGGGGAGCCTCGATTTTGCCGCGGTATGAGTCGGAGTCGGCCAGATCCTGAACGACGGCACGAGTTCCTTTTTCAAAACCTTCTCCGTCGGCGAGAAGTTGCGCGAGCACATCGAGGCGCGATTGCTTTTCAGCGTGGAGCTTGTGCAAGGCGGCGATATTCTCCTGCATGTCAGCAGCGGCTCGTTTCGCGCGGTGGTATTTTTGATCGAGTTCGGTGAGGTTTTCCTCGAAATTCTCGATGGATTTCTGATGGCCGCCGATGCGTTCCTGCAGTTCAGCAGAATCTTTCTTGCGCGTCCCTTCGCTTTCCTGAAGTCGGGAAATTTCGTCTGTGAGCTGACGCTCTCGCTGTTCGTCGGAAGAAAATTGCTTTTGATTGGTTTCCAGAGTGGCTTCGAGACTGGCGATACGACTTTTGAGCGCGCTCCGCTGTTCCTCCAGTTCGCGCATCCTGCCGTTCAATTCTTCGCGTAGACTCCGAGC
>Ga0181564_10002403_pt1 | contig 16315 bp, 7 predicted proteins | sample 011ome_24_FD_134512 | JGI IMG/M metagenome (GOLD analysis project Ga0181564, IMG submission 134512) | Coastal salt marsh microbial communities from the Groves Creek Marsh, Skidaway Island, Georgia - 011513CT metaG (megahit assembly) | ecosystem: Environmental > Aquatic > Marine > Intertidal zone...
GCGCATAATTCGCCTTTACCGGCGACTGATGTTCGATGAAGTATTTCAGTAGATGTTGCAGAAAATCCGTCCGTTGCGTCGTTTCCCTCGCCAACATCACACATCCGTGATCTGCCGCACCCTACGGCGCGTTCAAAACGACGCAAGCATTCCATGATTCGAAGTATTGTGCTAGCCATGGGATCGCTTGGCACAGATTCTAAATGAATTGTGCGCTGAGTTAATCCAACAGGAATAACAGTGATGAAGTCACTCGAATCGTGCGGCGCTACGATTGCGCTCTCGCTCTCATGCGCAACGGCGATGCACCGAGAAATTACACCGGCGAGCTCAATGTGACCATTATTTGCCCAAAGTATCGCATGCGATGTCCACTCGATAGATGGCTTGAAATCTTCGTCAAACGTGGCCAATCCCGGGTTGGCCCACCATGAATCTACGTCGTCACGCTGCGCGCTCCACGGCGTGTTTAACGATTCATCGAACGACTCTGCCCCAAGCGTTGGTACGGGGAGTGACGTACATGAAAGTTCTTCATCTTCAACAGGACACCAAGCCTCGTTTGACTCGCCTGTCGTAAATGCCCGGGCGCTTTTTAATATGCAAGAAGGATAGTGCCACCGATGAGGAATATTTGTCGACGCAAACCGCTGCTGTTGCCAAACATACTCATAAGACGCTCCTATTTCGCCCACTAAAGCGGGATAGAGGATATCGATAAAGCAACCATGTGGAGCTAGCCTAATTTTTGCACACCCGCACGTAGACGTTAGAGAAAATCCGCCATCGGCTTCCAAGTCAACGTCGTTGTCACTCCACCGAACACGGTTGACTTTGAACGCGCTCATAAAAGCTCGTGCTCCGTCTTCATCACGTGACTTGATCACACAAGGTGCGTAATGCGGGGTGTCGACTAAAGAATTTCGTACGTCCAAAGTTTTGAGCAATTTCCCCACCCAGGCGCTCGTTGCAAAAGCTGTCAGTTGACGAGTAACGCGCGTTTGGGACGTCGCTGGTTGGTGAACCGTCATCGCCCGACAACTAGCGTCAAGTACGAGCGTCGTTCCGCACGCGAACGTGGATTTAATTGCTCCATCTTCCACGATGACCACACGCAACAGCTGAGATTCGCTCGTCGTCCTCATCAAGTTTGCAGTCAATTTCAAATCAAAATAATCTTCAACAGCACCAGCGTTTGCCCCGTGCGTGGCGCCCGTCGATGACGATCTCATGACGTGATGACGTTCATATTGTATACGACGTGCACTGAATTCTCGATACACGCCTTCCTCACTCATGGCGGGAAACTCGCACCAACGCCAACGCGCAGCGCACGCGCGCTTGTGGCGACAGTTGGCGCCTCGCGATGGTCTCGGTCTCACACGGTGGAGACTTTTTGCACATCAGTGCGCACCCAAGCGGTAGAGGAGCTTATGCAGCGCGAGATGCGGACCCCATGCAAGTCATCGCCCGGGATTCCTTTATTCACTTCGCTGAAAAACAGTGCTCTGGTACCGCGACAAGGCGAGGGGTGTGTGGCGGCTGTGGAGCATTCATAGGCACAATCTCGTCGTCACTCAACCCGAATGTGTCCGCAATAAAACTACCAGATACCTCACTGCAGACTTGGATTATTCATGCTTCATCTTCATCACATCAAGACCCTCACTGTGATCGGGAATATCAGCCAGAGGCGTGCCTTTGTTTTGCACAACTAGAGAGTGCCACCTTCGAACTCATGGCTGCGCGACTGCTTTTTCTTTATGTTGCGTTCTTGACACCTCAAAGTGCTGATTGGCAGAGGCTGCTTGCAACGTATCCCGCACTTGGCGAAAAAATGGAATGGTTTGAGAAACTTCATCACGACGTGTCGACCGTCGAGCCGTACTTCGTCGAGCACGCAGAAGAGCGCGTCAAACAACTTTCACACCTTCTATCGCCTGAAAAGCGAGAAATGATTTCAACAGATCTTTGGTTACAAACAATTAGTAAAGTTGCTCTGAACTCCATCGATGTTAAGATCCCGCACCCAATGATTCGTTACGTTGCTTCTTTAGAGGAAGAAATGCCAGAAGAAGTCCGCGCTGAAGCTTACCTGGGCTTACAGAGGATTTTGGCAGATTTCAGTAGTATCGATGACGAAAACGACGATGAGACTGATAGTCAGAGCGAGACCGAGAGCGAGAACGAGAACGAGAGCGACAGTGAGAACGACAGTAAGAATGAGAGCGAGAGCGAGAACGAGCAGAGCGAGAGCGAGATTGATAGCGCCGACGAGGACGATGAGGAGCTGCTTTTTCAAGTCCCTTCGGGTGGATCCACACGGACGTTTTCGACGGCGATTTTCCCACCAAGTGAGGGCACTGCGCTTTTAGGATTTTGCGCATCCATTAATCATAGTTGCGACCCAAATTGTGAAATTGTGTACATGCATGATGCAAATGCACTCGTGGTTTCGACGAGAGCGATATCTGAGGGTGAGGAGCTCACAATTCCATATGTACCGACGAATTTGCCCGTTCAAAAGAGACGGAACGTACTTTTCAAGAGGTATGGATTTTATTGCGAATGCACGAAGTGCCGACGCGAACTAGAAAGTCTAAACAATCGACCGTCCAAGAGGGCGCGCGTTTGAGAGATGTTTTGTGGGGTGTGGGTGCTTGATTGAATTTTTTAGTAATATTACAGGCACGACCAACATCTGTGTGTTGGCGTTCAATTGCAATGGATTTGATTTCTAATAGTAATTGTAAAATACTCTTTGTTGTTGTACGATACATGTTTTCATATATGGTAGTGATACATGGCGCGCGCGCCTTTCAATTTAATACATTTGCGACTTCAGTAACGGTTTGCAATCCAACGGCGACCGGAACGTCGTTGACATCCGCTGTACCGATGGCATGAGTGAAATCATCATGAATTTTTGACGCAGCGATAGCAATCGCTGATGCACTCAAAGCTGATAAGGCGAGTTGCCCGCCCGGAAGAAGCTCTGTAATCTTGCAATGCCAAAAGCTCGGTTGCTTGGTCTCGCAAATACCGTGCAAGTCAGATTGTTCTCGCATTTTCCAAGCCATTAATGGAGGCATGACGCCGTACATTAACGTCATGCCGTATGCGCCTACAAACGTGGAGACTGGCAAGAAGATATCCGGGAAAGTCTGTGCCACAAACAATGGAACTGCGAGCATTGACGTAAACGCGACGACGCGCTTGGTCGATGGAAGAAAAGACGCTTTCTTGCCTTCGTAAACATCCATCGCTTCGTACAATTTACGAACGAGTGGTGACTTTTCTTTGGATTCGTCCATATTCTGTATCACGTCATCAATCTTCGGCATCAGATACTCGGATAAACCAAGAGAAGTGCCGATGAAAGACGTGCCAATTGCGGACAAACCAAAGGCGGATAACAAAACCGTTGCAGCGCCACCAACGTCCTCCGAGATGATTTTCAGAGGATCGGCGCCAATCTTACCATCAACCAATGCTAACGCAACTGCATTCCACGCTAAGAACATTCCGAGGGGAATGGTTGAACCAATCAAGATGCCCCGACGAACCTTTTTCAGGTCGCCGTTCAAGTAAGTGCACACAACGGGAACGAGGTCGTGGAACACAAGAGTCAAGAAGATGATTGGAATAGTGCTCGGAACGGCATCAACGGATCCAATCCAACTCGCACTGTCCCAATCCGCGTAAAAGGCACCGCTGAGAACCAATAGCGAAAACATCGCGAGTAAACCGTACGTGAGGGCTTGGTTCAACTTATCCGCAACTTTTGACCCTCCGACGCACAGAGTTCCGCCCAGTCCCACGGTAAAAATTGCCGCAGCGGTAGAAACATCGAGCCCAGTCGCAGACGACAAGATATCAGAAGCTTTGCTGATGTAAGCGATCAACACGGTGAGCGACATGAAGGTGTACAGACTCGATGTAAAGAGTTTTCCCTCTTCACCGAGCGTAGCCGCAGCCATGTCAGAGAGCGAGATGACAACGGGTGAGTGACCTCTACCGTGATACAATCTATCCTCATCTCTTTCGCGCATAATCGCAACATTCACCTCGGCCAAGAGCAACGCGTCGCACAGGAGCAACGTCCAGATGCCCAACAACGCTCCGCTCGACGGAAGTATACCCACAGCCGCCGTCGCCGTCGGTAACGCTAAGACTCCCGCACCTACTGTCGAACCAACAATCAACGCAACAACTCCCGCCACGGTGCCCACGTGCTGATCCTCCTCCTCAAAATCTGCGCCGAGGTCACCGTCTTCCCACGAGTCAAACGTCTCATAAGGCAACTTGGCGCTCGTCGCCGGCGGCGTCATCTTCGGACGACTCGTCGTCGCCGGCGGCGTTGACGCTCCATCTACATCTATCGCGCGCACGCGCACGCGCATCGTCCTCGCATCGCACACGCGCACCGCACCGCCTCGTCGCGAGCCCGTCGGGCGCTGCGTATGATTACACATCCCCCTCATCGTGCGCCACCGCGTGGCTGCCGACGCCGACGCCGTTGTCGCCGACGCCGACCGCGTCGCCGACCGCGTCGTCGTCGTCGACGCATACATCATTCCACCGCCCATCGCGTGCGCGTGCATACCACACCGCATACGTCGTCGTCGTCGTCGTCGCGCACGTCGTCGCGCACGTCGTCGCGCAGTGCCGAGCGGCGCCAAACGTCGCCAGCGCCAGGTCGCCGCAGGCGCGCATCAGGTGCCGAGAGGACGACGTCGACGACGTGCGATCGCTGCGTCGGGTCCGATTCGGACAATCGGCGCGGATTGGACCATCGATGCGATGGGCCACCATACTATATATCATATAGTACTAGTACCATATATATGGTAGGTATACCGATAGCGGTAGACGCATCATAGATAGATAGATAGATAGATAGATAGATAGCCGTACGATGACGTCTACTATGACGATCGTTCTCGCGTACGCGCGCGCGCGCGGCATCCATCCATCACATCCATCACCTGGACGACGCGTGCGCGACACGCGCCAATCGCCTCGGAACGCGATACGACGCGATTGGTACGCGGCAGTGGACGACGCACGCACGTACGCACGCACACGGAGACACGGAGGGGACGTGACGCGACTGACTATAACACAGTCGTCATGTCACACGCGTGCGGTGTCGCACGGAGTGCGGCGAATGCGATGGCGACGACGTCAGCGCAGGCGCGTCGCTCGGGCGATGCGATAACGATGGATCGGTGCGGCGACGGTCGTCGTCGTCGTCGTTGTCCTCTGCGACAACGCATGGTGGCGTCGTGTGCGATGAATGCGTCATGGGATAGTAGTAATAATAATACCACGAGCAATACAGCGCTCATGGAGACATTGGCGCACAGGTTCTTGAGTCATCACGGCAAGAGGCGTTCGACGGCGTCTGCGACGGCGACGCCGCGAGCGTGGGTGCTAGACTACGATGGCGGCGAGACTGGTGGCGTTCCAGAGACAACGACGATCAAAGCGAAGGAGATGAGAGTGGCAGCGGACGTGTTAAAGTCCGATACCGCAAGAGGTTTGCAGTTCTACAACACTTTGCGTGCACACGAGCGCGCGATCATCGTGGCAAAGCTGTCTGCGCCAACAATTGTGAACGCCGGCGTTGGGTCGCTGCCGTGGGCCGTGGATGCCGACATAGATTTGGAAGGCAATACGTGTGATTTAGCGAACTATTGCGATTCGTGTCCACTACGTGAAGAATGTTACGGAGAATCTTCTGAGTCTGGAATGTGCGCCTTTGAGTGCGCAGTACGAGCCAAAAGCCAGTCTCCACGAGCGACGTATTACGCCGCGATGTTTCGTGACTCTCGCGGCTCATTCGAGGAGTACATCTTAGTTTCTAGTGATGTTGGTCATCGCGCACAGCGTGCAATGTTTTCTTCAAAATTACGTGCATCTTTAGGGCACACTGTATGTTAACGCGCGCGCGCGACTGAAAGTTGTCAGCGTCGCCGTAGCTTTGTAAAAAATATTTCAAGCGTTCAGTGTAAAATTTCGCATTAAAAACTAGTAAAACATTTGCGTCGAACGAAGCACACAAAAGATCACACTGAAGGAGATTATAGGAGCATAACTTTATATATTTTTTGAGATGAGCGCCTACGCACTCAAATCTTCCAAAAACTCTGCGCGCGCACACGCGATGTCGAGTCGCGCTCGCCAGGACAAAGGAGACCTTGTTGACCCTTTATTCGCAAGATTCCGGCGGCGGCGTCGATCCGCTTTGGATATTGGACGCACACACGGGGGTGAAGAGAGCAGCTTGAGCGAAGAATCCATCATCCGACGACGACTCGTAGAGAACCAAGTCGGGGACTTCCACGGTGCACGGCTGGCTGATTGTCGTAGTCAACACTACAGACGCATCAGGCTTCGGCACTTGATAGTAGGCACCAATACCCGCGGCGTAACCACTTCCGGAGAGCGTACACGAAGCGGGCTTGTTCGGGTAATCAAAGTCGGAGAACCCGGCTTGCAAGGTCGTTTCACCCTTGAAGCAGTCGGAAGGCGCGGCGCCCATAGCAGCCGCGAACGCGTCTAAACCAATTTGCGCCCCTTGGGCAAAGTACATCTTGGGACCGGCGCAAATGGCACCCGCCCAGCAAAGCTCGAGTTGAACAATTGGGATTTCAAGTTCAGCACCAACTTGCAAGTGCGCGGAGATGGATGCAGTTTCGCCATCTCTCGTGAGCACCGGCACCGGTGGATTGAAGAGAACTTGGAATTGGCCATTGTTCGCCGCGATTCCCACCTTCATATCGGGCACTGAAAGGGTGTATCCCAAATGAACGGCGCCTTCAGCCTTGGCGAAATATGGCAACTTGAAGCCAATACCGAACGCGTAGTTGACGTAAAAGCCGAACTGAAGCATTTGCGTTTTCGACATGATGTATGGGTTGTCGACGGGTGACTTCATTTTGCTCATAATCATGTCCATAAAGTCACCTTGCGTGAACGCAGAAACTGAAACGTCAACTTCGAGGGAGACTTCAAGATTCGAAGTCACAGCGATTTCGAATTCAGTGTTTTTCAACGCTTGCATTGCGTTCGACAAAGCGGTTCGTGCGGAAACGAGCTTGTCAGAGGCGGCGCCGAGGCTGGCCTCGTCGTGCTCTGCAAGAATCTTCGCGCGTCGCGCATCCAAGTTGGTCTGATAGTGCGGGAAGGACTCGAGAGATCTCGGATCCTCAAGAAGGGGATCTTGAAGAAGAATTTCACGAATCTTTTCAATCTGCAACAAGACTTGGTCTTCGATGCGCTTCATGTGATGATTGTAGGTGAAATCAGCATGTTCAGTCAGCATGCCCAACGTCGCCGCGTGGGAGGTAACCTTGGAGTGAAGGTTGTGAGACTCTTCTTCGGAAAGCAAACGACGACGTCCAAACACTGAAGTGGCCTGAGTGATCGCATCCTTTGCGGTGTTCACGTGTTGTCCGACAACTTGCACTTGTTGGTCGATAGCGTTGACCGGAACCATGACAGCGTTCTTCGCATCCGTGGCAAACTCCTTCGCGCCGTCCGTGATTGCATCGAACAACGCACCAAAGAAGAGCTTGAACGCTTTGATGAGCTCCGTGGCAACTTCGGTCTTGATGTTGAACTTTTCTAATCCAGCGCACGTGATCCACTCAGCGGTAGGAAAGCCGGCGGAAATTTGCGCGGGCGCAAAAGGAGAATCACCCAACTTTTCAGGCCACGGCATTTGGTACTCGGCGCTGAACGCTTCTTCCGGGAGCAAGTCGCGCATCGGCGCTTCGTAGCAAACCTTGGTCAAGCTGGAGATAGCAACGCACCCGAGTTTGGCAGCTTCGTGTTCAGAGGTATCCTTGGGCAAGCTCGAGCATCCGAGCTTGGCAGCGTGTTCATAGTGGGCGCCGAGTTGGGGAACATAGTCCTTGTACAAGCGCGCGCGAAGCTGTTCGCGAAGCACGTCTTGGTTCAAGTCGCGAACGATCGCGCCCAAACCCGCGCGTTCGGCGAAATGAGGACCTTCTTCGCCACCCAATTCCGCAGTAGCACCAACAATACCGGAAATCTTTTTCACGAATGCACCCGCATCAGTAGGGAACAACGTGCCGTAGACGTCTTCGACGAACCCCGAGACGGCGCCGCCGACGTCGTCAACCATGTCACCCACTTTGTCCTTGACGCTGACAACCTTGTCGGGCAGCGAGCCAACTTGGGAGACAACTTGATTAAAAGTATTCTTGGCAGAGTTAAACGGCGCTGTGGCCGAATTGAGAAAGTCTTTAAACTTGTTCGTCAAATCCTTCAAATCGCTGATGATGTCGCCGAGCGCCGCGGCATCCGTCGTTGTCGTCGATTTCGGCACGTCGCCGAGCGTAGCTGAGGCAAATCGCGCGCCGTACGCATCATCAACAACATTGTTCGTGTACCCGTATTGTACGATCCCCATTACGCACAATACCGCGACGAGCACGGCCACGGCAAACGCTCGAATGGCATTGGTGTTGGCGCGCCCCTCGCGCGTGGCGAATCGGGACGCCACCAACGGCGTCGATTCCGCCGCGCCCTCGTTCGCGCGTGCGTTCCGTCGCATCGCTCGTGATGCCATGGTGTCACACTTCGTAACCTCTACGTCGATCGTCTGTGCGATCACGCGCGCGGCGAAGAGTACGGCGTCGACGCGCGCGCGCGCGCCCCAACCATCGCCCCGCGCCTCCACGCTGCCACGTCGGTCGGAGGCCCGTCGTCGCTCGACGCGATCTCGGGGCGTAGCGCGATGGTGGACATAGTATATATAGGAGTTTCGCTTACATTATATAGCGTATACTCTATCCCACACCCACACACACACACACACACACGCGCCCATCGCGCGATAGGGCGATCGCGTGCACACTACGACACTACGAAGTGCAACACCCAATCCCCCCCGAGTGTCCCACCATGGCTGCTGGTCGTGATTGGCCGATTGGCCGAATTGGACCCCCGGCGATCCAACACCCTCAAACGTTGGCCCGTGGGCCACGACGCGAAACGTCGCGATCGAGACCATGGCGCGCGATCGATGCGAGTGATCGATCGATCGCGATCGCGATGGAGAGTCCATCGATGGACACGCGCCTCGATCGCGCGATAACCGCCCGGGACTCCCTCCGGCGGCGTTGCGACATTTGACTGACGACGCCATTCGTTGACGACCGAGGTCGTGAACGAGTGATCGCGTGACACGCACTGGTGTGTGTGACGACATGTCGTCGTACTATGCGTCGCATGAGAGCGACAGCGCGCGACCGCTTCGCGCGCGAGGCGACAATGCGAACGACGCCAAGCGCGTGGGCTGGGGACGCATCGCCGCCGTGAGCGCGGGTGTTGCTTTCGTGGCGTGCGGTGCGAGCGTTGTGCAACAACTCGGAGGTGTGCGTGAAACCGCACACATCGTTCGCGGCCACTACTTGTACGCTCGCGCGAACGCGGGTGCGTACGGCGAGCCCGACGCGTACGCCGCTACCGAGTTGGGCGCGGCGTGGAACTCGACGACGATGGATGTCGCCAGCCTCGGCGCGTGCACCGTCTCTTCGGGATCATCTGTGCCGCAGTATTGTATGTTTCCTGAAACGGCCGTTCGCACGTGCGATTACACGTCGAGATGTTTACCAGTTCCGGTGTGCGACTTCGGAGACATTCCCGTGGGTGGAAAAGGCGGGTGCTCGTCCCACCGCGTTTGCGCGCCGCAAATCTGCGCCCCGCGAATCTGCGCCCCGACCTTCTGCTGCGGGTGGAAGTGGGCAGGTAAATGTAGAAGACGTTGTGGTGGTGGTTGCTGGGGTGGTGGTTGCACTCCTGGTGCCTGCACCAGCGTCACCATCGCTTGGAAGTTTACGTGCAGACGCGCGCGTCCGGTTACCACGGGCAAGTGTACTACTTGCGCGCCGTTCTTCGTCGCTCGGAATTCCAACACGAAGTGCATTGTCGATCCCAGCCTTACTGCCGCCTACGATGCGTCGGTTGGGGCTGTTAACAACGCCAAAAACGCCGTGCAGAACACCATTGATGACATCAACGACGTCGTTTCTGATCTCATGACGACCATTCCGAACAAAGCGAATGAAATTACGTCCGCCGTGTCTAATACTATCACTGGTATTCCCGATCTTGTGGAAGACGTCGTGAACGATCTCATCAAAGCAGCGTTCCCCTCAGATGCAAAGGATGTTTTAAAGAAAATCACCAGCGTCTTTACGAGCGCGTCCCTCGGGGCTGCGCCGATGGGCAACGGCAAGCACGACCACTTCGGACACGTTCTCAACCAAGAGCGCGTGCGAAAGTTGCTTCGAAACAAACTTCGCGGTACGACCGAAAAAGTCCCTGAATACACTGCTCTTCGCGAAAACGCACATTTGGGCTCGTGCAGCGCTCCAAAGATGGAAATTTCGCTTCCGCTTGATGAAATCTTGCCAGAGTCTGTGCTCGATTTGTCGTACGACATGCCGTGGCCGGAAAAACTTGGTGACAGTCCGTTCGCGCCAGCGACGCTCAAGGCTGGATTCCCAGAGCCCACGTGGACCATGGGCTTTGAAATTCGCGACTTCTCGTTCCCGGAAGCTGTTGCGACGAACATTTTGGCCGCCTTCTTCGCCTTCTTTGAGCCGCTCTTCAACTCCATCGGCGACGGCGTGACCGACGTTGTCAATGATGCGAAGAATGCAGTCATGAGCCCCATCAATTCGTTGACTGGGGTGGTGAATGATGCGAAAAACGCCGCAAACTCCGTGAAGAACTCGTTGGACTCGGCGATGAACGCCCTCGGTGGTCGTAAGCTTCTTTCCACCGAAGAAGCCAGCCACTACCAGCATTTGCACGGTATCCACACGCAAGCCACAGCGCACTTCGCCTTGATCGAACAACAGCATGATATGCTTTTGGATAGAATTGAGAACCATGTCATGTTGCAGGTTGCCAAGATCCGCACCGCTTTGGCGGAAGATCCGTGGCTCGAGCGACCGGGGACGATGGCTCAGTTCCCGCACTTGCGTGCGCGCCTTGGTGATCCTCTTACTGACGGGGCGAATGCCGCCAAGACAAAGCTCATCGATGCGATGAAGTCTTTGAAGGATTTCACTATGACTGCTGTTCTTTACATGCGCATGCACATTGAGTTCAAGGTCGAAGCTGAAGCCGAAGCTTTCATGGCTGGTGACGTGCTCGACTTGGTGGATGGCGTGCCAAAGAGCGTGAGCTTTGAAGGTGAATTCCCGATTCCGATGACCCCGTTCACCATGAGAATGAGCATGGGGGCTGGTATTTCACTTCCTTATTTCTTAATGGCGAAGGCCACCGGGGTTTTCTCGTACACTGCGGACCTCACCGGCATGGAAGTTGGATTCACAGTTGCCAATGGCGGAATCTCCGCTGTGTTACCTGACCCAGGAGTGGCTCTTACGCCGTTTCTCGACGCCAATCTTGAAGCGCACGCCCAACTCGGTGTGGTTGCCGAAGTGACCGATCTTACAGCGCAGCTGTGCGTCGCTGGTATGGTGTGCAGTGGCCCGAAGACGACTGCCGAACAACGCATCTACCTCGGTGCGGACATGGCTGCGCAAGCCACCACTGGCGAAGCTAGTTGCGCGGCGATGCAAGCTCAATTCAATGACAACTTCGTGTACACCGATGCGTATATCGCTTCCAAATGTAAGACCGCGAACTTTGCTGGCGTTCAGTTTGCGATTGGCTTGGGTGCGTATGTTCAAGTACCAAAAACTGACCTCAACATCGTTTTGAAGACGGATGTCGACATTAATGGAGTTTCCATCTGCGTCGACGACGTGCAATTGTACACCTGGCCTCCTGAACCTGGTAACTTTTACCTCAAGATGTTGTAAGCTCGCCTAAGGATGAGTTCACGCATGCGTGATGAGCAGCACACGCGTCAGTTTTTTGGTTCTCAATGCTTCAAGAGCTGCTCAGCGCGTCCAATTTTGATTATATATATCGTGCGTATGAAAGACTTTTAGTTTTGTGATAAATAAAGTTACAGATCGAACTACAATACACTCATATGACGCAACATGAACAAGAGCTCTAACGTCTCTCACATGTTTCACACCAGCACAGGCAGAAGTTGATGGTGTAATGTCTTGATCTCCTCCCACCTGTCGAGGTAAGTTTGCGTGGATGGTTTGAACATGACCTAGGAAGCCTAGGTAGTAGCGCGCACATCTATGATACTAGTGCAATTTCAAGCGCTCCTGATGCTGCTGCGCACGCCGTGTACAGTGTGGAAGTCAGCTCACTCAAAAGTAGATCATGCAAGCGTGTTGTTTGTTCCACATTCGTTGCTTGAGGTATATCGACGTTTCCTTTCCGCCCCCTGGCGTAAAGCTGCTTGCGTAATATGAAAATCCTTCCTTCAATATCATTTCTGAACAAATCAAGAGTAGACGTAGTAAGGCGTAGCGCAAGGTTGCACGCCAAATTGAACATTCTTTCCCTCGTGACGGCTGCCAAAATATGTGGCATCAAAACGTCGCGACCTCTACGGTGTGTCAATACTAATGACACAACTTGATCACAAATGACCGAATCAATCATCACAATCGAAGCGATTCGATTTCTATATATGGCCAACATAATCATATCCAAATCTAGAATTTCCTTCAGCTCGCAAGCGGCGGTATCAATGCCTTGCGCATCTATTAAAAGCCTCAACTTTGCGACCAAGGCAGTGTCCACTCCCGACGTTTTCTGTGCGGTTTCTAGAATTTGAGCCACATCTGCCGTTGAAAGCAATCCTGGAGATGAGGTGCAGAGAATTTGCTCAGCCAAGAAACTCAAGATGTTCAATGCGTCATTGTTGGTACCGCCCAACAATGCGCGTTCTACGGCGGCCAGCCAGCAGGGTTTTAGCGCAAGCTTTGATTGAGTATAACCAGCCCACATGGTCAACAGCTGAGAAAGCACGTCAAAAGGTATGCAGTCCTGAGCGAGTATAGAATTTCGAAAGAATTCGCACATCGCGGCATCATCACGCACATCCTCCTCACAAGGGATCGGACATCCGACAAACGGAGCCAGCAATGCCGCTGTGCGCATGCTGACGATGTGGACAACGCCGTCACCGTGATTTGATGATGCCCATCCTGGCCAAATCCCATCACCAGACATGATATTTGACATCAATTCAAGAATACTTGCACAATCGTCTGAAATCGAAGAGCCATCGTTCGACGCGACGCGTTCTTTGAGCTTGGCAAATGCGCGCGTGCGTGCCGTAGCAAGAGCGTCAAGATCATTTTCTCCCCAAAGAGTCTTTTCCACTATATCAAAGACTTTACCAAGCTGATTTGATGAGCGCATCAGAGCTTTGTCTAGATTCTGCATGATAACATCGGTAACATCGATATCTACTTTCATGCACTGTAGTTCAGCTTGTCCAGCAATAGATGCGAGAGTTGAAATTTGACTGAATGTCGCGCCTCGACTTATCCATCTCTCAATAATAACTGATAATCTCTGATTCTCCCTAGAATCGCTCGTCAAGATTTGAAGTAAATGAGCGTCGAGCTCTGGCATTTTCATGGCTACAGTGTTGACGAAACTGAGACGGTTGCGCTCATCTAATACATCTGGAATCGCCTTTAACTTCGAGGTATCAAGCTTACCAAGCACATAATCCAGCGCCTTGAGTTGCAACGACGTAGAAATTTCGGATGCAAATTTGTTCAATTCCTTCAAACGTTGATCAGTCAGCGCGCAAGCACTTAGACATTGAGCCATTTCCATCGCATGATCTTCTCCAATTTTATCCAATGCGCCACTATCGACAACTCGTGCCCACCTTTGTGCAGAACTTAAACGACACACTCCAGCCGGCGGCGATAAAATAGAACAAACTGCGGAAAAATGTACGTTTTGTGAGTTCAGTGCTGCATTTGTGTCAGGTAAAGTATCGAGTGCCTTGAGAAGATTTGCCAGCATAAGTTGTGGGTAAGAATTTGTTCGATTACTTTCAGCACACACATCTCGCTTGATAGCATCCAAAACGTCAGTGGTATTTGTCTTTGATGCACGGCCGTGCGCATCAACGAAAAGTTTCAAGTCGATTTCCGGACACGCATCTGCGATCAATTTCATCGCTGCCAATAAATTATTATAATCTTTCATGTTGATACTCTTGCACGCATGCAGCACGTCAAAGTACGCCCGTATCGATTCAAATCCCCGATGTCCGTGACTCGGCAAACTTTTCCACGTTGACGTGTAAACTATATCCAAACTTTTCCCACGAAATGTAGGAAGGACTTCCTTCAAAGTTTCTGCAGCCTGCACTACGTCGTGCTTGTTGTCGGAAGCTAAAACAGCGCTGTATGCCGCGTAGACGTCGTACTCGTCTACTTTATACGCACGCGCAAGTCGAAGAGCATGATTGAGCGATTCACCAACTCTGACCAGACGTGAGCTTCCAGCCGCGAGAGCTAAGATTGCACGTTTGCGATAGTCTGCAGTATTTGACGTGAACGCACCGGCATCAATCTCCGGAATGGCTTTAGCGAGCCACTCAGCGTCAACAACCGAACTGAGACTGGAATTGAATTGCTTTGCAAAGCATACATCAGCGTCTTCGTCGAAATTTTCTCTATTTTCAACTTCCGACACCCGCGCCAGCAAAAGCGAGGTCTGAATCGGGAGCTGTAGGTGCGAATCGACCGATCGAAGTACACGCAACGCGTGCACGCAAGTTCCTAGATTCAAAACTGTTTGTAATACTAGACGCTCCTGAATTCCACTTGATATATTATCAATAACGTCTGAGACAGTGTGCGCATCTCGCATGATGAGCAAGATGGCAATTGACGGCCACAATGATGATGGAGGTGTGTCCACTGCCAGCTCCTCTATCGATAAGGACTTCACAACTTCTAAGATTGTCTGAGTCGCAATTATCGATAAAATTTTATCTGAGGAATGCACGCCATGAATGCCAAGAGCATAAGCCATCGCGCCAGCCACTTCCTTTGCCTTATCATCTTTCGTTTTGAAAATAACATCAAGAGCATTAGCCAGACATGGTTTTTGTGCAAACAAGTTCACAATTGGGCGCATATTTGCCTGCATCGTGGTAATATCTGTTATTTTGGCCAAAATTCCTTCGATATTTGGCTTAAATGATTGCGTGTCAGGGTCCGCGGGGCATTTTTCAAACTTCTTGAACATTTCCCACGCTTGCGTACTTTGCCAATCACTCAGTAGACTAGGAAGAACGTCTTCGTTGGCGTGCGCAACTGCAAACGCTAGCAACGTTCCTTTCTTATTGATAGACTCATCATCTAACGGTAAAGCACGTGCAACTTTAGCACATAACTCCCATGATGGCGCGTAGTTGCGTCTCACCAGTCGAATAGCTGTAGCGACGGATGCTCTCAAATCGCTACGTTCAAAAGCCTTAAGACCAGTCGCGAGCAGGATCGCATGTTGATTACCAGTATCTGTCACACCGAGCCGCAGTGCGATCGACTGTAGTTCGTCGGGTGACCGATATGACTCGGGAAACTGTACCAAGCTTTCAAGTACCATTTGCAGCGCAACTTCGCCACTGACGTCTTTTGGTGGTCGACGGACACCAAACACTGCAAGGGAACGTAAAGCACTAATGAATTCTAGTTTTAATGAGACGGCGCCGTTCAGAGGCATTAGTTTTAGGCACTTTTCCGCATCCAAAGCATATTTATCTTCGATATCACGTGCTTGCTGCATAAATTGAGCACTGACGGCGCAAATGACGTCCTCGGCTGCAGACACGGGAAGAATCGATGAAACTGAGCCACTGAGCTCTTTTAAACCGCCTACGAGAGCACCTACTGTGCCTGCGGTACCGCTTGCTGGAATATGTGCTTTAGCGTGTGCCCAATCTTCATGCTCTAGTTGTGCACGTACTAGTAGGCTGAGAATTCCATCATGTGTGAGACAGCGATGAAACACCCCACTTTGCAACGACAGGAGCTCTTTCCATAGTATTGACCAGTTTGTCGTAGTTTCACCTTCAGAATTCTCAACGAAACTACTGATGAAGTTGCTGATTATATCCAAAGCTTGCGATTCGCTTCTTTCAGCGCTGATAATAGCCTCAAGTGATATATTTAGTCCACGTAGCCGTAACACGTGACACGCACGAAGTCGAAATAGTGCTGTTTTTGCTACCGGAACGCCTGAAACAGACTCTGGCAAATCATTTAGCATATCAAGCAATGCAGTCAAAGAACTGTTGTCGATGTCGCGCTGACAAAGCGAAGCTTCGGCAACGACGGCCGCAAGAGCCTCAGCGCCA
>Ga0181564_10002404_pt1 | contig 16314 bp, 17 predicted proteins | sample 011ome_24_FD_134512 | JGI IMG/M metagenome (GOLD analysis project Ga0181564, IMG submission 134512) | Coastal salt marsh microbial communities from the Groves Creek Marsh, Skidaway Island, Georgia - 011513CT metaG (megahit assembly) | ecosystem: Environmental > Aquatic > Marine > Intertidal...
ATATCTATATCTCCATCTAGGATTGAAGAGATATTACCACTTTCAACGTTTGTTCTTAAGTCTTTAATGCGAGATTGATCTAAAACGTATGAACGAATTTGGCTGCCCCAGCCAATATCAGACTTGCTATCTTCTAATAACTGTTGTTCATCTTTCTGCTTTTGTAATTCAAGCTCATAGAGTTTTGATTTGAGTTGTTTAAAGGCATTATCTTTATTTTTATGTTGAGATCGATCATTCTGGCATTGAACAACTGTACCGGTTGGAACATGAGTTAAACGTACAGCTGAATCCGTTTTGTTAACGTGCTGACCGCCGGCTCCAGAGGCTCTATAGGTATCTATTCTTACATCAGCAGGATTTAATTCAACCTCAATTGACTCATCAATTTCTGGAGAGATAAATACAGATGCAAATGATGTATGTCGCCTACTCCCTGAATCGAAAGGTGACTTCCTAACCAATCGATGAACTCCAGTTTCCGTTCTTAACCATCCATATGCATAACTACCTTTAATCAGCAGTGATGCTGATTTTATTCCGGCGACCTCTCCGGGTGAATGTTCAATTACTGACACGGAAAATTCGTGCTTTTCAGCCCATCTCGTATACATTCTAAGAAGCATATCAGCCCAATCTTGAGCTTCAGTTCCACCTGAACCAGATTGGATATCGATAAATGCAGAGTTAGGATCCATTTTATTAGAAAACATTCTATTGAACTCTAGATCTTCTACACTTGAAATCAGAGCTTGGGCCTCTTCCTCAATTTCATTGATAGATGCATCATCTGATTCTTCAATTGCAATATCTAAAAGATCAAGATTATCGTTGATAGCTTCTTCAGCAGATAAAAAGAGATTTAGAAATTTTTCTATATCTGTTTTTTCTTTATTAAGAGATTGGGATAGCTCTAAATTAGACCAGGTAGACTCATCAGATAATTGATTATTAATATCTTCTAACGAACTTTCTTTATCAGCGACGTCAAAGATGCCCCCGGAGATCGTTCATACGATCTCGGAGATCATTAAGGACTGATTTAATTTCACCTGTTTCCATTGACTCGTATTTTAATCTCTTTAGGGAGTCTATGAAACAATAAATAGAATAAACATTGAAAATGACTTTATTTTGATTCTCTAATCATAGGAAATGCAGGAGGAGAGCCTTCAAATTGCACCTTTCCAATCTCCACAAAACCGTGTCTTTCATATAAAGCTTTGTTTTGCTCATTAGATGCTTCTAAATAAGCCCTATCACCTCTTTCATCAATCATTTGCAATGCTTCCTTAAGCAGGAAAGAACCAATACCTTTTCTTTGTTGCGCTGGATCAACAGCAATAAAAGATAAGTACCAAGCATCATCTGGATGATATTTCTCAAATTCTTCAAAAAATTTTGCAGCTATCTCAACACGATCAGAGGGGATATATTCAAAGGTTGGTTCTAGAACAGAATTATCAAAATCAATTCCAGGCGGATGCCAAAGAGACGATCCATACAAATTCTCTTCTGAGTAGACAATATTATTTTCAAAAGCAATCTTTGAAAATTCCTCCATCCATATATCAAAGCATTTTAAAAATGATGCTGCGTCAGGAAAAACCCATCTAATCAATGCATCTGAAGCAAAGCCTAGCTTAAGAACTCCTTTCACACGGTCTAAATCTTTTTGAGGTGCTTTAATTATCTTTGGTATATCCATAGATTAAATATTTAGTTATTTAGGTTAATAAAATTAATGATTTGATTGTAATCAGCATCAATTGTATGAAGGTGCTCATCTTTATCAAAAAGGTTACTTAAAGATGCAGGAAGTGAATTTATTTCAATGTTTAAGTCTTCATATACTTTAGGAAATTTTGCTGGATGTGCGGTTGATAAAACAACAAAATGATTACCTGAATCACTTTTCTGGAAGGCCTCAACGGCAGCAACGGCTGTATGAGGATCTAAGATGTATCCGTGTGCATCGTATATTTCTTTAATCATGTTTGTTGTCTCTTCATCATTGACCTTGTTTGAAGAAAAAAGGTCATCTTTCTTTTTCCAAATTTTCTGATCAAACTCAATTGGAAGATCGGGAAAATTATTAAACATTGTTGAGGATTTAGAAGAATCCCTATCTAAAAAAAGATCATATACCAGTCTTTCAAAATTACTCGCCACACTTATGTCCATGCTGGGTGATAAAGTTTCACGAACATGTTGCTTTGAATAATTATTCTCGCTAAAAAATCGATGCAAAATATCATTATTATTTACAGCTACAGAAATTTTTTTCATGGGTAGCCCCATTTTATGGGCTGAATAGCAAGCAAATACATTACCAAAATTTCCAGTGGGGACTGAGAAAATTAAATCTCCCTTTTGGTGCAATTTATTAAAAGCATAGAAGTAATAACAAATTTGGCCAATAATTCTAGTCCAGTTGATTGAATTAACCGCTAGTAAATATTGATTATTTTTTAAAAAATCACGTTTTTTAAAAGCTAATTTTACTAAGTCTTGGCAATCATCAAATGTTCCGCTAATTCTTAAGGCAAATACATTTGAAGCATTGATGGTGCTCATTTGTCTTCTTTGAACTTCAGACATATTCCCCGTGGGAAGCATGATGAAGCTTTTAATTCGATCATAGTTTTTACATGCATCAATAGCAGCTGAGCCAGTGTCGCCGGATGTTGCGCCTAGAATAATTGCTGTTCTATTTTCAGATTCTAGTACTTTATTAAAAAAAGCTGCAGCCAATTGCAATCCAAAATCTTTAAATGCTGCAGTAGGACCGTGAAAAAGTTCTAGTATTGAAACTGAATTTACTTCTTTAATACCAATTAAGTCCTTATGCTCAAAATCATGCCAGGTTGATTCAACTATATTTATAGTTTCATCATGAGAGAAAGATGATGCAGTAAATAACGGCACAACACACTTGGCTATCTCTATGAAGGAGGTTTTGGACCTAATTTCATCCAAATCAACTTGTGGCCAATAATCTGGCATAAAAAGACCTCCATCGTCAGCAAGGCCTTGCATTAGAATTGATGCAAAATCTTTTCCAGAATCTTTTCCGCGAGTGGAGTGAAAGAGCATTATAGATCCTCGATTCTAATAATTTTAGAATTTAAAACTTCCTGGTGACTATCTAGTGCCTTTAAAGCAATTTGCATCTCACTTTCAACAATCGGGTCAGTGAAAATTACAACAGGAACATTGTTATTCTCTAATTGATCCTTTTGGATAACCTTATCAAAACCAATTGTGTGATCAGCAAAAATTTTGCTAATCAATGCCAAAACGCCAGGCTCATCTTTAACTTCTAAATAAACATAATATTTGAAAATTAGATCATCAAAATTCTGAAAAGGAGGTTTGCTTGAAAAGTCTGGATATAGCATTGGTGGCGATTTGCTATATCTTGAAAGTGCGAATAAATCTGAAATTAAACCAGAAGCTGTTGATTCTTTGCCAGCACCAGAACCAGCTATATGAAATTCACCAAGAAGGTTTGTATCAAATTGAATGCCATTCCTGACACCTTTTAAACCTGCTAAGCTTGAGTCCTTTCGAAGCATTACTGGATGGCTTCTTAACTCAACACCATTTTCATTTAATTGTGCAACTGCCAGATGCTTAACTGTCATATTGAAGTCATTTGCATAGGTAAAATCCTGTGATTGAATATTCTCTATCCCTTCAATATAGAAATTTGGTGATGGAAGACCGCTATTGAAGGCTAATGCAGCAAGGATACCAATTTTATGAGCTGCATCAGTTCCATTGACATCTAAACTTGGATCAGGCTCAGCATATCCCTTGCGTTGAGCTTCTTGCAAAACAGACTCATAAGAAGCGCCCTCCTCCATTTTGCTCAATATAAAATTTGTTGTGCCATTAAGCATACCAGCAACTTTAAAAATTTTATTTGCGATTAAATCATTAGAAAGGATCTTAATAGCAGGCGTTCCTGCGCAAACAGCTGATTCAAATAAAAGTTGTACTTTATTCTTAAATGCTAATTCAATTAATTCTTCGCCATGCTCAAAAATCACAGCTTTATTTGCAGTGACAACATGCTTTCCAGAATTAAGAGCTCGCGTGATTAACTCTTTCGCTGTTTCAACTCCTCCAATTAACTCAACAAGCACATCTATATCTTCTTCAACAACTGCAAAAATATCTCTTAAGATTTTAGTGGAACCTGGATCACAGATAGGATTATCTCGTCGGGCACCAATACAGCGAATTTCAAAATTAGCGTTGGCATCATTCTCACTAACCAACTGCTCATATAGCCCAGTTGCAACATTTCCCCAGCCACAAATACCTATTTTTAATTTAGCCATAATTTAATTTAATCTAGTTAATAGCTCAGCAGGAGGAAGATATCCTGGAAGCAGTTCTCCATTAGATTTAATTATAGCTGGAGTCCCAGTAATGCCAATCTTTTGACCAAGAAGAAAATGGCTTTCAACAGGATGATCTAAACACATGGATATCTGCACATCTATACCTTGCTTCATTTTAGTTAATGTATCTTTTGGATCGTTTGAACACCAAGCTGTAACGATTTTATTATATGAAACAGATTCTGGTCCTGATCTTGGAAAAGCAACATAATTAACAGTTATACCAAGATCATTAAAATCCTTAATTTCATTATGGAATTTGCGACAATAACCGCAATCAACATCTGTAAAAATAGTAACTTGATGTTTTTCACTTGCAGATTTAAAAGTAATAAAATCATCCTGAGATAATGCGTTATCTAAAATACTTTTGCGTTTTAAGTTTATTTCATCCTTGGTTGTGTTTTGTAACATATTGCCATTTACTGCATACAATTCTCCATAAAAAAAGAAATCGCCATCTTTGGAGGCATAGATAGGCTGTAAATCTCCAATATCTACAACAAATAAATTCTCTATCTTTGATTCTTTTATACTTTGTACCGTCATGCCTTCTGGAAGTACTGCATTTATCTTAGAGGCAATCTCAAGCTCATCAGATTCTATATTAGAAATAAAAATTAAAAGACATACAGCTAACAATATCCTCATCATTAATCAACCTCTTGGGTGGTGTTGTTTAACCATATCGCTAAGTCTTTGTTTTGCGATATGAGTATATATCTGAGTAGTAGATAGATCACTATGGCCTAAAAGCATCTGAACTGAACGAAGGTCTGCACCATTATTAAGTAAATGTGTTGCAAATGCATGTCTTAAAGTATGTGGAGAAATATCCATGGAAAGACCAACTGCTTGGAGATATGTCTTAATTCTATGCCAAAAAGCCTGACGGGTAATTTTCTTTCCTTGTTGGCTAATAAAAAAATCTCTTGAATTAAGAGATAAATTATTTTTTCTCCTAAACTCAATGTAATCAATTAACCATGAGAGAGCATTATCTCCAAAAGGAATCATTCTTTCTTTTCTTCCCTTGCCCATTACCTTGATCAAAGATCGATTTAAGTCAATATTGCTGTATTGTAAATTAATAAGCTCACTAATTCGCACACCAGTAGCATACATTAGCTCAATCATAGTTCGATCTCTTAAACCAATAAAAGTGTTGCAATCTGGGGCATCAATTAAGCTTTGCACATCAATGATTGATAAAGACTTTGGTAAAGATTTAGCGTTCTTTAAGCCAGCAAAGTTTATTAAAGGATTAGATTTTAAAAGTTTTTTCTTGCTGAGATAGTAAAAAAAATGTTTTAAAGATGAGAGTTTTCTGTTGATGGTTGAGTGGGATAGATTTAAGTTTTGAAAATGTTTCAGATAACTTTGTATATCCTCTTCAGTTGTTCTTAACACCGGATGTTTTTTTGTTGATAGCAACCATTTGCTAAAAGCCTGGCAATCGTTTGAATAAGCTTTAATAGTATTTTCAGATAGGCCTTTTTCAAGTCGAAGGCTTGATAAAAAAGAATCTATTAGGGGATCCTTTTTTAAGTCAAAAGACATGAGATTAATCTAGTCTTTCTTTTATTCTTGCAGATCTACCAGATCTTTCTCTGAGGTAATAAAGTTTAGCTTGTCTTACATCACCCTTTCTTTTAACGGTTATAGAGTCAATCATTGGGCTATGGAGTTGAAAAGTTCTTTCAACACCAATGCCGCTGGAAATTTTTCTAACTATAAAAGCTGAATTAAGACCAGCATTTTTTATGTTCATGACTACCCCTTCAAATGCCTGCAACCTTGTTCTATCTCCCTCTCTAACTTTTACGGATACTACAACAGTATCTCCAGGTCTGAATGATGGAATATCTTCCTTTAATTGGCTTGCCTCAAACGATTCAATAATTTGCGCAGGTGTTTTTTCATCAATCGAAACTGGTGCAGCTTCTTCAGCCTGCTCCTCTGCTGGTACCTCATCAGTTGCATGCACTTCTTCTAGGGGAACTTCGGATTCTGAAGCCTCTTCAGATGATAAATCTTCAGAAGATGCAGGAGAATCTGTGACTTCTGCAGGGGCTTCTGCTGATGAAGATTCATCTGAAACAGCTTCGTTTGCATCAACATTTTCATTTGTTGTTGCTTCTATATTTTCGTTATCTTTATCTGCCATGATTTTGCCTAAAAAATGAGCTATAGGATACGCTTAGAAGCTAAATCTTCCAAGAGTTTTTTTTGTTTTTTTGTTAATTTTATATTTTGTAATAATTCTGGCCTTCTTTCAAAAGTTCTTACCAAAGCTTGATTTTCTCTCCATTCCTCTATTTTTTGATGATCTCCTGATAACAATATCTCAGGAACTAGCTCTGCATTAAAATTTTCAGGCCTTGTAAATACTGGTCCTTTTAAAAGGACTTGACTTAATGAGTCTTGCTCAACAGATCTTACATTACCAATAACTCCTGGAATAAATCTTGATAAAGAGTCAATAAGAGCCAATGCGGCAAACTCCCCTCCAGTTAAAATAAAGTCACCAATTGAAATTTCTTCATGGATATATTGTGAAATAAATCTTTCATCAATTCCTTCATATCTTCCTGCAATAATAGTGATACATGTTAAAGAAGATAGTTCTTTAGCTTTTTTATGATTTAAAAGTTTACCTTGAGGAGAGAGGTTTATTACTCTTCCCAAAAGATCGTCTGGAATATCTTTAAGTGACTTCTCTAGGGGTTCAGCCATAAGCACCATGCCCTCTCCACCACCATAAGGCTTATCATCAACCTGACCATGCTTATTCATGTGATAATCTCGTAAATTCAGGATATTGATTTGAATGTCCTCTCTATCTATGGCCTGGCCAAGCACACCATAATTTAATGCTTCAAAAATTTCAGGAAACAAAGTAATGATATTAATCTTCATAAAAAATTAATAATCTTCCTGCCAATCAACTAATATTGAATTTTTTGATTTTTCAACTGAAATAATTATTCTATTCTTAATAAAAGGAATCAAAATATTTTTTATTTGTTTTTTCATTGGTTTTACAACAAGAATGTCATTAGCTCCATAGTTGCTAACCTCGTCAACACGACCAAGGTGTTGACCTTCAAGATTTATTACATTCATACCCACTAACTCAAACCAATAAGCTTCATTGGTTTCTAGTTCGGGTAGTTCTGATTTAAGAATATATATGTCCTTTTGACCAAATTCACTAATCTCATCAACATCATCAAAGGTTTTAAGCTTTGCAATAATATTTGCATTACTCTCTTTCATGTATTCAAAATGCACTTCTTCCATTGCTGACGATGATAAAGCGAAAAACTTTTTAAAGGAAAATAGTGTTGCTGGGGTTTGAGCAAATGATCTAAGAAAAAATTCTCCTTTGAGACCTCTGGTTTTGCCTATTTTGGCAATGAGGATAAATAGCGAAAGATCTGCTGTATTATTTTTTCTCATCGTCTGAAGATTCTTCTTCAGATTCTTCTACTGGGGCTTCTTCTTCAGCTGCTACTTCAGGAGCTGCTTCTTCTTCTGCTGGAGCTTCTTCTGTGACTTCCTCTGCTGCTTCTTCTGCTGGAGCTTCTTCTTCAGCTGCTACTTCAGGAGCTGCTTCTTCTTCTGCTGGAGCTTCTTCTGTGACTTCCTCTGCTGCTTCTTTAGCTTGCGCTTCTAAGTCAGCTATCTTTTGCGCTTTTATTGCTTCTTTCTTTTGCGCTCTTTTATCTTTTTTTGCATCAAGCTTGGCTTGAAGCTCGTCTGGAGAAAGTCTTGCATCTTTTGCTAATTCTTTTACTTTATCTGAAAGCTGAGCTCCTTGAGAAATCCAATGGTCTAGTCTTTCTACATTAAACCTCATTCTTTCTTCAGAGCCTTTTGCTGAAGGATTGAAAAAACCCAAGCGCTCAATAAATGCGCCATCTCTTGGTTTTCTGGAATCAGCAACCGTTATAAAATAGTATGGGTTTTTTTTGGCCCCACTTTTTGCAAGTCTAACTACTACCATAATAAATATTATCTATTAATAAAATGGTGTGTATTTTAGGTTAACCTTGACGAATTTGATAGTGTTAATATATAAAGATTACAAAAAAATAAGATTGTGTCATTTCCATTAACTACATTTATAGCTTTAATTGGCTATTTTATATCTCGAGCGTTTTTAAAGTCATCAAAGCAAGTGTATGTAGGGCTATTTTTAGCTTTGCTAATGATTGTTGGTATAATGGCTTACTCTAAAGGTATTTCTATATTAGGACTCCACGTTTCTGCTACAAGTTTTAGCATTGTAATATTGATTGTTACTTTTTTTGAAACAACCATGCTAGAAAGGCACATAACAAAGATCAAAAAAGGAGAAATTGGGTCTAATGAAAAATCTGTAGAAAGAGAATATAACGAAATATTTGTTTTAATAGGATTTGGGCTGCTAGGAATAGTTTTATCTCTTGTTTCTGGTCTTATGGTTCTTGGTGAACTTGATTTAGAATTAATTTTTAAAATTGTCTTTACTTTATTTGCTTTAATTATTTATTTGCTTACATTTTTAGGGATAAAATATGCCAATTTAAAAGTTCGTTACGCAGTTAGAGGGACTATTCTTTCTTTTGCTATGGTTCTTTTGGCATATTTTGGAAATTCAATTTTTTTAATAAACTTCATATAAATTCCTCTTGGGCACTAATTCAATTTCTTTTTTATTTTTAGCACTGCTTGTGTTGTTGATCTTTTCTGCATTTTCCTCTGGCTCTGAGACTGGGATGATGGCATCCAATAAAGTGAAATTAGGAAATTTGTCAAAGGGTTCAAAGGGCGCAAGAAGAGCACTGAGGTTACTGCAAAGACCTGATGTACTACTTGCATCAATTTTGATTGGTAATAACTTTGCTAATATCTTGGCTTCTGCAATAGTAACAATAATAATGATTGACTATTTTGGTGGTAATGTATTGCTTGGCTCAATCATTCTAACCCTTGTTATCTTAATTTTTTCTGAGATAACTCCAAAAACCATTGCAAGTGTTTACCCAGAAAGTTTTGCAACTAAATCATCATGGCTATTAAAAATATTAGTAAATATTTTTAGACCATTGGTCTGGCTAACCAACATTCTGAGCTCAAGAATACTTAAATTGTTTAATGTTGATCCAATGCAATCAGCAACTAATGATAATTTAAACTCAGATGAATTAAGAACATTGCTTGATGATCATGGTGACTTAATTCCAAATCAATCTAGAGAAATGCTTTCATCAATCTTGGGTATGGAAGAATTAACGGTTGAAGATATCATGACACCTCATGCTGAAATTATTGGAATAGACATCACAAAAAGTGTTGAAGACGCTCAAAAAATTATTGGCTCATCCTATTACAGCAGACTACCAGTTTTTAAAAAATCTATTGATCAAGTAATTGGAATGTTACATCTAAAAGACTCACATGAGTTTATTGAAGCCTTTGAAGCCAGAAGTGATGTAAAAAGCATACTGTTTGATACAACATTCATATCTCAGTCTACAACTATTTCCACTCAACTTAGTCAATTCCAAAAGCAGGATAACAACCTTTCATTGGTAGTTGATGAATATGGTGAAATACAAGGGCTTTTGACTATGGAGGATATTTTTACAGAGATTGTTGGAAAATATGAAGCAGCTAAAGTGCAACTGCACAAAGCATTCCTTGTAAAGAAAGACGGTACGGTTATTGCAGATGGAAACTCAAAAATTAGAGAATTAAATAATTTTATGAATTGGGATATTGATGAAGATGGTTCAAAGACGATCAATGGAGCAATTACTGATTTCCTTGATCAAATTCCTCAAGAAAATGTCTGCTTGGAAATTGATGATTACAGAATAGAAATTTTAAATATAGATGATAATTCTATTGAAAAAGTAAAAATTAAAAAAAAGGAGAGCTAAACTCTCCTTTTAAATTTTTTGGGTTGTTACAAATAATGAACTAATAGTCCAAAGATTAATGTTAGAACAACTCCAGAATGTATAACTGCTTTTACAGAAGTAATCATTGCATTCATTTTTCCAAATAATGCATTTGCCTCAATTAACAAAATAATTGCCAAACCTATCCAAAGACTATTCATGCTTGTTTCTGCAATCATTGGCAAAGCACCACCATGAGCAGAATAGACCATCAAGTAAAGCATTGGCAATGAAAACAAAGTGTTAGTTCGAGAAGCCAGTCCTGCTTTAGCGCCTGCATCTGCTGCGTCAGGAGCACCAGCAATAACTTTCTTTTGATTTGGCCAAATAACAAACCAAACATTTGCGGCCATAAATGTTGCCATTACTGCACCCAACACAATACCAATGTTAACTGTAATACTTAACCAATATAGTAAATACAAACCAGTTAAAAATGTGAACGCTGCTGCCCATCTAAAGTACCACAAAGCATTTGGAACTAATTTCTGAACCACGTCCGACTTTGCAGAAGCTTCTGACTCTTTGAAATATTCAGTTTGGACAAAATTAAAGTAATAAAGTAGCCCTATCCAAAGCACTCCAAAAAGAATGTGAGCAAATCTGATTAGCACTGTTCCAAGATACGCTTCCATATTCAAACTCCTAAAATTAAAGTTGTGATAAAATAATTATATATCTTGCAAAAAAAAAACGGGGAAGAAACCCCGTTTTTTTTAAATTATAGAAAATGACTTACATCATACCGGGCATTCCACCCATACCACCCATTCCGCCCATATCAGGCATTGCAGGTGCTGCAGAGTCATCTTGAGGCATATCTGTAACCATAGCTTCAGTAGTAATCATCATTCCAGCTACCGAGCCAGCTGCTTGAAGGGCAGTTCTAGTTACTTTTGCAGGATCAAGAATGCCCATTTCTATCATATCGCCATATTCTCCATTTGCCGCATTAAAACCATATGAGCCTTCGCCATCAATAACTTTTGCAACAATAACAGATGACTCTTCACCTGCATTTGCAGCAATTTGTCTTAGCGGAGCTTCAAAAGCTTTTCTAACAATATTGATGCCAACGTTTTGATCATCATTATCACCTTTTAGTTTTGTAAGCGACTCTAAGGCTCTTACCAAAGCAACTCCTCCACCAGGAACAATGCCTTCTTTAACTGCGGCTCGAGTTGAATGCAAAGCATCCTCAACTCTTGCTTTCTTTTCTTTCATTTCTATTTCAGAACCAGCTCCAACTTTAATCACAGCAACTCCGCCTGCAAGTTTTGCAACTCGTTCTTGTAACTTTTCTCTATCGTAATCAGATGAAGTATCCTCAATTTGAGTTCTAATTTGGTTAACTCTAGCTACTATAGCTTTTTGATCTCCAGCACCATCAACAATAGTTGTATTGTCCTTATCTAATGAGACTCTTTTTGCTGTTCCTAAGTCTTCAATAGTAGCGCCTTCAAGAGAAAGTCCGACTTCTTCAGAAATAACGGTACCACCAGTAAGGATTGCAATGTCTTCAAGCATAGCTTTTCTTCTATCTCCAAAACCTGGAGCTTTACAAGCTGCAGCTTTAACAGTTCCTCTAAGATTATTTACTACAAGTGTTGCGAGAGCCTCGCCTTCAATGTCTTCAGCAATAATCAAAAGTGGCCTACCAGCCTTTGCAACTGATTCTAATAAAGGCAACATATCTCTGATATTAGAAATTTTCTTATCATGCAACAGTATGAATGGGTTTTCTAGCTCAGAGGTCATGTTGTCTTGGTTTGTTACAAAATATGGAGATAGGTAACCTCTATCAAATTGCATTCCCTCAACTACATCTAACTCGTTATCAATACCATTTCCTTCTTCAACAGTAATAACACCCTCTTTTCCAACTTTTTCCATTGCTTCTGCAATTATTCCACCTACATCTTGATCGCCATTTGCAGAAATAGTTCCAACTTGTGCAATAGTATTATCATCTGAACAAGGCACACTTAATTTCTCAACAAATTGAACTGCAGTTGAGATAGCTTTATCAATCCCTCTCTTTAAATCCATAGGATTCATTCCAGCAGCAACAGATTTGTGCCCTTCATTAACTATAGATTGAGCAAGAACGGTGGCAGTTGTTGTTCCATCTCCAGCTTCATCAGAAGTTTGTGAAGAAACCTGCTTAACCATCTGAGCACCCATGTTCTCAAATTTATCTTCTAATTCGATCTCTTTAGCTACTGAAACACCATCTTTGGTTACAGTTGGTGCGCCAAATGACTTGTCCAAAACTACATTTCTTCCCTTCGGACCTAAGGTAACTTTAACCGCATCTGCAAGAATGTTTACGCCCTGAAGCATCTTAACTCTTGCGGAATCTCCAAATTTTACATCTTTAGCTGACATATTTTTATTCTCCTAATAATAAATTAAATTTTTTAACTGAAAATGCCGTAAATATCACTTTCACTGAGCATAAGATATTCATCGCCATCAATTTTTACTTCATTGCCGCCATACTGACCAAATATCACTAAGTCACCAACTTTGACGCCCATTGGAGCAACTTCTCCATTATCTTGTCTCTTTCCAGGCCCAACAGCAACAACTTCACCCTGAGAAGGCTTTTCTGTGGCTGAACCAGGCAAAACAATTCCACCGGGTGTAGTTTGTTCTTCATCTGTTCTTTTAACTAAAACTTTATCGTGTAAAGGTTTCAATTTCATTGCAAATCTCCTGCTTAAAAAATAACAATTTCCCCTATAACTTAAGGCTAAGAGTTATTTATGGCTTAAAAAAATTAATTCAATAGTTCGGATATAAATCTTTTAACAAATTTATGAAGAAACTTCCAACTAAGATTCCAAAGAAATCAGCGAAAATATCTAAAAATTCAAAAGACCGGTAGGGTATATATATCTGAATTATCTCAATCAATATTCCGTAGGCGAGGACTATAACATAAAGCCATAATTCCTTGGAAATAATTCTGCTCAGCCAGCTAATAATAATTAGATATAAAAAACAAAAAAAATGAAGCAATTTATCACTCAAGTTAACTGAGGATTGGACCTCAATTTCCTGAACGGAAAGAACTGATATAAATACTACAGAAATTAGGAGAATAAGCCTTGAGCTATGCCTAATTACTTGCATGGTTTTTCTTGTATATCATTATTAATAACAATCCAGGAATAGACATAGCAGAAGTAGTATAAAAAAAGTATGCCCAACCACTCTCGAGAGATGACATTGATACATAATAATCAGCTATAACGCCTGAAAAACCACTGAAAAATTTACCTGGAAGCATCATGAATGATGTCAACATGGCGTACTGAACCGCGGTAAATTTTTTCGAAACCAAACTAGTTAAAAAAGCAATATTTATAGTGCCCACTAGGCCTGCTGCAAAGCTATCCAAACCAACAATTAAAGATAGAAGAGAAATATTTGCCTGGGCAGTTGCAACATAAGCAAAAAATAAATTCGTGAATAAAACGCATATACCCCCAAATAGCAGCGCATTAAACAAAGAGATTCTTTTTATTAATAAGCCGCCAATGAAAAAACCAACAATTGACCCAAAAAGAGCAATCGTTTTCACAAGGGCTCCTATTTCAGTTTTTGAAAATCCCAAGTCCAAATAGAAAGGCATAGCCATTGGCCCCATAACAATATCAGTGAGCCTATATGTAGAGATTATCAATAACAGCAGAGCTGCAGACCATAAGCCGAAGCGATTGAAAAAATCTTTAAAGGCTTCAAAAAGAGCTTTATCAAATCTTAAAATAGCAATTTCTTGATTATTTGGCTCGTAACATATCAATGCTCCTGCCGATCCTATCATCATAAGAATGCCCATTAATTGATATACATAAGACCAACTATATAAATCAGCAAAAATTAATGCCATCGATGTAGCGACGAGAATTGCAACTCGATATCCTAATTGATAACTAGCCGCTAAATCGCCTTGCTCTTTTGCTTCTCCAATCTCAATTCTTAAGGCGTCTACTGCAACATCTTGAATTGAGCCAAAAAAAGCTGCAAAAAACGCAAACAGTGCTAATAATTGAATATTTTGCAGTGGGTCTATAAGACTCATTCCAATTAATGACAAAAATATCGCCGATTGAGAAAAAAGGATCCACCCTCTTCTTTTTCCAAAAAATTTGAATCCTGGGATTGAATATCTATCTACAAATGGTGCCCATAAAAATTTTAAGGAGTATGTGAGAACTAACCAAGCAAAAAAACCAATTTCAGTTAAAGAAATTCCTACATCTCTTAGCCAGGCTGTAAGAGTTGAGAAAACAAGCATGTAAGGAAGACCAGAGGCAAAACCAAGCAATAAAATACCTATTAACTTTCTTTTCATAACATTGATTGTAATAAAGTCCAATCGAATAAAGGCCCTGGATCTGTTTTTCTACCTGGAGCTATGTCTGCATGACCCACAATATTTTGTTTGTTAATTTTTAAGTCTGTGGATAAAAAATTAATCAATCTTGATAAAGAGTGATATTGTTCCTTTTCAAACTCCTCGTCATCGCAACCTTCTAACTCAATGCCAATTGAGAAATCGTTACAGTTCTCCTTTCCTTTATATGAAGAAATGCCGGCATGCCAAGCTCTCTTATGTGTGGGCACAAACTGAATTAATGCTCCTTTGCGTGTAATTAAAAAATGAGAAGAAACTTTGAGATTCCTAATCGATTCTAAAAACTCATCTTTGCCTGGATCTAGGCAGTTTAAAAATAAATCTTTAATTAATTGAGTATTGTAAAAACCTGCTGGAAGGCTAATAGCGTGTATAACAATCAAATCAACTATTGCATTATATGGTCTTTCATCAAAATTCGGAGATGGGCAAAATTCTGCAACATCAATAATGCCACCTTGAGAGATCATATTTTTCCTCTAGACATATAGACAGTGTAATGGATGATATTTAAGACATAAAATTTTTTTATTTTTGAATCAGCGTAATTCAGGAGGCAGTCTAAAATATATATTTTCTTTATTTTCCCCTAACTCTTTGGCAACTGTATTTAATTCAAGGCTAATTGCTTGTACAACACTCTGAACAATTGATTCTGGTGCAGATGCTCCGGCTGTTATACCAATATTGCTATATTTAGATAAAGATTTTAAATCAAGCTCCTCGGGACCATCTATCAATACTGAAGTAGCCCCACACTTCTCAGCCAACTCTTTTAGACGGTTTGAGTTAGAGCTATTTCTTGAGCCTATAACAACAATAAACTCACTCTCTAAAGCAAGTTGTTTAACAGCATCCTGTCTATTTTGAGTTGCATAGCAAATATCATCGCTTTTTGGTTTTAGGATTTTAGGAAACTGCTCATATAAGATCTTAACTATGGCAATAGTATCATCAAGGCTAAGAGTCGTTTGTGTTACGTATGCAAGATTTTCAGGCTGCGAGACAATTAATGATCTAGCTTCTGCTTCATCTTGAACAAGATAAATTTTGCTATTTGACTTGATGGGATTATGCCTTCCTAGTGTTCCTTCTACTTCAGGGTGCCCTTCATGACCAATTAAAATAATATCTCTGCCGGCCCTGACATGTCGCTGAACCTCACTATGAACCTTGGTTACTAAAGGACACGTAGCATCGAAAGAGACCAAGTTAAATTCTTCAGCTTCTTTCTCAACCTTCTCAGATACTCCATGAGCACTAAAAATAACATGAGATGATTGAGGGACCTCGCTGAGTTCATCTACAAATATTACGCCTTTCGACTTTAATTCATCTACTACAGTCTTATTGTGAACAACTTCATGGCGAACATAAATTGGTGGTCCAAATTTTTTTAAAGCTTGATTGACTATATCAATAGCTCGATCTACTCCAGCGCAAAATCCTCTTGGGTTCGCCAATAAAACTTTAGTCTTCATCCTGATCTATTTTGAAGAAATTTTTTAAACTCCGTCAAGAAAAA
>Ga0181564_10002412_pt1 | contig 16294 bp, 14 predicted proteins | sample 011ome_24_FD_134512 | JGI IMG/M metagenome (GOLD analysis project Ga0181564, IMG submission 134512) | Coastal salt marsh microbial communities from the Groves Creek Marsh, Skidaway Island, Georgia - 011513CT metaG (megahit assembly) | ecosystem: Environmental > Aquatic > Marine > Intertidal...
CCTTGGGGGTGCCGGCGCGCTTGCTCGGCTTGTCCTTGCTGTTGTTGGCCATGGCTCTCCAGAGGACGTGACGGACTACCGTTCGTGGGGTGACCCACCCTAGCCCGGCTCCGCATGCCGACCACCTGATCGTCGTCAATCGCTTCCGCGTCCCGGTGAGCGAGCGAGCTGCGTTCCTGCCCGCTGCCGAGGACGCGCTGGCTGTTCTGACCGAGCAGGCGGGGTGCCTGGCCGGGGCGCTCGGCCAGGCGACCGACGACCCCGATCTGCTGCTGCTGCGAACCGAGTGGGCCGGCATCGGGGCCTACCGGCACGGTCTGTCGGCCTTCGACGTCAAGGTTCGGGCCGTGCCGCTGCTCTCCCTGTCCATCGACGAGCCCTCCGCGTACGAAGTGATCCGATTCAGGGACGGGGACCAGATCCGCAGTGCCACCTCCGGGCTCGCGGCGGATGCCGAGCAGGTGAGCCTGGGAATGGCGGCCGGCCCCGACATCGCACCCGTCGAGTCATGAAGGACTTCGTCGACCTGCGCGACGGGGGACGCCAGCTGGGGGAGCGCCTCGTCGACGTCGTCGCGTCCCTGACCGACCCCGTCCTCGTGCCCGTCGTTCCCAACGGCGTGCCGGTGGTGCTGGGAGTCCGGGAGCACCTCACCCTGCCCGTGCTCCCGCTGATGACTCACCGCTCCGACGACGGAGTGGTCGTCGACGTGATTCCTGCTCTGGCCGGCCGCACGGCAGTGGTCATCGACGACGGTGTCGAGACTGGCACGGTGGCGCGAGCGGCAGTCCCCGCTCTGCGCGCGAGCGGAGTGGCACGGCTCCTCCTCGCCGTCCCGGTGTGCCCTCGTGAGGCCCGCGCTGACCTGGCCCTTCGCTATGACGATGTCGTCTCGGTCGCCGCACCCCTGGTGCGGAGAAGCCTTGCCTGGCACTACGAGGATTTCGACACCATCGACGAAGCGGAGGCGCTCCGACTCCTGCAGGACCTTGGCGCCTAGGATTGCGGAATTATGGCCAGTGATCGCGTCGATGCCGTCGTCAACCTCAGCAAGCGCCGCGGGTTCGTGTTCCCGTCGTCGGAGATCTACGGAGGCACGCGCTCCGCATGGGACTACGGCCCCCTGGGCGTGGAGCTCAAGGAGAACGTCCGTCGCCAGTGGTGGCAGGCGGTGGTCCGTGGTCGCGACGACGTCGTCGGCCTGGACTCGTCCGTGATCCTCGCCCCGCAGGTGTGGGAGGCCTCCGGGCACGTCAACGCCTTCGTCGATCCGCTGACGGAGTGCAAGAAGTGCCACAAGCGCTGGCGCGCCGATCAGCTGCTCGAGGCCTACGAGGAGAAGCACGGCAAGGCGCCCGCGAACGGCCTCGCCGACGTCGTCTGCACCAACTGCGGCACGACCGGCGACTTCACCGAGCCCCGGGACTTCAACGGCATGCTCCGCACAGCCGTGGGCCCGGTCGAGGACGCCGGAGCCGTGCACTACCTGCGCCCGGAGACGGCCCAGGGCATCTTCGTCAACTACCTGAACGTCATGAACGCGGCGCGCAAGAAGCCGCCGTTCGGCATCGGCCAGACCGGCAAGAGCTTCCGCAACGAGATCACGCCCGGCAACTTCATCTTCCGCACCCGCGAGTTCGAGCAGATGGAGATGGAGTTCTTCGTCAAGCCCGGCACGGACGAGGAGTGGCACGAGTACTGGATGAAGCAGCGCTGGGACTGGTACATCGACCTCGGCCTGAATCCCGACAACATGCGCTTCTTCGAGCACCCTCAGGAGAAGCTCAGCCACTACTCCAAGCGCACCGTCGACATCGAGTATCGATTCCGCTTCGCCGGCAGCGAGTGGGCCGAGCTCGAGGGCGTCGCGAACCGCACGGACTTCGACCTCACGACCCACGGTCAGCACTCCGGCACCGATCTGTCGTACTACGACCAGGAGACGGAGGAGCGCTGGACGCCCTTCGTCATCGAGCCTGCGGCAGGTCTCACACGCGCCGTTCTGGCCTTCCTCCTCGACGCCTACGACGAGGACGAGGCTCCGAATGCAAAGGGCGGTGTCGACAAGCGGACTGTCCTGCGTCTCGATCCTCGTCTGGCTCCCGTGAAGGTCGCTGTCCTTCCGCTCTCGCGCAACGAGAAGCTCACTCCGGCCACCAAGGAGCTCGCGGCGACCCTGCGCAAGCGATGGAACATCGAGTTCGACGATGCAGGTGCCATCGGTCGTCGTTACCGTCGGCAGGACGAGATCGGCACGCCCTTCTGCGTGACGTTCGACTTCGACTCCCTTGACGACAACGCCGTCACCGTCCGCGAGCGTGACTCGATGCAGCAGGAGCGCATCGCGATCGACGATCTCGTGGGCTGGCTGGCCCAGCGGCTGCCCGCCTGCTGAGTATCGGCAGCGCCGACGAGCCCGTCAGCAGGCGCAGCGCGACGATGTCGATCGCTGGCGAACCTGCGAAGTCGAGTCCCGTGACACGCACACGACCTGATCGCCATCGGGAATGACGGCGTAGGGCTCGGCCCCGAGCAGCGATCGGGAGACGAAGGCGGCGGTCAGTCCGTTGACGTCGATGACGGGACCGATCGGGAACAGCGACCTGGTCTCGTCGATCGCATCGTCAGCACCGGCGCGCAGGACGACCTTCAGGCCGGGGGCCACCGCCGTGGCCGACAGGGCGACGGCGATGCTGTCGCGCTCCTCACTGCCAGCGGCCACGAGCGCGACGGCACCTGTCAGCGCGGCACGCTGCAGGACACGGCGTGAGGTGGCATCACCGATGATCACCGGGATGCCCAGATCGCGGGCCAAGGGCAGTCCGGAGGCGTCGCCGAACCGCTCAACACCGACGACGGCGACGCCGAGTGCTCGCAGTTCCTGTGCGAGGCGGATACCGACCTGTCCCATGCCGACGACCACCACATGCCCACCGTGGGGGATCACTCGCCGGCCGATGAGCGCCACATGCCGCCCGGAGAGCAGGTGGTGGACGATGCCGGCCGCGAAGGCAGCTGTGAGTCCCATGACGAGCAGTGCCGCGATCGTTGCCCACAGGAGCTCAAGGGGTGAGTCCTCGAGAGTGGGAGCGGAGATCGTGGCGGTCGTCCGGGTGGCGTCATAGAGCGCTCGCACGAGGGACTGGTGCCGCAGCCCGACGAGTGTGTCGACCGCAATGATCAGGATGAGACCGAGGGCTCCTCCGAGCAGGACTGCTGAACCTGAGTCGTAGGCGTGCAACTGCCCGCGAAGGCGCCCCCACAGCCCCCGAATCCGCAGGCGGCTGGGAATGGCGTAGGGCTCGACGGAGGCAGGTGACTGCGCAGTCGCGGAGATGTCGATGGAGACCCACCTGGGCTCCTGGGACGAGCCGCGTCGGCGGACCGCAGCATGCGAGGGAGCGATGGCTGCCGCGACCATGGATGGCACGCAGATGGATGCGGGAGAGAGGACGACGCAGTTCGGGACGGCTGCCTCGAGCTGCTTGCGGACAGTGCGGTCGAAGATGGCCACGAAAAGTCGAATCCCGGGTCGCATGTGCTCGATGACCAGGCTGTAGCGCAGGGCTCGGATGTCGTCGTGCAGGAGAACGGCAACTCCTTCAACGCCTGACTCGAGAGCCTCGCGCAGGTCGGCATCCGTGGGATCGTCCAGATGGATCGTGGCACTGCCCGCCTCGGAGATGAGTGCGCAGGCGCGCCGCCCGACATCCGTGTGTCCGATTACGAGGATCGTCCCGGGTCCAGGACGTGCCGTTGCTGCATCAGCAGGTGGGGCCTCCTGACCGCTGCGCACCCAACCCCCTGACGCAGGAACGTCATCTGCGGGAATGTCCATCCGACGACCCTAGGTCGTAGCCGGCTTCTTCGGTGGCTCATAGCCCTCGGACTCCACGCGCGCTGCATTCTTGGGGAGCAGCAGGCTGGCGAACAGCCCGAGCACCACGAAGCCGCCGGCGACCCAGGACACGACACTGATGGTGCTGGCGAAGGTGTCCGACGCGCCCTCGACGATGACGGCCCCGTTCGGTGCCGAGGCGAAGCCGGGAATCGCCTGACCGGCGGACCCTGCCACGGCATCCGACACCTGAACCGCCTGCTCGGCGGGCACGCCCCGATCTTCGAGTTCGGTGGCCACGCCACCCAGACCGAGGACGAGGACGGATCCGATGATCGCCGTGCCGATGGCCGCACCCACCTGCCGGGACGTCGACTGGACGGCACTGCCCTGTCCGGATTCGGCAACGGGCACCTCGCTCAGAATGACGCCCGTCAGCTGCGCGGTCGCGAAGCCGACGCCCATTCCGTACAGGAACAGCCACGGCGCCATCTGCCAGCCGGTGACGCTGGTGGTGAGGAAGAAGCCGAGGACGACGATGCCGATGGCCTCGAACAGCATGCCCAGTTGAAGCACGCGAACCGGTCCCAGGCGCTGGGACAGAGGGGCACCCAGGCCGGAGGCGACGAACGAGCCGACTGCAAGAGCCAACAGGATCACGCCCGTCTCCATAGCTGTGTAGCCGCGAACGGCCTGCAGGAAGAGCGGGATCGCGAAGAGCAGCCCGAACTCGCCGAGGCTCACGATCAGCGCGACGAAGTTGCCGGCTCCGAACGTGCGGATCTTGAAGAGCCGAAGGTTGACGACCACGACCTTGCCCGCGCGCAGCCGGGCGAGCTCCACGAAGACGAAGACGACGAGGGCGAGGACGCCCAGCACGGCCGAGACGAAGACGATCGAGATGGACGTGGAAGGCCAGTCCCAGCCAGCGGCGGAGAACTGGGATGTCGGGGTGAACCAGCCGTAGCGCTGGCCCTCGATGAGGGCGAAGACCACGCCGACCAGGCCCAGGGTGATGAGGCTGGTGCCGAGGACGTCGACGCCCTTGGGGCCGCCCGTCTCCTTCGTCTCGGGAACGGTGATCAGGACACCGATGAGCACGATGATGCCGATCGGCACGTTGATGAGGAACGCCCAATGCCACGATGCATTGGTGGTCAGCCAGCCGCCGACCAGCGGCCCGAGGGCCGCCATGCCGCCGATGGTGCCGCCCCAGACGGCGAAGGCCACGGCGCGTGACTTGCCCACGAAGACCGCGTTGATGATCGACAGCGACGCCGGAAGGATCATCGCGCCACCGATGCCCTGCAGTGCCCGGGCAGCGATCAGCGTGCTCGAGCTGTCGGACATGGCGACCAGCACGCTGGCCATCACGAAGACGATGACGCCGAGGACGAACAGCAGTCGGCGTCCGGTGCGGTCGGCGATGCGGCCGGAGAGGTTCAGGAGCGAGGCGAAGGTGAGCGAGTAGGCGGCGCTCACCCATTCGGCATCGGCCGTGGTGAGGTTGAGGTCCTTCACCATGGTGGGGATGGCCACATTCACGACGGTCGCGTCAAGAATGATCATGGCAACGCCGAGGGCGAGGAACATCAGTGCAAACCAGCGGCGCTTCCCGGTCAGGGCCGTGCCTGATTCGCGTCCGATCGGACTCGACATGGTTCTCCTCGCGTCAGGTGCCTGGTGTCGGCACTTGCCGACAGACCGTCGGCATGCAGTCTGCACCATCCGGGGGATGCGAGAATCCCGACATGCCGATTCCGTTCTCACCCCCGGTGGTTCTCGCCCCCATGGCAGGAATCACCAACCGAGCCTTCCGTCGGCTGTGCCGCGAGTCGGCCCGGGCGTCCGGGGCGAGCGGTGTGGGCATGTACGTCTCCGAGATGGTGACATCACGGGCACTCGTTGAGCGAAGCGATGAGTCCCTCGACCTCGTGACCTTCACCCCGGATGAGCAGCCGCGCGCCGTGCAGCTCTACGCCGTCGCCCCGGGCACGGTGGCTGCCGCGGTGCGCATGCTGCTGGACGAGGATCGCGCCGACCACATTGACCTGAACTTCGGCTGCCCCGTGCCGAAGGTGACTCGCAAGGGTGGAGGCAGCGCCCTGCCCTGGAAGCGGGACCTCTTTCGCAGCATCGTCGCAGCAGCTGTCGAGGCATCTGACGGGCGCGTGCCTGTCTCGGTGAAGATGCGCAAGGGCATCGATGACGAGCACCTGACCTACCTGCAGGCTGGTCGGGCTGCGGCCGAGGAGGGAGTTGCCTGGGTCGCTCTGCACGGACGCACCGCCGACCAGATGTACGCCGGCACGGCGGACTGGGAGGCCATTGCCCGGCTGAAGCAGGAGTTGGGCCCGCTGGACACCCCGGTCCTCGGCAACGGCGACATCTGGACGGCCCACGACGCCCTGCGGATGATCGAGCAGACGAGTGCGGACGGTGTAGTCGTCGGGCGCGGGTGCCTTGGGCGCCCGTGGCTGTTCGGCCAGCTGGCGGCTGCCTTCGAGGGTCGGCCCATCCCTGCCGATCCCGACCTTGCCGAAGTCCTGGCGACGCTGCGCCGGCACGCCCAGCTGCTCGCGGATGACTACGGCGAGGAGAAGGGCTGCCGTGATATCCGCAAGCACATGGCCTGGTACCTGAAGGGGTTCAGTGTCCGGCAGCAGGTTCGGCAGGCACTCGGCACGGTGGCGTCCCTCTCCGAGCTCGACGGGCTTCTTGAGCAGATCGATCCGGATCAGGCCTTCAACCTCGAGGTGGGCAGCGGCCCGCGGGGGCGTACCTCCGGCAATCGCAGGCCTGCGCTGCCCGATGGGTGGCTGGATACCTACGAGATGGATGACGACACCACTGCGTTGGTCGCGCGCGCGGAGATCTCCGTCAGCGGCGGCTGAGCCCGAGCTCGTTCTCTAGCCGAACAGCACGCTGCCGTACTTGATCACGATCATGGCGACGAGCGCGGCCAGGATGACGATGACGATCAGTGTGTCCGCGCCTGCTCGGAGCCAGGACGATACGGAGCGGTAGGCGCTCGCCGACAGTCGGATGTTGCCGTCGAGCAGATTCACCCGGGTCATGCTCGCGAAGACCAGGGTGGTCGTGACGGTGATCGTCAGGCACCACGGGCACAGGGCGCCGATGACGAAGAACGACTGGAAGAACAGCCAGTAGGCGAACAGCAGGCCGATCGAGTAGACGACCTGGGCTGAGATCATGAACCAGCGCGGGAAGCGCACGCCGCCCAGCGCGGCCACGGCGAGGGTGATGACGACGGGCTCGGCGATGAGCCCCAGGTAGGCGTTGGGGAAGCCCAGCAGGCTCGCCTGCCACGACAGCCCGACGGCCCCGCAGGACAGGACGGCATTGATGTCGCAGCCGAGTTCCGCGAGCGGGTTCTCGGCCAGGGCGAGAGCCTCGATCGACAGCACGAGGGCGGCAATGAGTCCGATGATCGCGGAGACGAGCATCTCCACGTACGCACCTCTGTGGCGAACGGGAGCGGGCGAGTAGGGCTCGGGGCGGAGGTCGTTCGGCTCGCGGCCCCCGGCCGTGGGCTCCGTGGTCGTCATGATCGGGAGCCTACGGCGTGTTCCGCGGTGCGGCACGGGTGGCCGACCTCACATCGATGTAAACGTGGACATGAGGAACGTCCCTTGCGCCGGGACCCCCGGAGGTGTCTGGTGGGGGCATGACCCTGACTGGCGCTGCAGCGCAGACCTTCGTGTTCGACTTCTCGGAGGGTGACCGCACCCAGGTCGACCTGTTGGGAGGCAAGGGGGCGAACCTTGCGGAGATGACCCGGCTCGGACTTCCGGTGCCGCCTGGCTTCACCATCACCACTGCGGCCTGCCGCTACTTCCTGGAGCACGGTCATGGTCCGCACGGCCTGCGCACGCAGATCGCCCAGCATGTGTCCCGGCTCGAGGATGAGATGAGCCGCAAACTGGGGGACCCGGAGAACCCCCTGCTCGTCTCCGTCCGCTCCGGGGCGCGGTTCTCGATGCCCGGCATGATGGAGACGGTCCTGAACATAGGCCTGAACGACGCTAGCGTCGCCGGCCTCGCCCGCATCTCGAACGACGATCACTTCGCCTGGGACTCCTACCGGCGCCTGATCCAGATGTTCGGCAAGACGGTGCTCGGCATCGATGGTGACGAATTCGAAGCCGCACTTGATCAGATGAAGGCCAAGGCGGAGGTCGCCACCGATGTCGAGCTTCCGGTTGCGTCGCTCAAGCGCCTCGTCGACGTCTACAAGTCGATCGTGCGCGATGCCACGAACCACGAGTTCCCGCAGGACCCCTACCAGCAGCTCGATCTCGCCATCCGGTCCGTCTTCCAGTCGTGGAACACCGAGCGCGCCCGCCTCTATCGTCGCCAGGAGCGCATCCCGCACACACTCGGCACAGCCGTCAACGTGCAGGTCATGGCCTTCGGCAATGCAGGAACCGGATCAGGGACAGGTGTTGCCTTCACTCGTGATCCGGGCACGGGTCACAGCGGGGTGTACGGCGACTACCTTGCGGACGCGCAGGGCGAGGACGTCGTCGCCGGCATTCGCAACACGAGTCCGCTGCAGGCCCTGGAGAGCATCGACCCGGCGGCCTACGCCGAGCTGATGAAGATCATGTCCACGCTCGAGCTGCACTACCGCGACCTGTGTGACATCGAGTTCACCATCGAGCGCGGCAAGCTGTGGATGCTCCAGACGCGGGTCGGGAAGCGCACAGCCGGAGCCGCCTTCCGCATCGCGGTCCAGCTCGTCGATGAGGGTGTCATCTCGATGGACGAAGCCCTCATGCGCGTGAACGGCCATCAGCTGGGTCAGCTGATGTTTCCGCGATTCGCTGCTGGTGGGGCGGACGGTCGCATTGCCAAGGGCATGAATGCCTCGCCTGGCGCTGCAGTGGGGCGCGTGGTCTTCGACTCGCCCACGGCAGTCAAGTGGGCGAAGGACGGTGAGCAGGTCATCCTCGTGCGCCGGGAGACGAATCCCGATGATCTCGAGGGGATGATCGCTGCATCAGGCATCCTCACAAGTCGCGGAGGCAAGACATCGCACGCTGCTGTCGTTGCCCGTGGCATGGGGAAGACAGCCGTGTGCGGCGCCGAGTCGCTGGACGTCGACACCAAGGCCCGGACGATGACGACGCATGAGGGCACGGTCATCAAGGAGGGCGACGTCGTCTCGATCGACGGCAGCACTGGTGATGTCTTCCTCGGTGAGGTCCCTGTGGTGCCAAGTGCGGTCGTGACGTACTTCGAGTCGGGCATCGAGACTGCGCTCGAGGATGCGGATGAGTCCACGTCGGAGCTGATCCGAGCTGTCGACCGCATCATGAAGCACGCCGACAAGGCGCGCCGGCTGCGCGTGCGCGCCAACGCCGACACACCCGAGGACGCGAGCCGGGCACGCCGCATGGGTGCTCAGGGTGTCGGTCTCCTGCGCACGGAGCACATGTTCCTCGGTGAGCGGAAGACGCACGTCGAGCGATTGATCCTGGCCGACTCGGACGAGGAGAGGAAGGAGGCGCTTGACGCTCTCCTGCCTCTTCAGCGCAAGGACTTCATTCGAATCCTGGAGGCGATGGACGGACTCCCGGTCACCATCCGGCTGATCGACCCGCCGCTGCATGAGTTTCTCCCAGATCTCACCGAGTTGGCTGTGCGCGTGGCCCTGGCGGAGGCCAGGGGGGAGTCGCAGGAGGCCGACCTACGACTGCTGCAGGCCGTCAACCGACTCCATGAGCAGAACCCGATGCTGGGTCTTCGCGGCGTCCGGCTGGGGCTGGTCCTGCCTGGCCTGTTCGCGCTGCAGGTCCGGGCCATTGCCGAGGCCGCCTGCTTCCGTCAGCGCATGGGCGGCGACCCGCGCGCTGAGATCATGATCCCGCTGGTCGGATCCATCCAGGAGCTCGAACTCGTCACTGACGAGGCCGCCGGGGTACTCAAGGAGGTGGCGGAAGCACACGGCTGCACCCTCAGGTTCCCGATCGGCACGATGATCGAGCTGCCGCGCGCCGCGCTGACAGCCGACCAGATTGCCGAGGCGGCCGAGTTCTTCTCCTTCGGCACGAACGACCTGACCCAGACCACGTGGGGATTCAGCCGTGACGATGTCGAGGCGGCCTTCTTCTCCGCCTACCTCGAGAAGGGCGTCTTCGGTGTGTCTCCGTTCGAGTCCATCGATCGTGAAGGCGTGGGCGAGCTGGTTCGCATCGCCGTGAAGAAGGGGCGCTCGCGTCGGCACAACCTCCAGTGCGGCGTGTGCGGGGAGCACGGTGGCGATCCGGAGTCGATCCACTTCTTCGAGGAGATCGGTCTCGACTACGTGTCCTGCTCGCCGTTCCGGGTTCCCGTGGCCCGACTGGAGGCAGGGCGCGCGGCCATCGAGCGTCACGTCTCCCGCAGCGACACCCGCTGATCGGCGCCGGCTACGCGACCCGGCGCCCGGCCCCGCTTCGTGACCGGGCCGTGCCCGTGTGGCAACCGATGAACTCCTGAGGCTCGTGTGACTATGGGTCGGTGAGTGCACCGCCGTCGTCTGCTGGCGGCCGCACTCCATCCCAACGTCTCGCCGACGGTGCCCGGATGGCCTCGGGAGCCGAGCCGGGCGCACGTGGACCGCGCGTGGTGGTTGCCGCGGTCATCACCATCGTCCTCGGCGTCCTGCTGCTGATCCCCGTGGGAGCGGCCGTGCAGATCGTCCTGACCGCTCATGTGGACGATCGCAGTCAGACCCAGGCCGTCGTCGTGCTCGATCCGGCCCAATACTGGGGGAACCCGCGGCCGCTGCTGCGGGCGCGACTTCAGCACGCTGCCCAGTTGTACCGCGACGGCGTGGCGCCGCTCGTCATCGTTGCGGGTCCCCAGCGCAAGGCCGACGAGGAACGGCGGATCCTGCTCGACAGCGGCGTCGCGGAGGACGACATAGTGTCGTTCGACACCGGGTCCGACACGGTGGGAACCCTGCGGGTGATCGCAGGTGTCATGCGTGACCTCCAGTGGTCGAGCGCCACGATCGTGACGGATCCGGCGAATGCGGCCAGGGCGGGCGCCACAGCGGAGGCGCTGGGCATAGATGCACACCTGTCTCCCACCGGCTCGGGGCCGGGAGCCGTCCTGACGTCGGAATTCGTCGGACGCGAGGTCGCGGCACTCCTGCGGCACCATCTGGTGACCCGGTGGTCGCTCCAGCCGGTGGTTCCGGCTCCGGCTTAGCATGACGTCATGACCCGAGTCCTGGCCTCAGCGGCGCTGCTGCTGCTGATCCCCGGCCTGGTCGTCGGATGCGGTCGGGAACAGCCGGCGTCGGCCATGATCGGAACCGAGGAGATCGGGGTCGACGATCGAGGCGAGGCCCTGGAGATCTCGGGAATCACCCTCGACGGCCTACCCTTCGCGCTGTCAGATCTGCGGGGCAGGGTCGTCGTCCTCAATGCGTGGGCGTCCTGGTGTGGTCCTTGCGAGGCGGAGATGCCGGCGTTCGTGGATCTCGACGCGACAGCCGATCCGGCCGACATCGTCGTGGTCGGGTTGAACGTCAGTGACGATCCGGCGGCGGCCGAAGCCTTCATGGAGGAGCAGGGCATGACGTTTCCCGCTGTGGCCGACCCTGACGGCATGCTGCTGGCCACGATTCCTGGGGTTCCGCCCAAGTCCCTGCCCAGCACCGTGATCCTCGATCGTGACGGTCGCATCGCCGCACGGATCATCGGCGCAACGAACCCTGTCAGCCTGGCCAGCGAGGTCGGACGGGTCCTCGGTGCGGCGTCGAGCGACGGCGCTGGGTGAGGCGTGCATCGACAAGGCTGATGCCTACGCCACCGTCGGCTACGCCATGGGGAGTCCGGAGTCGAATGGGTGGCCAGGCAGAAGGGCTACTGCTCCGTTGTCGTTCGAGGTGATGGTTCGGTCGCAGGGGACGCGGCACTAGTCTCACCAGCGTGAGCCCGATCCCCACCGGCTACGACGAGCACGACACGGCACGCGTTGTCGAGGAGCCCGTCAAGGAGTCCGTCCGCACCGCTTTCGCCCGCGACCGTGCCCGCGTCCTGCATTCGGCGGCGCTTCGGCGGTTGGCCGCGAAGACCCAGGTGATGGTGGCGGGAGTCTCGGACTTCCCCCGCACCCGACTGACCCACACGCTCGAGGTGGCCCAGATCGGTCGTGAGCTCGGAGCGGCGCTGGGATGCGATGCGGATCTGGTCGAGGTCGCGGGCCTCGCCCATGACCTCGGGCATCCCCCCTTCGGCCACAACGGTGAGACCGAACTGAACCGTATCGCCGACCGCATCGGCGGATTCGAGGGAAATGCCCAGTCACTGCGCGTCCTCAGTCGCCTGGAGGCGAAGGTCGTCGATCCTGCGACGGGAGCGAGCGTCGGACTGAACCTCAGCCGCGGCTCGTTGGACGCTGCCTGCAAGTACCCGTGGACTCGACAGCCCGGGAATCCGAAGTTCGGGGCCTACGAGGACGACCTGCCGGTGTTCGACTGGCTCCGACAGGGGGCACCCGAGGGACGCACCTGCATGGAGGAGCAGGTGATGAACTGGGCCGACGACGTCGCCTACTCCGTCCACGACTTCGAGGACGCCGTCCACTCCGGCATCGCATCGCTGGACGTGTTCGCCTCCCCGACCGAGCGCCGGGCGCTCGTCGAGACCGCCCACCGGCGCTTTCCCGGAGAGGGGGAGCCAGCGGAGCTCACGGCCGCGCTGGAGAGGCTCGTCGCTCTGGACTACTGGCCGCGTACCTTCGATGGCTCGATGCAGGACCTCGTGACGCTCAAGCACTTCACCAGCTGGCTCATCGCCCGCTTCTCCAACTCGGCCCAGGTGGCCACGCAGGTTGAGTACGGCCCCGGTCCGCTGACGCGCTACGCCGCCGATCTCGTGATCCCCGACGAGGTGAGGGCCGAGGTGTCCGTCATGAAGGCGGTCGCCGTCCAGTACGTCATGAACCGTCCGGGGGCCGAGGAGGAGTACACCCGGCAGCGCGAGATCATCGCCGAGCTCGTCAACGCCCTGGTTCTCGATGGGGGGCGCTCACTCGAGAGGTGGCTGCGACCGACGTTCGATCAGGCCGCCGACGATGCCGGCAGGCTTCGCGTCGTGATCGACCAGGTCGCGAGTCTCACGGATGTCAGCATCGTGGACTGGCACCGCCGCCTCGTGCGCTGACTCGAGACGTATCGCGCAGGAGCCCTCGCTCCGCTAGGAGGTGGAGTCGGTCGGCACGGGGCAGGCCATCGGAATGCCGGGAATGGTGTCACCGGCCTGCCTCACGGCAGCGGTGAAGTCCTGCAGGCTCGGATCGACCTTGAACAGAGGGGCGACGGACTGCAGGTCGGCAGAGCACCCCACATCGGGTCCGGTGCAGCTGTCGACGTACTTCATCCATTCGACGGGATTCTCGGTGCTGACCGGGCACGTGCAGGTGGCAGTGCCATCGGGGTTCGGAGTGCACAGGGCGCCGTAGCAGTCGGCCCACTGGCCAACCTGGCACTTCACCGACCGGGCCTGCGTCACATTCACGGTGGTGAAGGTGGACACGGTGGTGCCGCGGGAATTCAGGGTGTCGAGGGCGTTCTTGGGAATCGGGCTGAGCGTCCATTCGTCGGTGAGCAGGTCGCACGTGCACTGCGTCGTGCCGTCGGCGCCGGGTACGGCGCACTTGGCCTTGTTGCAGATCGCGAAGTCTCCCTTGAAGACGTAGCCGCCGCCGGTGATGATCGAGCCGTCGCCGGCCACGGGGAAGGCAGGGGACGTGCTGCTGGAGGCCGTTTCGCTGGCGGCCTCCGTCGGCTCTGAGGCACTGGAGCACGCGCTCAGGGTGAGCAGGGCCAGAACTGCAACGGCGAGCGAGAGGCGGCGCATGGCTGTGGAGTCTGGCACACGGGCCCGTGCTCGCTCGGGCTGACTCGGAGTCCTCGGACCCCCGTAGTCTGTCCCCATGGCTGGCCGGATTCGTGACGAGGACATCGCCCTCGTACGCGAGCGTGCCCGCATCGACGAGGTCGTGCGTGAGTACGTCACCCTGAAGTCCGCCGGTGGTGGATCCCTCAAGGGCCTGTGCCCCTTCCACGACGAGCGCTCACCGAGTTTCCACGTCACCCCGAGCAAGGGCATGTACTACTGCTTCGGCTGCGGAGAGGGCGGCGACGTCATCGGGTTCGTCCAGAAGATCGACCACCTGACGTTCGCGGAGGTGGTGGAGAAGCTTGCCGATCGCACAGGCGTCGAGCTCCGCTACGTCGAGGGCGGAGCGGCCGTCAACCGCCAGCAGGGTCAGCGCACGCGGCTCGTGGAGGCCCACAAGGTCGCTGCGGCCTTCTATGCGCAGCAGTTGGTGACTCCTGAGGCGCAGGCAGGTCGCGACTTCCTCAAGGAGCGGGGGTTCGACGCGGAGGCGGCCGAGCACTTCGGTGTCGGCTTCGCTCCGAAGGGATGGGACGCCCTGACGTCCCATCTGCGCAAGCAGGGCTTCACCGACGCCGAACTGCTCGCCGGCGGTCTGGTGAGCCAGGGCAACCGCGGTCCGTACGACCGTTTCCGCGGACGCCTCGTCTGGCCGATTCGTGACCTGGGCGGCGATGTCATCGGGTTCGGTGCGCGCAAGCTGTTCGACGACGATGAGGGACCCAAGTACCTCAACACCCCGGAGAGCCCGATCTACAAGAAGAGCCAGGTGCTCTACGGCATCGACCTCTCCCGGCGTGAGATCTCCAAGGGCCAGCAGGCGGTCATCGTCGAGGGCTACACCGACGTCATGGCCTGCCACCTGGCCGGCATCACCACGGCCGTTGCCACCTGCGGCACTGCTTTCGGCACCGAGCACATCAAGGTCCTCCGGCGCCTGCTCATGGATGACGACCAGATGAAGGGCAGCGTCGTCTTCACATTCGATGGCGACGCGGCCGGGCAGAAGGCGGCCCTGCGCGCCTTCGAGGAGGATCAGCGGTTCGTCACGCAGACCTTCGTGGCGGTTGAGCCCACGGGCCTTGATCCGTGCGATCTGCGCCTGCAGCACGGCGACGAGGCAGTGCAGGCGCTGATCGACCGACGTGTGCCGCTGTTCGAGTTCGCCATTCGCTCCACTCTGGCGGCCTATGACCTCGAGACTGCCGAGGGTCGGATCGCTGCCCTGCGTGATGCGGCGCCGATCGTCGGAAAGATCCGGGACACGGCGCTGCGACCGGAGTATGCGCGCCGACTGGCAGGGTGGCTGGGTATCGATGTCGAGACGGTCACCAAGGCGGTCCAGGAGGCTCAGCGCTCCGGGCGCCAGCCCGCGCCGAATCGCCGTGATCGCGAGGAGGAGCACCCGCCCGCCATGCCCAGGCGCGAGGCGGCTCAACGCCGGGATCCTGTCCTTGTCGTGGAGCGGGAGGCGCTCAAGTGCGCGCTGCAGGAGCCTGCCCACGTGGCCGACTGGTATGAGTCGGTCGAGGAGACGGCCTTCACCCACGCCGCTGCCAAGGGTGTGCATCGAGCCATCGCCGGGGCCGGATTCCCGAGTGCCGACGTGTCGGGACTTCCCTGGATCGATGCCGTTCTCGACGCCTCGGAGGACGATGAGGTCAGGAGGCTCGTGCGGGAGCTCGCGGTCGAGCCGCTGCCGGCCGATGAGGGCAAGGACGAGACCTATGCCATCGGCATGGTCTCCCGCCTGCTGGAGTTCGACGCCTCCCGACGGATCAACGAGTTGAAGGGACGCATGCAGCGGATCGATGCTGGCGAGCAGCCAGATGAGTACTCGCGCACGTTTGCCGACCTCCTGGCGCTAGAGGAGTACCGCAGGTCACTGAGGCTGGAATCCACGGGAGGCGGCAGCTGATGGGCGTGTTCAGACGCGGAGGCGGCAGCAGCAAGCGTGCCCCGAAGGCCCCGGCAGATCTTCGCCTGCGGCTGTCGATTCCAAGCGGCGAGAAGGTGCTGGCCTGGGGCTCTGGCCCGATGCCCGGGGGTGACCGTTCGGCTGACGAGGTCGGGTACCTGGCCGCGACAGATCGTGCCTTCTACGTGGAGGGCGCGGGGGATCGGATCGGCTGGGACCGCATCAGCCGTGCCTCGTGGGAGGAGCCCGTCCTGGATGTCGTCCTCGAGGATGAGAACGGCCGAGTCGCGGGCCGCATGCGCCTGCGAGTCGACGTGTCAGGAGACCTTCCGGCTGCTGTCCACGATCGCGTGACCGCGAGCGTGGTCGTCAGCGAGGTGATCGATCTTGGCGACGGAGCGAAGGCTCGCATGGTCGCCAGGCGTCCCAGCGACGATGGCGAAGTCCGATGGAGCGTCGTCTTCGACGCTGGAGTGGATCCGAGCGATCCGCAGCTGCAGGCACGCGCCCGGGAGGCGCTGGCGGATCTGCGAAGCGCGATGGGCATCTGACCCCGGGGGCCACTCAGCGGTCACCGTCGGGCTTGCTATCCTCTGCGAGCCAGTGCATCACGTAGTC
>Ga0181564_10002415_pt1 | contig 16287 bp, 14 predicted proteins | sample 011ome_24_FD_134512 | JGI IMG/M metagenome (GOLD analysis project Ga0181564, IMG submission 134512) | Coastal salt marsh microbial communities from the Groves Creek Marsh, Skidaway Island, Georgia - 011513CT metaG (megahit assembly) | ecosystem: Environmental > Aquatic > Marine > Intertidal...
TAATGAAAAGATATATCTCTTTATTAATCAATCCGCTATTCAGTGCTGTCCAAAACTTCAAAATTGCTTGGTTGATTGGGTGGTTATTTTATACGTCTTCGCTCAATGCGGCCTACTACGATAGGGTCTGTGAAATCTTTCAAAAACACATTCAACTTCATGTAATTACGATAGAGAAAAATTATGAGCAATATTTTAAAGAAGAAAATACCGAAGTAGCAAAAGCCCAGTGGGATCATATTTTTACCCTAGAAAAAGAATTACTCCATTATCTTGAATTAAAAAAAGCATTGTGTATATAAGCTATTTTCCATTCAATTGAGCATTTGCTATTCGATGGGAAGCGAATTACAATTTATTTGTTATTCAAAAGTCGTGCCATCTCTTGTGTTTTGAGTATCGATCAGGAACGAAATAAGAGAATTAATTAAATAAAAGTTAGGTACTCATTTTTTGTATTTAACATTAAGGAGGAAAGGCACATTGAATAAGTTGAAATATAGTTCTTGCCCTATGTATCAGTCGCTATCTTTTTATTTTTTATTTAAATCCGCTTTCCGCCCATGCTAAAAAAATTTATCGTTTCATTCATCTTTACGCTCACGTGGAGCGGTGTATGGCTTTTTTCATCATTGTCGTTGCAGGCAGCTAGTCAGTCATCCTCGAATGCAGCGTGCGCTAATCTCGTGTTAGCAGAGGGGAACTGGCAATCCAGCGTCTTGCTAACTCACATTGATCATTTAATTTTAAAAGAAGTTTTTCACTGCCCCGTTCAAACGGTTTTTTACTCGGACATGATGCAAGCCCTAGATGATTTAATTGCCGGCAAGATCACTCTTATCCCTGAGTTTTGGACCAACAGCTATCAAAATAAATTAGATGTGGCCAAAGCCAATAACCAGATTGCCCAAATTCCCCTGGTGTATGTGGAAGGGGGCATAGAGGGTTTTTGGCTTCCGTCCTACCTCTTGGCGGTTCAACCAGGCTTAAACCAAATTGATACACTTAAACAACATGCTAATTTGTTTTCCCAAGAACAAGGCGAACTTCCTAATTTTTATTTGTGCCCTCAAAGTTGGGGCTGTTATAAAACCTCTTTGCAAATTTTTCGCTCCCATGGCTTGGATCAATACTTTACCCCCGTGGCACCCCCGAATGATTTAACGATGATCTTAAATATCAGCGACTCTTTTGAGTATAAAAAGCCTTGGATTGGTTATTACTATAATCCCACTTCCTTGTTAAGTAAAAGTCGAATGGTCATGGTGGATCTCCAAACAGACTTTGATGAACAGGAGTGGACGCGCTGCACCATCGACTTGGATTGTCCTGACCCACAAAAAAATAATTTCCCCACTATTGATATTTCTACCCTGTACCATATAAATACGCTGACAGACCCAAAGCTCATTCAATATTTTGAAAAGAGAATTCTAACACACTCAGAAATTTCGGATCTCTTGGTTTGGCAAGAAAAAAATGAAGCCACCTATCATGAAACCGCACAGCATTTTTACACCCAACATCAAGCCATTTGGCAGAAGTTTGTTCCTCAATGAGTAAGCTTTTTACTTTTAAACCGGTCTGGCTGCTCGCCTGTCTTTTTATCTTAGGCTGCACCGCCAGCAGCACCAACCTCTCACAACGAAATAACGCAGACTTACTGCAGTCAGAGTCACAATTATTAGCTCAGCAGGGGATTAAATATTTAGATAGTCAACGCTATGAAGACGCCTCTAGTGCGTTTAACCAGGCGCTCCAGTTGGATATTCAAAATTCTTATTTACAATTTTTTAATGCGCATACCTATCACCTCATGGCAAAATATGAGGACCAAACAAAATATGAATTAGCTGAGCAAGGCTACAAGCTCTCTTTAAAATTTGATTCCAACAATAATATTTCTCGTGTCTATCTAGGTCATTTGTATCTAGAGCAAAAACGCTTTGATGAAGCAATGATTGTCTTCGCGGATGCTGTGTACTATGAAAGTGATAGTGCGGACTTATTCTATGCTTTAGGGTATGCCTCCTATTATGCGCAAGAGCCTGAAGTAGCAGATTTTGCTTTTCAAAAAGCGTGTGAACTGGACCAATTATCAGCGCGCTGTTTAGAAAAAAAATTAATCGTGAAAGCCTCCCTCAATCAAATGGAGGATGCCAATCAATTATACTCCCAGTATGCCGCTCTTACGGTTCCGGAAGATCCTAATTTATCTTTATATAAAAGAAGAATGCAAGACTGGCAGGATGTCTATGAAATTTCCAACGACAACCCCGCGATTTTATTAGCGCAAAATGATAATGATAATGACCAAGATGATTTCATGTCTGATGATTTTAATGAGAATAATGAAGTGGATTTCACAGCTGATGATGACAGCGAGGAGAATGAAAATCAAAATAATTCAGCTGAAGCGGATAGGGCAACTGAACTTGCACTAACCCAAGGGGGAGTTGTGAGCAGCGTCAGTGATGCGGATATTGAAAAAGAACTTTTGCAGGAAAATATGGTCATCGCGGATGTGGTGATTATTTCATCGCGCGAACAAAAAGGGACACGAAGCGGTGTTAATATTCTTAACGGTCTAACCCTGCAATTTGGCGATACCACTGATGACTTAGGCACTACTGCCGGATATGCGTATTCTTTTGATAATACCGCCTCTACCAAAAATAATATAGTGACGAATATTTCCTTTCCTTCAATTAACTACTCTTTAAATATTGCCAATGCTAATGCAGCAAACAATGAAATTTTAGCGCGCCCTAGTTTAGTGGCCTATAAGGGGGAGACTTCGGAGTTTTTTGTAGGAACGCAAATTCAAGCAGCCATAGCAGGCAATAGTGCGGCGGATGTTGATACACTTGAAATCTCAGATAATATTGGTGTTCACCTTTCTCTAACCCCAATAGAAATTACAGATAATAAAATTAAGATGAATCTCATGGTCAAGCGAACCTTTGTGAACTCGCCCAATACGAACGTTCAATTTACCTATCAGCTCAATACTTCTAAAACTGAAGTGCAAGCAACCGTCGAATTGGCCATAGATGATACTTTAATTATCAGTGGATTAAGCGAAAAGGAAACAGAGGTGGTTCGCGATGGCGTGCCGATCCTACAGGACATTCCAGTTGTACAGTATTTATTTTCAAATCAAATCACTTCTGATTTTAATCGATCAGTTTTAATTTTAGTAACCCCGCGACTGCCCCAGTACACCAATCGCTCAGCGGCAACGATTAATGCCTTTGCTACAAAGATGAATATTTCTAACTCAGAAGCCTTGAAGGCATTTAAAAATAAGTATGCCGATTGGTTTAAACCCTATCCAAGTTGGTCGTCTGCGTTTCGTCAGCTAGATAAGAACATTTTGTATAAAGAATTTAGAACCGGCGATGTTATGCTCGAACAATGGGCCAGCAGTAATTCTCACCTCTATCGTTTAAAACAGGCGCAGAAATTTCTATACTTCTAATGAGATATTTCATTCTTTTTTGCTATGGCCTGCTCTTAAGCATCCCGCTCAGTGCTTCAGAATACAATAATAAAAACTGTCAAATGTGCGTCATGGATTTTCGCAATAATGAACAATCGGTCATTTCAAATTCTAATTATACCGGCAGTATTTTTAAAGATTCTAACTTAAGCCAATCGCAGATTACCAATACCAATCTTTCGAGTACTAATTTTGTTGATTCCTATTTAAATAATGTGGAATTTGAAAACGTGTTATTTACCAATGCCAACCTCTCTTTTGCGAGTTTTCGAAAATCAAACTTTCAAAACATTGATTTTATAAGTGCTTTCATGCATTCGATTAACTTTGAGCTATCGAGTTTCAATGAGGCATTTTTTAATAACGCAGAAATGTCCTTTTTAAAGGGAATGGAAGCTAGTTTTGATAACAGTAATTTTAGTTTTGCCGATCTTGAGATGGCAGACTTAGAGTATGCGCAGTTTAATTACTCCAAATTTAACAACACCGTTTTTAACAGTAGTAATTTAAAATATGCTACTTTTAAAAATTCAGATTTAACACGGGCGTATTTTAGAAGTATCCATGGGGCAGATATAGTATTTGAAGACTCAGTGCTATCGGCAGCTGACTTTCAAGGATCAGACTTACGATTTGCCACTTTTAAAAACACCATCTTATCCAAAGTTAATTTTTCAGGCGCGAATTTAAAATACGCATCCTTTGATAATGTCATAGGGTTTACTTCGGCCAATTTTTGTAATGCGACCATGCCCGATGGTACGGTCAAAACTTGTCCGACAGAATAAAACTACTTTACTTTAGCGGCAATCTTATGAATGTTATGGATATGCGTGCGCAGCGCTCTGAAAGATATTAATAACTCTGAAATATACAAAACAAAACTGATAGCCAGCAATACCAAACTAGTAGAGAACAGCGTCAAGGGTAGGCTGGTAGACGATCCAAACGTTAAAAGAAGGGCGCTAATCATTAATAAACAATTAATCATAATTAAGACAATCGTGGTTACTAATAAGTAAAGGCGCTGCTGATAGGTTCGAATATGAAAGGAAAAATGTTTTCCATTGTTTAAGATTTTAATGCTTTGTGGGTCTTTTTCTAAATCCTCTCTGGTTTTTCTTAAGAGGGAAGCGAGCGTGGCATAACGATCTCCCAGTAACCATAAAAACAAGGGAACCGAGAAGAATAAAGTTGCTATAATTTGAGGAAGTTTATCATAAATATCTGACATGAGAGGATCCTTGACTATCTAAGTTGGATCTTACTCTTACAAAGGCTAATTGATATATGTTTTTTAATCAAATTAAGATGCGATTCCTTTAAAATATATAATATCTGTTATTAACGCGCGAGACTGAGAAGAAATATCATCATTAATCGATCTATCGGTTAAATTCAATCAGGCTTTTTTTTTAAAGGCCTGATCCTTTTAAGTAAATTTTCAAATTGTAATAAAATCACCAAGATGAATTCGGACCACTGAGAAATTCTATTTCCTCTGGAGTAGATTTTCGATTAAGAATTTTGTTACGATGTGGATACCTTCCAAATTGTTTGATAACTCGAGTATGATCATCCCATGATTTCTTAATTCCTTCATAATTGGGATGCTCCTTTAAAAAAACCTCTCCTAATTGTCGAACAAAAATATGATCTTGCATCTCTTCACTATGAATGAGGGGAAGTAAATAAAAAAGCCGCTCTGACATATTGAGTTCTTCAAGGTATTGGCGGTCAACCCCTTCAATGACGAGGAGTCGTGCCTTTGTATCTTGCGAAAAAGATTTGGGGTTATTGCGAAATAAATTTCTCGAAAATTGATCTAGAAGAATAATAAGGGCCAAACTGCTTTTAGCCTCGTCCTGCCAATCGTCGTATTCATTGTTGATTGCTTTTTCGACATCTTGTAAAAACCGATTCCTAATTTTTTGATCGTATTCATCGTTTTTAGCCCAGTGGTCTTTAGAGGAGGATTCCTTAAACCAGAAATCAAGTATTTCTTGGTATTTGGTTGGAGCCACTAAAAATTTTCGTCAGGTTTGTTGAAGGCCATCCACTTTTCTAGTTCAGTATAGCCACCAATTTTTTCACCATTAATGATGATTTGCGGGAAGGTTTTGGCTGTTGGAAATACCTCAAAGAACTGCTCTCGGTTAAAGTCTTCATCCAGTTTTAAAACTTTAGGATTGTAGGGTTCTAAGACCGCTTTAGCGCGCGTACAAAAAATACAATTTTCTTTAGTGTAGATCGTCGCGTCCAATTAGAAAGACTCATCAAAAGATAAAGAGCGATCGGTGGGTCGCTGGTACTCTGATACGCGTTTTTCAAAGAAGTTCGTCACGTTTTGAACATCCAGTGCACGCATAAAATCAAAGGGATTTTCAGTATTAAAGACGCGCTCAAAACCAAATAAATCAGCAATTCTGTCTGAAACAGCTTCAATGTACATACACATCATCTCTTTATTCATGCCAATTAAATCTACCGGTAGGGCATCGGTCACAAATTCCTTTTCAAACTCGACAGCTTCGCGAACAATTTCTTCAAACTGAGACTGAGAGACAAGACCCGGGATAAGGCCTTTGGATTTGATGTCTGTATCGGTAATTGTACCATTTTTAAATTTGTTACTCAGGGTTTTGTACATTAACGCAGAAAAACTAAAGTGCATTCCCTCATCGCGGGCAATCCAGTCATTGGAGAGGGCTAAACCGGGCAACAACCCTCTTTTGCGAAAATAATAAATCGCACAAAAGGACCCTGCAAAAAATAAACCCTCTACTAATCCAAAGCCAATTAAACGCATTAATAAATTTTGATCTCCGTTCAACCATTTGGAAACCCACTGTGCTTTTTTATTAATACACGCTACATTTTGGATAGCGCTGAATAGACCGTCTTTTTCAATGGAGTCTTCCACATAGGCTTCAATTTGGAGGCCGTACATCTCTGCATGAATAGACTCATTAAGCATTTGCATCGAAATAAAACATCGTGCCTCAGGAATTAAAATTTCATTGTAAAAACGAGAAGCTAGATTTTCGTTAATCATCGCCTCGGAATTAGCAAAGAAAGCTAAGACGTGTTTGATAAAGTGCTTTTCCCCCTCGTTGAGAGTTTTTAAATCTCTTAAATCATCTTGAAGAGAAACCTCTTCTGGTGTCCAAAATGCTTGGACGTGTTGTTTGTAACGATCCCATATTTCTTTATGTTGAATAGGAAAAATGGACTTTACACCTTTTGATATCATTGCCCGCTCCTTGATAAAAATTGAATAGTTAGTTTACGCACTACAGGTAACACAATCCTCCGGCTCATTGGATTGGGCCTCTTTAATAAAAGCATCTTTTGCCTGCTTTTCTGAAGAGACTGTTATTTTAACCGCGTCCACCGCAGATCGACTGCGGAGATAATACATACCTGTTTTTAAACCTTTTTTCCAAGCGTACATATGCATGGAGTTCACCTTACCAAATGTAGGGGTGGCTAGCCACAAATTCATGGATTGCGTTTGATCAATAAACGGCGCACGGTCTGCAGCCATATCAATCACAGTTTTTTGAGAAGTCTCCCATACTGTTTTATAGGTTTCTTTTAAATCTTCCGGAAAACCAGGGATGTTTTGCACAGAGCCGTTTTCCAAAATTATTTGATCACGTAACTCTTTGCTCCATAGATTGCGGTTCATTAATTCTTTTACTAGGTATCTATTCACCAGCAAAAACTCCCCTGAGAGTGTTTGTCTTTTGTAGATATTGGATGTTTGCACCTGGAAGGTTTCGGTATTGCCGAGAATAATACCTGTTGAGGCGGTAGGCATACATGCAGTGGTGAGTGAATTTCTGACACCGTGCTTTTGGATTTTCTCCATTAAACCTTTCCAATCCCACAACTCAGAAGGTCGTACTCCCCACATATCGAATTGGAATTTACCCTCTGATAAAGGAGATCCTTTGAAAGTAGAATAGGCGCCTTTATCTTTTGCCAGCTCCATGGAAGCCTCGAGTGCACCAAAGTAAATTGTTTCAAAAATCTTTTTGTTGATATCCATTGCCTTCTCAGAGTCATAAGCAATATTCATTTTAAAATAAACATCAGCCAAACCTTGAATTCCTAATCCGATTGGGCGATGGCGGCTATTGGAGTTTTCAGTTTTCATGGTGGGGTAGTAATTGATATCAATCACTTGATCCAAATTCTTGGTTGCAAGCTTTGCTACTTGATATAAGTGTTGATAGTCATACTCACCTTCTTCATTCACAAACTTTGGCAGTGCGATAGACGCTAAGTTACAAACTGCTGTTTCATCTTTTTCGGAATACTCGACAATCTCAGCACAGAGATTAGAAGATTTAATGACGCCGATATTTTTTTGATTAGATTTTTCATTCACCGCATCTTTGTAAAGCATATAGGGCTGACCTGTTTCAATTTGAGCTTCAATAATTTTAGACATCAGTGTTCTTGCCTTAATTCTTTTTAAATCGGGCATGTCACTTTCATACTTAGTGTACAGTTCTTCGAATTTTGCTCCGTAGGTATTGGATAAACCAGGGCACTCGTGCTCGCTCATCAGTGTCCAGTTACCATCTTCTTCCACCCTCTTCATAAAAAGATCAGGGATCCAAAGGGCATAAAATAAATCTCTTGCTCTAAACTCTTCTGCGCCAGTGTTTTTTCGAAGCTCTAAAAAGGCTTCGATATCGGCGTGCCAAGGCTCTAAATACACAGCAAATGAGCCTTTTCTTTTGCCACCACCCTGGTCGACAGAGCGGGCTGTTTCATTGAATATTTTAAGGAAGGGAATTAATCCGTTGGACTTGCCGTTGGTAGATTTAATGCGACTACCACCCGCGCGAATATTGTGCGCATGAAGCCCAATGCCCCCCGCAGTCTTAGAGATTAAAGCGCAATCTTTAACTGTATTAAAAATACCCTCAATAGAGTCATCTTCCATGCCAATGAGAAAGCAAGAAGAGAGCTGTTGCATCTTCAAACCACTATTGAATAGAGTGGGCGTAGCATGCGTATAAAAACCTTGGGAGAGAGAGTCGTAGGTTTGTTTGACTTTCATAAAATCAAAACGATCACCTGAAACGCATAATGCAACACGCATCCATAAATCTTGAGGGCGCTCGATAGTCTGGTTATTGAATTTTAATAAATAGGCGCGTAGTAAGGTTGTAAGTGCAAAGTAATCGAAGAAGTAATCTCGATCATAGTCTAGTATTTTCTCAATCTCACTCGCATTCTCCATCACTTTTTGATAGTACTCATCGCGCAATAAACCATCTTGATGTAAGTTCTTACTGGCTATCGCAAACCCTGGAGTTTCTTTATGCAGCGCATTAGCTTTAATTCTTCCAGCTAGGTAAGAATAGTCTGGGTGTTCCACAGTCAGCGCAGCAGCCGTCTCAGCTAAATAGGTATCAATTTCATTGGTGGTGATACCATCGTACAAACCTTGGATTGCCTTTTGAGCTACGATAATCGGGTCAATTTCCAGTCCATTGGATAGCACGGCAATTCGGTTAGTAATTTTTTCAAGGGAAATTTCTTCCTTGTGACCATCTCTTTTGGTAACGGCCATGGTAGATACACGCGCCCCAACCTGTTCTTTTAATTGTGAAGTCTTATATCTTTGTTTGGAGCGTTGCTCTCTGTAGAGTACATAGGCTCGCGCTACTTTGTGGTGCTCTCCTCGCATCAAAGCAAGTTCAACTTGATCTTGAATATCCTCAATGTGGATCATATCGCCATTGGCGATACGGCGGGTAAGCGCAGCTGTTACAGTTTCTGTAAGGGAATTAACGGTTTTATCAACTTCTTGATTGTCTCGAATATCAGTTTGCGCAAGAAAAGCCTTGCGAATAGCATTAGCAATTTTATCGGATTTGAAGGGCGTAATGGAGCCATCTCGGCGAACAACGCTTAAGCTAAGTAGGTTAATCTCTTGATTTTCTTTATTTTTGACTGTGTTTTGTGATGATTTATCAAGATTTTGAGCGCTATTTCCAGTTTCCATTCTACCTACCAATTTATGTGTATATCATGCAAAAAAACACTAGATCTAGTGCTACTTGCTTTATGACTATACAACCCATAGATGTTAATAGTCAAATGATAATGTTATTTATTCTTAAAAGTCACTAAATTCAAATAGAATTTTATGATTCTGCCCACATTTAAATTAAAAATATTCACAGGTTTTTATATATTTTTTTTGGGTAACAAATCTTTTTAAACAAAACCCCTAAAATTATGGGATTTTAAAAGAAGATAACCTTTAAAGATTCGTTTCCTTTTTCACGCCTGATGACAATTTATTAATAGCGATTTACCATTTAATCTTTATGTTTTCGATGTGAAAAAAATTTTAGGGGTTGGAACAGCTTTAGTGGATGTCATCTGTCAGGTACAAGACGATGTTATTCAAAAGCTCCAGCTAAATAAGGGGTCCATGACCTTGATTGAGGAGGACCAAATTCAAGTTATCCGATCTCATTTTGAAAAACCACTCATTACCTCTGGGGGCTCTGTTTGTAATACAATTCATGAGCTCAATTATTCGACTCACGAGGCAGCTTTTTATGGCAAGGTGAGTAACGATGAGTACGGCAAAGCCTTTATCCAGGATTTAGAGCAGGCCAATATAACCTATCAAGGCGTAATCAAAGAAAATGACCTTCCCACAGGTTGTTGTAATATTTTAGTATCAACAGACGGGGAGAGAACTATGGCAACTCATATTGGTATTGGTTCACAGTTACGCCCAGATGAAATTAACGAAGACGCTCTCAAACAATTCAATCACATTTATATGGAGTCTTATTTGTGGGATCATGAACTAACGAAGCAAACCCTACAAAAGGTGGGGCAGATTGCAAAACAAAATAAAATTGAAACTTCTTTATCACTTTCGGATCCTTTTTGTGTTGATCGACATCGCAATGAATTAAAAGATTTTATAACCGAATACGTTGACTTAGTATTTTGTAATTTTGATGAAGCAAAAATGTTCACCGAGTCTGAAACAATGGCGGATGTTTCTGCATTTTTTCAAAACTTTAATAAAAAAATTGTTATGACTGCAAGCGCTGAGGGTGCATACTACTTTGAAAGGGAGACAGTTAGGCATCGACCTAGTCATAAAATTAGCAAGGTCCTAGACACTACTGGCGCAGGGGATAATTTTGCTGCTGGTTTTTTGGAGACATATCTTTTGGGACACGCCATTGAGGAGGCTTTGGAGAATGGAAATACGAAGGCCGGTAAGGTTATTCAACAATTAGGACCAAGGATAAAAAGGTCTTGAAAATACTATCTAAATCGTGTTTTATCGATATCAATCTAGCTAAAAAAGGAGCATTCATTGGACTATAAAGTTAAAGACATTTCCCTACATCACTACGGAAGACAAGAAATTGAAATTGCGGAAACAGAGATGCCAGGACTTATGGCCATCCGCGAGCAGTATGGGGAGTCTAAACCTTTAGCTGGAGCAAATATTATGGGGTGTCTTCACATGACAATTCAAACTGCGGTGCTCATTGAAACACTTGTGGCGCTGGGTGCAAAGTGTCGATGGAGCTCTTGTAATATTTATTCAACCCAAGACCATGCGGCGGCGGCGATCGCACAAAGTGGAACGCCTGTCTTCGCTTGGAAGGGAATGAACGAAGAAGAATTTTGGTGGTGTATCGATCAAACTATTGAGGCGGACGGCTGGAAGCCTAATATGATTTTAGATGATGGCGGCGATTTAACAGTGCGAATGCATGAAAAGTACCCTGATTTATTAAAAAATGTAAAAGGCCTATCGGAAGAAACTACAACGGGTGTTCATCGATTAGAACAAATGGCAGAGAAGGGTCTACTGAAGGTCCCCGCTATTAATGTGAATGACTCAGTTACAAAAAGTAAATTTGATAATCTCTATGGCTGTAAAGAAAGTTTAGTGGATGGTATTCGCCGAGGCACCGATGTGATGATGGCCGGTAAGGTTGCTGTAGTCTGTGGTTTTGGGGATGTGGGCAAGGGCAGTGCTGCCAGTCTTCGAGGCGCCGGAGCGCGTGTGCAAGTCACAGAGGTAGATCCAATCTGTGCACTTCAAGCAGCGATGGAAGGCTATGAAGTGGTTACCATGGATGACGCTTGTAAGTATGCTGATATTTTTGTGACCGCAACTGGCAATACCGATATTATCACGCAAGATCATATGAGAGAAATGAAAGACCGAGCCATTGTTTGTAATATTGGACACTTTGATAATGAAATTCAAATTGACTCTTTGCAAAATTATAAGTGGGAGGAAATTAAACCTCAGGTTGACCAAGTCACTTTTCCCGATGGAAAGAAATTAATTATTCTCTCTAAAGGTCGTTTAGTAAACTTAGGTAATGCCACGGGTCACCCTAGCTTTGTAATGAGCGCCTCCTTTTCCAATCAGGTGTTAGCACAAATGGAATTATGGAAAAATCACCAAAACTACGAGAATAAAGTTTATGTTTTGCCTAAAAAATTAGATGAAATGGTTGCAATGTTTCACTTAAAAAAAGTCGGTGCAAAACTAACCGAAATGTCCAAAAAACAAAGCGATTATCTTGGCGTTCCTCAACAAGGTCCCTATAAGAAAGAGAGTTACAGGTACTAGCAATGAGAAAAGATTATATTTTTACCTCCGAGTCAGTTTCTGAAGGCCACCCCGATAAAGTATCCGATCGTATTTCGGATATGGTCGTGGACCATTTTATTGCAAAAGACCCTTATGCCCGAGTTGCCTGTGAAACACTGACCACTACCAATAAAGTTGTATTGGCGGGAGAAGTTCGCGGTCCAGTAGATCAAGACAAAGAGGAAATTATTCAAAAAGTAAGAGACTGCATTCAAGATATTGGCTATGAGCAAGAAGGCTTCCACTGGAAGAATGTGGATGTGGAATACTATCTACATGGTCAGTCTGCAGATATTGCCATGGGCGTAGACTCTTCTTCGAATAAAGATGAGGGCGCTGGCGATCAAGGCATCATGTTTGGATATGCTTGCACAGAAACTCCAGAGTTAATGCCTGCACCTATTTATTACTCTCATAAAATTTTAGAATTAATGGCTGTGGGAAGAAAAGATGGTACGCTTAAAGGTCTAGAACCTGACTCTAAAAGTCAAGTTACCTTAGAATACAAAGATGGAAAACCGTATAAAGTGAAATCAGTGGTGATCTCTACTCAGCACGCGGAAGGTTTAAGCCCAGCAGATGTGAAATTAATTGTAACCCCAGCTTTAAAACAATCCATCCCTGCAGAGCTTTTAATAGATCTCAATGATGAAGAGTACTATGTTAATCCCACAGGAAATTTTGTGATTGGTGGCCCAGACGGCGATACTGGTTTGACAGGAAGAAAGATTATTGTGGACACTTATGGAGGAGCGGCCCCTCATGGCGGTGGTGCCTTTTCAGGAAAAGATCCAACTAAGGTAGATAGATCAGCTGCCTATGCGGCACGCTACCTGGCAAAAAATATTGTGGCAGCAGGTTTAAGTTCTCAGTGTACTATCCAACTCTCTTATGCAATTGGCGTAGCAAAACCTTTGTCTATTTATGTTAATACACAAGGGACCAATAATATAGACGAGGCAAAAATTGAAGCGGCCATTCCAGAAATCATGAACTTAACCCCAAGGGGCATTCGTGAAAAATTACAGCTAAACACGCCAATTTACCAAGCAACTGCAGCTTACGGGCACTTTGGAAGATCTCATGATATCCAAACAGGCGCTTTTTCATGGGAGGCTTTAGATTTAGTTTCGGATTTTAAATCCTTAGCTTAATTGAGCTCAGTCTTTCAAATTCCTACTGAACTAAAACTTCTTCCTGTTGCTCAATCACTTGCAAAGTCACTAGAGCATCAAAAAATTGTTTTTCTTGAAGGGGGACTGGGCGCTGGTAAAACCACCTTTATTCGATACTTACTAGAGGCGATTAGCGATCAGTATAAATCATCCTTTGAATTTCAAGGAAGTCCTACCTACCAAAGAGAACACATCTATAATTTTGCAAAATTAAACATTGTTCATTTTGATTTTTATCAAGTGGACACACCCCTAAGAATGGATTTAGAAGACTACATTGTAGATTATTGTATCTTAGTTGAATGGCCCTTTGAGGAATTAAAAAAGAGATATGCACGTGAGGCAATGTTTATTAAGATAATCCAAGATAACAAAAAGCGCGTGATTGAAATGCAATCCCAAAATACACAATGGCTTCGTCAAATAAATTAGATTTAATTAATATCAAAAAATATTTATTGCAAAAAAATATTAAAGTTGGATCCTTTCTTCCCTTTAATTCCGACGCCTCGGATAAAGTATTTAAAGTTTGTAAAACCGCAAATCAAAAAATTTTAATGCTTTCTTTTCACAATAAACCTAGTGAATATCAAAAATATGTTCGAGCCACAGAGGTATTAGTAAATCAAAATGTCGATACCCCTGAAATAATTGACCAAAGCTCTCATCATAAATGTGTGGTCATGGACTATTTCCCCATCGCGAATGCCGCTAAATATTATAAGAAAGATCATCAAAAAAATATTTTATCTCAAGCTGTAAAATCCCTAATCAAACTTCAAGCACCAAGAAAAAAATTTTCAGGAATACCTCTAAAACCCACTACTAATTTAATAAAAGACGCGAGTCGTGGAGTAGAAACTTATATTGAGCACTATGAGCATAAACTACAAATCGGATATTACCTCAATAGGCTTATACAGCTTTCCATAAAAAAAAATTTCACTAGTCTTGCTAAATACAAGCCCACATTAACCCACGGTGATTATTTTTTAGATAATTTCATTTATTATCAAGGTTTTTTATATGTGATTGACCATCAAGACCTTCACTATAACCATCCCCACCTTGATATTGCTTCCTTAATATTCGATGCGAGACGACAATACTCTGCCGCAACTGAAGAAAAGTTAATTTTAAATTATGCCCGCCTACAAAAAAAATCTGTCCAAGAGACTAAAGAAAGTATTCATTTGGTAAGTCTGGCAAGGAATATGAGAATTTTGGGCAATTGGGTACAACTCCATAATAAAGGTAAAACCTTGTACCTAAAAAAATATCGGAAAACTACCTGGGCACAAATATTAAAACACGTCAATCTACTTCGCCTATGGGATTTACGAGAAATCTTTCAAGAAATTATAAAAAAAACAACTTAACACTATGGATGCTTTGATCTTAGCGGCGGGATTTGGTTCACGAATGAATGAATTAACGAAAGATATCCCCAAACCCCTACTAAAAATTAAAAAAAATACTTTATTAGAGTATGCTATTAAGATTACTGAAAGAGTTACTCTAAATAATATTTTTATTAATTCTCACTATTTAGCAGATCAATTACGCAACTATATTGAACATCATTTTCCCCATATTAAAATTTCCTATGAAGAAAATATCCTAGGAACTGGTGGAGGTATAAAAAAAGTACAAACCGATGACATTTTAGTCATTAATACTGACAACCTTTGGAATTTGAATTTTACAAAAGAAATCAATGAAGGAATTAAATTTTTTCATCAATACAAAGAAATTGAAAATTTGCTTTTTACTCGATCCCAAGGAAATAGACCAGATGTAGAAATATTAGATAAACAACTTATTCAATTTCCAAGCGATCATCCCAACACTCAGTTTCAAGGTTGTCATATTGTTCGCAAGGGGGCCTTCGACTCCTATCCCTTTAAATTTAATATCCAGGATTACTGGAAAAATGCTTCTTTGAATAATTCTCTATACGGTTTTGAAACTTCCACTATCAATCAACACGTTGGAACAAAAGATTTGTATTTGCAAAATCAAAACTAACACCCATATTAAGAGTATGTCTATTGAACAAGTAAGCGATTCATCTTTTAAACAAAGTGTAATTGATAATTCTAACAATCAGCCTGTTTTGGTTGATTTTTGGGCAGAATGGTGTGGTCCTTGTAAGGCATTAGGACCCATTTTAGAGAATGTCTCTGTTGAGTTTGAAGGAAAGGTAGCCGTCAAAAAAGTAAATATTGATGAAAACCCTGAGGCTCCAGCAAACTTTGGTATTCGTAGTATCCCAACAATGATCCTTTTTAAAAATGGATCGATTGCAGACACTAAAATTGGATTAAGCTCTGAAGCGGATTTGAAGAACTGGCTAAACAGCCATCTTTAAAATTTAAACCCTACGATTATTAAAAGTTTTCGTAAGGAAAAGAACTGAGTTGCTGAAGACCATCTTTCGTTACTAGAAACTGGTCTTCCAACTTTACACCCTCTTTACCTCCAACTTCTCCGATATAACTCTCAACGCAGATAGTCATATTCTCTAAAAAATAACCAGAGAAATCGGCGTTAGTAAAATCACGATTAGGGAATGCCACAAAAGGCCATTCATCACATAAACCAATTCCATGAATAATACAAGGGTAGTGGTTATCATAACAGTTAGAGGGAAGCATCCATGATTTTTCTGCAAATTCAAGAAAACTCGTTCCTGCTTTTATTAGTGATTTATTATGATGAATGTTTTCAACTGCCAACTCGTACAGTTTTTTTTGCTCTTCAGAAAAAATATTTCCTTCAACAAACGTTCTAGAAATATCCGCACAATACCCATAGGGTCCTACCATATCTGTATCAAAAGCAACGATATCACCTTTTTCAATTATTCTATTGCTGCACTCTTGTAACCAAGGGTTGGTTCTGGGACCAGAGACGAGTAAGCGAGTTTCAAA
>Ga0181564_10002417_pt1 | contig 16276 bp, 9 predicted proteins | sample 011ome_24_FD_134512 | JGI IMG/M metagenome (GOLD analysis project Ga0181564, IMG submission 134512) | Coastal salt marsh microbial communities from the Groves Creek Marsh, Skidaway Island, Georgia - 011513CT metaG (megahit assembly) | ecosystem: Environmental > Aquatic > Marine > Intertidal zone...
GACCTGCAACCATTTCATGATTTCCGCTGTGCACTCCTGGTAGGAAGGGGGAATTACCTATGTACCACCCGATTAAGAAAAGCTTTGCTTGGGCAGGGCGAGCTTTTTGAGTCCAGGGAAAGAAATGAGCTACAAAGGATTGCCAAATGGGCAGACAGTCAGGCAAAGGAGGGTATTCGACAGGAGCTTTCTCCGCCGCCTTTATCAAATGTGTGGGATGCAATAAATGCAGATTCTTCCATGTGTTCCAGTAAGCGTTGCAATTCGGATCATTGTTTTTACAGAAGGGCAAGAGCCCAAGTTGAGAAAGCTCATGTCATCATTGTGAATCATAGCTTACTCTTTTCTTTACTGGGGGCTGGGGTGTCGCCTTCCAATGAGGCCGATGGAGTTATTTTCCCCCATGATTTTGTTATTTTTGATGAAGCTCATGAGATGATCGATGAAGCCAGTGAACACCTTGGGATATCTATAAGTTCTTGGGCTTTAGAGAGTTCACTGCGAAGGGTATACAACCCTGCCAAAAGAAAAGGTCTCTTGAAGAAAGTCGGCCGCTTGTCTGACTTTGACTCCGTAGAGTCGGGAATACATGCAGTTTCAGATTTTTTCAACCACCTGCATACTGCAAACCTTGGCCAAAAAGACCGGGTGAGGCTTCTTGAACCCAATCAACTTCCCATGGATATCCTGCCACCTTTAAGTAAGGTGGCTCGTGGCTTGATCGAGCTTGGAGAAAACTGTGAAGATGAAGCCTTAAAGATTGAACTCCTGGACCAAGCCAAGAGATTGCAAGGCTACATTCATTCCCTTTCCGACATCATAGAGCTTAAAAGCAAAGATTGTGTTTATTGGATGGAGCGAACGGGAAAACAAAAGCAGATCATCCACCTGAGGAGTGCCCCGTTGGATGTTTCCGGTATTTTAAAAGAAGAGCTTTTTCGCAAAAATTCTCCAGTTATTATGACGAGTGCCACCCTGACCCACAATGGAGAGCCCGAACGCTTTGTGGAATCCTCGGGTTGTGACACGGGCAGAAAAACAATTGTGCAATCCCCCTTCGACTATGACTTCAATATGAATATCAGGGTATTTGAAGATTGCCCTGAGCCTATGTCTGAGGACAGGTCAAAATATCTTGATTATCTCGTTCGTGCACTTGACTCGCTTGCTGGTTCAATGGAGGGCGGCACGCTTGCTTTGTTTACAAACTACCAGGACCTCAACTATTGCTATCAGCACCTTAAAAGTGCATGGCAGAAAAAACAGCGGTCTGTTTATGCGCAGGGTATTGATTACTCAAGGTCTGAACTTCGAAACCGTATGATGGAGGAGGGAGATGTTCTTTTACTTGGGGCCGAAAGCTTTTGGAAAGGATTTGATGCAAAAGGCCCTGCCTTATCTCAAGTTATTTTAACACGGCTTCCGTTTGAGAACCCCAACCATCCTCTAATGGAGGCAAAAAGCGAAAAACTAGCCAATGAAGGCAAAAGAGCATTTTTTGAGCTTACATTACCCAACGCGATCACCCGATTCAGGCAAGGAGTTGGCAGACTTATAAGGTCAAAGACAGATATTGGGGAACTGGTGATACTTGACTCAAGGGTTCTCAAGAAAACCTACGGGAAATTATTTTTAGCTGAATTACCCAAAAAGAACTTTGAACGTGATTGCCTGATGAGCGATTCACTTGAAGATATTGATGTAGCTTGAGTGGTATAGTTTTGAAAATTGACTTTAAGCCTGTCATACTATGAAACAATGATTGTTTAACCCTATGCAATTATCATCACATGGACACAGCGATGTTGGTTTCGTTCGCGAAAATAACGAAGATTCTTTTGTCGTTGATAACGAAAAAGCCATCTTTGCGGTTGCTGATGGAGTGGGGGGCTTGCCCTTTGGAAATCTTGCTTCCAAACTTGCGGTTAAATTTTATGACGCTTTAATACTTTCAGCTTCCTGCTGTCAGAGCCTTGATGAGATTAATGTAGTCACCCACAAAATTCATCGAAATATTATAGAATGCGGCGAACTGGTAGGGGGTGAAAATGGCATCGGAACAACCTTTTCAGCTATCCGTGTTAAAGATGGCAATGTTATGTTTGCTCATGTGGGGGATTCATCCATTTTTTTACTCGATAAAGAAGGTTTTCGTAAGGTTTCGAAGTCTCATACTTTACGCGATGAACTTCTTGAAAAACATGGAGAAAATGCTGCACTGGATATGCCTGAGCATTACGGTCACACATTAACTCGCTGTATGGGGCAGGATATTGACTTCGATGTGGATCGCGGAGAATTTAAAGTTTCTTCAGGTTCTTATGTCCTGATCTGTTCGGATGGTGTCACAAATATGATTGACGAGACTGTGCTTAAGGAAACTCTTCAAAGCCATGAGCCTGTGGCTGCGGTTACTCACCTTATTGACCTAGCAAATCAAAACGGCGGAATCGATAATTCCACTGCCGTTTGCGTTAAGTTTGGCTAGTTTCTAAGTTTGATGAGCGATAAAATCCAAGCTTTCATGAAAAAGCTTGATGCAAGTCCTTCCAACCGCTTTCACCGTTACAACTTAGCTCAGGCTTACTATGAGCAAGGAGATTATGAAAATGCCCGAATCCAGTTTACAGATTGCCTAACGATTGCTGATGACTGGATGATGGCTTCCCTTGGTCTGGGTAAGTGCTACTTGGCTTTGGAGGATTTTGAAAGGGCAAAAAGAAATCTTTCACTAACCATAGATCTTGCTGAAAAGCAGGGTCATGATGATCCCTTGGAGGAGGCTAAGTCTCTATTAAAACAATGCTCATCTTCTTGTTGAGCTAACCCTTCGTTGGCTAGTTAGAATATGGCCGGGTTATTCAGCAATGCATTCCTGTTAAGCGGCCTTACCGTTTTATCTCGGTTTTTGGGCTTAGCACGAGACATATTACTCTTTACTGTATTTGGCACATCGATTTATGGAGAAGCTTTTATTTTAGCTTTCACCATACCCAATTTATTTAGGCGGATGCTTGGGGAGGGCACATTAAGTTCGGCCTTTATTCCTGTCTATGCATCATGCCTGAAAAATAAACCCATGCAGGTTGCCTTTGAGTTATTAAATAAAGTGCTTTCCCGACTTGGCCTTGCCCTTTTCTTTTTAATCATAACAGTTTGCCTAGGCTCTTTTTTTCTTAGTTCTTTTTGTGCAGAACCGAGGTGGTCCATTGCGTCGTATTTGAATGCCATTTCATTTGCCTATGTTGCATTCATATGCTGTGCGGCAATTATGGTGGGGGCATTAAATTCTCACGGAAGGTTTGCGGCAGGCGGTTTATCGCCCATTCTTCTCAATCTAAGTATGATTGTTACTCTCATCGTTTTCGGTATTTGGGGAAACTTATCTCTTTTTGAAGTGGCAGTTTATCTAAGTGGAGCTGTTGTGGTCGGTGGATTAATCCAAATGCTTTTACCTGCGATCGAGCTAAGATTGAAACTTGAGTGGGTATTCAAGTTAGACCTGCAGCCTTCAGGTGATCTTGATAAAGTGAGCCAAATTTTTTGGGTTGGAGCTCTTGGTGCCGCGGTTACCCAGGTCAATATTTTGGTCTCAAGATTCCTTGCCTTCTCGCTGGATGACTCGGGCTCCTTAGCTTACCTTTTTTTAAGTTCAAGGCTGATTGAGTTACCACTTGGCATTTTCGCCATTTCTCTGTCAACGGTTCTCTTCCCGGAGTTGGCTAAGTATGCTGGCGATTTAGACCAATCCCGCTTCAAGAATTGTGTAACTCAGGGAGTCAGGCTCACTTGTGCTGTAACTATTGCTGCAGCTTTTGGGCTAGGACTTCTTGCAACCCCGATTCTTTCCCTGCTTTTCAATTGGGGGATGTTTACGGCAGATAATGTACTGCTCGCTTCTGAAATTCTTTTGATCTCTGTTTTCGGCCTCCCGTTTTATGCAGGGTCCGGGTTTCTGGTAAAAGTTTTTCATTCCAAGAAAAACATGAAGCTCCCTTTGCATGCGGCTTTGTTAAGTATGACTGTAAACCTGCTCATGAGTGTTTCGCTCATGTTTTTCTATGGAGTGCATGGCTTGGCGTGGGCAAATGTAATAGCTGCAGTTTTTCAGGTTTTATTCCTTGCCTGGAAGACGCCAGAATTAAGATTGAGGCATAGCATCTCATTAAAACCATTATACCTTTTACCCATACTGTTTGGTTCTCTTGTTATGTGTAGTTCTATTCAATGGACCAGAAATGTAATTGATATCGGATCAGGAAAATGGAGCGATTTCATTTATTTACTTCTGTTGATCCCTTTAGGCATATTTTCCTATCTTGTGGTGTTATCTATCTTCAGGTTTCCAGAGCTTGCTCACGCGTATAATATATTCAAAGAAAGATTTAAAAGAGGGAGTTAGATGATTTCATTGACAAAAAGAATCACATAAGGATGGTCATAATCTTTTATGAATAAAAATGTTACCAAAAACCGAAAGGGGTTTACTCTAATTGAACTCTTGGTCGTCATAACTATCATTGGGATATTGGCAGGTATTACTTTTTCGGGGGCAGATTTTCTCTTCAATGTCCAAGATGAAAAAAAAGCGGAGAGTGAAATTGAGGCTTTGAGACTTGCTCTAGATCAATATAAGGCAGAGTACGGCGACTACCCTTCAACTGACTCAGTCTCGGACCCCTCCAATGAAGCGGAAAGAAATGCTCTTCTCTTAAAGGCTTTACTTGGCATTGAGAATGAGTTTGGAGAAAAATTAAATTCCGATCAGATTCGGCAATCTTTGTTACCTAACGATACTTTTTCTTTTGGTTTTTCTGAAAATAATGCAGGATTCAAACCTGCTTACATGCAGGATGCAGGGATGGACCTGGCCTTTTTCGATAATGACGGAAAGAAAATAAGTAAATTTGTGGCAATTATTGATCCATGGCAGCGACCATACATCTATGAGTATCCTAGGAGAGACGGGCATTTAGGGTATTTACTTTTCTGTAAAGGGAAAGATGGCAAAGCTTCCATTTTCGAAAATGAACTTGCCTCGACCCCAAATAAAAAACCCGTGGATGAAGATAATATCCCTTATACCGAACCCGGAAAATGGTAGTTATGAAAAAGGAAAATCAAAAAACAAAAAAACATGGGTTCACTCTCATTGAGCTGCTTGTTGTTATCTCTATTATAGGAATACTGATGGGCATCATCGGACCTAAGGTTTTTGATCTATTGAGCGGATCAAAAGGAACCAAAACGCAAGCAACTTTCAAGGCGTGGGTCACTCAAATCTATCAATACAAGCAACACTACAAATATTTCCCTCCATTTTTACTGGAAGATGCTGAGGGTATCCCTGCAGATTTAAGTGATGACGAAGACCATGATGCTTTTATTGCCTCACTGCGTGGTAAATCTTGGAACCCGGGTAGCTTTACTTGGGAAAACTTAACGGGTGATTTGCTCGATCAAAACAGGAAAAGAAAAGAATTTCATTCTTTTTCTGAAGATGAGTTTGGTAATATTGATTTAGCTGATGAGAGTAACAATGGACGATTTCTTTCTGATGCTTGGGGTGGCAGGAAAATCTACATCGTTGTGGACCAGAATGGTGACGGCTTAATTAAACTGGACAGCTCAATAGTAAATATAATTATGGAGGCTCTTAAGGTCGACTATGAACCCAGTGTGGTTGAACAGGCAAAAGACAAAATTGGTACCATTCGGGATCAAGTTGGTATCTTTGTTTTACATGATGCAAGTGGAGAAACTGATACTGAAAATGTTTTTTCGTGGAATATTCAAAAATACCTCGGGGAGGATTGAGTATTTCCCTTTAAATCATTTCAATGATGCAAACTGAGAAGATTAAGGGTTTTACTCTAATAGAACTTCTTGTGGTCTTGGCCGTGGTCGGTTTAATGATGGGCGTCATCGGTTTTTCTCTGCTTGGTGGTGGAGGGCAGGAACTTGGAGCATCGCAGCGAAAAATACTAGGAGTACTCCATCAGGCGAGAACAATCGCAGCATCTACTGGAGCAGAAACAAGGGTTATTATAAGTGCAAACCCGGAAGACGAAGATAAGTTTTTCAGATACATTGAGATTATTAGCAGAGATGCAAACCAGAGTGATTCCTGGAATGTAAAAAGAGAGAATATTTCCCTCAACGAGGGTGTTTACTTTGTGCCAAGCAATAAATCGCTATCCATCCGAGTTGAAGGGTGGCGAAACAATGCTTTTTCTTCCTGGAGCGGGGCAGTTGGGGATGAATTTAATCTTTCTGCATCCTTTAAGGGAATGAGAGTTGAGTCATCAAGCGGTAGTAACTTTAAATATATTGAGTTTGATGGATCAGGAAACCTTCGCCCGCCCGATAGTGTTTCCGGAGGTGTCCCTCAACCCCTTATGCTAGTCCTTGCTCTCGGTTCTCCGAATCCAATAAATACCGCAGAGAAAATAAGATTTGATGATCCGAATAATATTACGGGCATCTTAATGAGAAATTTTGGCGGGTTTGCTGTTTTAGAAATTTCAGACTTTGAGGAACCTTAATTTATGCCCAGCATGAAAATGAAATTAGGGTTTACCCTCCTAGAGGTGGTGATAGCTTTGGCTGTCTTTGGTTTTTTAATAGGTGGGCTTTTGGGTTTCCTTCCATGGGGGATCGAAGGTGTGGGCAAAGTTAAAGACCAAAATACAGCCTATGGCTTAGTTGATGCTATTGAGGTCGAGATGGACAGGATGGGCTTTTCGCTAGTAGAAGCAGCCACCAAGAACTTAGACGATATGTACAACCCGACATCTCCTCCAGGGAAATCTGAGGAAGAGTATACCCTTCTTTTAGTTGCGAAAAAAAATGGGGGTGCGGTTGCATTTGAGCAGGTTGTATACAAGGAACCCATATCATACCTGAATAATGAAGAAAACAAGCAGGAGGGAGAAACTGTTAATTCATATGATAAAGACTTAGGAGGCACCGTTTATTTCAACAGAAACAAAGCAAAACCAGTATCCTTAAGTGGATATGAAGGAGAGGAGTGGAAAACCCCTCCTTATTCATATCGATGGATTCCTGAATCTGAACGATATTATTTAGTTAAGATTACTCAATTTCCCCATGAGCACCGCCATCAACATCACCCAAGCAACGGATACCTCGCACTGCAAATTGACATCCAATGGCCTTATAAATTACCGGTTCCTCCAAATGATTTTCGTCGCGTCCCCGCCAAGTACCGTTCACATTTTCGGTTTCCTTTAGCGATCAATCGGTAAAGAAAAGTGAGGCCTTTTACGCAGTGGTTTTATGCAACGAGACCAAAGACCCTTGTGGCAAGCCTATTCCCTGTGTTCATAGGTGGCTCATTGGCTTATTCTACAAGTAGAAACCTAAGCTTTGACCTACTAGGCCTGTGCCTCTTATTTTCCTTTCTGATTCAAATCGGAACAAATTTCGCCAACGATTATTATGACTTCATCAAGGGTGCAGATCGAAATCGTCGTATTGCTCCAAAGAGATACGCTTCCAGCGGTGATTTACATCCAGGAAAAATACGTAATGTATCCTATTTTGTCCTGCTGTTAAGTTTTCTGATAGGCCTTCTTATAATAGATCACTCTGATGGTTCTCTACACCTACTGTGGGTAGGTTTTGCATGCATTGCTTCAGCTGTTCTTTATACCGGAGGTCCGAGGCCAATTGCCTATAACGGTTTAGGCGATGTTTTTGTCGTGTTTTTTTATGGTTTTGTTGCAGTTGAAGTAACCCATTATGTTCTTTTATGCAGAGAGGGCATTCCCTGGGTGCCTTCTTTGGCTGTAAGTTTTGGCGTTGGCTTTGCTACTAACACAATACTCGTGGTAAATAACTATCGTGATTTTCAAGAGGATAGGGCGAACAAAAAGAAAACATCAATCGTTCTTTTCGGTAAAAAATTTGGTGAAATTTTGTATCATCTTTGTTTTTTTATTTCAACTTTTCTATGCCCCATCCTTGATCAGCGAATTTCACCTGTTTTAATTTTGCTCCCTTTGGGTTTTTTTTGCGGTATAAAGTTGCAGAAATTATCTACCAAATCGGACTATGACAAGATGTTGAGGTGGAGTGCGATTTTCGTAACGCTCTATGGCTTACTTGCTTGCCTAGGATTGCTTTATGCAAGTCACTCTTGATATAACTTATTCAAATGATGCTCACAACTACTTCTATTAACCCCTGAATTCCTGAAGAATTATTTGGCATGGAATAACATCGATATAGCTTAAGGTTTATGTACACACCAAAATTGAACGAATTTAGTTCCTTCTCTCTAAGCAAACTTCTAACAACTTGCTTTGGCGAAACAGATGAGGAACTGACTGCCTGTATCTTAATTGACTTACCAGACATAGCACTGATGAAAGATTTTGCCTTCATGGATCAACCTGATTTTCAGGTACAGCAGTATGCTAAAAAATATTTTTATGATTCTCTTAATGAGGGAGTCATGACAGAAGTTGGTTATTCATCTGTCGAATTTTTCGCTTTTAAAACCACGGGAGGAAGTAATTTAGATCCTGATGATGAAGCTTCCGATGTAAATGGGAAACTACTTTCACTGGAAACAGATATTTGCTCTCAATATGACATTATCTTGGCGATCACTGATTATTCTTTGACTGCTCCTCTGACTGCGATGGCAAAGAAATACAATTTTCGAGGAGCTACCCTTCATGGGGTTAATGATACAATTCTAGGTTCTGGACTTTCTGTTGACTACCTCAAAGTCAGTGAGCAAGCTGAAGTATTTCGAAGGGCTTTAGACAAGGCAGATTCCTTTGAGTTAAATTTCGAGGTCATGGGGAAAACGCTTTCACTGATCATTGACTGCAAGCAACAGACCGCCCAAAAAAGTCATGGCCTTTGCCCTGCGGGGATACCAGATGTAGCTAATTTACCAGCGGGTGAAGTTTATTTTGTACCTAGCAGTGCTGAAGGATCCTTCCCTTTTCGCTACTCGGATGGAACCCTCGCAGAAATGGTTGTAGCCAATGGAGCCATCCAGGAAGCTATTTTACTGAAGGGGGATGAAACTCTTATTGATGACCGTAACCAACAACTAAAAGATGATCCAGCTACGGGTATTATTGGCGAATTAGGATTTGGAACTCAATTACTTCCTTTTTCAGGTAAGGACATTCAGGATGAGAAGATTTTAGGCACTTGCCATGTGGCAACTGGTCGTAGTGATCATCTCGGTGGTAACCTTACTCCCGATTTGTTTAACTCCAGGCTTAATGCCTCTCACGATGACATTTTATTTGCTCCACCAAAGACACCAGAAATCACGGTCTCATCAGTTGTTATGGTTAAGCAAGGTGAAAAAAAGGAGCTCTTCCAGAATTACATTCCAAGCAGTTTCTTGCTTTCACAAATCGACACAGTTTACCCTGTTGAGAAGTTTGCTTCACTAGTAGGTTAAGAAGCGGACGACTACTTTTGTTGGTTGGTGCATCCTTTGATTTTTATTTGAGGTCTTTTTTTTAATTTTCAGTCCATTCTGCTCCCTAAAAGCTTTGCAAATCTGTGTTTTTTGATTGATTGTAATGTATGCATTTAATCAGGATATTCAGCAGTTCATCATGGATACTGGTAATGCAATTATTTTGTCTTGGACCATTGGATGTCCAAGCCCAAAATAACCCTGCCCCGGTAGCTTTTACAGTTGGTGGCGGGGATGCCTTAGCCCCTTTTTTCACCTTCACTGATTCCACTAACTCGGTTCCAGATTTCCTGACACGTCCTCTTTACAGAGGGGTAACTTATATTTTTACGGCAGAAAACATTTCTTCTTCTCATCCCTTTATGATTGGTGAGAGTTATGGAGATACTGATTCCGTATTTGTTTCAGGAGGACCAATGACTGGTTCGGGAGATACTATAATCGTCTCGATACCAACTGACTTTGAGGGATCCTTATTTTACTTCTGCACCAATCACCAGGCAATGATTCAGGAATTCTCTATCGTTTCGCTTGGGGCGCAGTATGAAGTGATTGATTTGAACTGGAGTGACTCAGACAAAGCATTTAGGGCTAACCAAGAAAGTTTCCCAAACTTTCAATTTTTTTCAAACTGCTACTATAATTTCACTAATCATTCTAGCCAAAGTTTGGTTCTAAGCACTAGTCCTGACATCACTTCACTTGGTGGATCTTTCGTTTTTAATAATGGGAATTTGGGTCCCGATAATTACCTTCTGTTTGTTCCTAAACTTGCAGGTTCAGAAGAAGACATCTTTTATTACTACAATCCTGACGATAATGAAAATTATGGATTAATTGAAATCGTTCCTTACCGGCAGAAACAGCTACTGCAGGCTCCGAGCCCTCAGCTTGAGGGTAGGTTTGGCTATTCCCTTTGCGTTACCTCAGGAAACCAAATTGTGGTAGGAGCATATGGTGAGGATTCTCTTGAAGGCATAGCCTATGTTTACAATCGCCTGGAAGATTTGTCTCATTCATTTTCACAAGAAATAAAAGCTCCTCTAGAGCATCAATCAAATCGCATGAAATTTGGTGCGTCCGTAGCCTCCGTAGATAACTATTTGGTAGTTTCAGCACCAGATTCTAACGCTTTTGAAGGGGAAGTTTTCTTTTACCAAAAGGATGAAGCTGGACAGTATATATTTATCCAAAAGATTGAAAGTGCCAATCCTGCTTCAGGCGATAGCTTTGGTTTTGGCTTGAGCATGTCACCGCAATGGGTTGCTGCAAGTTCTCTGCAGTATGGAGACGGTAACGGCGAAGTTTCGATATTTGAAATTGATAGTACACTCACGTTTCAGTCAACAATCCAAGCAAGCGATGGCATGGCAAACGACAACTTTGGGTACGACCTAGACATAAAAGATAACATAATCGTGGTGGGTGCACCTGGGGCAGGGGATGCAGTCAATGGTCTTGACTCTGGTGCTTCTTATATTTTTGAGACGAATGACTCTGGGGTATGGGTTGAGACTCAAAAAATTGCACCTTCCACTCTATCAGCAGGTGATCGGTTTGGTTGCTCTGTTAGAATCTCTGAAAATTTTATCTTCGTCGGCGCAGTAAAGGGTGATGATGATGGAGTAGATACTGGTGTGGTTTATATTTTTGAAAAGATTGAAGGAGTTTGGACAGAAGTGGCCTTGGTTTCACCTCCCACGAGTACTGCAAATCAACTTTTCTCGACAGACCTTCAATCAAGCGGAGATTTATTAATTTCAAGTGCTCCGGGTGCCGGGTCACATGGCATGGTCTATGTCTATCAAAACCTAGAAACTTCACATGATTGGGTGCTTATCTCTAGTCTTGATTTGAACCAGTCGACCGTTCTTGCCGGAGCAAGCACTTACTTGCCGGTGGCGACGCAAGATGGGATGATCTTCGTTGGCTCACCTGAGGAGAGTAGTTTGGCTGTTGCAAGCGGGGGTGTTCAGTCTTTTTTTAACCCAGCCTGGGCAGGCACGATAGAACAACCAAGCCTCGCTCCTTTGCTGGATTCAGCTACTGGAAACACTTTCTTGATCCAAGAAGACTCTTTGGGGTTTACTTATGATTTTAACGCAAGCCACCCTTTTGATCTTCCCATTATCTGGACTCTAGAACCTGAATCGATTGAATTAGGGGAAGGTTTTATTAATGAGACTACAGGAATATTTCAGTTTTCTCCATTTGATAATCAGTCTGGTAGCCAGAGATATATCATTTCCCTTTCCGTTGGAAATTTCTCGGTGAGCCATACTATTGAAATTACAATTGCTGAAGTTAATGATCCACCAGTATTTACTGATCTAAGCACTCCCTCTCATACTCTGCCGGTTGCCATGGTTGGCGAAAGTTTTGAGTTTTTATTAAAAGTCGAAGATATAGACGGAACTGAGTTGGATGTGAGACTGAAGGATGGAGATATACTCCCAGCCGGACTAAGCTTAGTTGAGGGAAATGAGATCGGAGAATATGCGATAACGGGCAGTCCTTCTGGGGAATTTTTAAGTTTTGCTGATGGCGTTCATATTCATTCCTTTTCATTGGTTTGCGACGATGGTTCAGGCGACTCGCCAGTCGAGCAAAGGTTTAGCTTGAAAATATTTAGTCGCAACGAAACACCCAAAGTTTTTTTTAATGGCATAGAAACTTCGACGATCACCCTTGCTTTACACGAAGACTTCAAGGCGGAGGATTGGCTCGATGCTATGAATTCGATTCAATTCGACGACCCAAATGGAGGCAATCTTAACCTCACGCTGTTACAACCACCGATTGACGGAGAAATCAGCTTGCTTAATGAAGCTTTGCTACCTCAAGAGCATATAATTTTCACACCGCAGGAACATTCTAATGGCGATCGATCTTTTCAAGTTCGCATTACAGATGATGACCCGAATTTCCCTAAGTATACTGATCTTACAATTAATCTACATATTGAAAGTGTAAATGACCCCCCCAGTATTACATCCTCATTACCGTTAAGTCATGTAAATGAAGGTGATTTATATTCCCATACTTTTGAGATTTTTGATCCAGATGACAGCGATATAATTACTTTTAATATCTATGGTTTACCAGATTGGATGAGCTATAGTGAAGACAAGCTTTCTATTACTGGGACACCATCCTGGTCTGATTACAATGATGGTTTAGCTAGCACTATATTCGTTACTGTAGAAGACGACTATGGTAGCAAGTTGGAGCAATCTTATGCCATATTTGTAATACCCGAAAATTACCCACCGCTCATTATTGGGGATGAAAGTCTAATTTATAATATAGATGAAGATCAAAGCCCTGTTGCTTGGCCAAGTGTCATCCTGTCTTCTTTTGACCCCGATGGCACCGTGAGCAGTTTTGAATGGTCTACAATTTCAGGGCCATCCCACGGATTAGTCATGCTTGAAGACGATGGCAATAGAACATCTGTATTTTACAGGCCAGATGGTAACTTTTCCGGTATTGATAATTTCACAATTTCGGTTTCAGAAGAAAATGACTCCAATGCCAGCGATTTTGTTACTTTCACTGTTATTGTCAGAAGCATTGAAGATGATCCGGTTTTTAAAAGTACTCCCCATTACACGGATGCCATAGTTGAGTACCCTTGGGAATATAAAATTGACACAGAGGATGGTGATGACGGACAACAATTGTCATTGTTTTTTGAGAGCCCATTGCCACCGTGGATATCGGTTCTCGACTCTCAAGAAGGTGGTGCAATTCTTCGTGGAATAGCTCCTGCCGGAGCAGAAGGTGAGTACCCTATAAATCTCAGAGTGCGAGATGACCAAAGCAACACAGCAACCCAATCTTTTATTCTTAGGGTATTGAGCCAAAATACGACCCCCGTACTGACCCTTCCGTCAGATAATGTTGTAATTATCAACGAAGATGAAGTTTGGAAGAGTGAAGGTGCCCGCATTCTTGACCCAGAAAAGCAAAAAATAGCGACTTTGATAAATATTGAACCTAATCATGGAGAGCTCAAGGTAAATGTAAGTTTAGAAAAAGAAATTGATATAGAATATACCCCGGATGGGAATTATACAGGTACTGACAAGTTCTCCATTATCTTCACAGACGGGATAAACTCAGATCAAGCCACATTTGAGGTAATAATAGAACCAGTAGAGGATACCCCTGTTTTTAGTAATCTGCCTGCAAATATCATTCTTTCAGATGATGATGATTTGAATATAACTTTTAATATCAATGATGGCGACTCTCTAGAAGGCATTAAATTTGACGCCTTTAACGCTCCTGAGTGGGTTATATTTGAAGCCATCGATTTGCCTGGCGGTATTGTTAAACTCGCGGGAAGCCCTACTTATGAAGATGCAGGCAAAAGTAGTATCACTTTTACGATTGAAGATGCAACCCAGCGCAGTAATTCACACCATTTACTTATCGATGTTATTGTAAATAACTACCCGCCCCAGGTTGATGTTAGTGAGTATAATTCATCAATGATTGAAGATTTACCAGAAAGTTGGACTCCTCTTACATTTTCAGCTTCAGACGATCATACATTGACAAAGGATTTAAACTGGAAGATTGCGATCAGCCCATCGAATGGATCGGCTACAATAAAACCTGACGGCAGTCATTTAATTTATCAGCCTGATTCCAACTTCTCAGGGGTAGATTTATTTACCATTGAGGTAATAGATACAGGTGGGGTTCGAGGCTCGCTTCCTAAAAGTTCAAAGATTGAAATAAGAGTGGATGTGAATAACACAAGCGATGAGCCTGTCTTTAAATCTTCTCCACCTACTGATCAAGTTGATCTCATTTCATGGACTGATGAAAGTCCATATTATTACCGGATTGTGGCTTATGATGCAGATGGCAAACCTCCTACAATCTCTTGTCTTAGTACTTTGCCCAGTTGGTTGAAATTCACAACGGATGAAAATGGATCCGCTTTACTTTCAGGTTTGGCTTCACCTGCTGATATAGGACGATATCAACTGAAATTTGAAGCAACTGATGGAATAACAACTGTGGAGCAAGCGTTTGAACTTGTTATACGGGTAGATAATTACCCTCCCACTTTTTACTCAACATTGAGTAATTCTCCTGTTAAGAAAGTACGAGTTTTTATCGATGAGGATGGGACTGGGGCCAAAGGCTGGAATCCTCCTACAAGTTTTGCCTGTTATGACCCTGACCCCAATGAATTAAGCCAAGAGATTTCATGGGCCGTAAGTAAAGTGCCCCTAAGTGGCAGCAACCTACTGGTCGATGGTAGTGGACTGCGGCCTGCTACTTTCCTGTACTCACCAAAGCACAACCTGAACGGATATGATGAATTCACTTTGGAAGCTTCAGACGGGATAAGAAAAGCAGAGCTTAAGTTTGAAGTATATATTCGAGCAGTCCCAGATAAACCTTATTTTGTAAAACCCACATCTTCCCATTTCCAGTTTCAAGGAGGGGATCAATTTAATATTGAGATTTTAGCTCAAGACGACGATTCGGCTGAACTGAGCTACAAGCTATTTCTGCCTGCCTGGCTTGATCCAGGCATCGCAAATATTAGGTTAGCAGAGGAAGAAGCCGGAGTGATTCTCAGGGGAGAGTTTCCTGAGGAAGGCAAAGAGGAATCCATTCCTGTTACAGTATCTGCTGTTGATGAGAATGGGGCATTTGACATGATCCACTTCAACCTACAAGTTAATGGTTCAAATCGTAGTCCTATTATTCAAGCAGGCGATGAGATGACTATAGTTTTTTCCCGAAGCGGGGGAATTATTTCAGGCAACCTTGATCAACTTAAGGCCAGTGACCCGGATGAAGACCTTCTCTTCTGGGAGATTAAGCAAACGGATCTACCTAAGAACGGAGAGGTTTCAGTTCTGGCATCCGATGGTGTTGTTAATAGTTTAAGCTATGATCCTAATTTCATAGGACCTGGGACCGATTCATTTACACTTCTTGTCACGGATGGCAAAAAAAATGACGAGATTTTAATCAAGGCAATTATTGTTGAGGATAATGACCCACCCGTGATCAGTGGTGACAGTAATATTTCTATTGGACCAAGTGAGTTTTTAGCCATTGATTTTTTAATTGTGCATTCAGGTACTTATTACACGAGTTTTATTACTGAGGGGCCCGACTGGTTTAAATTGGAAGAAGTTTCTAGTAAGAAGTTACGACTCACTGGCCATGTCCCAGCAACCTTTACTGGAGTGCATAATGTTAGCTTTAAGGTGATATCATCGAACGGGCTCTCCTCGGTTATGAGTGTTGCCGTCACGGTCGCCAATAATCTTCCGCCTGAAATCCAATTACTAGGCGAAAAGTTTATTCAATTGAACACCGATGAAAATTTTAGCGAGCCGGGCTACTTTGCGAAAGACAACAGGGGTAGTGACCTGACGGGGAGCGTTATAATGTCCACAGAGGGAAATTTGAGTAAACCGGGCATTTCTAAATTAACTTATGAAGTCTCTGATGCAGGCGGTCATACCGTCAAAGACTTTAGGTTTGTCCAAATTTATGATAAATCGCCTTTAGAATTTTCTCATGCAATTTATGCAGATTCTTCGGACGGGCTACATGCATTGTTATCCACTGCAGGAACTTTCATCTTGGCAGGGAGTATAAATGAACGGATAAAAGTAATAGATAAAACTTTAGGGGCTGCTGAAGTTCAAGTGACAGGAGAGAATTTATTGGTCGGTGAGCTCGATGCTAATTTAAGAAAATGGCTTTGGACGATAGAGTTAGCGGGGCAGAATGTTCAAGTCAGTAGATTAATATCAA
>Ga0181564_10002418_pt1 | contig 16268 bp, 11 predicted proteins | sample 011ome_24_FD_134512 | JGI IMG/M metagenome (GOLD analysis project Ga0181564, IMG submission 134512) | Coastal salt marsh microbial communities from the Groves Creek Marsh, Skidaway Island, Georgia - 011513CT metaG (megahit assembly) | ecosystem: Environmental > Aquatic > Marine > Intertidal...
AACAGTTCAAGTTACAAAACCGATTGTAGATCCAAACTCACAAAGAGGGAAAGATCTGTTGAAATTAATTCAAGAACAGTAATTCTGAATGGAAGACATTAATCAGATTGGTCAGCTGGCTAGCGGCTTACTTTTATACGAGTTTGATTACATATCAGGCGATCAAGAAAGATCTGCAGAGCTTACCACGATATCTGGTAGTATGAGCGGAAAACTTGGTGAGCTAAACATCCTGATCAACCAATCATTTAGATTTACCGGAGATGATGGAAACCCTTTTCCTAGGTTAGGAAATGAAGAAGGGGATATATTACAGCAACTTTATCTTAGGGATTATAATACTAAACAAGCGCAAAAATTAATGCGAGGAACCTATGATAGTAGTACAGTTAATTCTATTGACGTAGAAGCTAGCGAATGGATAGAGCTAAGAGAAGGGGATACGGTTATAAAAAGAAATGCCGGCAGCATCGCTTACTCGGCTACAAACAGGATTACTCTTAGTAAAGATTATAGGGTATTAGCTAGTGAAGCTAAAGATAAAATTAGAGATTTAGTTTATAATTATAATATGTATGGAGCTCAACCTAGGCAAGTTGCCGGCTTAGACGCGCCAATTAGTGGAAAATTTTAATTCAACTTTATCCAATCACTACCATTATAGACATAGCAACCGTCGGAATTATCTAATACTATAGATCCTCTTTTAGGGTCGACTACGGCAGTTGTGGCACTAACAAGAGGTATTATTAGCTCGTCCTGAGCTTTGATAGATTTACTATAGATTCCGTTTGAGTTTAGAGATCCTTCTGCGTATAAATTGACTTCAGAGCCAACTGCTCCTAAAGTTAGGTTTCTATGCGTACCCGCATAATCTGATGATAAAATTAATTCGTGTACACTGTCGGTAGTGTTTGTGCTTGGAGCTGTTATTGTCCAGGAATGATGATTTGAATTTTTTAAATCTATTTTAGCCTCTTTGTCTATTGTTACATCAGGGTGAGGTGAAAGCCTAAATTCTCCTGAAAAGTCCCATTTAGGTTGCGCTGTAGTTGTAGTTAAGTTCGGAACATTAAAAATAGCTCCCGTTGCAGGAGTGATTTCAGGGAAATTATCATCGCTACCCATGGATGACCATTTGATAGAATCAGTTACTAATAGACCGCCTTCTATCCTTACATTTCCTTGGTTTAAATTAATATCTCCTTGGTTTAAATCTAAATCTCCTACATCTGAAGATATTCCGCCACCAAGAAACAAAGACCCCTCGTTAACCCTAATATCGCCAGTTATCACATTCAAATCGCCTTCAATTGAAGCCCATCCTGTTAAGGATAAATTAGATTTACCGGAAATCAAGCCATCATCTATAAAAATACCCATGCCTGAAGATAGATAAACGCTTTCTTCAAATCTTATAATATCTAAATCTGGATTATAACCAGTCAAAACTTGATTTCCTGACAAATATAGTCCGGAGCTAAAATCAGCAAAAACTGCACCCCCCGAAACACAATAAGACAAAGGGATTTTCCTGGTCAAGGGAAGATGGCCGCCAGCTTCTGTATCCAAGGCCATGGGTAAGAAATTACCAGTCGTTACGTCTGAGTTTAATGAAGTTTGAAGTTCTCTTATTTTTATTTGTTCCATAGAATATATATACACAAAATTACATACCACTTAAGTCCATTAAATCTTTCATGTTTAATGAGCCTCCTTTTTCTTTAGCTGTTTTTGATAGAGATTTAGTTTGCGAAGATTGTAATCCTAGAGTTTCTATGTCTTCTTCTGTTGCTCCGAAAACTGTAGATCCAGCGCTATCATTGTTTTGTAATTTTGATTTAAGGTTTTCTCTGGACTCACTACTATTTGCAAAATCAAGCAAAGCTTCTGGGTCATTCATGATTCTTTCTGGAATATTTTCATTCTGCTCAAAGATATTCTTGAATATCCTAGTATAAAGCAAAAGATTTAATTGATTAATTGTAGTTTCAACAATAGAACTTCCATAAAAATCAGAGCAAGTATCTGAAAAAGAATAATACATTTTATAAAAAGGCTGTACGGCTAATTTCTGTATATTTTTTTCGTTAACAAAGTCGGTGTGCTTATTATATTGAGACACTAGTTTGGTAATTTCTACAGGTGTTAGGTACTCAAAGTCTTCCTCAAGGAAGAATAGTTCAGAAAAACTTTTGTCTTTAAAAAAACTTTTGTGTACAAAAAAATCGTTAGACCTATTTAACGCATACTTTTCACAAGAATTTAAAAAAAGCTGTTCTTTTTTGAATTTTAATTCATTGATTTCTTTTTGCGCTGTTTCAATTTGTTTATTAATTGAATCTAACGCACTTTTTAGAACTATATTCTTTTTGTTTTTAATTAAGCTTTCACAAAAAGATGTTTTAGAGCTTAATTGATTATCATCTTCTTTGGTCCATATGCCTTCTTCATCTAACTGCGCAGATATTTCATCGTTGGTTGGCAGGCCTTTAGCTTTGGCCTTTTCAAAAAAATCATCGTAAACAATTTCAAAGTCGACAATATCTTTGTTGCGCTGATGCTTTATATAGCCTTTTTGGTCAAAAAGGAAGCAAGAGCTATAGCCGTCAATAACTTCTTGAAATAATTTTCTGTAATGAAAATCTTCCACTCATTATATTTCTGAATCAACTTCTTCTTCTAGCTGCTTAAAGTCGTCTTCCGTGGCATTCTGACTGAAGTACCAAAAGCTAACAAACGTCATTAATTTTTCCTTTGCTAGCGAGTATATACTTCCATCTTCTAGTTCTTCAGCTTGATAGTATGAATCTTCTTTTTCTTCTTGAGTATCGCCAGGGAACATTGGCAATATATCTCCGTCTTGATTTTTGTAAAAGGAAAGGTTAATCAAGTACCAAAGGATTGTTTTGTTTTGGGCTTTTGTGTCCGCAGTATGATTAAAAACAACCTGATACGTTGTCTCTAGGTTGACTATATCCCTGCGAATTTCCGCAAATTTTTCTGTTAAGCTGGATTCTTTTTCTAGCTCGTTTTTGCTTTTCTCTTTTTTTGAAGCTAATTTAGCTAAAGTGTTTTGTGTTTCCGCAAGCTCTCTATACAGCCTTATTAAGTTTGAAGAGTCTTCGTCTGAAAGAAGGCCGCCCGTGTCACTGTATTTTTTTGCCAGCATTGCTTTTGTCAATATGCCCTTTTTAATGCATTTACTCATTTCAATGCTAAATTCCATATCAGCTTCTTCCGCTTGCCTTCTTGAGGGCTCATAAAGAATGACTTCGTATTCTAGCTCTTTTTTGACTAGTTTTGTCGTTGTGATTTTTTCAGTTTCACCGGTTTCTTTATTTTTTTTATTTCTTGTAGATTCTTCCTCTACTTCTTCTATTTTTTTAACCGGGAATGAGTGTATAATTTTTTTATTCATATTGCCTTGTACCTTATATTATAATATTAAAACTTAAAACTTATAGTAAAATTTTCAAAATTATTTTCTACGCCTCTTATTGATTCATTACCCATATCTAGTATTTTTTTTCTTAAGTATTGTAGTTTATGTTGATCAAAGTAATCAGCTTGGTCTAAAACAGAATGATACTCTTTGGGTAGAGCTTTTTTGAGTTTAGAGAAGTTGATAGCATGATCTTTGTGCAAATCTTCAATTAGTATCAAAAAAGATTTAAATAATACTTTTGTATTTTTAGTATAAAGATAATTTATTGTTTCTGAAGCATCCATGATTGTTTTAATTTAAGTGTATACTAGTAATAGTAATGTCATCTTATTTAAATTCCAGCCAAAAATCATCACTTGAAAGTGTTATGCAAAATATGCATGATACTTTCGCTAGAACTATATACGCATACAAAGATTCAAAAAAGGTTATAGTTAGTACGGATGTTAATTTTAATTATCTATATAATAACGTAAAGGGAGTAAAGACGCAAGTAAGTAAAACCCAATTCAAGGCAATAAGTGCAAGGGTTTTATATATGGATAAGCAAAACGAAGTATCTTTTGATTCCCAAGTAGACAGTCAAGTTAAATTACATCACGACATAGGTGAAGTAAGAATAAAACTAGACGCAGAAGGCTACGAGTATTTTAAGGACGCTAAGAGGGTAGAGATTGATGGAAGACTTATGTTCAAAGTAACAGACGTAAAGAGGCATGGATTGTTTGCCCCGAAATTTTTCACTTACTATTTAAGACCAACAGATTAATGAGCATCAAGATATCCGTTAATAAAATGCTACTAGATAAGCAAATAAAATCATCTATAGCTAAAAAAAACAATAGCGCTCAATTAAAAAGAAATATTGAGGCGGGGAATAAATTATTAATCAAAGAGTTTGAAGAAATGAAAAAAGAGATGGTAAAAGATTTCTTAAGTTTACCTGTAACCAGAGAAATATCTGCAGGACCAACAGCTTCAAATATTAGTAGAACACTTCAGGGTTATGGCAATTTATTCACATTTATAGGTTTCGATTTCGGGTCTAACCCTATCGCTCCAATAGTACAGTTACTTGAGAAAACAAAAATAGAGATATTTAACCCGAACCCTCGGGGAACAATTAAAGTAAGGATAGAGATGCCAAGCAATAAAGATATTTTTGCAATAACTCCGTTGCCTTGGGCCACCGGAATAAGTTGGGCTCAAAGTATAGAGCAAGGTCTTTCAGGGCTAGGGTGGTATATGAAAAAAAAATCAGACAGTAGTAGGTCGACAGAAGGAATACAAATCAACAATAAAATAAGAAATGTGAAATTTTCAAATACTAAATATATAAGCCATTTCTTGACAAAATGGAATAAAAAATTCTTGTCAATAGGAAAAAAATAAAATATAATGAAGCCACAATTCCATCATGAAGCAAATACTAGTTTCGCATTATGGTTAGATAATTATTTAACTTGCGGCGCAGAGGCTTTCTCTAATAGAGAAGGTCAATTGTATTATAAGCCTGACGACAGGATGCCTCAATACCCTGAAGATCAAAATGGATTCATATCTTACAATAGCGAATACAAACAATGGGTTTACAATAGCGATGTTCAGGGCGCCATTATACCAAGTGGGGTTTTTATAGACACAGGAGATGGAAATTATAATTTTTGCGAAAGAGGTCAGAGTGGACTATCTTTTGATTTTGAAAATGGAAGAGTTTTATTGAGCGGCGCTTCTTTTCAAGAAAATTTTGATAAATTAAATATTAAATGCGAGTTTTCAGTAAAAGATATAAATATATATTTAGCCGACGATACAGAAGAAAACTTAGTAATACAAAACAAATACAACGTAAACAGTAGGACAACCCCAGAATATGGAAAAGGAGAAGGCTTGGCGCCATACCAACAAGTCGCGCCCGCAGCGTTTATCTCAATGGAAAGTTCCTACAATACGCCTTATGCTTTTGGTGGAGAAGATTTGACTCATTTAAATTATAGGGTAATATTTTTTGCCGAAGATTTATATCAACTTGATGGAGCTATCTCAACTACTGCTGACAGTTTTAATAGAGGTGTCTGCAATCTAGGTTATGAAAGTTATCCTTTTAACGAGTATGGAGATTTAAAGACAGGGCACTATAGTTACTCAGAATCAGTTAAAAATTTTAAAAAACCAGGACCAATCATGTATATAGAAGATGTTAGGGCCTCAAAAATAAGCGATAGATTGACAAAAACAATAAACCCAGACTTATATTTAGGGTTTGTTGATTTTGAATTAACGCAAGCCCGTTTCCCAAGAACGTAAAAAAAAATTTCACAATACTAATAACGTAATGTAATTTAAGTAAAGAAAAACTTTTAATCCTAAGGAGAACTTAAAATGGCTAATCATAGAAATCGAGTAATTTATCAATCAGAAGCGTTGTTTGTGAGCCCGGACGCAACCGGCTTCCACTATACTGGTGCGAGCTTAGTGGGAAGTGCGGAACCCGTAGGTGGAGAGCATAACTCAACGATTGTTAAGCAATTAAAAAGGGTTCAAAGCGCAAATTACGGTTTTACTGTAAATAAACAAGATGTCAATCAGTTTGGTCATGCTTCAAGGCTTGATTCTTTGGTTGTTGAGCCGCCAACGGTTAACCTAGATTTTTCTTATTATTTACTTGATGGGCATAACGAAAGAATGTTGGGATTCGTTGTCGATGGAGAAACTAATACTGTGAGTGGAATGCTGGATTCTAATACATCACAAGCTGGACAAAATTTCTTCATCTTAACTGTTCCTGAATCCAGAGACGCAGTGGGAGGAGATGCAAGTGTAGGAGAAACCGAAAAATCGGTTATTTCGCTTGGCAATGGCTATGTTACTGATTACAGTGTTGACATTTCTGTAGGAGCAATACCTACCGCCAACATCACCGTAGAGGGAATGAATATTAAAGCGAACACCGGGACAGAAGGAATAGATGTTCCTGCTATAGACATGAGAGATGGAAGTCTAGTTTCTAAAAAAGATGGTGGTTGCACCGGACTTTTTTCTCTTCCTGCATCTCAAAGTGGTTATACAGGATGTGATGACGTTGCAGCATTAAGGCCTGGCGATGTAGTTTTGGATTTAAATGATGGAGGTTTATTATCAAAACAGGTGTCAGGATTAGGGAATGACCCAAGAATCGGAAGTGCTCATGTTCAGTCCGTAAGTATTAACCTTCCTTTGGCTAGAACCACTCTGCAAAGATTAGGAACTATCTTTGGTTTCTCTAAAGTTTTAGACTTACCATTATCAGCCACAATGTCTGTTTCTGCTACATTATCCGACCTTAAATCAGGAAACATGGTTGACCTTCTGTGTGGTTGCGATTCTCATAATTTAAAAGTGAAAATATATAACCCAGAATGTGTTGATTGCACTCAAAAAGATGGAGATTTAGCATTGGTTTATGAATTGAGAGGCGCGACACTTGAATCTGAAAATTTCACTAGTACTATAGGAGACAATAAGAGCGTAGATCTTACATTTACAGCTCAAGTAGGTGGCGCAGATGACAAAGCAAACGGATTATTCGTAAGCGGTAGCTCACTTGGTACTACCAAAGGCTTGCCCCCCGCTTGGGTTAATGGAGTTTATAGAGCTTAAGCTCTAACTTAGGATTAAACTCAAACTGTGGCTATACACAGAAATCGGGTAATATATCAATCTGAGGCTTTATTCGTAAGCCCCAACGCTACTGGATACCATTATACAGGTTACAGTGGCGTTGGCATGCATACACCTGCTAACACAGAGTCTGATGAGGGCACCCTTATTGGTGGGATAAATTACGGATGGACTCCAGGTCGATCTTGGCCTGATTGGAATCCTGAAGGTATAATTGTATCACAGCTAATGTCTCAAGCGAGAATTTCGGCTGAAACGGTAACCGCTTCTTTAACTGTCGATGTCTTTACGAGCGCGCAAAACACCGGAGATATAATTTTTAATGCAAGCGTGCCAGGTTCTGACGGAAACAATACGACAATCAATTTAAATTATAATCAAGCGGCGAATAGCATAACTGAAGTTGGGAACACGATCACTATCAATAGAGTTGCAGCTCTAGCTGAAAATTCAAACACAATAAAAGGCGCAATTGATGCGGCAATAATTGGTGGGCTTGTTACGAGAATTCAGTCTCCCGTTGTTAACACCAATGGTATTATTAACGCTTTTAATTTAAATTTATCTTTTGGTCAAGATGGTGGTGATTACATTAATTTTATAATTAATAGAAATCAAGGATTTGATGGTTCATTAGGAAATAATTTATCTATAAATTACCAGCTTGGAATGGTTGATTCTGTTACATACCCTACAGCTGGAGATACTAATTTAATCACCGTAACAAGTTCTTCGCCCACATTACAATTAGATGTGCTATTAACAATGTTGACAAACGCTGGCCTTGTTGGACCAGCAAATATACTAACCGTTAACGATTCAAGCTTAAAGGGCACCCCTGAATATATTTCTTTTAACGGAGCCCCTGGTGGTAATATCAATTTTAGCGGAGGCAGAGATCCTGGACCAGGTGAAGTGCACGGATCAATAATTAAGCAATTAAAAAGAGTACAGAGCGCTAATTATGGATTTACTGTCGCAAAAGAAGACGTCAATCAATTTGGTCACGCTGGGCGACTTGATTCAATGGTTGTAGAAAATCCTACTGTTAATCTTGACTTATCTTACTACCTTCTTGATGGATATAATGAAAGAATGCTTGGCCTTGTAACAAATGGACAGCTAAACACAATAAGTGGACTACTTAATCCTGATCAAGATCAAGCTGGATTAAACTTCTTTATACTCACAACCCCCGAATCAAGAGATGCGGTAGAAGGAGATAAAAACCTATATCGAGACGGAGATGAAAACAAGAAGACAGTTATATCGATAGGCAACGGATATTTAACAGATTACAGTGTAGATATATCAGTAGGATCTATTCCTACCGTCAGTGCAACTGTAGAAGCTATGAATATAAAAAGCAACATTGGTTCTACAGGAAACGACCTGCCTTCAATTAATGTCAGGGATGGAGGTGCGATTAGTAAAGCTTGGGCGGGTGGAGTTAAAGGTCAAGTTAGACCTGATGGGTGTACTGGTTTATTTAGCTTATCTGCAGCTTATAGTGGTTATACAGGATGTGGTGATGTTGCAGCATTAAGGCCTGGCGATGTAGTTTTGGATTTAAATGATGGGGGTTCTATGTCTAAGCAGGTATCGGGATTAGAGAATAACCCAAGAATGGGTAGCTCTCATGTTCAATCGGTAAGCATTAACATGCCTATTGCTAGATCCACAATCCAGAGATTAGGAAATATTTTTGGATTCTCAAAAGTAATAGATCTTCCGATAAATGTTACCATGTCTGTTTCTGCTGTATTATCTGACTTAAAAGAAGCAAACATGATTGATTTACTTTGTGGTTGCGAAAAACATAATTTAAGCGTAAAGGTGCACGACCCAGAATGCATTGATTGCGAAGATAAAAGAAGCCCTATAGCTGTACAGTACACATTAAGAGGAGCCAGGCTTGAATCTGAAAATTTCACCAGCACTATTGGAGATAATAAGAGTGTTGACCTTACATTTACAGCCCAAATAGGTGGCGCAGATGATCAATCCAACGGTTTGTTTATAAGTGGCAAAGAGGCTAGTGCAAACAAAAATGGACTACCTCCTTCATGGACTGGATTGGGTGGAAAAGTTGGTGAGGTCAATTCAGAAGGAAAGATATTTTACAGGCCTTAAAAACATTCTGTTTATAAAAGAAATATTGACTGTTATAGTGTAATATACTATATGGTTGCAAAAAGAAATTCTGTAAAATACAATTCCGTTGGATTATTTTTGACAGAAGACGGATCTGAGCAATCTGATAAAAGTATAAATTTTCTCAACAGAATTCAGTCAGCTTCTTTTTCTATTAACGCTCAAAGACAAAACATAAAAAGTATTGGAAGCGATTCTTTTGCTGATAGAAAAATAGTTTACGAGCCAACAATTGATTTAAATTTTGAGTACCTTTTGACGGATGGATACGAAGAAAAAACTTTAGGTTTAAACGCCGCGCCAGCACCAGTAATTTACACAGAAGAAAAAGGTGTGATTGATAATGTAATGGAACCAAGTGGATGTATTTATAATAACTTAATCGACAATAAAACCGCATACATGCTAGTTGGAGAAGAAGGGTTTGATTTAACAGGTATATCTTCTTCTGCTGGTAATTATTCAGGTTTAGATGTTATCAGTCTTAGTAATTGTTTTATAAAGAATTACTCTATATCTGCAGGCGTAGGTTCTCTCGCAAAAGCTTCCGTTACAATGGTTGCGTCTGATATTAATTATGCATGCGTTGGAGAAGGAAAATACGGATATAGTTGGAAAAAAATGTTAGACTCTATGGCTTTATTGTTAAGGCAATCGGATATTAATGATAATTCATTTGTCATGCTAGAAGACGAAAGTTTCATTAAACTAGGGGATAGCTATCAGTATGAAACAATAGGCGGCGTAGAAAACACAACATTGAACTTAATTAAAGGTGGTTATGATAATTTCGAGACAGGTTTAATATTTAATCCTAAAATGTACAATTCACCAATATCAGCAATCACTCATGAAGGAGTAAGCGTGAAAGTAAGAAGTTTAGATCCCGGCGGGCCAACAATTTCCGGAGAAGATGCCGGTGGTTGTGTTATGGGATCGGCAAATATACAAGATTTTAACATAAATATTCCGTTCGATAGAGAAGATCTTTATGGTTTTGGTTCAATGCATGTTTACGGAAGAAAAATGAAATACCCTCAAATAGGGACAATGTCATTTAACCTCTCAACAAGTTCGTTCAACCAAGGAAGATTTAGTGATATATTCTGTGAGGACAAGATTTATGAAATAGAGATCGATCTTAAAAATAGATGTTGTAGAAGTTGCGACCCAAGAAGAAAAGAAATGGATAGATATATGAAATTTAGTATAGATAGCGCTAAATTCGAAAGCTATTCTGTTTCGCAAGATATAGGTTCGATTGGTTCCATATCTTGTAGCTTTACTTTTGAGATGAACAAACAGCAAGGTTTGTCAATAAGTGGATGCTATAATAATCCAAGAAGTGAAGGGTGTGGGCCCACTTTAATGATGTCCCCAAGAAATATGAAAGTTTCTAATGTAACTCCTTTGGGTCAAATCAACGCACCCAGAAACCTACAAGCAAACCCATGAAAAAATTAATCACATGGGAATTGCCAATCGAATTAGATAATGTTGAATCGATTGTGCTATATAAACGCAAAGGAAACTTCTCTTGTGAAGACACAATTTTGGGGGAGATGATATTTGAAACCTTTGACTTTGAGTCAAGATTTATTGACGAAGTAGAGGATTTTGAAACTTGGAGCTACGGCGCATTTGCAAAAAACTCAGGCGGATATTCTCCTTGTGCTACAAAAGTAAGCCAAATTGAAGAATTTTTTGAGCTAGAGATTATTGGTGAAAATGGAGTTTTCTTGGGGGCTGGAACTTACAAAAGGGATACGGTAGTAAGTATAGAAGCCCTACCTGATCCTGGTTATGATTTTCTAAAATGGTCTAGCGATGAAGTTGGAGATAGATTTGAGAATCTAACAGAAATAAAACTTGATGAAAATAAAACAATTCAAGGGTTTTTTATTGAACAAAAGTATTCGTTAAAAGTTTTTTCTAAAAATGGGGAATCTTATAGAGATAGAACTATTGAACTCCCCCAAATGGTTGACATACAAACTATACCAATTGAAAACTATAATTTTAAAAAATGGTACGGAGATGATATAGCAGATAAAATACAACAATTTACAACTGTTCTTGTTGATAAAGACAAGTCTGTAGAAGCCGAATCAATTCCAAAAGAATTTGAGCTTAATATTTTAATTAACAATCCGGATTATGGGGAAGTTATTGGTGCAGGAACATATAGCCCTTTTGATGTGGTTGAAATACAAGCTAAAAGCCTTAACGAAGATAAGTATATGTTTGTTAGGTGGGATATAGTTTCTTATGGAAAAGACGAAATATCAGGCATTTCCTTGGGTTCGAATTCAAGTTACAAAATTAATCTTAAAAATAATATAACACTTGAAGCTATTTTTTATAAAAAATTCAAATTAACGGTTTTTCCGAATGACGACACTAAGGGGAGCACTTCCTCGGGCGGCGTTTATGACATTGATAATAATATTATTGAAATAGAAGCTACAGCCTTTACGGGTTATGATTTCGAGAGATGGGAAGTTGTTAGTGGGGGTCAATATTTAGATAATTTAAACGAAGAATTTAGTCTGGATAAAATAGCAATTTATGGAGATGTATCCATTAAGGCTATTTTCTCTAAAAATGTAACAATCCAATTAATAGAAGATCCCTCAACTGCACCGACTAGGGCTAATGCTTTTTTCGGCGCAGGAACTTATCGGGCAGATCATAAATATATAGAAATATCGGCATCCTCAAATCTTGGATATTATTTTGATAAATGGAGTATACAAGGAACGTTTAATGAAAGCCCGGTTAGATATTTAATTAAAAATAAAAATTTAAATTATATTAAAGTATTACAGGATGTAACTTTAGTCGGCCACTTTGATCTTAAAAAATATCGGGTAGTATTAAGAAGTAAAGAATATCTATGCGAAACTGATGAAATAGTCGAGCCTTCATCGACAATATGTACATTGTCTGGAGCTGGTAGTCAATACACTATAGAAAGCGATATTGATATAAATGTGACTGAGGAAGAAAACTACAGGTTTCTAAATTGGAGTGTGGCGGCTTACGAAAATCAATATTACAACTTAAATGTCGATGATAAGTCTAATACTATACAGATAGAGAGTGATATTGTTATCGATGCAATTGTTGAATTATGTTTCGAGGTTGAGTTTGCCTATTATAGCGGAGAGTCTACTTTCGGCACAGCTGAGGCATCAGAATCTAGTTTTAGCAATAATGAGTATAACATATGCGAGGAAATAACCATTGAAGCCGTACCAGCGGATGGTTATGTTTTTAGGCAATGGGAGCTTTTTCAAGGTAATTTAGTTGACTTTGATGAATATTCTAGAATACAAACCTGCCAAGTAATAGATTCAGATGTTATATTAAAACCAAAATTTGAAAAGATTGTAAGTTTAGAGATCGATTTCGAAGACAAAGACAATTCCGGAGGGACCGCAACTCTAGATATGTATTTTGGGCTTGACGATAACCCTTTGAATATTCAGAATACAAGCAACTACTTTTATGTCAAAGAAGAAGAATCTCCGAATGAATTATTTTTAATAAGAGACAAAGAAGTTTTAAGTTTTAGAGATGATGAAGCTGAAACAGGACGATTCGTTACATTAGATGTAACACCATCTGATGGGTACATTTTTACAACTTGGGAAATCACGCTAGGGAGCCCTTTATTATCTCAATGGGCAGATGGGGACAGTTTCGACGCTGGCCCTACAGAATTATCTTCTAAAAATACACCAATCATATTTGAAGGAGACTCAAAATTACTTGCGTATATATACAAAATAAGAACAATAAAATTCATAGTTGATAAAGAATTTCTTCTTCCAACTGATAATAGGAAGCCAAAATTTTCGGCCAATCTTAATACTGGAGATTTTACAGAGAAAAGACAGGCGCCATCGGATGATAACTATGAGTGGATTTGTGAGACAATAAGTACATCATCAAACTCTTTCAGTGTTTCTATAGATGACGAATGGGGTTTGACTTTTAATGGGTTTGAATTAATAGAAGGAGATACAGATAAATTTAATGAGTCAGTTTCTGCAGATGGAATTACTATTACAGAATTGCAAGATGATATCGTATACCGACTAAATTTTGAATACAAAACGTATACACTTACTGTTTATGACGAAGACAACACAACCCCAAAGGTACGGCAAACATATCAAGCAGGATCAATAGCAGAAGCATTTTCGTCAGAATTTACTTTCTTTGACTACTGGGAATTTCGTAACCCCTTGAATGATAGCACAAATTTTAACGGCATCATATCTTTACTTATTTACGAAACTTGGCCTGCACCTAATACCAATTTAGGAGGTTCAATAGTAGGCGAACTAATCACGACCTCATTTTTGCGCGGTATTAATGAGGTTTTTAATCAGAGCGTTTATGGCGCTTCGGCTGTTGACATAGACGATACATGCTTTATTCCTGAGAATACATATCATACTGACCATGATACTACTGAAATCAACTCACTTATATATACGCCGAATCCAATTTCTGTTTTTATTAGAGGGGATTGTGAGTTTACGGCTAAGAGCTACCCTGTTTGCAGTGTAAATATTGAGTTTGCAAATCAAGACATAGCTGATCTTGGAAACCCTCCCGGGTATGTTCATCCTGAACAAAAAACCGTAAGCTCAACTCACGAAACCGAAGATGGGTATATTTTTTCGAATTTAAGTAATCAATTTTTAAATTTTCCTGCCGACACTAATATACCATTTAGGTTTGGTGTTGTTTATTTTGAAACGTCAACAGGATCCACCCAAGAAGAGGAGTATACTCCATTAGATGTTACCGTGGGAGATAAAAATTATATGTTCGATGGCTTTTATGAAGATCAAAGTACTACAATTTTAGTTTCTGATCAAAAACAGTTTGTGAAAGTAATAAATGAAGATACCACTTATTATATTAAAATGTCATTGTTCTATAATTTGACAATTAAGCACGGCGGATTGTACGATGGAAGCTATCATGGAGATGAAAAACCTGACGGTACAACTTCTCAAGATAAAATTGAAGTTTTAGAAGAATATATTCTAGGCGACGATATTGATGCAGATAATCTAGGTGTATTAACTCCAATTGTTCGTGATTTAAGAATTAAAGTCTCAGATTCTGGAGTCTTGACTCCAGGTTCGATAACAACATTTGATATAGGGCCTGTATTCGAATTTATAAGTTGGGAAATTAATTACGGAGATATTGTTCTTAGTAATTCAAGCATTCTACACCCTAGCATTAATAGTATATCCCAAAATTCTGAAATTCAATCTAAAGTAAGATTTAAATCATTTCAGCTTGAAATTGAAAGAGCAGTAGAGTTCGCGCCGGATGACGCTAGCGATGAAACTAAGAATGTTACAATAGAAGATTTAACTAAACTAAATTTTAAGGAAAATTTGAATTGTAGCGCTTTAAGTCACTTAATTATTATTTACAATCTAGGAGATCAAATTGAAATTGATAATGCCTCTGGAGCTTTTTTAGTTCCAAATAGCGATTTACTGGAAATTTATAAAAAACAATCAAATGATTGGGTTAAAATAGAAATTGGAAATAGTTTTAGTCCTGAAAATGATTATATTAGGCTTACCCCCAGATTAGTAGAAGACACAACAAGCGACCCCCCGACTAGAATTCTTAAGATTCCCGACAAAATTTCAGCTATATATAGAGAAGTAAACGGTAGTGTAAGTTTCCGTATTTCTGCTAACGATGATAGAATTCAAACATCTAACGATAACAGACCAAGTTCAACAAGCGCTAACACAAAGGAAAATTACATTATTAGTCAGTCGTTAGAAATTCAACCGCTATCCGGTACTGTATCGACTTACTCATATGATAATATTAATCTTGCTAACGCAGGGGCCTTGATTGATCTTGATGAATGCAAATTTCGTCTTTACAAAATATCCACCACCGCCGTGACAGATGATGTACAGGCCTATGATAGCCAGGCGGAAGAGGTGACAAGAACAAATTTTTACTTCTCAAGATGGTCAGGAAATTTTCTTGACCATATGCCCTCCGATTTTAAGATAAATTGCAATGAAATTGAATTTGATCCACCTATAGAACTACCTGGTAATATAACAATTATAGCTAATTATACTTATCAGGCCGAAAGCGAAGAAAAGACTCAAACTACTGAAACGACATATCTTAATACTACATTAATGAATTATTCAAAGCTACAGAGAACTCCTACGGGAAGTTCATATGTTAGCAGTGAAGGAATGCACAAAGTTTCAGCAGCACATATGTCTCAAACTCTAATGAGCAAAAGTTTTAGCTTTAACAGTTTAGAAATAAATTTGCTATTTAAAAATCATTCAAATTTTCAAGAAGAAATTATCAGACCGGCGGGAATATTATGCATCACCAATTGCAAGCAAACGCCTTTTGAGCATCAAAATGGATTTATGACTAAATTTGGAAAATTTCCTCTTGTCGTCCGAGACTCGGCGTCCAACGCGACAGTAGAATATAAAGTCGCTAGACTTTATAACTTTAGTGATTCTTATAATATACCGATAAACTATACTAAAGAAAATATTTGCACTATTATCGATAATGAATATTTTAACGACAACTTCAGCGCAGTCAGTAGTTTTTTAAATCCATTTGGATATTATCTGCTCATAAACGACGGTACCCTTCCGATAAGAATGTGCAGACTTGACAACGATATCAATTTTTTTGCGATGCCAGATATGGACCCAAATTTTGAAAATATTGAATTTTTCAAGGGCGAAAATAATGGAAATGCATATTTTGATTTTCTCGATTTTTGCGATTTTGAAAGAGTTAAGGATGTATCCACTAATTCCCTGAAGCCTCAGCTGGGTAATTTTAAATTCATTGAAAACACAGATCTCAGTCTGGACACTGAAGTTACTGATCATGATATCGGTGGCACGGAGATTAATTTCTATAATGCGCCAGAGCAATATCCAGGAGGGAACTTCAGGCT
>Ga0181564_10002431_pt1 | contig 16201 bp, 6 predicted proteins | sample 011ome_24_FD_134512 | JGI IMG/M metagenome (GOLD analysis project Ga0181564, IMG submission 134512) | Coastal salt marsh microbial communities from the Groves Creek Marsh, Skidaway Island, Georgia - 011513CT metaG (megahit assembly) | ecosystem: Environmental > Aquatic > Marine > Intertidal zone...
TGCCCGTTTCCACGCGCGCAAAGCCTGTTGTTGCAAATATCGGAGCGGCGACTCCAGGCAAGATGGGACCACGGTGCAATCCGGTGCCTCCAAACGACAACTGGTACGCACTCGATCTCACACTCGCGCCGACCACAAGCCTGATGCGCGGGTCTTCTGTGTAATGCGGAGTCTGTCGCGCCTGCAAAGGGATTAACGGTCGTGGGTCGAGAACCAGTTTCCCTTTGGTAAATTTTGAATTCGAGGAGGTTGCGTCAGACACAAAAGCCTTCCAGCCGAGCACGGTGGGGGTCGAAGCAGCAGTAGGGGCTGTCACATGTCCTCTTTGACCAGTTGCCAAAAGAGAGGAAGCCTGTGCAGACACCTGTGTTTCAAACTCTTCTGCTCCTCTGCACGCTCGCATGACAAACCCAGTGACTGCGCTCGCTGGCTGTTCGCGCTGGAGCATGGCTTGTGCAGTCAAGTTTGGTTCGGCCAGTGGCAACGGAGCTTGAAACCGATGCAGTGCCCCGCGCGTGCCGTGGTCGATCCTCACGTACGTGGACGGCAGAATCAATCTGTGGGGAGCAAGATCAATTTCAATGTGATTTGAAATGTTGTGAATGACGCGGTACGCCTTGGTTTGAAAATCCAAGTCGTCCAAAAAATCTTCACCCTCTTCTTGGGTCATGCCCAATGGAGAAGCATCTGCGACTAAAGCAAGCCCCCCGTGGTCCACTGCAAAATGAACGTGGTCCCCGACCCTCGACAGAGGCACGATTGGTGCGTGGTAATTGACAATCGCGTCAACTCCTACGTCACACAACCACCACTTGTCATTGGCCCTGAGTAGGTCTCGCGCGAACGCTCCCGTCTGCAGTGCACTCAATGAACGGTACTGTGGTACTGCGCCCGATCCTGGCAAACTGGTGCTTCCACTCCACCCTGTCTCTGCTTTGGTGTCGTGCAGAGTCTGGAGCCGGAAATACCGTTTCCCCCATCTGTTTTCTCTCAGTTTGAGGCGGTCTTCGTCGTGCGTTGCTACGTGACTGTTTGAAGCGTTGCGAGGTGCTGTGGTTTGCCCTGTCAACACGGCAGTGACTGGGAAAATCGGCAGGTGGCTTTGTTGCACAACAGTCCTTGCCTCCGCCACAGTGAGAGGGCCTACGGTGGTACCTTGTCCGCTTCTTCTGTTAATGTGTGCTGCAAAATGAGAGTTGCGAGGTTCAGCGTTGGGTTCTCGTTGAACCAACAGCCGACGCCTGTTGCCGGAAGTTGGATTCGGGGTAGTGGGATTCGGGGTGGTGGGATTCGAGGTAGTGGGATTCGGGGTGGTTGGTACCGAAGTTGTTGGGGCACCCGTGGTCGGTGATGCTGTAACCACAGAATCACAGGTCCACTGGTCGCCGCCTTGCGTGTAGCCAGGTTCGCAGACACACGAATATGTCCCTAGATCATCTTGGCAAGTGGAAGCAGGAAGCCCACACGTGTCTGTCATGTTTGCACACTCGTTCACGTTTGTACACAGTCCGCTCGTTCGAACAAACCCAAAACTACAAGGCACGAGACTCGCACCGAATCCTTGTGCTTGTCGCACGGTCAAATTGCGGTCCCCGATTCCATCGGTCCATGCCACTCGGATCAACGACCAATAAAAGTCGCCGTTTGGCCCAGTCACAGGAAAAGAGTCATTCGCGTACACTTGGGTTTCGTGTCTCCAAGCGACCTTTTGATCGGCTTCAAACACAACGAGTCCCCAGTCGGTTAAGTTTGCGTTGCTCACATTTGCGACGATCGAGCCGCCTGCACGCAGCACAAGTTCGGGAGAAACAGACGTGTCGATGGATGCAGATAGCACCAACGACTGCATCGCGCGCCTGTTTTGTGGTGCGTTCCTGCGCCTCGGAGGCAAGTTCGGATTGTAGTAGTCGTACCCAACCAACACCGCATCGAGTTCAAACAAAAACGACCCTTGGTTCCAAATATTTCCATCGATCCCAAAAGTTAAATCGTTCATCAACCCTATGACCAACGAAGCAGGCCCCGACGGTCCAAAATTCAACAATGACTCGACTGCAGAAGCCACTGCAGTCGGACTGGCGGTTGGGAAAGTCGTGGGGGACCCGGTGGGGGACCCCATGGGGGACCCCGTGGGGGACCCCGTGGGGGCCCCTGTGGGGGAAATCGTTGGATTGGCTGTAGGTGAACCGGTTGGTGCAAGAGTTGGTGTGTCTTGTTGAATCATCCAGTCTTCGAGCTCCATCAGGCGGTCCACGGATTGGGTTGATACATCGATCATGTCGATTGTGTGCAGCAAACTGGCAGAGCTGTGTCCTCGTCCCAAACCACTTGAGAAGGTGGCAGCTTCAACCACAATTCGCACTCTGAGAGTGACTCGGGCCATGCAAACAAATTCTCGGAGTGATTCCTCCACGTCCCCGCTCCTGCTCAGCGCAGGGTCCAACTGTTGCAGCATGGTGGCAGCGGAAGTTGTTCCCGCGTCTGCACTCGTGTCGCGCCAAGATCCTGCGGTGAGCGGAGAAAGTTGGATGATGGGGAAAGTTGTCCAAGTCGAACTCGGCCACATTTCTTGGTTACTGAGTGCCTCCATCGTTGCCTCCAACGTCCCCTCTGCAGTAAACGTGCGGATGTCCAAGGAAAAGCGTCTATCGTTGAGGTTGGACTGTTCAACGACACTCGGCCAAATGTGTATTTCTCCGCCAGGCGCCATTTGGTTCCACAAAGGTACGTGAGCCCCAACAAGAGGCTCGGTGCTCGTGTTGGCCAAAGCCCATCCGCGCGCGAGACACGATAAAGGTATCGCAGTGCCTGGGAGCACCGTTTGGGGTGGTGGTACAGTTGCAGCAAAATCATGCCCGGGGAAAAATGGAATGTCACTTTGAAGAGAGTAACGCAACGGGGGCGGCTGGCCAACTCCAGTCAACGTCGCAGTGGGCGAAGAATGGAATTTTGTGTTGTATTTGGTCGCCATGGAAGGGGGACTTTGTTTGGGCGACGTAGCCTGTGCCAACGAGTACTTGAGGTCTGCGGTGACAACAGCTGCCTGTGTGCTGAAATCCGATGCTCGAGTTGAGGCAGTTGCTCCACCAACGATCAGCACTTTGCCGTAGTTCTTTGCGCGGTTTTCGGTGTACCGAGTCCGGAGACTTCCCGGTAGAAGAGGTACTGCGGACCTCGTGGTTGCGTCGTGTTTAACGCGAGCTGTGGAACTCCCGAGATGAGACGAAGGCGGCCTGAAATCAAAGTCGGTTCGCAGCATCGAATCCAAAAGCACATGGTCAAAAGACGGGTCGACCACGTCAAACACTTGGCCACGACTTGACAACGGGACACTTGAAGTCCACAAGTCGGTGGTCTGCACGTTGTTGAGTATTTGGTGATAGTACACGTGCGTAAACACAGCTAGAACCAATGTGCGCATGACTTTCACCAACTGTGTCCAAGCACCGAGAAACATGGGTTTCCCTTGCCCCGCTGTGTCAATCGCTTGCAAAAGGGAACACAACGCATTTGGAGTGGTGCAAGTTTGAACACAGCTCAAGAAAGACCTGTCTGCAAAATCAGTGGGGTTCAGGGACCAAGGAGCGCGCGTGTCGAAGTGAGCGCTGTTCATACCCCATGGGTGAGGATCTTCAGTGTTCAGCGTGTGCATGCATTGGGCGAAATCGTGAGCAAAGAAGCTAAAAAGAGCGGCGGTGCTCATCGGCAACAACCCTCCCAAGGAGCTGAACCAGGATCCGGTGTCCGGTACATTGCCGCCAAAACCGTTTTTGCCACCAGGGTTGATCGCAACCAAAGAGTGGAATCCTGCTTGGAAAAAGTCTTCCAGCACTTCCAAAACATAGAATTCGGACCACTGAGGCGCGCCCCCTTTGCCCCACCCACCGCCTCCAAAAGAAGGCACATCAGGACCGGATGCGTGCATGAGGTTTGCCACGAACTCGACTTGGTGCGCGGTTCTCACGAAGCAGTCTTCCATGAAAGGCTCGAGTTGATCAAGCAAAAAAGTAATCATTGACCTGCGTCTCGCAGCGATGGAAATGTGTTCCGGTGGCCAGAATCCAACCTTGGTGGTGCTGTACATGGATGGTTCGCGTTGGTACACTACGTAGAACCAGTGGTCAGGCTGGAGTTCTCCCGTCAGTATTCCTTGGAAGCTTTTGATTTCTGTGGTTCCGTTTGAAAACGTGGTTGCCTGCAGCTCCAACGGCGCCGCCAAACCTGGTAAACCGAATCCTTCCACCTGGTCGAAAAGAGAGGAGGTCGCTGGGTGCACCACGTGCCCCATCATCATTGGGTAGTGCACGCTTTCGGAGTTCCAAGGCGTATATCCTGTTGCGTACCCTTGGTGTAAAGTAGAGTTGGTTGATGGCTCAATGTAGCGATGCGCAGATGTCACAATGAATGCTTTTGTGACTCCAGGAGGAGCCCTAACATGAAAATGCACAAAGGGTTTCAGTTTGGCGTTGCTCATGGCTTGCCACGCCACTGCCTCGTTTTCGAAGTCCCCTTCTTGCAAAAGGGTATCCAACGGAACAAACACGCGCGCACCAAACCTGGTCGTGCTGCACACCGGGCGATCAGTGCGCTGGCGAGCCGCCTGTGGCTGTGTTGATGGTGACGAAAGCACTTGTTCGTCGACAAACATTGTTTCCATGGTATCGACAGCAGACGAAGCAAACGACCCAGGTGTTGAGGTTGCATCGCACACTTTGTCTGCGTCTGTTTGGGATTGGGCAAACACGCGCTGGGGTCCTGTCGTGTCTATCAAAGACACATTGAGCTGCTGCAGCCATTGCTGAAAATCGCCGTTGGTATCTTTGCGAGCTGTGCACAGCATGTCGTCGTGGTCGACTCCCAATGGACCTGAAGCAACCTCGTTTCTTCGGTAGCAGGAGACTGAAAAAACAGGCGCACCGCCTTGGAGCATGGCAAGCAACCCGTCCTTTTTAACCATTTTGGTTCTGCGATTAAATCTTTTTAACTGTTTGTATTCACGCGTGCGTGTTACACCGACAAAAACACTCCCTGGAGAACTCTGGACATCAACGGCAGTGTGCGTGCCATTGATTGTTGCTCGAAATTCAAACGGATAATCAAACGTTTCAGTTGTTGTTTGGAAAGGCGTCATTTGTGGGTTTTGTGTCAACAAACCCCTGTTTGTGACAGAGACTGATGCAAAAAAGGATTCATCGGTCAAACAATTGTCCGCACCAATATGTGCCACACACCACAGAACAATCAGTGCCCATCGTAGTTGTGATTTGGGCTTTGACAGGGTTATTTGAATTGCTGTTTTTTGCAGTTTCTGGAAAAGACACATCCTTTTCAAAACAACCTTTTTTTCTTGAGGAAAAAAATAAGACAATACAAAAGAAAATAAGAGAACGCACAAAAATCAAAACGAGGTTAAGACGCCAAAGATCCCCCTGTTTTTTTGTTTTTTGTTTTTTTTCCCAGCGAGGAAGAAACGCAAGAAGGCAGGAGTGAGGAGTGTTTTTTGCTACTTGCTGTGGACACTCCGTCCTGGTGTTTTTCCTTTATAGTTGTCACAGTTGAGTGTTTTTTCGGCTACAGCGTTTTGTTTTACCACAGTTTGTTTGTTTGTTTTGTCTTGTTTGTTGAACAAAACGTGAGGGAAAAAAGAGGCAAAGGAAAAAAGGTACATCTATGGTGTTTAGACAAACCCCCTTTGGCAGTGATCGAGGTCCTGAGATTGTGGCAAGGACAAAAAAGTTGCAAGACTTTGTTTGAGCCGAGAAAAAAACATACAAAAGGAATTGTAGGTCACGCAAGTGAACAAAATAAAACACGTCATTCTTGGATTCTGTGTTTCGGGGGGCGGAAAGGGGGTTTGTGTGATTTTTGCACGTTTTGACGAAATTTTGTTAGATTTTCTCCACGCTGCAATCATCAGGAAACACGTGCAATCGTACAAAAGCCATCGCAGTCGCCACAACCACCATTTATATTTCATCAACTTTATCAAAAGTGAACATTCTTGTCATCGGATTTTTTTGTAAATCAAAAAAGGGGGTTGTTTCCCTCGATGTATACTTGCACTGGATTGGAGAGCTGTGTTTATGAATAGGTTGTGAAAGGACACGCATTAGGGGATTTTTTAATAAAGGGATGTCGCACAATAAAACACAAATTACATTGCACACTTGCCTGCACATGTCAAACAAAACCTCCAACATTCTCTCTCGCGCGTGTGATTTTCCTGTGCATGTTTCTTTTTGCGCAATATACATTTGCTTTTCCTTTCTGACTTTTGTTTTTGTTTGTTGTGTGGATTTTGCCCAACGCACCAACGAAAAAACAACTCTACTCATTTTTTTGTGGATGGGAATAGTTTTTTGTCCCAACGATGTTTTGTTGTTGGTTTTCTGATTTTTTTTTGTTTTGCGCATGTGTATGTAGGTATTTGCCACAGCAAACAAAATGAGCGACATACTGGCTTTGCTGGAGGCTCTCAAACAAGGCAACTTGTTCCAATGCTTTTCTCAAGAAAACAGTGGATCCGATAGCGCAGATGCGGTTTCCCCAGAGTCGCATTCAGATCAGAGCCCTGATTCAAATGATCACTTTGGTTCGAGCGAAAATCGGGGTTCACGGCTGTCGATTCTTGACCACTTGCCTCCGCCACCACCGCCTGCCATTCCGAAACACGTTTGGCGTGCGAACAAGAAGAGGCGCCTAAGACAGAGTCGGAAGCAGACGGGCGTCGGTTTCGAGCCCCGCCCGCAAAATTCAAGTGACGACGCGCGCCAAACTCGTGCACAAGGACCCGAGTCACGTTTGAACCCGAAAAAACGGCAACGAGACCAACCGCACTCCACCAACGTTCGTGTTCGTGCACTGCCGCGCAAGAGCACGGAACACCGCGCACATGCGACGCGTGCATATGCACCAAACCACGGGTCAGATTCTCCTGGGAATCGGGAGGAGAAGGGTGGTTCGCCGCAACATTTTGAAGTCAAGTTTGTTGACGGAGTGGGTTCAAGCGATGAGGAAGACGCATCCGACAATCAGTACAGCCCAGAGCACCCCGAATTCGGCTTGCTCAGCGATTCAGGGGGGAGCGTGATGCGTTTTGCTGTGATCGAGGACCCGTTTGGCCGCATCACAGGAGCGAAAACTGCGCACATTTCGTGCACACATTCGCTCGACATTCACCGTGGTTCTAGGCAAGTGGAGGACAGCAACCCAGGATTGCCCTTTACCGTGGTGGATTGCAAGGCTCACGTCACGGTCCCCTGCGCGGATCCTTTTTCTGACAAAAAGAGCGCCTCGGCCACACCCCAAGTTTTCCCCTACAAGAAGACCTGGCACAAGCTCCAAGACACCCTTTTATCAGCGTTGCCGATGCTCAAGCTTCGTCGCAGAAAAGCCCAAGCAATCACCAAAGCGACACGAGCCGCGTTTGTGCAAACGACCCAATTGGTGACGGAGGAAAACGGACACGCACTTGCTTCCCTGGTGTTGCGGCGCCAGCAACAGAAGACAACAGTTGCAGCAACGATCAAGTTTGTTCCTGAAGGGCAACAACAACAACAACAACAACAACAAGAAGAGGAACCCCAAGCCACCGTCGAGAGCGCCGTGCGCCCAGACTCTGGTTTTTTCAAGTGGGTCATTCGTTCGCTTGAATCAACAGGGAACAGCGTGGTATGGCGAGGCTGTCTTGAGACGAGCAGATTGTACACGTCTGCGGTCGAGACTGACCTCAACGTCGTGGTGCTCGACTGGTTTACTCTGGGGGGATCTCATGCCAAACACGGGACCTCGGTCGAAGCCGCCGTTTGCCTGCCTTCAAAGCAAGAGTTTGAGCAGTGCGTGAACCAATTGTTGTTGGCACTGTCTTCGCTGCAAAAAGGAGGGGATGTGTTGATTCGCTTTATGCGAATCAACAATCCACTGATCACTCTGCTTCTGCAACTGTTTACTGAACAGTTTGCGACGGTGAAGCTCTGCCCAGGCCCGGTGAGGGAAGACGGCCGTGCCTGTGAAATCGTGCTCTACTTTTGCAACAAGGTGCTCTCTCAAGCCTGCGTCCGGAGAACCACTTTTCAGTGGCAAAGGCCCACCAAGTCCAAACGCTCGCCTTGTCCCGGGACATTGGAGTTTGTGACTGCCCTCAGACGATCTGTCGAGTGCAAAAAAGAGCAAGCAGCACACCTTTCGCTCAGCGACTTTTGTGCACTTGCGTGCTGCCTGGAGTTGGCACCCGTTCTTCGGAGCTCCGGCATCAACATCGTTGACCCGCTGCACAGGCATTGGACGGAAAAGACTTTTTTGGACAAGGCCCAGGCACAAGAATGGTCTGGCGTGGCCGAGTTGCGTGCGGCATCACTCTGCTCAAAAGCTACTACAGTGCTTCAAGACCAGCGGTTGCCCCTGGTTGCACGGAGGTGCTTGGTATGGGTGCAGCAAGGGGGGTGGGCCAAGATGTTTGGGGCAGCGTGTAACGATCAAGTGGTGGCCACGTGGGCTCGGATCGTCGCATTGTCGCGCGAACGCCTTGAGTACACTTTCTCAAGGATGATCAATCACCTTGCGCGCCTGATGAACGTCCGCGAACCCCAAGATCGTGAATCCTCGTTTCAAACTCACCAAGAAAACTACGACTCGATGGCGGTCTTTTCCACCAAGAACAAAACCATTGGTGCTGCCCTGCATCTCTGGTACACATGTTGGTCCCAACTCACGCCCATCAATCCCTGCAAGAAGCTTCTTTTTCCTGATTTGCCCCACAAGCAGTGTATCGACAACTCGTCCGAGAATGGTGATTACCCACAGTCTCTTGAGCTGTTCGAATCCTTGTTTGAACGACATGTGATTCAGCTCGCCACTGAGAAAAGGCCAGAATGCGCACAAGCGATCGAGAGATTGAACCTCGATTTTAAAAATAGCAGGGGCGAAAGCGTCGAGTGGAAACGGGTGATTTTATGGACCAACGGCCACGGGGTGTCCAGGGCCTTGAGTCTCGACGAAACATTTCCAGCGTCGCATGGAATTGCACACGTTCACAAGGAAAAGAAACGGAAAAAGAAAGCTCGCATTCCGAAAAAGGCACGAGGAACTCCAGCAGCGACGCCATTGGGCGGCCTTTGCAAGCACAAAAAATGGCGCTTTGCCACTGGGACAGTACCTTCTGCAAATCACGCGTGTCTCTGTATGGCTCTTTGCGCGGAGCAATCCGACGAGCGCGGGTCCGGCTTGCACGTTTATTTGGCAGAAGTGGAACAAACCCTTTTGCCATTCCACATCAACACTGCGACCCAATGCAAGATGTTTTGCTACAAACAAGGCAACTCAGGAACAACAGCAGCAAATGGTCCCTCGCGGGCGTGGCGAAACCTTGGGTTTGGAGCATTTCCTGTCAAAGCGCATGCACCCGATGCTTCCAAGACGCTCAGCAAGGCAACGGCAATTATGCTTCGCGACTTGGAGTTTGAAAAAAGTTTGCTCATTAAAAGATGAATACAGCTCTTTCATGTTTGCTTTGGAAACGAGCAACAATGTATTATTTTTTTAAATTTTAAAAGTCAAAAGCTCATGTTTGTGGTTGACAGACCCTTTTCTGCACTTTTGACTTCCTTGCTTCGATTTTGCGAGCGTCCTTTTCTTCTTTACTTGTTTGAACTGGGTGTTTTAACATTGCATGCAATTGCTTTATGTGTTGACTTGTTGCGTGTTTTGTGCACACACAACATGTGCGCAATAATTGGAACGCGAGTGCATTTTCCATTCGAGAGTTGTGATGCAGAAAAAATTTTTTTAATTGCAATTTTGTTTTTTTTAATTCAAAAATTGATTTCTTTTGCTGTGTATCTGCTTGCGCCACTCAAACGAAAAAATTGCAAGTTATATTATTTTTTTTTATTATTTTCTTTTACAAAAGTTAACTTTGATCCTCGAGCAAACTTCTTCAGCAAAAAGGGGTTTGTACAAGAAGTTGATTGTGGGGTTTGCTTTTTCGGGAAATTTGCACAGACATGACCTTGTTTTCGTTAAGGAAATTGGTCCTGGTAACTGCCCTCGGGCTATTCCTAAATGATGTTGGGGCAACTCCCACAACTTCGCCCACCACTTCTCCGACCACGTCACCCACAACTTCTCCTACCACTTCTCCTACCACTTCACCCACCACTTCTCCTACGGATCCACCGACATTCTCCAGCCAATATTTGCAAAACATTGAATTCACACAAGGTACAAGCAATCTTGGACCAGACAACAATTTTAGAGTTGATTTGACGGTTCCCATTGAATTGGATGAAAACAGAAAACCGTTCCTTTACATTGGTGAATACAGAAATGACGCCCCCTCCGGGCTCGGCTACAGTTACGACGGATGCAGTTGCTCGAGTTTCGGATTTCCGGAGCGAGCCGAGTACTACTTCAGTGACCCTTCTACGTACGTCAATCCCAACATTGAGAGCCCGGAAAGAGCAACCTATTTCCCACCAGATACTTACAAAACTATCTCGGAAATTGAGACACTCTGGAACATCAACGGCGACCAAGGAACGTCTTGTGCAACCAGCGAGGCTTTTTGCGACACTGTGTTAGATTCGGAGCGAAAGTACAATTTCAGGGAAAACATCTGCACACCAGCTCAGATGTCAGTCCACACCCCTGCGCCAGAGTCTCTGTTGGTCGACAACTTTAGGATGTTGGAAGGAATTACGTTTAGCTCCGTGTCCGGCTCTAACACTTGGGCCCAAAACATGACTTTGCACATCAAAATCAACATCCCTGCTTTGTACCATTACTGCGGTGCGGACAATGGCGTGCATGGCGTCACCACTGACGTGGTCGAAACAGCCAACAGTATCAAACGCTACTTCAAGTTTGGAGTCACGTACGGCGTGATCGGCGACACTACCAACCCGGTGAGGCACTACATGGAGTTCAACCCGTGGACCGAGCAGTTGCAACAAGACCTCGGTTTGTCGACGGATATTGTGCAGTTTTTGGCAGGGTCTCCCTTTGCAAGCTGTAATCCCAACATCGAGATCTCGTGGGACATGGTTTACTTCCCGCGGGTGGTGTACACCGATGCAGCGGGTACCCACTTGGACCTGGACACAACCAGCGCTCGCGAGTACGGTAAGATCTACTATTCTTACTCGTTAGAATACGGGCAACTCCAGACATTCGATCTGCTCTATGGCCCGCGCGTCCACGAAGCGGTGGTTCAGTTGTCTCAGAGTGCCACGGGACCCGGTAGGTGGGACTGGGATCTTTTTAGAGGTCCTCCAGGAGACTACGGAGTGTCGATTCCTGGTGATGTGCTCGACAACGCCGACCCACTCACGTACGATCTTTTCCCGTCGCAAGAGGCTCTTGATTGCTACGGACTCAAAGTCACGCGCGTGTATGCTGACCCAAGGCCACAGGAAGCAATCGACCCTGCGTACACTGACATGATCCCAACAACCACTGCCCACCCTTGCAGAGACATCAGCAACTTCCAATCTTCGCCGCGCGTGTGCAGGTACATCATCGATTTTGAAACTGGCCACTTCCCGTTGAGAAGCGACGGTACGACGTTTAGTGCGACTTGCCCGAACGAACTTGACGGAAACAACGACCCCATCACTCTTGCAAACGTTGACACCGCCGTCCCCCAGACCCAAGCCCAGCTCGCCGGTTTGCACGACTTTGGTTTGAGAGTCAGGCCCTTTTCGTGCAAGCAAGGCGACGACTCGATTTGGGACGACATCCCGTCCTCTTCGTTTTCTCTCACTGAATCACAGGCTACCATCGATTCTTTCGAAGCCGGGCCCAACGAAGTCAACTTGACAGCATGCACACGAACTTGCTTGACGGAAGGTGGCGACCAGTTGCTTGATGGTGTTGATTTGACTATGGTGTTGGCAAACATTTACCCGACGCAAGTCGACGACGACACTCCCGACAACACGGTTGAATTCGAAGCTATTGCGCACATCAGCAACATCTTGGATACCGGGCTTGACCCGCCTGCTTTGGACGATTTAGTCGAACGCAATCGCGCCGACATTATTTTGAGGTCTTTGGCTTGTGAACAGCACGTGGGGACCGCGTTCCTAGAATTCGACGGAGCAGGGTACGCCGACGCCGACGTGGAACATTGTCCTGTTACACCCCTGTCTCCTGTTCCTGTGGTAAGCGTGAGTGAAACGCACGGTGCGACTGTTGTGATTTACAACAAAGTGTACGAGACGTGGTCACAAGACAATGCGCACACATACGCGCAAATGGACACACTGACATTGGAAACCGAGCCGTCGCTTGGAACAAGTGTGAACCGCATTTTGGTTGAAAGGGGGGCACAGATCTCTGCTGGGTCGGCTCCTGCTGATTTGGCGCCGAGCAACTATTATTTGAAGATGACTCTCATGCCCAGCGGAGGCGGAGGGGACACCATTTATTCGGCCGTGACTGGGTTTACATTTGCCGACTTTTTGGACCAGATCACCGCTCCCTCTCGCGAAATGCACCGCGGCAGCAGGTGGGACGAATCCGTATATGAACGCAACACCGACTACTGGGAAAATACGCTCGGTGGCGAGACATGGTACGACAGAGACTTGCTTCCGTTCATCAACCAAGACGAAGATGGCCTCGATTTTACAGGGATAGATGGGTTTAGCTTTTCGGGGGTTGAAATGCACGGGTTTTTGGTGTCTTTGCTGAGAGCCGAGGGTCATGAGTTTGGTTTGGCGTTTGGTTCTGCAGAATTGACGTTGGATGTGGTTTATAACAATGTTGACGTGACAGCTGGACGCAGACGATTGCTTCAAAACAGCGGTCCTGCTTCTGGTTCGTGTATCAACGTGACAAACTGCAACAAAGTCGGGGTGACTCTCGACTTTGTAGTTGTGGTCGGCGACGACCCTGGTTCAGGGAGTGGTGTGAGCGTGGGAGGTGGAAATGGAACATCGATTGTTGTCAACGTCGCGACTTCGAGTTCCGGGAACAAGGACAACTACACGGTCATCTACGTGTTGGCGGGACTGTTGGGGTTTGCATTTTTGGTACTTATGATTGTTTTTATTGTGATGCTGTGCTGCAAAAAGGACAAAAACGGTGAATACGGCAAAGTGGGGTCGCTAGCATAGAAAGTGTAAAGTTGTGCAAACAAAACAAAAATTAAATGTTTGCAACAAATAAAAAAACAAACGATATAAACTTCTTGTTCAAAAAAACTTTTTCTTGTTTGTAACAAAGGGTTTAGGCAGACACACACACACACACACACACATTAGTAGTGTTTTACCGGTCTGCTCTTTGGTGTGCCAAATGTTTCGTTTTTTTTATGTTTTAATTTTATTGAAATTTGTTTGGTTTAAAACCGTCTGACGCTGTGGAGCGCAAAAAAAGAGAGTTCGAATTTGTTGTGTTTGGTTTTTGTACAAAAATAAGTGCGTGTGCGCGCGTGTGTGTGTCGAATACCACCCAAACAAAAAGTCACATAATGCAAAATTTTCTTTTGTTTTGTAGCACAAAAAATGGGTCGCAGATGCGCTTTTATTTTCCTTCTTCCTCGCATAAATGGGATCTGTGCATAATTCGTCTTTGAAAAAAAAATTTAAATAGCTTTAGTGACGTAAACAAGAGTGGCAATCGATCAGGTCACCGATTGTTGGCCTCTTTTCGGGATCAACGACTAACATGCATTTGATAGCTTCCAAGAGACGCATCGGGAACCCGGTAGACGGTACTCTGTTGCAAGCCGCCAAGTTGCGTTTGATCCGAGCACATTCTGGGTCGTGGCGTTCCAAGTTGGAGGGAACTCGTCCAAACGCAACAAACAGGTTCATTTCCAGCAAGTCGAAAAACCTCTGAGATTGCGTTTCCAAAAGCTGGCCAATCCCAGGAAACGGATTAAAAGTGTGTCCGTTTTGCGAAAACGCACTGTCCATCGATATCAAAAGCTTGTCAAACTCATCGACTTCTGTGCTCGATCCCATAAGCGCCATCACGTACCGAGTTAACCCCAGCGTGTCTATCATAACCTCTCTGCTGAAAGAATCCAGATGGTGGTCTAATTTTGAGCACGGCCAATGGGTTTCTGCGTATTTGTCCATCGTCCTGCTCATGTCGATGAACCCTGCTTCAAGGCGATCAAAAGCGATGTCCGAGTCAAATGGCTCATCTACTTTAAACTCACGGTCGTTGATCTCGATGTCGTCGTTCGCTTTTTGCTCATTCTCAAAACGAGATGTCGCGTTTGGCGAATCCTCTACATCAAAGTGCGGAGTTTGGGAGTCTGGGAATTCGAGGTTTCCACGCGTCTCAGATTTACAACGTTTTTTGAACTTTCGAATTTCGCGAAGTTCTGTGTGGACCCCTAAACCGTGTTGGAAAGACATGCAGAACCCGGCACACAGTTCTAGCAATACAATCCCCAGAGACCAAATGTCGACGGATGCAGATCGTATGGGGGTGAGCAGGTCTTTGTCTTCATTGGAAGAATGCGCAACATATTTCCTTGTCCTGGGCACCCCTTTGCGCCATAACCGCGCACACCTGTTCCAAGTCTTGTCTGGATCGTGTTCCGCGTTTGCTCTGTCGTTCATAACATTGCGCCAAACTTCTGGGGCTCTATATTCTGCGGTGGTGATAAAGCTCGTTTCGCTTTCTGCACGCACTTTTGCTGTCATCCACGGCGAGTTGGGATATGTGGCTTCTGAACTGTTTAAAGAAGACATACCAAAATCACACAACTTGAGTCGGATGCACCTTTTAGAATCCCAAAACACCAGAATGTTGCCTGGCTTCAGGTCGCGGTGGACCATGCCACGCTTTTCATGCAAGAACCACACGGCCGAACAGATGTCTCGCACGCCAGTGATGAGCAGTTTCTCGTCAATCGTCATTGCAAACACTCCCGCTTTGCTTGCTGCTACTTTGCGCGCAGAGTTTAAAATAGTTTTTTCTCCTAGTTCTTTGCAGCACATGTAGACTTCGCAAAATTGAGCCTTAATTGTCGGGAGCACGTCAGTACAGGCACCGATGAACCTCGCCCTTTTGTTGTAATGATAGAGCCCAGTGAACGTCTGGAGGTCACCAATCCTCGAGTACTCGAACCACATATCAAGCGCACCACAAGAGCTTCTCGATATCCCGAAAAACTTGACCACGTAATTGCAATCTTTCCCAAGGTGCCGCAAGTTAGCAACTTCGCGAGCTAAAGATGTTTCCTCGGACCGCCAGTACTCGACCGCAAAAGTGCCGTGCCCAGGCCCAAGCTGCCATTCCATTTGATCCTCGGAAGGCAAGGAATTGCGCCGTTGTTCTACGCTGCGACGCAAACTTCGGTGTTCATCAAACAGGCCATTTTGCACAACGGCGGAAGGGCGTGCAATACCGGGAGCGGAGTCTTTTCCACTGATCTGCAAGTGGCTGAAACAGTCACTGTCGTCTTCATCACTTTGTACGAGCCTGTTCATGTCATCTTGGAAATCTTTCATGTAGATCGACCCCGTGGTGTTGTGGTGAAATCTCTTGATCACAAACGCCGTTTCTTTACCAAGGTTAGCTTCGTCTATTGTTGCTCCCTTTTTTCTGTCCTCGCGGTCAGCAAACTCCAAATAGTCCTTTTTCCCAAGCATTCGGCAATCCTTTTCCAAACGGACTTCGGCGGCCGCTAGTTTTGCGTAGAGGAGGTCTTCATGAACGAGGTCTCGTTTCCCATTTCTTTTGATGCGCACAAATTGTCTGTTGTTTTTCTTTTTTTTGGGTGTGAACAGGTCTGTTACAAATTGACCGACTGGTCCCGGGTTTGGTAAAGGGATCGCAGAATTGACGTACTTGTCCCAAAGCCGAGGTTGGATCTTTGCAGACAGAATCGAGACGTCTGCATTTTTCTTGAGCAGTTGCACGAGGTGCGTCACTCTTTGTGTCGTGAGATTTGGGTGGTTGCTTTTTGTCTTTTTTTCATCATGCCTGTGTATGCCACTGAGGTTTTGATCAAAGTTGTAAATAGGTGAAACAACCGTTTGATTCATTGGCACGGATTGAACGTGCAAAAAAGAGTGCCACGCTCTGTTTTTGAAAATGTCGTTACCCGAACTGCAGTCGTTTTCAACCAAAGAACCGCCTCTTTGTTCTTGGTGTTGCGCGTGCATTGTGCAAGAAGCTCACCTTGGCAACAACAAAAAAAAAGTGTATATACGAGACGACACATGCACATTAACAAAAA
>Ga0181564_10002434_pt1 | contig 16188 bp, 18 predicted proteins | sample 011ome_24_FD_134512 | JGI IMG/M metagenome (GOLD analysis project Ga0181564, IMG submission 134512) | Coastal salt marsh microbial communities from the Groves Creek Marsh, Skidaway Island, Georgia - 011513CT metaG (megahit assembly) | ecosystem: Environmental > Aquatic > Marine > Intertidal...
CATCCGCCAAGTGGTTGCCGGGGGCACACTTACAGCCTTTGCAGGCTATGCCTCAATCGCCTGGGTGCCAGTCTATCTGCAACGTGTGCACGGCTACTCCACGGGGGAATCAGGCACGGTGCTGGCGCTGGCGATCGGTGTATTTGGCGGCTTAGGGACTTTTTTTGGTGGTTATCTCGCAGATAAGCTTGCCCGTCGTAATGAGGGCTGGCGGTCTTGGGTAGTGACCATAGCCGCGATTATCTACCTGCCGTTTGCCTACTTAAGCGTCACTGCACAAGACCCCTTCTGGGCAGCCGCGTGGTTCTTCGGACCGGCCATCGTGGGCGGCGTGTATATCGGCACCAACTTTGCTATTTTGCAGTCGCAATTGCCGGTAGAGATGCGCTCGGTCGGTGCCGCGATCAATCTGTTTATATTAAACATCATTGGTTTAGGCCTGGGACCATTGAGCGTTGGCATCATCAGCGATGCCACAGTAGCCACAGATGGCGTAGACAGTATTCGCAATGGTTTATTGGCCATGCTTTTGATCATTGTCTGGGGCGGTGCACACCAGTGGCGCGCAGGACAATTACTCAGCCGGACCTGACGCCAACTCACTGCTAACCGACCAGGAGCTTCTCCATGTCAGACGATATCAATGTCTCAATTCTCCAGCGCATCGACGAGCTCGCAGACGAACTCATCACCGCGTCGCGGGCTATTCACGCCAAACCTGAACTGGCTTTCAAAGAATTTTTTGCCTGCGATACCTTAACCGACAGTCTCAAGACACATGGTCTCACACCCCAGCGAGGCGTTTTCACTTTAGACACCGCCTTTGAAGCCCGATTCAGCGGCAGCACAAGTGGCCCGACCGTGGCTATTCTCGCAGAGTATGACGCCTTGCCTGGCATCGGACACGCCTGCGGCCATAATATCATCGCCACTTCTGCCTTAGGCGCAACCCTGGGGCTACACGCCGTTGCTGAACATTTGCCAGGCACTGTGCGCCTGATTGGGACGCCCGCTGAGGAACGCGGCGGCGGCAAAGAGTTAATGGCCCGGGCAGGTGCATTCGAGCAAGTTGACGCCGCCATGATGATCCACCCTGCCGGAGTCAACCTGACCGCAATGCCCAGCATATGTGTCGCTGAAGTGCAGGTGATCTACCACGGCCGCTCAGCACATGCTTCCGCAATGCCACATAAGGGCGTCAACGCATTAGACGGTCTTCTGCTGGCCTATCAGGCCATCTCCAACCTAAGACAACATATCCGCGGCAGCGAGCGCATCCACGGCATCATTACCGAAGGCGGTAACGCGCCCAATATCGTGCCGGATCGCACGTCTGGCGACTTTTACGTCCGCGCTGCCAACGAAGCCGATTTGGCGAAACTGAAACCTCGCGTGCAGGCTTGCTTCGAAGCCGGTGCCACGGGCAGCGGCTGCGAGGTTGAGGTGAATTGGGCCAATGTGGATTACCTGGATTTGAACACGAACTGGCCATTGGCCGAGCGCTTTCGCCACCATGCGGAGCAACTGGGACGCGCCTTCGAGCCCTTTGAAAAAGCGGCAGCATTTGGTGCCGGCAGCACCGATATGGGGAATGTTAGCTATCGGTTACCCTCCATTCATCCGATGCTCGCCGTTGCACCCCCGAACGTGGTCATACACAACCCAGAATTCGAAAAATGGGCTGGGTCGGAACAGGGTGACGCTGCGGTTGTTGATGGCGCAAAAGCCTTAGCGCTCACCGCAGCAGACTTTTTGCGCACCCAAGATCTGCAGCAGGCGGCTAAAAAAGCCTACGATGTATCTATCGGGTTGAGCTAAATTCACCCCCTAACATGAGGTAACCAACATGCACTATCGCACTGCCCGCAGACTTCTCTCCTGTGTTGTTGTGCCTATTGTGTTTATCGCCAACGCTGGCAACACTGCGCCACCGGACATTTCAGGCACGTATGACGTCGCCACACTAACGCCACTGGAGCGACCCGACGCTTTCGGGGATAACCTGTTTTTGTCTACCGAGGCGGCCGAAGCGATCGCCGCCAACATCGCCCGCCTGCGGGCAAATGATGCGAAGACGGCAGATCCGAATCGCGCCGCGCCCGAAAAGGGCGGTAACGTGGGTGGCTACAACCTGTTTTGGATTGATCTCGGGCAATCCGCCAACATTGTCGATGGCAAATTTCGCACCTCCATCATCACTTCGCCGCAGAATGGACAGTTGCCCCGTATGACGGAATATGGTGCTAAGCGACTGCAAGGCTTCCTGGATGACTGGCGCATTCACTGGCGCACGCCAGATCCGAGCGTAGGTAAAAACGATGGAACTGCCTGGTGGCTGCGTGAAGCCGGGGGTATTGGCCCCTATGATCATATGGAGCAACGTCCACTGGCAGAACGCTGCATCATTGGGTCGCGCTCGACCGCCGGCCCTCCGATGCTGCCCAACCTCTACAACAACTACAAACGCATCATTCAAACAGACTCCCACGTCATGATCCTCACTGAGATGAATCACGATGCGCGCATCGTGCGCATGAACGGGACCCATCGACCGGACTCTATCAAGACCTGGCTGGGTGACAGCATTGGCAGATGGGAGGGCGACACGCTCGTGGTGGATACCACCAATTTCACCAAGCTACCTCCTTTGTCAGGGGCAGATGAACACCTTCATGTGGTGGAGCGCTTCACCCGCATGGCAGACGGTGGGCTTTTATATCGTTTCGAAGTCAATAATCCCGGTATCTGGAGCACGCCATGGACCGGCGAGTACGCATGGCCCGCCCGTACCGACAAAGTCTATGAATATGCCTGCCATGAAGGTAACTACGCACTGGGCAACATCATGCGAGGTGCCAGGCTGTTAGAGGCAGAAGGGCAAACCACAGCAGCCTCTGCAGAGTGACTCATGCTTTTATCGCGCGGCAAACCAACGCCCAAAAAGCAACTCCTGCGTTCCAGTCTTGCGGGGCTTGTGTTCATCGCTTCTACCAGTGGGCACTTAGCACTCGCCGCAACCAACACCGAGCCGTCCCCCAAGCAGCCTGCAATCGCTGAAGAGGTTGAGAGCACCCGCGCTCAACGAGCGCGCCAGGCCGTTGCCACCCGCAGCGATGCGATCGCGCAATGGCTAGATGCCTTCTTTGACGTGCCGGATGTTGAAGCAGAAACCGCCCGTACCCGACTGGAGCTGCGTCAGTCAGTTGATTTTAGTGCACGCGAGGACACCGAAGCTCGTACCCGCCTGAGTGCTAAAGTCAAGCTACCCAGTCTGTCTCGCCGCGTCAGCCTTACCTTCAGAGGAAATGACGAGGACGAGTATGCAGACAGAGGAGCAGACGAACTGGACCGCGATGCCGGTGACTCTCTGGACGATCCTTCTCTGGGGCTACAGTATGTCTTTAAAGAAGAGAGCAAGTACCACAGCAGTTTTTCTGTTGGCACGCGGTTGGATAATCCATCGGTTAATTTTGGTCCGCGCTTTCGCTATCAGCACCAACTGTCAAAGAACTGGCGAGGACGGTATACACAGCGGATCTTGTACGACACCGATGAGGGTTGGGAGTCCAGTACTCGCCTTGAGTTTGACCATGTGTCCGGGTCAGGGAACTTGTTTCGGCAAACTTTACGCGCGGACTGGCGCGAAAGTCGCGAGGACACCGAGGGCATTCGCTATCTGCTGAAGAGTGCCTACGTACAGCGCCTGGGTGACAATAAAGCCATCAGCTATGAGGCCACGTCGCGCTTTAACACTCAACCCAGAGAATCATGGACGATACACCAGCTCAATGTGCGTTACCGCCGAAATATTGCTTATGACTGGATGTTCTTAGAAACATCCGGCTATGTCTCGTTCAGTCAGGAAGATGACTGGCAAGCTAACCCGGGTGTGCGCTTGACCCTCAACATCGTCTTCGCGAGCGATTGGGAGATTTAGCACAGCGTGATCGATGACAAAGCACACTGGGTGTTCGGCTATGGCTCACTGATCTGGAGGCCCGATTTTCCGTTTATAGAATCGGCCCCTGCACGCCTGCCCGGTTACAAACGAAGGTTCTGGCAAGGGTCTCACGATCACAGAGGGCACCCTGAGCAACCCGGTCGGGTGGTCACACTCATCAGGGATTCAGCTCATGAATGCGAGGGCATGGCTTATCTGATCGAAGCAGATACGGTCAAGCAAACCTTCGACCAGCTCGATCATCGGGAAAAAAACGGGTACGAACGGGTCATTGCTGACCTGTATTTAAGCGACGGGCGTTGCGTATCTGGGTTGGTCTACATTGCGCCTACCGATAACTTCGCTTACCTAGGAGCAGCTGAACCTCGGGAGATTGCCGCCCAAATTGTTCGCAGCCATGGTCCCAGTGGCGCCAATCTCGACTACTTGTTAGATCTCGCTACCGCGCTTCGGCAACTCAACGCCAACGACACCCACGTATTCGAGTTAGAATCAATAGCCCGGACTATGATGGAGTAGACAATTCCGATGGACATTACATTCAGCCACGAACATGAAACGTTCCGCGAGGAAGTGAAAGACTTTTTAGCACGCGCGCTCACCGAGGATCTGAAGCAAGCCGCCGCTTTCTGTCCGGGGATATTCCTCGACTATGAACACAACATGGCCTGGCACAAAATTCTCTACGCACAAGGTTGGGTGGCCCCTGCCTGGCCCCAAGAGTACGGCGGTACAGGCTGGGATCTCATGCAACGCTACATATGGACTCATGAGACCACGCTCGCCGGGGCACCCTCGACTGCGCCGATGGGCTTAGGTATGTGCGGGCCAATGCTGATTGGTCACGGTAGCCAGGCGCAAAAGGACTTTTATCTGCCGCGCATCCTGTCGGGAGAAGATTACTGGTGCCAAGGATATTCGGAACCCACATCTGGCTCTGACCTTGCCTCTTTAAAACTCAAAGCAGAGCGCGAGGGCGACGATTTTGTGCTAAACGGCTCAAAAATCTGGACGACGCATGCACACTACGCTAATCGCATGTTCATCCTTGTGCGAACCGCTGACACCGGCAAAGCTCAAGAGGGCATCACCTTTTTACTCCTGGATATGAATACCCCGGGGATCTCGGTTGAACCGATTGTCTTCGCGTCGGGTACTCACGAAGTCAACCAAGTCTTCTTTGACAATGCGAGGGTACCCGTCGCCAACGTGGTTGGCGCAGAGCACGAGGGTTGGACCGTGGCCAAATATCTCCTTGAATTCGAACGAGGCGGAGGCGGTGCTGCCCGATTCCACAGCGCACTGAAGCAACTGCGACACCTTGCCAGCAATACCGACAACGCGGGACAACGCTTGCTCGACGACCCCAGTTTTGCAACCAAGCTAGAGGCCACGGCCATTCAGGTTGAAGCCATTCAATTCACCGAATTTCGAATCATGGCCGCAATGTCAAAAGGCGCCAGCCCAGGGCCGGAATCGTCCATTATGAAAACCATGGGCGCTGATATGGGCCAATATATTTCCGAACTGATGGTAGAGGTCATGGCGTTTTATGCCCTACCAGACCAGCCCCAAGCTCGCGAAGTCGGTCAAAATATACCCGCCGTTGGCCCCGACGCAGGCATCGTGTCTTTTCCGAGATACTTCAACCTGCGAGCGTCGTCTATTGCCGGCGGCAGCAACGAGGTGCAACGTAACATCATGGCCAAGTTGGTGTTAGGACTGTGAAACCTGCGGCGAGTCATTTAAGTTGACCGACCGTTGAGCGGCGCTGTCCGAGACGCCCGATCACAGCGCATCGTTACCGGCCATCCGCTACCGCTCCTGGCCCGCATGGCCGCACCTCAGGCGGCGGCGTTTTTAATCCAGGCAGGTGTCAGCATGACCGAAGTTTGGTACATCGGTCAGCTCGGACCCACCTCGCTGGCGGCAATGGCTTTTGTGTTTCCGGGCTTAATGCTCATCCAGATGCTTTCCGGTGGAGCGTTAGGCGGTGCTGTCGCCAGTGCAATCGCGCGCGCGCTTGGTGCGGGTGATGAAGCGCGTGCCCGAGCACTATTGTGGCATGCCTTGGCAATCGCGGTGGCTGCGGGCGTATTGTTCTGTAGCATCTATTGGATAGCTGGGAGGGCTATGCTGATCCTGCTCGGGGCACGCGATCTAGTTTTGGAGCAAGCACTCACTTACGCTACGGTAGTATTCACAGCGGGCATCAGCATATGGGTCACCGCGTTGCTCGCCGGCGCGTTCAGAGGCATGGGGGAGATGCGTTTTCCCGCCCAACTCATGGCTTGCGGCGGCTTGGTGCAGGTTCTGTTATCTGGGACTCTGGTACTGGGGTGGTTTGGCGCACCTCAACTCGGTTTGCTCGGCGCCGCGATCTCAGTCATCAGCGTGGCCACTGTCAGTGCCTGTTTAGCAGTCTATAAGCTGGTCAAAGGCGAGATCAGCATTCAACTCCGATGGTCTGACGCTACCCTAAAATTCGATCTCTTTGTTGATATATTCCGCGTTGGGGCGCTAGCCGCCGTATCACCTTTTTTATCCATTGCGTCAATTATGGTGGTCAACGCGCTCCTGGCTGGATACGGCAACGCCATGGTCGCCGGCTACGGTATTGGTTCACGTCTGGAATTTCTACTGATCCCAATGGTCTTCGGCTTCGGCGCTGCAATGAATACCATGGTCGGCATGAGCATTGGCGCGGGCGATGTTAAGCGCGCCGAGTATATTGCCTTCGTTGGCGGTACCACCGCCTCACTGATCACTGGCATCATTGGTATCACCCTGGCTGTATTCCCTGAAGTTTGGGTGGGCCTTTTCACCGATGACCCGGCCACACTCGCCGCAGGCGCAAAGTACTTACAGTTCTCCGGCTGGGCCTTCGCGTTTCAGGGCCTGGGCTTGTCCTTATACTTCGCTTCTCAAGGCGCCGGCACCGTCGTGTGGCCAGTTATCGCTAATTTTGTAAGGTTCGGGATAGGCGCTGGCGGTGCATGTATCGCCGTGTTGCTATTTAGTTTAGGTGTTGAATGGATCTTTGCTAGTCTAGCCTTGGGAATGGCCCTGTACGGCATCATCACCGCTGCCTCAATTTGGCTGGGCGCGTGGCGTTAGCCTCTGCGAGGCACCACATTTAGTCACAATGTTTAGATAACCTGGAGTTCGTCTGATGGCACAAGTGGAACGTAATGATCAGGATGGCGTCGCCATTCTTAGCCTGAATCGCCCGGAGGCATTGAATGCGCTCAGCCCATCGCTTTTTATTGAGCTGCGCGAACATATCGACGCCATCGCGGAACAAACCGAAACGATCGGCTGCGTCATCCTCCGTGGCGAGGGCCGCTCATTTTCCGCAGGCAATGATCTGAAGGCCATTGAATCCGGAGAGACCGCACCGAGCCGACACTTTCAGGCGGAAACACTAGATGCAATCGAGCGCTTACCGCAGCCGGTTATCGCGGCCGTCAAGGGTCACTGCTATACCGGCTCACTGGAACTGGCCATCGCTTGCGACCTCATGATCACCGGAGAATCGGCCAAGCTTTGTGATACTCACGGCAAGTGGGCCATGTCGCCGACCTGGGGCATGAGCCAGCGCTTGCCCAGACGCATTGGGCTGCTAGCAGCCAAAGAAATGATGTTTTCTGGACGAGTCGTGAGTGGCGCCGAAGCGGTGGAGCTTGGGTTAGCCAACCAATGTGTCGCGGATGACGATCTGGATAGCGCGGCGGTGACCATGGCCCAAAGTTTTCTGGCAAACTCCTGGTTTACCCTGCGTGCGGATAAAATGCTCATCAACGCAGGTCTGGACCGTACCCTGGCGGATGGCTTGAGCTTTGAGCGACAAAACAGTCCTGGGCGAGGTCCTGATATGGAGGAGCGATTAGCAGCGTTTAACAAAAGCTGATCCATTAACGCTAACCGTCACCCCTATAGCCGCGCAGAGTCGGTTGAGCCTGTCTGATCCGGGATGTAGAGCCTGCAACGTTGAGGGCTCGCTACGCACACGCTTCAAACCAGCCTGACACTCCAGTCCGCTACCGCATACACGCCCTCTGGTGCCAGACACCCCTGAACATGACGCCCTTGGGCAACGTCCCGCCAGGTAATCTGCGTGTCACCCACATACCCCACCCTGGCTATGGACAATTTTACCGGCTGCCCGATACGTACGGCCTGCTGGCGATCGATGAAACCCAACCACGGTCGATACTCATAAGTACCGTCTCGGCGCCGCACGCCGACGGTTTCTCCGCGCGTGTTCGCGTGCAACTCAATCAGGCGTTTATTTAGGCGGCGTGCGAGTACAAGCTTCATACTGTATATTTGTACAGTACACTAGGTCAGCTCGTCAATGAACCTACGCATCTCCAGCGACATTTCTTCGAAAACGGATAGCGATAGAGCCCGAGTTCGTTTGAGGACTCGGTAGGAGTGATTTGCCGTATCCAGCCAATGCAGTCTCGCTTGGGGCATCCCCTCAACGACCGGCACTAGCCAAGACGGCAGGGCCAGATCATCTCTTGTCCCGCTGAGGAACAAAGTTGGCTGCCTGACCCTCGTCAAGTGTTCCGCACGCTTGTTATCTGGTCGCTTTGATGGGTGTAGCGGAAAACTGCATAGGATAAGCCCACAACATGCGGCCTGAGCTTCAGCCACTGCATGGGAACACATTCGGCCACCGAAACTGTGTCCAACGAGCAACACGGGTAAAGCTGACTGGGCTTGCACCGTTTCGACAGCGTAAGCGATGCTTTGAATAGCCACCGCATTTGTGTCGACTCTGCGCCGACCCGCCTGCATGAACGGAAAGTTAAACCGCAGTGAGGCCACTCCGGCAGCGGCCAGGGCGCCGGCAATACCGATCATATTCTCATGGTGTATTCCGGCTCCCGCACCATGCGTGAGTACGCACTGCGCGCGCGCCTTCTCCGGCATTCGAATGACGCCGTCCAGCAATCCGGCAGGTGCGTCCAGTTGCACACTGGTCTCACCTACCGGCCAGGCCATCAGGCTATATCATCTATACTACTGATAATCTTGCCTACGAGCCCATATTCGACCGATTCTTCGGCACTCATCCAATAATCTCGATCCGTATCTTCGGTCACCCTTTCCAATGGCTGCCCAGTCTGCTGGGCGATAATACCGTTGATACGAGAACGGGTTTTGACTATTTCACGGGCATGGATTTCGATGTCAGAAGCATCGCCCCCAAACCCACCGGCAGGCTGATGAATCAGGAAACGAGTGTTGGGTAAGCAGAACCGGTGCTCTTTTTCTGGCGCGAGAAAAATATGGGTTGCTATACTGCCCACCCAACCCGTGCCGACCGTTCGGACTTCCGGCTTAATGTATCGAATGATGTCAAAAATAGTATCACCCGACTCCACGTGTCCACCCGGCGAACTGATGTAGAGTGTGATCGGATCATCCGACTCGTAAGCCAGCGCCAGCAAGCGTTCCGCCAGCCGACGAGAAACATCCTGGTTGACCTCTCCAAACAACGTTAAGGTACGGTGCTTGAGCATCGTCGCTTCAAGCGGATTCAAGGTTTTGGCTACATCAGCGATTTCTTGGTCGCCATCCAATGAAGTCATTGGCTTACTCCGTAATTCAAGTAATATATTTCGAACCGTTAGTTTAGCTGGATTGCGTCGATAGAAGAACAAACGAATCGCATAGAAATATCCGCTGTTGCAGTTAATCCTCCATTACAACTGTCCAGAGTATTCTCAACAGACACTTCGGAGGCCAGAAAGCGGACTTTTTATCGTTTTTGAGTTTCTCGCTTCGCGTCAATTTCTTACCCGTTAAAGATTAACGCACGGATTAAGTAAACCAGACGTGAATCCCGCTGAGCAAAAGCATACTCATTAACGGCCACAATGTAGGACCTTGCGTACGACATTGCGGTCGACATCACAAAACAAAGGGGATAACCATGCCGCTCGCTCCCGAATACCTCGCCATGTTCGAACAGTTAGCCCAACAGGACCCAGCACCTCCCATTTATGAACTGAGCACCGAGGACGCCCGAGCACTCTATCGGGGCATGCGCCCGGTGGTTGCGGAACTGCCGGTACATGCCCATAAAGATCTCACCATTGCTGGCAGTCAGGGCGAGATTCCCATCCGCATATACACACCTGAAGGTGACGGACCATTCGGCATTCTGGTCAATTTCCACGGCGGCGGCTGGGTTATCGGCGATCTCGATACGGCAGACGCCATTTGCCGACAAATGGCGACCCTCGCCAGCGTTATTGTAGTCTCCGTCGATTACCGTATGGCACCCGAAGCGCCTTATCCGGCCGCGGTGATCGACGCCTACGAAGCAACCCAATGGGTCGCTGATCATATGAACGAGTTAAACGGCAACGGTAAACTAGGCGTTACCGGAGAAAGCGCGGGTGGCAACCTCGCTGCGGTGGTCAGCCTTAAAGCACGGGATACGGGTGGACCGAAAATCAATTTCCAATGTTTGCTCTATCCAGTCACAGATTGTGATCTGGAGCGCCCTTCTTATCGCGACAACGGAGAGGGCTATATTCTTGAAACTAAAACTATGCAGTGGTTCTGGGACAGCTACTGTCCCAACCCAACCCAACGCGGCGATGCCTATGCTTCGCCCCTGCGCGCTGAAGACCTGAGCCATTTGCCCCCTGCACTCATCATCACCGCAGAGTTCGACCCGTTGAGAGACGAAGGCGCCGCGTATGGCGATGCACTGGATGCCGCGGGAACTGAGGCGACCGTTTTGATGTGTGAAGGGTTAGTACACGATTTTATGGCTATGGCGGCTGTATTCGAGTGTGCTAAAGCGCCTTTGCAAACCACCATCAGCGCGCTTAAACAGCATCTCAACTGAAACTCGGTAGTGATTCGTGCGCCGTTTGTTGCAACCCAACCATGCCGTCAGCAGTACTGCGTCGCCGCAATCCACCAGCAAACGCTAAATCACAAAAAAAGGAAGCCAACATGCTGTTCGTTCTCATTTGCCAAGACAAACCTGACAGCGAGGCGCTACGTAAGTCCGTGCGCAATGACCACCTTCAGTATCTGGATGACTACGACGTAAGGTTCGCAGGCCCGATGTTGAGCCCTGACGCGACCACCATGATCGGCTCAATCGTGGTCATTGAGGCGCTTAATCTGGAGGCGGCGGAAGCGTTTGCCGCGGCGGATCCTTACGGTCAGGCAGGGCTGTTTGCCCAGGTAAATATCCACCCCTTCCGACAGGTCATTCCAGCCTAACCCTTCACCCAACGCCAGGGCAGCAGAGAAGCACCGTTATGCGCCCTCATCCAAAGACTCAGGCGTCCCCGCCGGCCCGCCACGGCATACACCGCAGCAGGCTGGCCCGGGCATTCAGTCGACCCGAGCTTGTGCGTACCCAGATAACACAACAACCCCGTCCTGATTGGTTGTCGCGACGGTTAGATTAACCAAACCGTCTTCAACACTCTCGACAGTGGCTGTCGAATTGAGGGTGTCACCTGGCCAAACTTGACTGGTGAAGCGCACCCCAAATTTAGTCAAACGACCATCACCTACGTAGTTGCTCAACATTCGACCGGTCATACCCATGGTCAACATGCCATGCGCAAATACCGAAGGGTACTTCGCGACTTCTGTGGTAAAGACTTCGTCTGTGTGCAATGGGTTATAGTCACCGGAAGCACCTGCGTACTGCACGATCTGAGTACGCTTCAGGTCTTCGACCAAGCATTCCGTGTAAGTATCGCCTACATTTAAATCTGTTGCGGTTAACGCCATAACACTCTCCTATTGGTCTACCGGTCGCTCAGTGCGCACGCCAACTCCACGCGCGGTAATCACAAGCTCACCATTTTGATCACGATACTCAGTCACGGTTTCAGAGAACACCAGCTTCCCAGACCGCTTGCCTTCTTTTTCCCAGGTCTTGCCAGGCAAATTGGTTGCCATGAGCACATCACCGGGTCCAATGTGGCGATGATATTCAAAATGTTGCTCGGCATGTAATCCGCCGCCGCCACCGCCCCCGCCCCCGCCGCCGGACGATTCACGTTTGATACCCGTCGCCTCTTTGCCCGAGCCAAACCAAGGCTCGCCCACTTTTGGCCTGAGAAAATAGTCAGGATCAAACTGAGCGCTGGATTGAGCAAACGTTGGGGGTGCAATGATTTGACCAGGTTCGGTTCCCTGCGCGTAATCCTCATCGTAGTAAATCTGATTATCGTCACCGACCGAGCGCGCAAACATCATGATGTGGCTCGCTTCAATCGGAAATTTATCAACAGCCATAAGCCTCTCCTTCTACAGAAGTTGGGTAAATTTTGAGCCAAGAGTATGTAATGTCTAAAAAGCCAACGCCAGAGGAAATTCACCGCTCAGGCATGACTCGTCCACCACCTCTTGTGGGGACCCGCTTAATCAAGCGCAAGCAACGCGGTGTTATTGACCCTTAAATTCTGGGGTACGTTTCTCTAAAAACGCCGTAATGCCTTCGACCTTGTCCTCGGTCTGAACCAGTGCGCCTTGGGCATATTTTTCAAACATCAACGCACTTGCCATACTGGCTTCCATACCAAAATGCACCATCGCTTTCATTGTTCTAGGCACAAAGGGCGCAAATTGCGCCAAATGGTCAGCCATACGGCGGATTTCAGGCAACAGTTCTTCAGACTCCACCAAACGAGTCACCAGACCAATTTGCAAAGCACGCTGCGCATCTATGGGTTCACCCATCAGCATCATTTCCATACCCCAGCCTCGCCCGACAATGCGGGGTAACCGTGCGCAGGCCCCTCCTCCGGGAATAATACCCAACTTACCTTCTGGCGTGGCAAACCGAGATTTCGGGGTCGCCACCCTCAAATCACACCCCAAAGCAACTTCCAAACCGCCACCCATGCAAATGCCATCGATCGCGGCTATGGTTGGCTTGGGCGTGCGCTCTAACTTTTCCGCCAGCCCTTGTACGATGGGTTCAAGCGCTTTTTTAAAGTCGCGATGTAGCACTTCCGAGAGATCTGACCCCGAGGCAAAAGATTTCCCCCCGGCACCCGTAATCGCCAGCACGCGGACCGCGTCATCTGCAGCAGCCTCATCAACCGCCGAGTGCAGATCGTCTAGGGTGGCCAGGCTAATGGCATTGTGCTTGTCCGCTCGATTAATTGTTATCAGGGCCAACGGGCCCTGAACTTCATACAGGATATTGTCTAATTCCATCACGACTTCCAAATTATCTGAGTGGCCGATACCTCAGGGCGCGATGGGGCTATCCGAGCAGAATGCTCATCACAGTCTGCTATCTGCCCCGGAGGATCGCTATGTAAACCACGCTGGTTGCGAAACCTAGTCTCGCTTGAATCGATCAGTCAGGCCTTTCAACCCGCCTAGCTTTTCCTCTATTTTCCCACGCACATTTTCCTTCACCGCTTCTAGATCAAGGCTTTGTTTCATGACCGCTTGGCTGATCGCCGAAGAAATGGGCTTGAATATCTCTTGCGCCAGCTCTTTGGCTGTCGCGCCGTTACTTTTACGTCCGAGTTCAGTGAGGCGAATGTCCGGAAGATTAAGGTCCATATCTCCGAGCACATCTGATGATAGCGCTGCTTTCGCATTCGTGAAGGTAAACTGCTCAACCACAAATTTCGTTTCCGACTCAGTCCCTGATGAGGCCTCATCCACGGGCGTGTCATCACCACCGCTCAGGTTTTCCATCAGTTGCTGGAAGTTAGTCTCTTTGCCTTTAGCAATAGCGGTCACAGAGGCGCCGTCTATCCGCACTTCCTTCATTACCACCAATTGTTCACTCACCTGCGTGGTATCTAGTACCACCAAAATTTCATCCAACGACATCATGTCAGCACCGGCAAAGCCTTCAGGATTGCCGATCACGAGACCTTTGATTTGCGCTGATCCGGCGGCCAAGTCCAGATTGACCTCGGCCACCTCAACATTGACCCCCAGATATTCAGGACCAAATTCTTCAATCGCCTTTTTCACCAGGTCACCTGAGTTCATAGCGACGTAAGCACCAATACCTACCACCAACAACACTACAATGCCTAGAATCCAACCCAATACCTTCATAGCAAAACCTCGACTAGCAAATTAATTCACGCCTTCCATGGAGATGATGAACTTCTGTGCTTCCGCTATCGACTTCTCCATGTCAACGATCAATCGGCCAACATCAGCACCGATGCCGCCTATATCGCTCTGCAAGGAGTCAATGGCCTGAGCATTCAAGTTATGTTTGAGATACAGCACGTGGTCGTTAAACGAGGTCAGTACCGGCGCCATGCCTGCTTCCGCCCGGTTCATCGCCTGCAGGAGCGTGTCGTGACTGCGCCTGGAGGATTTCAGGCGACTACTGCTCTTGCGCCTTAGCGTCGTATTCGAAATCTGAGATAACTCTTCTTGCCACTCATCAAACAAATCTTCTGCGACGTTTTCCACGCTATCGATTCGACGGCGCACCAGACTCGCTGTGTCTGCTGCATCCTCGTATGCCTCACTGAGCTGCTGGTACATCACCTTCAACTCAGAGTCCGGAACCCCAAGGACTGCTTCGAATTGTTCGAGTGCATCCTTGAACTCAGTTTTGGCTTCTTGCTGGGCTTCCATCGCCTCTTCAACGCGATCTACCAGAATCTCGTTCTTGAGCACACCAAACTGTTCCTGCACGCTGTAATACGCACTTTCGCAAGCACTCACGCTCACCAGCAGACACATCAAGACCGCAGTTCGTTTGATCATCACGCGCCGCCCATCATTGGCCTACTGGCGTACCTGGTGGGTCCCCGAGACCACAGCGGTCACACGCCGATTTTTTTGCTTACCCGCCACGCTCACGTTGTCAGCGATGGGTCGTGACTCGCCAAAACCCACCCAGGACAGTCGATCCGCAGAGATATCGGCTTCTTGAACCAGATACTCATACACCGCTTTAGCGCGGCGTTCGGATAAGCCCTGATTGTATGCCGCAGCGCCATCTGCATCTGTGTGCCCCTCGATCATCGCACGCGTGTTCGGATACTGTTTTAAGAACGTGATCGCTCGGTTTAACTCACTCAGGTGGCCTTGCGTAATAGCTGCCTTGTCTGTGGCGAACTCGATGTTCATATCGATCGTCACTTCTTCTTCCAGCACGATGTAACACCCTTTTGCATCGACCCGGGCGCCGGCTTCTGTATCTGGGCAGGCATCACGCTCATCTGGCACGCCGTCCCCATCCGCATCCGGGGCGCAGCCAGTACGATCGACGACCGCTCCTGGCGCAGAGTTCGGACAGCGATCATCACCGTCGACAACGCCATCACCATCACCATCAAGCTGGCAACCCTCTGCGTTCACGACTCGCCCGGCCGGCGTCGTCGGGCACTGATCAGCCGAATTGCTTACACCATCACCATCTGCGTCCGCTGCTGCTCGAGGCTCAAAGCCCGCGCCAAGATATCCGGTAATCCCCACAAAGGCGAACGGCTCAACTCCACCACCCGAATCGCTCGTGACTCCGCGGAAATCCGCACGCAGTGCGATATTTCTCGACAATTGCCTCAAGACCCCAACCCCTAGGTTTAGCTGAGTATCGCTAATGTCTGAACGCAGCGAGTCAAACTGATACTCTGAGCGCCCGGCGCCCATCAGCAAAAAAGGCTGCCAATTGTCGGAGGTTGGCAGCTTGTATACAAAGTCCAGCCACAGCAGTTCTACGTCGTCTTCACCACGACCACTGACATTGTCAAAATCCGCTTCTACCCGACCGCCCAGCACTTCAACCGACCAATGATCCGATAGACCATAGCCAAGAATGATGCCAGGGCCCATATCCTGGTCTTCATAACCAATTTCACTGTCTGACGGCCCCGAGTACATGACCGCTCCTGGAGAGATATAGAACTGGCCTTTGTTGAGTGACTGGTGGTCTTGAGAGAATGCACAGGTGGCCCACACCATAGTGGACAACGCAACGCAGATTCGGGCGAGTAAACTAGACATAGCAACTTCTCAATGCTTAAAGACCCTATTCTGTCGAATATTACTCACCGGCGCCATGTTTGCTGGGCAGTCAAAGTGACTTTTTGACTCCTGAGCACGACGAAAACGACGTTTAGCAGTTTTTTACCTAGCTCTAGCCCACAGCGGATTAATCAGCAATCATAGATCAATGTTTCATTCATTATGGCCGACCCTTAACTCAGGAGTAGAATATGGACGCTAAATCCCTC
>Ga0181564_10002443_pt1 | contig 16157 bp, 10 predicted proteins | sample 011ome_24_FD_134512 | JGI IMG/M metagenome (GOLD analysis project Ga0181564, IMG submission 134512) | Coastal salt marsh microbial communities from the Groves Creek Marsh, Skidaway Island, Georgia - 011513CT metaG (megahit assembly) | ecosystem: Environmental > Aquatic > Marine > Intertidal...
GAGTGGTCGTCGCGATACGCGTATCGGGATCGGCGATGGGGGTGATGCGTGCGCACCGCGACGACGGCGACGACGCGATCGCGGGTGGTGACGACGCGGGGATGGATGAGGATATATACGTTCCATTCGTCGTCGTTACCGTCGTCGTTACCGTCGTCGTCGTCGTCGTCGTCGTCGTCCATCGCCATCACCCATCCAGAGCCGATCCACCAGGGATATCCACCCACGTGCATGGATTTGGATTTTGGATTTTCATTTGAAAAATCACAGTGGTGATGATGATGACGATATCCACTCGAATGATTGATGACTGTGGGCGAACACGTGCGCGCGGCGCGTGGGTGGTGTGCGCCGCGCGAATGGTGTCGACGACATGTATACGTATTCAAATCATCACCAATGTGTCGAGTCGTGTGCAAAAATACTGACGTTTTATGTGCGTTTTTTCTCTCGCGTCGCAGTCCGCGTCCGCCGTGACGTACGACGAACTCCAAGGTCTCACCTACCTCCAAGTCAAGGGTACTGGCCTCGCCAACACGTGCCCGGTCGTCGAAGGTGGCGTCTCCGGTAAGGAAATCAAGGCGGGTGACTATGCGCTCGAAAAGTTCTGCATGGAACCGACGTCTTTCACCGTCAAGGAGGAGTCCCAATTCAAGGCCGGCGAGTCTGAATTTTCCAAGACGCGCTTGATGACGCGCCTCACGTACACCCTCGACGGTATGACTGGTCAATTCAAGGTTGGCTCTGATGGCTCTGTCCAAATCCAAGAGAAGGATGGCCTTGACTACGCTCCGGTCACCGTGCAATTGCCGGGTGGTGAGCGCGTGCCGTTCCTCTTCACGTTGAAGGAATTCACGGGTAAGGGGAACACGTCCCAATTCGGCGGCGACTTTGTCGTGCCGTCGTACCGTGGTTCTTCTTTCCTCGACCCGAAGGGCCGTGGTGGTTCCACTGGTTATGACAACGCCGTCGCTCTCCCTGCGCGCGCTGACTCTGAAGAGCTTGCCAAGGAGAACACCAAGAACACCGCCGCCTTGAAGGGTTCCGCCGTGTTCAACGTCGCCAAGTACGACCCCGCCACGGGCGAGATCGCGGGCGTGTTCGAATCCATCCAACCGTCCGACACGGATCTTGGTGCCAAGGTGCCGAAGGATGTGAAGATCACCGGCCTCTGGTACGCGCAACTCCAGTAAGCGCTTTATTGTACTTAAATCGCGCAACTGGTGATTGCGTCGGCGCGCGCCGACGCTGTAATGAGGAGTAGTCTCTGGCGACTTTCACATAAATAGAGGACACAATAGTTTTGCGTCGAGGATGTTTTTACGGCGCTCGTAAACATGAAGATTATACATGATATGTAATGACAATGTTTCACACCCCACTTTTATTCGTATATAGCTACTAAATGCGCACCGGTGACACGTAGAACCATGTCGACAAAGTGTCGTCGGCAAAATGTCGTCAACCGCTCGCGACGTCGCGGTAGTATCCCGAACGCGAAGGATCGAGCGCGGCTAATCGATTGAACGTCTCCGCGTCACGGTGCGATTCGCCACAGAGCATGACCTGGGCGAGAAGAGGCCATTTACATTCCGGTTCGAGCTCAGAGATTTCTCGACACGTCTCGAGCGCGTCGCGCAGCGCCGCGTCGCGCTCGCCCGCGTCATCCAACTCCCGCGCGCGTGAGGTCAACCATCGGTGATACATCCACGCACTTTGGTCTTCAGGCTCGGTGTAAAACGCGTTTGATGCGAGTTCAAATTCCTTATCGAGCGTTTCTTTCTTCTTCGCCGCTTCCGTGGACAAGTGCGCGCTTCGGTAGTGCCACGCGCTGTAGTTGCTAAAATTGTTTTCAATCTTTTCCAACGTGTAAGCCAACTCGTCATCGACCGATCGACCAAGATGCTCGACGATAAAACGTCTATACGCCCAGCAATGAAAATTTCGATCATCCATATCCAATAGCTTGACGCACAGCGCCAATTCGCGTTCAAGCGCATCTCGCGTCGTCGGCGCGTCTGGCGCCAAACGCGTCAGCCGTCCAATGACCCATTTTCTATGATGCCACGACGGATAACTCTTCGGATTTGAGCGCAACGCGGTTTCACTGAGTTTTAATTCAGGCGTCCACCAATCGCGCTCGGCGTCTTCATCATCACTCGGCGAAGACGTACTCGCCGCGGCTTCAATGGTCTGCGTACGTCGCGCGCGCGCGTTCGTTAGTCTTTCCATACAAACCCCACACGCTCCATACGTGGCAAACACACGACGTGCGACGAATGCGCGCACAATCACGCGCTTATATACCGCGCACACATCGACGTACCTCGCGCCTGTGATTCCACGCCGTCATGATTTCTGGACACAGCTCTAACAACTTTTCGCACGCTGCGTGGTTGAAACGCGCGTCAGTCATCAATGCCACGCGCACATGTACATTCGCGCACACGCACGCACAACGTACCTTTCATCGATACCGCATCGCGCTCACCCGCGCGATGTCGACGTAGAACATCACTCTGCTTACGTAGCAGGAAAAACCAATCCATCAGTCAACCACCCACGCATCATTCACGCGACGCGCTTCTCTTCCCCTCTCGCTCTCATACCCGCGTACCTGTAACGCGTTAAACTTTTGTACGCGTTCGATGTTCGCCTCTCGTCGCCGTTCGCGCTCCTCCGCCGTCTGTCGTCGTCGTCCGTGCATCGCGAGGCGCTGAGTGACGCCCAACCGATCGACGTCACTTCGCGACGACCGTGGGCGATGTGGGCGCGCGCGACCGCGCCGCGGGCGACGGCGATGCGCGCGGGACCACCCGCGATGGCGTCGGTGCGCCGCTGCGCGTCGTTCGCGAGCGGTGCGCGCGCGCGGGCGTCGAGCTCGGCGCGTGACGTGACATCATCATCGTCATCACCTTGGACGTCGTCGTCGTCGTCGTCGTTCGCGAGCGGTGCGCGCGCGCGCGCGTCGAGCTCGGCGCGTGACGTGACGTCGTCGTCATCGTCGTCGTCGGCGACGATGGTGGATCCGTACGCGTACGTACAAAGCGACAAGGAGTTGGATGTCGTGCTCGGGCCGTACGCGTCTAAAGCGGCTCCGGCGACGGAGACAACGGTGGTGTTTAGCACGACGGCGAGCGTGGATGTGCTCGAAGTGGAACGATTATGCGATGCCGTGGGATGGCCGTCGCGACCGAGGCGGAAGATTAAGCGTGCGCTTGAGAACTCTTTCATGGTGGCGACGTTGTACGAGGTGGATGTGGACGCGAGCGGCGCACGGGGGGAGACGAATACAGGGAGATTGATTGGGTGCGCGCGGGCGACGAGCGATCATGTGTTCAACGCGACGTTGTGGGATATTATCGTCGATCCAGAGTACCAAGGCCAAGGATTGGGTAAGGCGATGGTGATGCAAATGATTCGCGCGATTATTGCGCGCGACGTAGCCAACGTGACGTTATTCGCCGACGAGGATGTGCTTCCGTTTTACCGAGCTATGGGGTTTGTTTCGGATCCAGAGGGAATTAAGGGGATGTTTCTTTACCCTAGCTAGTCTAACGCCGCTGCTAGTTGTGTAGTTTTTATGCGTTCTATATGCTTGAAGGTCACGTCGGTGTCACTTAAGCGCTAAAATTTCAGCCTTGAGCTTCGCGTCATCTCGAGACTTCAGTTGTTCAACTAACGATTTCTTTGCCTCTGTGGTCCACAACGATTTGTGCTCCATCACCGCGTCGATTGCGCGCTCTCGCACGCCCTCAAACTCGTGCGCAGCGAGTGCGTACCGCAGAACCCAAGCCGTGCCCGTCTGCGCAAAACGCTCCTCAGGCGAGGCGAGCAAGTTGGCCACGCACGCGTCCACGAGAGCCAAGCCAAAGTTTGCCGGTAACGCGCTCGCGTCGACGTTCGGTTTGAATACGCCAACGAATGCGACGATGCCACACCTACGGTGCCATAACGACGACGTGTCTTCGTGGGCGTAGGCGAGTATCCTCGTCGCCAATTGCGGATTCGCCTTCCACACGCGCGTCAACACTTTGATTGCGAATGAATCAGTCACCGCCCAGTCCGTGAGCACGTTTTCCGCTCGCATGACTTCGCGTTCGAGTCTTTCAAGCGTCGCTACGGAGCCCAAGACGTGTGGCGGCGTGTGTTCGCATAAAAGTATCGAACCCGCTTGCTTGGACTCGCCGTACTCATGCTGCAATAACGCTATCGCATCACTCATGTAAGACGTCGTCATTCCCGCCGTCTCGGAATCTTCAAGTCGCGCGCGCTTCTTATTCGGCTTCTTCTCTTCTTCTTCTTCGACGGCGATGCGCACGCACTCGCGCACGGCAGGCATTTTACACCCGAAAAACGGCGTCGAGTTCTTCAGGTAAGCCATCGACCATCGCCGCGTCGCCTCCGTACCTCGACGTTCGAGATGTTCTAATACCCGTGCGCTCAACGCACTCGCCTTGGACATGGCTGTCGCGTCCATAAATGACGACTTTAGTCTTGAAAGTCCAACGCGCGTTGAATCACCGCCTCGACGTCCTCAGCCGTCTTGATTCCATTCAGTACCACGCCCTCGGGATTCACCTTGACGTTTGGCCCATCCGCACATTCCGAGAAGCATCGAACGCCCGTGACTTTGATCATCCCGCACGACGCCTGGTCGCTTTGGGAGAGCATTTCATACGTTTTCAAGGCGCCCTTCCTCTTACACTCTTTGGAGGAGCACACGAGCAAGCACGGTGGCGAGTCGTCGTAGTACTCCGTGGCGCGACACCGATGACGGGAGCGTTTGTGTGCGGGTGCGCGGCGCGGCGCGAGTGCGAGCGCGTGTGCGGCGGAGGTGATGAGCGACATCTTACGCGCGACGTAAAGTGAAGTGGATAGCGGCGGTCGGGAGTCGGGGAGTCGGGATGAATATTACATATAGTTATATAGTTCACCAGGCACCGGGGTTTGGTGGTGATGGGTTTCTATCGACGGTATCATGCGCCGAGTAAGGCGTCGGCGCCGTACTTGGCGATATACTTGGCGATGATTGCGTCGTCGACGTCTTCTTCGGCTTGCTCTGGTCCATCAGAGTCGACGAATTTAATTTTTGGGTAATACTCTTCCGCCACTTCGCTCGGGTCATAGGGTTCGTGTGGAACATCGCCGTATTCTAGTCGAAGCTCGGCGCGCAGGGCGCTGTCGTCGTCGATTGCGAGTTCGCTTGGACGTCTGAGCTTCAATCCATCGCCTCGGAGAGGAGTCGTTTTCGCCGGCGCGAAATTTGAGCTTTTGGGATCAAACTCCCCCGTCGCTGAAACTTGAGTTTCCAACTTTGAACGCCGCACGTGGTCATTAATCTCTTCCGCTAGTTGACGTACAGAGTCACTCACGGAAGGTTCGGAATCTTGATTGAAGTCGTCGTGTTCCTCTCGTTCATCAAAGTCATCGTGGCGGCGTCTGATTTCGTACTCGAGTTCGTCCTCACCATAGTCCTTCTCATCTTCCTCGTAATCATCATCATCATCATCATCATCGTATTCGTCGTCGTAGTCTTCGTCAGACATGACGGACGCCGACGCGATCGCTTGACGAAGAGATTCAATTTCCTTCTGCAAGTACTCCATTTGCGCTATGTGCTCGGCGCGTTCGTCATCGCTGTCGCTATATTCGTCGCTATATTCATCCTCGTCTTCGTCCTCCTCCCCCTCCTCCTTTTCATTACCGTACACCTCAGCGCCATAAACCTCGGGAGTCACGGTGAAATATTGAGGCGCGACGCCTTCGTCCACTGGCGTCGCTCTCGCAGACGCTTCTTCACCCGGAAACGCAATGAAGTCAGCGCCGTATGGCGTAAACGGTGAGCTCGCATGCGACGCATCGACTTCGTAAAAGTCAACAGCACCCTTATTTTTGAGATAGACGGCGAGCAAGTACTTGCCACGCTGCGTGAGCTTGTACAAACGCTCTGAGCACGCAAAGCGCACGCACGCCGCCCATACCGCGACGTCGTTCACGCTTTCAACGCCTTGTACCCAGACCCCGGTCACGGGCTCCAACTCGGTCCCACACGCGGTTTCATCGAGAAATACTACCCTACGCGTGCGATCGAGAGTGATGTATCCCGTGGTGACGCGAGGATTGTCGTCACACATCGACAGCGCGCGAGCGTCGAGCGACGTCGGATTCGCCGCCAACCGCGGCGCAAATATCGGCTTCAACGCAAAAGCACACGTGGGTACTTCAATCGCCACCACAACTCGAAGTACAACCTTCGCTAACTTGACGTCGCCGTCGTCCACGAGCGTCGCCACTGCACGCATGGGCCAAAACATTGCTGGACACAACGGCTCGTCGCTCGCGCACGCGGAGTAAAACGTCTGTCGCAGCGTCTCGGCGTCATCCCATGCGGTGCCGTGCAAGTTTGTCGCCACCTCATGCGTACTCGCGTGGCCATCGTACGGTATCAATGTCATGATCATTTCACTCGTGTGGTCCAATCTGCCATCAACATCGACATCCCCTTCTTCGTCTTCGTCGCTTTTCGCCAACCGAACCGTCACGACGCCGTCCAACAACTTATTCACCCCAATAGCCCGAATTTCCGCGCTCGATGCCGCCCCGCGCGCATCATTATCACCATCATCAACGCTCACGAGGTCCTCCGCGATCATGCGCGCCATCTCGCGCGTGCATTCACCAGGAAACTTGACGCGAGGCGCGTACGCGTACGCGTTTAAAACGCTCCCCGACGCGCTCGAGCTCGCATCCGCGCTCGCATCGGTGTCATCCCACAGAATCGTCCGCGACGCTGGAAAGTTTGCATGCGCAGACGCGCGCACCGACGTCGCTGCCTGTACCGCAGCGCGCGCGCGTCGAACATCGACTGTCCCGGCGAATGCATCATCACCTCGCGTCTTGGCATCATCATCCCCGCCCCTGACGACATCACCGACGTCGTTGCGCCGCGCGCGATCGCACACATCACGACCACCATCATGCTCAACGCATTCGCCCGCGCCGAGCGTCGGGGCAAAGTACGCCGAGCTCACGCGCGACATGTTTTGACGATCTTTTGTGAATGCGCCAGTCAAAGATTAATCACCGTCACACGGCGTCGCGCGACGGATGCACGCGATGCGCGCGATGGCGATGGTGCAATCGACGACGACGGGGACGACGGCTCGAGTCGCGTCGTCTCACGCGGCGCGGGGGCGTCGTTCGGCGGCGTCATCTGCGCGCACACCGCGCGCGTCACCATCGGCAGCCGCGTCGTCGTCGGATGACGCGCGCACGAGCGCGGATTTCGAAGCGTTGTTCGCCTGGCTCGCACAGACGCACGGTGTGGATTGTTCGAAAGTGTCCGTGGGGCGGGACGACGTCGCGGGCTGGGGGTTACGCGCGCGGAAGGATTTAGGGGTGAATGAGTGCGCGTTATCCGTACCTCGCGCGGCGTGGGTTACGGTGGATAAAGCCAAGGCTGATGGCGAGATTGGTGCGGCATTGAGCGATGCGCAGTATAATTTAGCGTCATGGACCACGCTGGCGCTGTATGTGTTGAAAGAGCGCGAGCGAGGGGATAAGGCAAAGTTTGCTGCGTACGCGAAGACGCTGCCGAGGACGCTCGACGCGCCGTTGTTTTGGTCGGCGGAGGAATTGGCCATGATTGCGGGAACGCAGTTGTTAGACAACGCGGCGGGGTACGATGCGTATATTCGACAAGTGTACGATGATTTATCGCAGGATTTCTTTGTCAAATACGCGGATGTGTTTGACGTGAACACAACGTTTGACGAGGCGAGCTTTCGATGGGCGTTTGGCATTTTACGTTCGCGCGCTTTACCTCCGTGTGAGGGTGCGAACATAGCGCTCATTCCTGGATTAGATTTAGTCAATCACAGCTCCTTGAGCTCGGCAAAGTGGTCCACGATGGGCGGTATCGTTGGTGCGGTGAGCGGATTATTCGGCCGAGGCGGTGACAACGCCACCATGCGCGTCGACGTCGACCGCGCGGTGAAAAATGGCGAACCAATCTTTGTGAATTACGCCCCGCAAGGGATTGATTCGCAATTCGCACTCGATTTCGGATTCGTGGATGCCATCACGCCCTCACCAGGCTACGCTCTCACGCTGTCTATTCCCGAAGATGACGTGAATTGTTTCGATAAACTCGACGTCCTCGACGTGTGCGGCTTGGGCGAATCCCCCACGTTTACGTTGCGCGCGTATCAAGATCCCGACCCAGAATTACGCACGTTCTTGCGGTTATTAAACTGCAAAGGTCAAGACGCATTCTTACTCGAGGCATTATTCCGCCAAACGTGCTGGCAGCTCATCTCCGAGCCACTCAGCGCGGAAAACGAAGCCGATTGTTGCGCTTCGATGACCAACGGCGTCGCCGGAGCGCTCGCCCGCTATGAAACGCGCTCGCTCGACGAAGAAAAAAACGCGTTGATGCAAACCCCGGGTTCGTTAACCACACGAGAAGAAATCGCCGTGCGCGTACGATTGGGTGAAAAATCCGCCTTGATCGAAACCGCCTCTTTCTTCGACGTCATCGCAAGTCGTTTAGATAAGCTCGAATACTACCAAGAGCGTCGCTTGCGTTCGCTCAATTTGCTCGACGAAGACGGATCGAGCACGTACGACCCGTTCAAAGAAACCATGGCGTGAGCACCATGCGGTGACGACCGTCGCCATGCCCCGCGCAACACATAGTTTATGTATTCACATCACATCACATCACGTCACGCATCATCATCCGCATTCGTCGACATTCGACCATCCGCCCAACGCGGCGCGGCGGTTGTTGATTTTGAACCTCTGGCATTGGCGATCGAAAACGGGTGAGGCAATCGGCATTCGCCGTGGTCAGAGCGCGACGCCACGGGTGTGCGGGCGTCGCGATTGACGACAACCAACGCCACTGAACACTCTTCGGCATCGAATCATCCATACCCTCCTCGTCGTCGACGACGGTTGCGTGATTGATTGCTCGTCGTGTGGTGACTGTGGATCTGGATTACACGCACGAAAAGTCACCCGCACACGATGGCGTTTAATAAGATGTTTGGTGGGGCGTTGATGCGGAATAAAGACACTGTTGAGGTTGACGCCAAGGCGCTGGCTGGGCTGGTGTCGACGTCGACGTCGCAGCGAGGGTCGCGCGCGCCGTCGGAGGCGTCGACGCGCGTGGGAGGCGCGCGTGGGCCGGTGCCGGTGCGTGAGGTGGATTATAAATCGGTTGCTCCGCGCGTAGGGTTACGAGCGGGGGATGTCGTGGCGTTCGTGACGCCGGATGAGGGGTTTCCGTATACCGTGCGCGAGGTGGAGGATGATTCTCGTGGGGACGTGGAGACAAAGTACAAATTTGCGTGCGACGTGGACGCCAAGGGGAGCGCGGCGAGTTTGCGCGAACGACGCGAGACGCAGTTGGAGGTTTTACAACACAATGGATTTATTGGCTTTAGAAGCGCGTTCGCGCGGGATCGATTGTTGCAAGCGACGCGGCAATCGAGGAACCGGTTGGTGTTTGCGAGCGCGAATTTTGGAACGTGGGAAGAATGGGTGCTCGACGCGCAAGAAATGCAAAAGTTGAACGACGCGGCGTGGATGCGATGTGAAGTGACTTTAAAACATCGTCGTTTAGATGCGTACACGTTGAAGGTGACGCTTGTGCGCGTTGGGCGTATCGTCGGTGGGGGCGACGGCGATGGCGACGACGACGAATACAGACTCGGGCCGAGCGTGTCGCGACAAAGTACCCCGGGTGGTACTGTTAAGGCGTTGAGCGCGGTCGACCGCTGGCGATTATCTCGCGAAGATCAAGACGATGGAACGCCGAGCAAGGCGCCGCACGCCATGCATGCCATGGGTGGTGCGCTCATGAAGGAATGGGCCGCGGCGTTGGAGAAGGAAGTATCCGCGCGCAAGCTTGTCGAACAAGAGCTTCACGAGCTTCACGAGGCAGATGACAAGCTTCGCGAATGGGCGTTAAACGAACTCAACCGTTTACGCGCATTTGCACAGAAAGAAGTCGACTCACTCGCGAGCGAAGTTGAAGAGCGTAACAAAAAGATGACGGATTTGAAGCAGCAGCGACGCGCGCTCGAGCTTCGGTCAAAGATGCTCGAATCGCTCGATGAGGAGCGCTTGCAAGCGGTGTCGCGCGCATTTCAGCGAATTCAGACTGGCAACGTGTTGAAGAAAGCCTTTGCTCATTGGCGTCGAACGACGCAAGGCTTGTCGAAAATGAACAACATTGAACTCGCATTTTCCAAGTATCATAGCAAAGAGCACAACAAGAAGCTCTTGTCTTCTGTGATCAAGACTTGGCGACGAGAGTTGGCGCAAAGCAAGCGCGTTCGACGTGTGTACAGCTCGGTGCTTAATCGGTTCAAGTATGTTGCCTTTAGAACGTGGGCAAACGAGATGCGAAATAACGCTCTTCGCCGCGGGGTGAACGACCGCATCGCCCCGAGCGGACGCGTAGCGGCGTATTTGAATGGTGCCCTTTCGGTTGGTTTTCAGATGCGCGGAGAGCGCAAGCAGCACCAGCGTAAATCGGCTGTCGTCGCATACGCGCAAACTCTTCCTGGAGGCGTGCGCACGGCGTTAGTCGCCACCGCGTTTGATGTTGGATTGGAGTGCGAGAACGCCGCAACGTACAAGCTCACCGACGCGCTCAGCGACCCAGTCGGCGCGATTAATCTCGCGCGTCAGTCGGCATTGCGAAACGTCGCAGATGACACTGTCATGGCGAGTGAAATCGCATTCGCATTCGACCAAGGGATACTAGTCGCATCACGAATGATCCAACTTCGTTATATGCACATTTGGGACAACGCGGACACGGTGCAAGAAGCCATGGCGTTAACCGCGGCGTTTGACACAGGCGAAGACCAAGCAAACATTGCCCCTCACGCGCGCGCAAAGGCTCGGCAGCAATTGATGCAATCGCTGAAGTCTACTCCACCTAGCGAAGCGAAAGTCATCCGAAGTGCGTTCTACCGTGGCAACTACTCTCGTGACTTTGCTGAGGAGCGAAAGTCGCGCGTGCACGTGCCCGACGCGTTTACGGCTGGTTTAGAGGCTGGGCTGTGCCGATATAAACGACGAGAAATCGCGTCCCAGGCGGCGAGTGCAGAGGAGTATAATGCAGTCGTGACTGCGTTTGATAGCGGTATTGCTCTCGCGTGCTTGTCCCTGGTAGCAACCACTGATTCGCGCGCGGAATTGGTGTTGGGCTCCGCCGAGGACGGCGACCGAACGACGGTGGCGTGGATGCGAGAGACACTGCTGACGACTATCGAAGTCGCCGCCGGAAATATCGCTTCTTCGACTTCCGAACTCGTACTGCATAAGATTTATCACCCTCTTCGCATGGATATGCTTCGCAATACGTTCAAGATGTGGGTGAAATCTCACCGCGATCAGAAGGAGGAAGATCTCGTGGCGAGTCGATTCTCCGCCCGACGCGAGCGACGCTTAAAGAAGGAAACGTTGATTTCGTGGCACAACGAAGTTGTTACGGGGAAGAAGCGACAATTGGTGCTCGCGCGCGCTGTGAAGAAGATGCGCAACGCCAAGCTGAATCACTTCTTTTTGACGTGGTACGATAACGTCGCCAAGTGCACGCGCGACAGAGCCGTTTTGACTCGCATTCTTTGTCGCATTCAACATCGATTACTTCAATCTGCGTTTTCGAAGTGGGCCGAGCTTTCGGGGAAAGATGAGCGCATCGATCGCCTCGCCGCAATCATGAATGGCCGCATGCGACGCGTCGAGCTCGCCAAGGCTTTCTCTGGTTGGCAAAGCAAGGTGCAAGACGCCGTGTTAAATCGCCAACGCGCGTCGAGCTTCTTGTTACGCTACACCAAGTCGTCGCTTTCAAAGGCGTTTAACACCTGGGCTGAGAATGCGCAAGAGAATGCGATCCACCGCCGGAAGTGCGAGAAGGTCGTCGTACGAGCCCGCAACCGGTTGGCTTCGGCGGCGTACTTCCAATGGCGCGACCTCGTGCAAGACAACCGCAAGCGTCTCAATTCGTTGCAGCGTTTTGTGACTCGTATGCGTTCGCGATCAATGACCAAAGCGTTCAACCAATGGTACGGCATTTCGCGAGATGGTGCGCGCAGGCGCGAAATGTTACATCGCACGTTTAGCCGCATCAAGAATGAAACCTTGAGTCGATCATTCAACAGTTGGCACGAGGCGACGATTGAGCGCGTGGAAACAAGGATGAAGTTACGTAAGGTTGTCAATCGCATGCTTCGTTTGAGGTTATCTCAAGCGTTCACGGTGTGGAGCGAGAACACCACCGAGTTGTTCCGTCAGCGCGTGTTGATCCAGAAGTTTGTCTCTCGCGCGACCAAGCGCACCATGGTGCAGTGCTTTTACTCGTGGGTGGATTCCATCGAACAAGCCAAGACGGCGTCCAAGGCGTTGGCGTACCGCGATAGACTCATCGCCAACGTCATCTCGCGCACCAATCGTTCGACGCTTCGCAACGCCATGGCAAAGTGGCGCGAGGTTGTCGAGGAGCGTGAAATCCATCGCGAGATGATTCGACGCAACTTGCGCGCCAAACGCGTGGCGATGAATTTCTTCATGAATTGGTACTGGGATGCGTTTGACAACGACATTCAGGAAACCATGGCGGATATGTTTGGCCAGACTCGAACGTACATGAACGAAGTATTCGAAGACCGCGGCGCGCTCGACTTTGATGGCGTCGACGACGACGACGAAGGCGTGTATTCCCCGCCGCCACCCTCGTTCCGCGACGGCGGCGCCAGTCGACCTCCCTCTGAATTCCACACGCCAAGCAAGATGCGCGACGACGACGACGACGACGACGACGTAGATTCCATCCCTGTACGTCTCGTCCGCGACATCCAGGGTAGAAGTCCCGCATTCCACGGCGACGACGACAACGAAATGTTCTCTGACATCCAAGACGCCGGCGGCGACGCCTTCATCGATTAACCGCCGCGCCGCTCGCGTAGCCCTCACATAGCATAGCACAACGCACCATCGCGTGCATGCAACACACTTAACACAAAACAAAAAATATCAAAAAATATTGCCATTGGACGACTTCGTCAAGGAAGTCCACCGTACACAGAAGGAGACTCGAACTCCTGATCTCCTCGGTGTAAACGAGGCGCCTTAACCAGCTGGGCCATCCGTGCGTGCGTATATGGGCATGGCGTGTCTTTAGCCATCGCGTGATTACGCGCACCTCCGCGTCCGAGACCGTAGTGTGCGCGAGCGAAGCCATACAACGAGAACGTGGTGTACATGAACAGATTCGGGGATATGAGTATGTATGCAAAAGTTATGGGTATAGTGTACGCGCACACACGCGCGCGTCCACGCCGATTTGAGACGGTGGTTGCGTGCCGACGCCACGCCTCGACGCGCGTTCTCGGACGCGCACGCCCGCGCTCGATGGCTGAGGCATGGGTGAGCCCGCTCGACGTCGACGTGCATTCGCGCACGACGGTGGATGAAGATCTCGAGCGCGCGGTGGCGTCGTCGGGGGCGTACGCGCGCGCGGCTCGAGCGCAGGCGTTCACGCGGGATGATTTCGCATCGCCCGAGGCGCGCATCGCCGCGCTCAGCGTCGATGGGTCGACGACGACGACGTCGTCGCCGTCGTCGTTCGTGCCCAAGGTGGTCATCGTCGGCGTCGGGAGCGAGGCGGGCGCGGACGCGTGCGAGGCGGCGGCGCGCGCGGTGAGCGCGCGGACTCGAGGCGTCGTCATCGCGAGCGACGCGCGCGAGATGACGCGTCGCGCGCCGCATTCAGGAACGGGAGAGAAAACGCACGCGTCGTTTTTGACGCCGTCGGTATCGTCGCCGCAATCGTCGTGTACGATGTATGAGGACATCGAGCGAGGGGTGATATTCGTGGAGACGCGATGCGAGCTCGTTGCGGCCGGAGCGCGCGCGTGGGCGAAAGAAGTCTTACGCGCGTGTGGTTGCGTCGCGGGCGCGCCGACGCGAGTTTTAATTCTCACTGGGTGTTCGGAACTCGAGACATCGGAGGCGGAAATGAGTCACGAGCTGATTGATTCCGTGCAAGCGTACGCGTTGGAGACGTCGGCGGTCAAGGCGAACGCGGCGGCGTGGCCGCCGGCGCCTCGGCCGTTACCGATTGGTGTGTTCTTGCCATCAAACGGTGCGGCGGCGTTGTTGACGATGTGTGAGATGTTGAATATCGAGGCGCGAGCGGTGGCGATTCCGGAGAGCGAACCGGTACGCGTGATGTTTGCGGGGGCGGATGTGAACGCCGCGCGCCAGGCGGCGGCGCACGCGGCTGAGGTGCTCGGATTTGAGTTTACGTGCGAGTTTAAAACGCGCCGTGCTCCGATTCGCGCCGATAACGTGTACGCGTAGAAAACAAAATAATAGAGCGAGTTTAATGATTATTACGATTGTTATTATTACCGGTGAAATGATGTATACAGCGTCGACGAAGGCGTCGTCGCACAAAAAAATTTATAATAATTCAGCGCGTTAGCGCGTTACACAAAATTTTGAGCGTCGGCGTACGATTGAATCTCAATTGGCAAGACCGGCGAGTTCGGACAGTGCTTTCGGACGATATTGACGACATCGATGACGAGTTTTTGTCGTCCGAGAACGAACGCGGCTTTATCGGGCTTGTCTGGACCGTAGTAGACGTCCCAAATGTACGACTCGATTTGCACCACGATGTGGTCGGCTTCAATCTTCTTCGCAAAGACCATTGGTTTCTTGTACGAAAGATGCACCGCGCGCGAATTTTCCAAGTACGTTCTGAGTTCTGTAGTCATGGCTTCGATACTGTTGACGTCTGGAAACGCGATGCGGAGTGAAGGTCCAAAGAATTCATACTCTGCTCGCGAACTGTTGATGACGTTGGCGCCTAAAAAGTAGCCATTCGGAATGGTAGTAACCTTGCCATCTTTGGGAATGAGCTTGGTTTGGTACCATCCGATCTCGGCAACTTTGTAATTACTGACGTTTCGTTCCTTGGAGTCGCGATACTTGCCACCACCTCCGGTGAGGTAAATTTTCTCGCCGACTTTAAACGGGCGCAAAACGGCGAGCACCAAACCTCCGATTAAGTTACTAATAAAGTCCTTAGCCGCCAAACCGAAAGCCAAACCCCCGAGACCACCAAAGGAGAATAGAACTTTAGCCGGAATACCAAACGCACTGAGCGTCAACATGAGCGTGGCAACAACCATTAGGGCGGATGTGAGACGCGTGATGACGAATTGCACCGACGTATCGTTACCCGTCAGCGAGGGAAACACCTTCGTCAAAAATGGTGGGAGATACTTTTGCACAAACATGATTGACATAACGCCCGCTGAGAGCGTGTACGAGCCTTTATCAAAGCCCACGCGAATAGGCAAGGGAATGTCCCATTCGGTTGAGAGTTGGTCGATTAAATCGCACGCAATGTCAAATATCCAAGATATCACAAACAACGCCTGTACGACTTGCATCGGGGCTTTAAACCACGACAAAAATGAGTTATCGAACGGTTCTTGCGTACGCGAAGCATCAAACTTCGACTTCAAGCTTTGAATGGCGTTGTGTAACTTTTCCCGCCCTTGGCGAATGCACCAGTTCCACACGATGAGCACCCACACGTCGTCCACGCCCCAGTTCTCTTGCGTCTTCTCCTCAAACTTCGCCAACGCATAGCCGACACTTTGCAAGCCATCTTTCATCGTCCTCGTCGTCGACGTGCGCACGCGCGTGCGTAAATCATGAAAATCACGGCTCAATTTCGTCGTCAAAGACGTCGTCGGTTGCGCATTCGCCGTCTTAGCCGCGTTCGCCGCGTTCGCCGACCCAGGTATCAACGTCATCGACGCTGCGCCAATCAATAACGCCACCACCACGCGTCGCACGAACTCCCGCACGCGATCGATCGTCGCCTCCGACGTCGCCGCGCGACCGCCGATTCCGACGCCGTCGTCGACGTCCCGCGCGGGCGCGCGCGCGCGCGCCGCCCCCCACGCCTCTCCCCCCCCCGCGCCGCGCGCCCGCGCGCCCGCGCGCGCCCCACACCCCACACCCCACACCCGTCCACCACCACCACCACCGTCGCCGTCGTCGTCACCCACGACGCGACCCGCGCCCATGACGCGCGTCGCGCGCGCGCACCCCAC
>Ga0181564_10002448_pt1 | contig 16154 bp, 16 predicted proteins | sample 011ome_24_FD_134512 | JGI IMG/M metagenome (GOLD analysis project Ga0181564, IMG submission 134512) | Coastal salt marsh microbial communities from the Groves Creek Marsh, Skidaway Island, Georgia - 011513CT metaG (megahit assembly) | ecosystem: Environmental > Aquatic > Marine > Intertidal...
GCTGTCGAGCCCTACGTGGGTTACATTCTCGATACTTCAGGGAAGCGGATTCGACCGGCGCTAACCTTTCTCGCTGGTGGTTCCACTGGCGAAGTCACCGACGATCACCAGAAGCTCGCAGTTGTGCTGGAGCTGATCCACGTCGCGACGCTCGTTCACGACGATATTATAGATGGTGCAGAGATTCGGCGACAAGCCCCGACCGCAAATGCCAAATGGGGAGATGCTCTCAGCGTCCTACTGGGCGATTGCCTTTTCTCCCACGCTCTCATGCTTTCGACTGAGTTTGATGACCGAGAGATCGGACGGCGCGTCGCAATATCGGCAAACGCAGTATGCAGTGGCGAAATTATTCAGACCCAGCGTCGTTTTGACATGCAACTGTCGAAAGAAGAATACTTCGACATCATCGAGAAAAAGACCGCAGCGCTCTTTGCTTCTGCGATGGAACTCGGTGCAAGGCTGAACGGAAGTTCCGACGCGGTTTGCGACACTCTCCGGGAGTTTGGTCTTGCGATCGGGGCCGCTTACCAAATTTACGACGACTGCATCGACTTGATTGGCGAGGAAACTCAGTTTGGAAAAACCCTGCGAACTGATCTCAACAAAGGAAAGCTAACCCTTCCGATCCTGAACCTTCTCGAGAGCTCCAATGAGAAGCAGCGTGAAAAGCTGCATCGCCTGCTGATCCAGAAAGAACCGCTCGATGTCTCGGCTCTTGCCAACATCGCAGACTATGTTGGCTCCATTGAAGCGGCCGTTGATACCGGACAGGAACTCATCGAGAAAAGTCGTCGTTGCCTCACCGTGCTCGACGAAAATGATCACAAAGAGGCTCTCAGCGGAATCGCCGATTTTCTCGATACACTGCTGGAAGACTGCCGTCAGTGACGTTTTTTGCCTTAGATTTGTCTTTTGAAGATAGGTTTTTCAAAAAAACTGATCTTTTTCGCCCTGTTGTTTGACAAATGGCACGGCAATTGCTTGTCTCTTAATGCGGTTACCAAACCCGAAGCCGGTGCTGTTGGCGCAGGATGCTCAGAGATTGAGTGGGCTTCGTTTTTTCTAAACCTAATAAAAAACACCTAAGTTAGACCATGGCTAAACTGAAACTTGAATATCTCTGGCTGGACGGATACGAACCCGTCGCAAACCTTCGTGGAAAGACGAAGGTTCTTGATGGAGATCCCGAAAAATTGACTCTCGAAGATTGCCCTGAGTGGGGATTCGACGGCAGCTCGACTTTGCAGGCGGACGGCGGCGACTCCGACTGTATGCTGAAGCCCATCGCGCTTTATCCCGACTCTTCCCGACTCAACGGATTTCTCGTCATGTGCGAGGTAATGCTTCCTAGCGGCGAGCCTCACCCATCCAACTCACGTGCCACGATTCCCCAGGACGACGGTCTTTGGATCGGACTCGAGCAGGAATACTTCCTGATGCAGGACGGACGCCCGCTCGGCTGGCCTGACACAGGCTATCCTGATCCACAGGGTGAGTACTACTGCGGAGTTGGAAACAGCTCTGTGGGTGATCTCGCTCGCGCGATTGTCGAAGAACACCTTGATCTCTGTCTCGATGCAGGAATTAACCACGAAGGCATCAATGCCGAGGTCGCCAAAGGCCAGTGGGAATTCCAGGTTTTCGGTAAAGGTTCCGCTACTGCATGCGACCAGATATGGGTGGCACGTTATATTCTCCAGCGCGTTTGCGAAAAATACGGAGTTGATGTTGAGTATCACTGTAAACCATTCCAAGGCGACTGGAACGGTTCGGGAATGCACTGCAACTTTTCAACCGAGTATCTTCGTGAGACTGGTGGAAAAGAGTATTTCGAAAAGCTCATGGATCAGTTCCAGAAGAACTGTGACGAGCACATCGCTGCTTACGGTCCTGACAACCACCTCCGCCTGACTGGACTACACGAGACACAGTCCATCGACCAGTTCAGCTACGGAGTCGCAGACCGCGGAGCAAGTATCCGGGTTCCACACTCCTTCGTGAACAACGATTACAAGGGTTACCTTGAGGATCGTCGTCCGAACTCACAGGGCGACCCCTACAAGATCGTAGCGCGCGTCTCTAAAACAATCGCCGAAGTTTCCTAACTTCCCGATCTAAAGGAAAGAAATTTCCCAAGCGCCGCAGTCGAGAGACTGCGGCGTTTTCTTTTTCCGTGACCCCCACGTCCCCGAGGAATGGGACGAAACAGTGTTGAGTCTGAGCATCTATCCCTGTTTCGTCATCGACCAGACAGTGTTGGGTTTCGTAATTTTCTCTGATGAAAATGGTCCGCCACTACTCGAAATCCGAGGATGCTTACCTAGCTGCTTCTTCGCTCGGGGCGAATGGGATCGAAGCGTTCGTTATTGATGACAATGCGATCGGGGGGAATCTTCTCGGTGTTTTGCAGAAAAGTGCGATTCGAATCGAGGTGGCAGAAAGCGACTGCGACGAAGCCGACCGGATTCTGACGGAGTTTGAAGATAACATTCGGAGCAAGGACTAGCTCTTACTTTCGCTCCATTGCGAGGATCACACGTTCATCGAGAACAAGGTGGCGATGCTTTGCCTTTCGGATCAGTTTTTTGGCTTCTCCCACTTCGTTGAAAATCTCGTAGTGCATCCAGATGAGGCGTTCATAGGCTTCGACTTCATCGGGATAGTATTTAAGGACTTTCTTGTATTCCTCCAGCGCTTCGTAATAGCGTCCTTTGTTGAAGTAGTAGGCGGGGAGTTTCAGGTTCAAGACCGGTTTTGAGAGTCTTCCGCCGGGTAGGTAGATGCTTTCGATGAATAGCATAAATGGCTGAATCGCGAGCGAGAAAAGCTGCTTCCAGATGATGCCGATCCCGATGATGAAAAGTGGCACGGAACCAAACATCAGAGAGTAGTTTTCGTTTCGAAAACCAAACGTAGCAGTCCAGAAGGCGAGACTAAGAAAACTGATCCCGAAGATCCAACGAAACGCGACTCTGGTGAAATCCTGTAGCATGAGCCTGGAAACAAAATACTCCATCTCATGGGTAACTAACAACCCGCAATTCCCCACTTTACAGGGGGGCAATTCACCGCCTCGGTAACTGTCTTATGAAATACGTTTTTTCCCTGGCTGTTTTGCTGCCGGCATTGTTGATCGGGGCAGATAAGGAAGAGGTGCCAACGTGGACAGACCCAAAAAAGGCTGCGGTTCATACCCAGTTTGCAACGCAGGGCGAGTATACGGGAAGTCGCGAAGGGAAGCCAGTCGGAGTGCAGGCTGCCGCATTGGACAGCGGACAGTATCACGTCCTGACCTACCAAGGCGGTTTGCCGGGCGACGGTTGGGATGGCGAGGCAATTGGTGCTGCGCTCCTCGATGAAGAAGGACTTGCGGAGGTGACTTCAGGCTTGGAGAAAGTGACTCGAAAGAGCCCGACGCTCGGCAAAAAAGCTCCTGACGGTGCCACGGTGATTTTCGACGGGAAAAAGTCTGACTATATCAAAGGCGAGATCAAGGATGGTTATCTTTGGGCGGGAAGCAAGACAACGATTCCAGCCAAAGATTTTCACCTCCACCTCGAATTTCGCCTTCCGTATAAGCCGGGTCGTGAACTGAGCAGTCAGGATCGCGGTAACAGCGGAGTCTACATTTTCGATAACTACGAGACCCAGGTCCTCGATACCTTTGGACTCGATTTCAACGCCGAGAACAACAAGGTCGCAATGAAGTCGCTCTCGACGCAGTGGTGCGCCTGCTTTTACAAATTCAAGATGCCGGACGTTCCGATGGCGTTTCCACCACTGCAATGGCAGACCTACGACATCCATTTTACGGCCCCTCGTTTTACGGGTGAAAAAAAAGTAAAAGATGCCCGTATTACGGTGATACACAACGGGGTAATCGTCCACGACGACGTCGAAATGCCTAAGGGAACCGGTGCTGGCGGCAATCGTCCCGAAAAGCCCGAGGGCATTATCAATTTTCAAGGCCACGGTAATCCGGTTGCGTTCCGGAACGTGTGGTTGCTGGAGAAGTGACTGATTTCGAAATTTAGAAATACGAGCCTGTGAGCGAGGAATTTGATCTGGTTGTGATAGGGGGAGGAGCTGCCGGCTTCTTTGGGGCAATCGCATATGCAGAGGCTGCTCCGGGAAGTCGAGTCATCATTCTCGAAAAGACGGATTCGGTTCTTGGCAAGGTGAAGATATCGGGCGGGGGACGATGCAATGTGACTCATGCGGCGTATGACCCAGGCGAGCTGTCGCCGAACTATCCGCGTGGGGAGAAAAACCTGATCGGGCCGTTCTATCGCTGGGCGGTTGGCGACACGATTGACTGGTTCGAGTCACGTGGAGTGGAACTGAAGATCGAGCCGGATGGGAGAATGTTTCCGGTGACAAATGACTCCCAGACGATCGTTGATTGCCTTACCGATGCGGCCCAGGATTCCTGCGTCATGGTCGAGTATCGCTGCTCGGTGGATTCGCTGACCCGGTCTGACGATCTATGGGAAGTGGGAACCAAATCCGGTGGAAGATTTCGTGGCAAAAAGGTTCTGCTCGCAACGGGAGGTATCCGCAACGGAGCGGGGATTGAACTGGCTGGCGGAGTGGGGCATGCGATGATTCCGGCGGTGCCGTCGCTTTTTACTTTCAAAGTGGCTGATCCCCGCATCGAAGATCTCTCGGGTATATCGGTTGAGTCTGTCATCGCGGAGATTCCTGAACTCCGACAGAGAATGACAGGCCCTTGCCTAATTACCCACTGGGGCCTGAGTGGCCCTGCGATTCTAAAGCTGTCGGCCCTGGCCGCACGCGAGCTGGCGGAGCTAGAGTATCGCTTTGCCGTAAAGATTCATTGGCTCGGCGGGATGAGCGAGGAGGAGGTCGACGGATTGCTGGGAGCAACTCGCGAAGCTTCTCCGAAGAAGTTTGTGCGATCAGGCGCTGTGGGAACGAATATTCCGTTGCGGCTTTGGCAGCGTTTTGTCGCGGCAGCGGGGATTGATGAAGAAAAGTGCTGGTCGAATTTGTCGAAAAAAGAACGTCACGAGCTTGTTCAGCAGCTGACCGCTTCCGAATTTCAGGTGAACGGTAAGAGCATGTACAAAGACGAGTTTGTGACAGCTGGTGGTGTGAGCCGAGATGAGGTGGACTTTCGCACGATGGAGAGCCGTCTCGCACCGGGGCTTTATTTTGCTGGCGAAGTGATCGATGTCGACGGAGTGACTGGCGGCTTCAATTTCCAGGCCGCTTGGACGACCGGGCGGATTGCCGGAGAAGCGGCAGCGGAGGGCTGATTAGAAGATCCCGCGGAGGATCGGGAAGCGGTTTCTCATTTTGGTCCACCAGGATTCGGTCTCCTGGTTGATGTAAAGTAGGAACTCCTCTTCGTCGTATTTCACGATGGAGCCTCTCGTATTTTTCCGATGCCACTCCAGCAACTCCTCGGGGGGTGGTATTGCGAAAAGTGTAGTCGTCCGGGAATTCTTTGGGTTCCTAATCATCCCACCGGTTGCTGTGCTCCCATTCGACCTGGGTTGCGACGCAAAGAAGGGCGATGAGATTGTCCTCGGCGTCATCCATTTCCGGATCCATCGTCAGTCGTGGAATACGCATATCGAAGAGGACTTTCCCCCTGGCCAGATGAAGGTGACTTCCTCTTCTTTGAACTCGAGCCGCTGGGGCATCCCCATTAGCATAGAAGCGGGCCTGACATAGTCAATTTCCCGGGAGGAGTCTTCCAGCAGACCGACGCTTCCATCTTTGAATCCGGGAGTATTGCGTGACGCGGTAGGGGATGTCGAGTAATTCTTGGTGTCGGTTATTTTTACGACTATGAGTAATGCAGTGAATGCCAGGTATGCTACCAACACTGCCGCAATGCAGCCTGTCTTTCCCTTCCTCATCCTTCGCAATGTGGGGAGAGCGGCGAGGGTTGAAACGTCGAAAGGGGAAACAGATCAATCCCCGCGAGGCTTGAAGCTGCTGCTCTCGGCAAGCTTTTCCCAATGTTCCTTCTCGTCATCGGAAATCTCCTCGGGAAATTCGGCCGTTACGATAAGGTAGAGATCACCAAAGCCTTCGGCACCCTTGGGAAGCCCTTTTTCTTTGAGCCTCATCTTGGTTCCTGGTGTCGTTCCTGGCTTGATATTGATCTTCACATCTCCGTGAGGGGTTGGAGTCGTCACTGCGGCTCCCAGTGCAATTTCCCAGGGTGCGAGCAAGAGGTCGCTTTCGAGATTTTTCCCGACGGGGCGATAGAGCGGGTGTCGCTCGATGCGAACGCGGAGGTAGAGATCTCCTTTCGGGCCTCCGTTTCGACCAGGATTGCCGAGTCCGGCGCAGCGGATTTTCTGGCCTTCGCCAACGCCTTTGGGAATTTTCACCCGAATGGTTTTTTCGCCGCTGTCGCCCTGAGAACTCAGTCGCAACTCACGAGTCGCTCCGGTCATGATTTCCTCGATGCGAACGAGCAGGTCGGCCTCGATGTCCCGCCCGGCCATGGGTCGATTGGAGCGCTGCTGGCGGCCACCGCCAAATGCGCCACCGAAAGGGTCGCTTCCCATTCCGCCGCCGCCACCGAACATACTCTCGAAAAAGTCGCTGAAACCCGTGCTGCCGCCAAAGTGATATTCGTACTGGCCGCCACCACCGCCACCACCGGGAAAGCCTCCCGCCTGATCCCAGTTCTCGCCGAGTAGATCGTATTTCTTCCGCTTTTCGGGATCGCCGAGAACTTCGTATGCTTCGTTGATTTCCTTGAAACGTGCCTCCGCGTTTTCCTGATCCTTGGCGACGTCGGGGTGATTCTTCCGAGCGAGCTTTTTGAACGCCTTCTTGATTTCCTCCTGCGATGCATCGCGGGAGACGCCAAGGATTTCGTAGTAGTCTCGGTATTGAACGGACATAGCGGGGATGAAACTGTCGGTATATTTTGACAGAAATCAACGGCTCCCGTTGAAGGAAAGTCGTTTCAATTATCGTGCGAGTTCTTCAAGCAAGGCACGGTTTAGTCGAATGCCGGCTTCGAAATTTGTCACCGTGAAGCTTTCATTCGGAGCATGGATTTGGCAATCTGGCAGGGCGAGGCCAAGCAGCAGGGTGTCGACTCCGAGAATGTCTTTAATCGATTGAATGATCGGAATGCTGCCGCCTTCGCGAATGAGGCGGGGCTCGCCAGAAAAGGCCGTCTCGAGCGCGCGCTGGGCTGCATTTCCGTATTTCGAATGCGGATCCATGACATAGGCTGGACCAAAGTGGCCAAGCTCGACATCGATCCGGCAGGAATCAGGGCATTGCGCTGTCAAAAACTGACGGGCGTGTTCGAGGATTTTCTCGGGGTCCTGGTCAGGAACCAGGCGAAAGCTCAGTTTCGACATCGCCTCGCGACCGATTACAGTTTTGGAACCTTCGCCCTGGTATCCTCCTCCGATCCCATTTGCTTCTGCGGTGGGGCGTCCCCAGCGCTGTTCGAGCGCGGTGTAGCCAGTTTCGCCGAGTAGACCGGCTACTCCGGTCTCGTCCATGGTGGCGGCATCACCATCTGGAAGAGAGGCCCACATGTCCCGCTCCCATTGCTCCAGAGGAACGACGTCATCGTAGAAGCCAGGGATCTGGATGACCTCGCTGTCGTTGTGCAAAGAAGCGACGAGGCGAGCGGCAATCGTTGCCGGATTGGGAACTGCTCCGCCGTAGACTCCGGAATGGAGGTCGAGTGAGGGTCCGTGAATCTTAAACTCGAGGCAAGCGATGCCACGTAGCCCGTAGGTCATCGTGGGAATGCCAGGACCAATCATTCCGGTATCGGACACCGCGCAGATGTCGCATTTCAGTGCTTCGCGATGCTGCTCCAGAAAGGGGGCGAGGTTGGGACTGCCGATTTCCTCCTCTCCTTCGAGAAGAAAGATTACATTGACGGGAAGATCTCCGTGCTCCTTTAGAGTCTCTTCTACGCCGAGCATGTGTGAGAAGTGCTGGCCTTTGTTGTCGGTTGCGCCACGGCAGAAAATCTTGTCGCCTTTCAGGGTGGGCTCGAACGGAGGGGTGTCCCACTCATCAACAGGATCGACTGGCTGGACATCGTAGTGTCCGTAGATGAGAACAGTAGGGTGATCAAGTTTGGGGGCGTTTTTTGCAACCACAACAGGATTTCCCGGCGTCTCGTGCAGTTCCGTCTGCAATCCCATCCCTGTGAATTTCTGAATCAGAAAATTGGCACAATCGCGAACATCGTCGCGATGTCGGCTGTCGGTGGAGATGCTGGGGAAGCGGAGGAAGTCGAAAAATTCAGTGAGTTGCGGAGTCATAATGCCGGAGTGAACGATATTTTCGTAGAATACGTTCGTAAGGGTCCGGCAGACGACAAGGGTGTCAAGCAGTCGCCTTACTTTGCTCGCACCCGAAACCTGCTGAAATCCCGGCCTCGCGGATCGTTGACTGAAACGGAGCGGAAGAGGAGCGTGATCGATTTGCGACGGAATTTTACTCGCCGTTTGCCATTTTTCCGAGTCACTTTTTTTAGCCTCTTCTTGTTCGGTTTCACATTGGTGAAAATATTGTGGGTCAGGTTGCCAGGGACCATCTCGCCGGTCGTGTGGGACCCGGTGATCACGTCGGCGGTTATGTTTGCGCCTCCGTGGAAATAGGTGATCCGGAAAAAGCGATTGCTTGCCGTGCTTACGTCCTGTGCTGCGCCGTCCTTGATAGAAGTGCTTCGAATGATCATTTTGAAGCGTTTTCCAAGGCGCCGAATCACTTTCTTGATCTTACGCTTGTTCGGCGATTAATTTTCGGGGGATCACTGCCCCCCTTTGTGGAAGGCGACAGCCTCAAGAGCCATGCCTTTTCCGCGTGTTGACGAGTTAGGGACCGCCGAGGTAGCAGGCTACAGAATCGCACCCGGCGAGTAATCACCCGCTCCGTCGATGTTGTCGGCGTAAGTGGACGCCTCACTGATGAAGCGATCAATCTGCGTCTGCACCGCACCGGCGTTGGCCTTGCCTTCTTCGAGGCAGGCGGTGAGTTCGTCCGCTGTCATTTCTAAGCGTCCGTCCTCGGCGAGTCGCTTGATGAGATCGTTGCGATCAGACTCTCCCGTGCGGTAGGCCTGAGCCGCTGCGACAGCGTGTTCCTTGATCACTTCGTGTGCCGTTTCGCGTCCGACACCGCGTTTCACGGCAGTCATCATGATCGTGGTGGAAAGGAGAAATGGCAGGTAGTGATCATTCTCCCGCTCGATCACAGCTGGGTAGGCATCCATCTGATCGAGAATTGTCACCATTGTTTCCAGCAATCCATCGACCGCGAAAAACGCATCGGGCAGCATCACTCGGCGAACCACAGAGCAGGAGACATCGCCCTCGTTCCATTGATCACCCGCCAGGCTCGACGCCATCGTGAGGTGGCCTCCGAGAATCGTTTTGAAACCATTGATGCGCTCGCAGCTGCGGCTGTTCATTTTGTGAGGCATCGCCGAAGAACCAACCTGACCTTTTGCGAAACCTTCGCTGGCGAGTTCTTGCCCAGCCATGAGACGAATCGTTTTCGCGAAGCTCGAAGGCCCCGATGCAATCCCATTGAGAACCGACACCACCTGGAGGTCGAGACTGCGCGGATAGACCTGCCCGACGTTGGTGAATATGCGGTGGATGCCAAGATGAGCGGCGACTTTGTTTTCCAACTGCATCACCTTTTCGGCGTCGCCCTCGAACAGGCTAAGCTGGTCGAGCTGCGTGCCGACTGCGCCTTTCAATCCTCGAACCGGATAGTCAGCGATCAGTTCCTGTAGTTGCTGCCCGGCGATCAGCATTTCCGCGCCGAACATGGCGAGCCGCTTGCCGAAAGTGGTGATCTGCGCAGCAACGTTGTGAGTCCGCGCTGTGATCACAAGATCACGGTATTCGTCTGCTTTGATCGCAAGGCGATGTAGAACCGCTGCGGTTTTGAAATGGACCGCTTCGAGCGCGCGATATACCTGTAGTTGCTCAACGTTCTCGGTGAGGTCCCGACTCGTCATACCCTTGTGAATGTGCTCGTGACCCGCGAGATCGCAGAATTCCTCGATCCGGGCTTTCACATCATGACGCGTGACACGCTCGCGCGCATCGATCGCTTCGAGATTGATCGTATCGATGACCTTTTCGTAGGCATTGATGGCACCTTCGGGAATGTCGAGGCCGAGGTCGCGCTGGCCTTTCATTACCGCGAGCCAGAGTTCGCGCTCGAGTCGGACTTTTCCTTCTGGAGACCAGATCGCCGACATGGCGGCGGTTGCGTAGCGTTGTGCGAGGACGTTGGGAATCATTTGGGGAATGCCGCTTTGCGGCGTAAAAGGGTAAAAGTAATCGGTGAAAAGTAGGGGCTCAGGTCGCTTTGGGAGCGATAGCTTTGAGGTAGTCGAAGGCGTAGATGCCAGTTTTGTGGCCGTCGGAAAAGTGAAACTGGATCGCGTAGCCGCCGATCGCATTCCAGTTCGTGACCGTGATGTCGTCAAAGTCGCGCCCATGATTAACCTCAATCATTTCGTTCCCGAGGAGATCGCGCTCGCCCTGCGTCTCGGCGCTGGGGGAGAGGGCGCGGAGTTTGTCCATGCGGTAGTAGTTCTCCGTCCCGTCCTTCCACCGGATCGCGACTTCGTTTCCGATGAGCTGGATATCCTCGATTTCGTTCATTCGTTCGCGGGATCGGTAGCACGGCACTATCACCGAGGCAAGCCTCCTTCGCAAAAGGGCCCGCTGGGTTAAGTGAGGGAGCTGACCCTGTTCAGCCATCGACCTGACCGGGTTGGGTGTGGCAGCGGGTGCGGCGGAGTGGGAAACTAGGTTTTCGCACCCCAGAGACGGCATGGTTTGCAGGGTGAACCGCGACCTCATTGGGGAGCAATCATTCCATCCAGAAATCCGAAATGTCAGGAAATACGAAGCAAATGATCGGGGTGGGAGTGATTTGGGGTTTTATGGTTTTCGAGTAAAAAATATCAAGTGAGGTTTCCTGGAGAGGGATGCAGCTAAACCCCTTGACCAGACTGGCGCAAGTCGCTTGAATCCAAGAAACGAAATTCAGAAATTCCCGCGGGTGCGTGCCTGATTTTTGGGTGACATCGTTACTAATTCAGCTTCCGCTCTCGCGGAGGCAATAAGCGGTAAGCTGGTTCCCGCCACAGTTGGTATTCTGTTGGCGTTGGCCGGTGTAATTTTGGTATTGAGCGGTTGGTGGCGTGAACGCCAGGGCAAGCAACCTAATGGACTTGAAGGCGCATAAACGAGATATGCCGAACAAGGCGGTGGTGGACAAGCGACTACCGGCTCTGATTTGACATGAACCTTTTAACTTCAACTCTTAACCCCATTTCGGAGTTGCGCTCTCAGTAGCCGCTGCCACACCTCGGACGTTCTGCCTAAAAAATTGGACACCTCGATCAGATAACAGGAGTGACTGCGCCGTCTAGTCTCTATCCGGAGCGAGCTTCGCTGCTCTGATATTCGCTTTTATTTTTTTCGTCTTAATCGTGAGACCAAGCAGTGGTCGTTCGATGTCGACTTCGCTTTAGATACGCCAAAGCGAAAAAAGCGCCGATCCTAACACCCTACACCGTCCCGAGTTGATTGACTTCCCAATTCTTAATCCCTACTCTCCAACTCAGGCTGCTTCCTTCCCCAAAAAACGCCCTGCCAGAAGAAACCAATGTCACCTCCAGTGCGAAACTCCGACAATTTCTTCCTGACCTCCTGCGTCGCCCTCGGCATGCTTTTCACAACGGCTGGTTATGGGGAACCGGAGCTTACCGTATCGCCAGCGGTTGCTGTTCATTACCAGACCGAGTCTGGAAAATACTACCAACTTCAGGTAAAGGATGGCGCTGGCTGGAGAGATGTGGGTTTTGCGATCGAGGGGACGGGCGAGGTGTACGAGGAATACCATCCGACGGGGGAGTATCGTTTGATTTCTCCGAGGCAGGAATGGGTAAAGGTGTGGGCCGATGAATTCGACGGTGACAATTTGGACTACCGCAAATGGGAAAAAGAAGAGAACAACTACGGAGGAGGAAACAACGAGCGGCAAGCCTACCGGACCGATCCCAAGTATTGTTTCGTGAAAGATGGCGTCTTGAACCTCGCTGTCTATCGTGACGCACACACCACGCCTGATGGGAAGACGCAGCCCTACTCCTCTGCACGAATCCGAACGCAGAATCGGGGGGAATGGAAATACGGACGCTTCGAGGTGCGAGCTAAAATGCCAGAGGGCCAGGGGATATGGCCTGCGGTTTGGATGCTGCCGACTGAGTCGAAATATAGCAGCTGGGCTTCGGGTGGGGAAATTGATATCCTCGAATCACGAGGCAGTGCTGTCCATGAGACGACCGGGGCACTTCATTTCGGAGGAGTCTGGCCGCGAAACAGTTATCTTTCTCATAGCTACACGTTCCCAGGTAAGGATGCCGCTGAGGCGTTTCATATTTACTCCGTGGAATGGAATGCGGACGAGATAAAGTGGTGTGTCGATGGGAAGCAGTGCATGACGCGAAAGAAGAGCGAATGGTTTTCCGAGGCTGCGAAGGGTAATCCACATGCGCCCTTTGATCAGCCTTTTCACATGATCGTCAACGTGGCAGTGGACGGGCGGTTTTTCGAAAAGACGGATCAACGTGCCGACCTCCTGCCGCCCGATGCCTTTCCCCAGATCATGCAAGTGGACTACATTCGAGTGTTTCAGTGGGCTGACTGAGGTTTGCGGATCGCAAAGCGGGGCAAGCGCATGCTGGTAATCCCATTTTCCCCGAAATTTGAATCAAATGATGTGACCCATGAGCAGAGTCGGGAAGAGAGCAACCCGAATCCTGATGACGATTATTGCGCTGTGCCTATTTCTGATAGCTGGATTGGGCCAGAGCTTGGGCTCTGGCATCGATTGCATTCGGCGGGCTGTTCCGGAGGCTGGCCAGGTATGAGGTCATTACTGGTGGAATCCTCGCAATTGGAATGGTTGTATCCTTGCTGAAGGCTCCTTCCAGGATCTCAGACCTCGAGCATTTGGAGAATCAAGAAGAGTGAGCTGGCGCGGGAACCTGTTTGCGCGTAAAGCTGACGGACTGGTCCTCGAGGATCGACCAGATCGGCCCCACCTTTGGTGCGATGATAGAAGAGCGTGGCTACGATGCCTCCAAGCCGCTGATCGAATTCTATCGAAGTTAGAAAGAGCTTCATCTCTCGCTACCGCTGCCATCCTGAACTGGGCGACGGAGCGTGTGGGATAGGAATGCTCCCAAAGAGCGGGAAAACCGGAACACGGAAGGGAGTTTTTGGTTCGTGCATCGACCTTGGCGAGAGAGCCGTACATTGACGGGAATCGGAGGCAATTTTTTTCAGATTCTTTCTTTCGGGCGTGATATTTCAGGAAGAGCCCGAAAATCTTTATTTATTTCGGATATATTAATATTTAAGCTTGCCTTGTAAAGTTTCGAGACAATATAGTAGGCTCACTCTGATTTCTGAATTTGTAGAAATTATAGAGGGTCCAGTAGGACACATATCTATCGTAGCCGCATTTCATTTTCAGTCACCCCAATTTGACAATGATTATCCCCATCAAGCCTTGGTTGGAACTCGTAGAAGAATCCGCATCGCCTTTTTCCGGGGGAAAGCGGTCCCCGGGACTGCAGTCGGGCCTGGTTCTCTCGGCCGATCCTGCTGCGGATGAGTTTCGTCTCGGGGGATCGGGCTATCGCAATCTTTACGAAGGGAATCCAATGAGCGACCGAAAGGAATTCTATCATGAGCCCATTATGGGGGAGAAGATTCTCGAGATTCTGGAGCCCTTGGAGGGGAAGCAGGTTTTCGACGGAACGCTTGGTGGAGGTGGTCATAGCCAGATGTGCCTGGAGAACGGAGCGCACGTGATCGGTTGCGATCAGGACGCGGCGGCGATTGAGCACGCTTCGAAGCATCTCGCTCACTTCGAGGATCGCTTCCTTCCGGTCCGGGGAAATTTTGCTGAGATGGATCAGTTGCTCTCCGATGTGGGAGTTGACCAGGTGGATGCCATTCTCCTGGATCTCGGCGTTTCATCCCGCCAGCTTGACGATGGATCGCGCGGGTTTTCGTTTCGGGAGGATGCTCCTCTTGATATGCGTATGGATGACCGGTCGGAGCTGACGGCAGCTGTGATAGTGAATCATTGGGAGGAAGCAGAGCTGGTTCGCATTTTCCGAGAGTTCGGAGAGGAGCGCCGCTCACGTCGCGCTGCCGCAGAGATTTTGAGGGCTCGAGCTGGGGCTCCCATTGAGACTACTTTTCAGCTCGCGAAGATTGTCGAGAAGGCCGTGCCTCGGGTCAGTGGGAAGCACCCGGCGACCCGCGTTTTCCAGGCGATTCGGATTGCAGTGAATCGCGAGCTCGATGTTCTTGAAGAGGTTTTAGAAAAAACGGTTCCAGTCCTCGCTCCGGGCGGGGTGTTGGCGGTTTTGACCTTTCATTCGCTTGAAGATCGAATTGTAAAGCACTTCATGCGTCGTCGCAGCGCTCCTGAGTTGGATCGTCCAGAGTGGCCGGAGCCTCGACCAAATCCTGATTTTGCTTTCACTCTCCCATTTCGAAAAGCGGCAATTGCTGATGCGGAGGAGGCAGAAAGAAATCCTCGTTCGCGCAGTGCTAAGCTTCGGGCGGCGATTCGCAATTGATCTAACTGTATGGAAAAAAACGACCGATACCGCAACGGAATTGGCGCGATCGCTCTCTGCCGTCTCGCCTTGGGGTGCTTGCTGCTCCTTGCTGCCGGAGTTGGGTTTGTGTTGATGCGTAACGATCATGTTCTCGTTGGTCAGGAGATTCGTGCATTGGAGGACCGGGCGAAAGATCTTGATCGCAACATAGAGATGTGGGAGCTGCGTATCGCAGGGATTCATGATCGCCAGGAGATCAGCCGCCGTTTGCGCTGGGTGCAGAGTGATTTGTTTGAGATTGAATCAGCAAAGGTGATTGAGATTTCGCCAGCGGGTCAGGTGCAGGGAGGTCCGTTCAAAAAGGCTTCAGTTCCTGCAGGAATGGATCGAGGAGGGCGGCAATGAGTGATTTTTCTGGTTCTGTAAAAACCCGCATGGTGATTGCATGCGTCGGCGTGGTCGCGCTTCTGTGCGTGCTGAGTGGTCGTCTCGTCTACATCGAGGTGTTCCGCGGTGAATGGTTGTCTGCCAAGGCTCGCTCTCACTACGAATACAAAGAGGAGTTGCCGGCTGAGCGGGGTCGAATTTTTGATCGTTCCGGCGAATTACTGGCGCGAAACCAGACTGTCTATTCGCTCGTGGTGGACTGTCATCACCTTCGTGATATAGGGCTGGCATGCATCGGTTTGGCAAAGTCGGAAAAAACGACGCCGCAAGCAATTCGGAAGCGCTACCTTCCAGAAGAAGTTTTGAGCCGCTACCGGGAATACGTCGCTGAATCGATGGCGGAGCCGCTTAGCATGACGAAGCAGGAACTTTCTCGCAAGCTGCACGAGCGAAAGACCGGAGAGATTGTTCTGGCTAAAGGGGTTGAGGATGATTTTGCGCAGGTCCTGCGCCACGTAGTCGATACCAATGCCCTCCGCGGTCTCTATCTTCGGGAAGGGCAGCGTCGCTACTATCCCAGTCCTCTCTCGCTCACCCAAGTGATTGGCTACGTCGATTCAAAGGGGGGTGGAGCGTCGGGGGTTGAAAAAACTTTTGATGAAGTAATGACCGGAACGCCTGGGTTTCGCTTCTGCGAGCGAGACAGTCGTCGCCGGGAGATTCACGCCTACCGGGGGCTGCAGGTTGATCCGATTGCGGGCGATGATGTCTACCTGACGATCGACATGGGCTTACAGGCCATTGTCGAGCGTGAGTTGGACGCGGTGATCGATGTGTATGATCCGGCGAAGGTGAGCGTGATCTGGATGCGCCCGAACACGGGTGAGATTCTTGCGATGGCGAGTCGGCCGCATTTCGATCTCACGACTCGCGAAGGGATCCGTGGAAAGGATCCGATCCGCAGAAATATTGCAGTGACCGATCTTTATCAACCGGGATCAACCTTCAAGATTGTCGGCTATGGCGGCGCATTTGACCGCGGTCTTGCAACTCCTTCGATGCAGGTGAACTGCCACAAGGGACGCTATGATCTCGACGGCTTCGAGCTGAATGATCACCACCC
>Ga0181564_10002449_pt1 | contig 16150 bp, 9 predicted proteins | sample 011ome_24_FD_134512 | JGI IMG/M metagenome (GOLD analysis project Ga0181564, IMG submission 134512) | Coastal salt marsh microbial communities from the Groves Creek Marsh, Skidaway Island, Georgia - 011513CT metaG (megahit assembly) | ecosystem: Environmental > Aquatic > Marine > Intertidal zone...
AAAAAACCCAAACGACAGAAGTCTCAAAAAACGACCCGTACGGCGCGCTCAAACGCGCCGCGGATGGAGTGCTGGTCTGGGCGGACCCCACTTTTGAGTACGATCGGCTCGCGGTGACCGTGAACTTCACCGGGTCGCCGCACGTGGACAAAGAAGACGTGACGTTTCAGTACGCGCTGTCCCTCGGTGACTTCGCAGAAAGCGGGGGCGGCGAGCTGGTGGTCGAGTCGGAGAGCGGCGACGAGCGGTGGGTCGTGGAGACGCGGAACCGCGTGGCGCGCGTGGACGGGCGGTTCGCGCACTGGGTGCGGGGATACGACACGGGGATACGACACGTCTCCGGGGACGGCGTTCGTGGGGATGAACCCGGGACGAACGGTACGCGGTACTCCGTCATCTTCTACGCGAACAAGCCCTCGGCGGCGACCGCGCGCCTCGATCCCCCGGCGGACTCGGGCTTCGTCCCCGCGGGGACGCGCGGGGACGGGGACGCGCGGGAAAGGGGGAAGCGCGCGGGGGCGTCCCCGGGGGCGGTCGGGGGCACCGGGGGGTCGCCCCCGGGGATATCCGTGGCCCTCGTGAAGTGTTTCGTGGCGATTCTGGGGATCGGGATGGCGCTGCGGTCGCGCCGGCGGACGAGCGCCGGGCGCGGGGGGAGCGCGTGAGACCGTTTCAAGTCGACGCCGCGAGCGTTTTTCCGGACTCTCGTCAGCTTCGATCGGAAACGTATGGCCGTCAGTCAGATTTCGACGTGATTCGCAGATGTCCAGCAGTTTGTCCAGCTCAGCAGCTTTTCGCGCCTCAACCGTCGGCCGAGACTGTACCACGCGTCGCCCCCCGTGGTGGCGCACATTTTCCTCGCGTGTCGCTCACGCGAGCACGCCGTGCGTCGTCTCGCCGCGCGCGTCACGCGCCGGTCCCGCCTCCCATCGCGCACCCCCGGTGACGTCGGCGCTCCCCGCACCTCTGCCGCATCCGACTGTTCGTTTTAAATCTCTCGGATGTTCGGCGTGATGACGTCGGTCGCCACCGCGCGCCCCGCGGCCACCGTCCGCCCCGGCGCTGCCGCGCGCGTCGCCACCGCCGCCGCTCGCCCGGGCGCTCCCCTCCGCGCGCGCCTCGCTGTCCCCCGCGCGCAGGTCCTCGTGCACGCCTCCGCGCGTCTCCCCGCGGTCGCCGCGGCGCGAAGCAGATCTCCGCTCGGGTTCGCGGTCCGCCTCGCCTCCCCCGTCCGCCGCGGACGCCGCGGCGGCTCGCTCGTCGCGGGCGGCGCCGAGACGTCGAGCTCGGCGGAGACGTCCGCGGCGGAGACGGCGGGCGACGACGTGGACGCGCTCGCGGAGCGGCTGGACAAGCTCAAGGAGAAGTCCCGGGCGATGCTCGCGGAAGCCGAGGCGCTGGAGAAGACGGCGACGGCGACGGGGACGGACGAGACTTCCGCGACTTCGGAGACTTCGAAGCGAACGAACGGCGTAGCCGCTCGCGCCGATGACGTATCGGCGAAGACACCTGAGCCGCCCGCGCGTGTCGATGCGACCGCGAAGAAAGCGGCGGAACCCCAAAGAGACGACGTCGCGGCGGCGGACTCGGCGGAGGGAGGCGCGAGCGTCGTCGAGTCGGTGCGCGTTTTGGCCGGCGTCGTCGCCGGCGCTTCTCTGCTCGCGGTCGGCGGGAGCTACGCCGCGGGCGCGACGTCCCTGCTCGCCACTGAGCCGGTTTTGGCGCTGTTCGGCAGCGCCGCCGCGTTCGCCGCGGTGTCGGTGATCGACGCCGTCACGCCCGCGCTCAAGAAGCGCGAGGCGGCGGCGGAGGCGGCGGCGGCGGCGGCGAAGGCGGCGAACCCCCCGCCGCGGAAGACCGCGGCGAAGAAGAAGCCCGATACGCCCGCGGAGGGAAAAGAGGGGGCGAAGGCGGGAAAGAAGTCGGCGATGCCAACGCCCGTGAACAAGCCCGTGGACGCGTCCGCCGCGAAGAAGGCGGCTCTGGAGGTGAAGGCGGAGGACATGGCCGAGGGCGTCGGCAGCGTGATCAAGAAGAAGGAGACTCCTTCTTCGCCCGCCGACGTGACCATGCGCGCCGCGACACCCGACCCGGTGAAGGCAGACACGCAGTGGCTCGACCCTCGTGATGCCGCGCGCATGTCCGGCGCGGCGCTGACACGCTCGGCGGCGGCCGATGGTATCGCCGAGTCCCTCGTCAAGAACGACACCGCGTCTCGAGTTTCGAGCCCCTTCACGTCTCGCGCATTCTCGCCGCTCGGCGCGGGGGGCGCGTCGGTCTCCGGCTCCGCCGACGAGGTCAAGCTCGAGGAGCTCCGCGCAATCGCCACGCAGCGCATGGCGAAGCAGCGGATGTACGAAGAGTACGTCAAGGCGAGGCCCGCCGCTGCCGGCGGAGGCGCGCGAATGATGAGCGTTTTCGGTGAAAACGAAAACGAAACCGCGAAGAAAACGAGCGACGCCGCGGCGTCGTCGCCGAGCGGTTCGCCGCTCGCGCGGTTCCTGAAGTTGGTCTTCTTCCCGCTCCTTCTGCCGTTCGCGATCGTGAAGTTCGCGCTGCGTCTGATCAGGAACCTGCTCGGCGGCGGGAAAGCCGCGGGGGCGCAGTGAGAAAAGGCGCGTAGCGCAGAGACGCCTACGACTAACGAAAGCGCGAAAAAGTGTCTGCGTCCGCGAAAAAGCTCACGTGCAATTTCATCATGCCTCACTCGCTGACACTCGCACAAGGCTGACGGACGCTCGTCCGCCCCGTCTGTCTGCAGTCGAAGGCGCCTTTTTCGCCGATCACGCGCACACTGCGCGCGACGCGACGACTCACCCTTCCGCATCGCACACCGGTGACGCACGCGCCGAGGAGCCACACCACCCCACATGCCTTACCTCCCCCCTCACCTGCGCGACGGCGGCGGCAGCGACTCGGGCTCCGACCGCGGGTCGGACCGAGGCCCCGACCGCGCCTACGACTCCCGAAGTGGCGGCGGCCGGGGCTACGACTCGGGCCGAGGCGGGGGCTACGACAGAGGCGGGTACGATGACCGGCGGGGAGGCGGCGACCGCTACGACGATCGCCGCGGCGGAGGCGGCGACCGCTACGACGATCGCCGAGGCGGCGGAGGCGGCGGCGGCGGCGGCGGCGGCGGCAAGTACCCTCCCGCCATCTTCGCGGACTGGAAGCCCTCCGCGAGGGTCCAAGCGCTGTCCGTGAACCAGGTGCGTCATCTCTCTCTCCCTCCCTCTCTCCCTCGCGAACCCCGACGCGATCCGCGCGGGCGCGGGCGCGCCACGTCCGAATGACCCGACGCGGGCGGAGCCTACGCGGGGATGCGTCCCCGCGGCGTCCCCGGCGCGTCGACGTGGCGCGCCGCGCGGCGTCGTCGGACATCGGACATTTTCCTCGTCGCTCAAGGCGCCTTTTTCTCGGTCCCTGAACAGTGTCTGAGAACACCGGCCGAGCGGTTTTTTTTTTTGAGGGAGCGACTCTCAACTCATAAACTCTCAACTCATCAACGCGACTGACGAAACCGTCTCGCCGCGCGCTACAGGTGGAGGAGATCCGCCGTCGCATGGACGTGATCGTGGAGATTATTCCCGGCGAGAAGGAGGCGCCCCCCCCGATCGAGTCGTTCGAGGACATGAACCTGGACGCGAAGATCATGCTGGACATCAAGTTCCACGAGTACGAGAAGCCGACCCCCATCCAGGCGCAGGCCATCCCGATCATCTGCTCCGGGCGCGACGTGCTGGGTTGCGCGGAGACGGGCTCCGGGAAGACCGCGGCGTTTTCCATCCCGATGATCCAGCACTGCTTAAACCAGACGGAGATACGAAGAGGCGACGGCCCGATCGCCATCGTCATGGCGCCCACGCGCGAGCTCGCGCAGCAGATCGAGAAGGAAGCGAAGATCTTTTCTCGATCCAGCAAAGGGTTCAAGACCACCATCGTCGTGGGCGGCACGAACATGTCCGAACAGCGCTCGGATCTGCGCGGCGGCGTCGAGGTGTGCGTCGCGACGCCCGGTCGTTTGATCGACCACCTGCACCAGGGGAACACCAACCTCGGCCGCGTGTCCGTGGTGGTTCTGGACGAGGCGGACCGCATGCTGGACATGGGCTTCGAGCCCCAGATCCGGGAGGTGATGATGAACCTTCCCAAACCGCACCAGACGCTTCTGTTCAGCGCGACGATGCCCGTGGAGGTGGAGACGCTCGCGGCGGATTACCTGAACAAACCCGTGAAGGTGAAGGTGGGCGCCGTCTCCGTGCCCACCGCGAACGTCGCGCAGCACCTGGAGAAGCTCGTGGACGCGCAGAAGGTGGACCGCCTGTGCGAGCTCCTGCTCGAAGAGAAGGCGGAGGCGGAGAAGTTCGGGGGCGCGCTGCCGATGACCATCGTCTTCGTCGAGCGCAAGGCGCGCGCGGACGAGATCATGGAACTCCTCAACGCCGAGGGCGTCACCGCCGCGGCGTTCCACGGAGGCAGAAGCCAGGGCGAGCGCGAAGCCGCGCTCGAGGACTACAAAACCGGGAAGTGCTCCGTGCTCGTCGCCACGGACGTCGCCGCGCGCGGCCTCGACGTCAAAGGCATCGCGCACGTCGTGAACCTGGACCTCCCGCGCGCCTTTGAGGATTACGTGCACCGCGTGGGCCGCACCGGCCGCGCGGGCATGACCGGCCGCTCCACGTCCTTCTACACCGACCGCGACTCGTTCATCGTCGCGCAGATCAAGCGCGCGCTGCAGGAGCTCGAGGCGGGCAACGCGTTCGCGTTCGCCACGGGCAAGGAGGCGCGCGCCAAGGAGCGCGAGGCGGCCAAGGCGTGGCGGGAGGGGCGCACCGCGGAGGGCGAAGCGGAGGAGATCGGGGGCGTGGCGATCAACGTGGACGAGAAGTTCAAGCACATGCAGATCGGGAAGGTGGCGTCGAGCGCGTCGCTGGGGGGGGGGTCCGCGAAAGGCGGCGAGGCCCCCAAGGCGGGCATGGCGGATGACGCCTTCGGCAGCGACTCGGACGGGGACGACTGGTGATGGATGTTGGATGTGATTGGGAAACTTTTTGGGAAACTTTTTGGAGCGCGAAATCGCGCGACGCGGTCGGACCGGAGCGGACCGGGGTTTATAGGGTCGAGGGGGGTTTTAAACGCCACGGCGATAGGGGCTGATACGTCAGGACCACCCGTTCGAACCGTGGACGAAGGCGCACGCGTCGCTTCTGCGACGACGCCGTGACAACGCCGCGACCGTTCCTCGCTCGTCGCGACCGAAGCCGTTCTCCGAAAAAGCTTTTGCGCCTTCGGTCCCGTGAATCGACACGTTTCCGTCGTGCGCGACCTCACACGGAGCCACGTGGCGATCGGTCATCTTGGTCACACCGCGGGACGCGCGGGACGCGTCGAGAATGTCCACGAAGACCTTGGGCGGCCGCGCGGCGGACGTGGCGTTCAAGACGTTCACCGGCGCTTTGTTCGCCACGACGGTCATCACCGGGGGCTGGTTCGCCGCGACGTCGTTCAGCGCGGCGAGTCACTACGACAAGCTCGAGAGGGAACACAAGGCGCGCGAGATGCGTTTGGCGGAGGAGCGCGCCGCGGAGGAGGCGAGGCGCGCGGAGCGGAGGGGGAAGTGGAGGCTCTTCGGATGACGACAGCCAGACGCGAGGGCGCGACTGACGTGACGCGCGCGGGCGTCGACGCGCGCGGGACCCGCGCGCGTCGACGCCGAGGGAACGGCGCGTGACGACGGCCACGCGTTGGCCGAGAACTCGACGCGAGAACTCGACGACTGAGATGACGGGTTTGGTTTTTTAGCTGTAGAATGATAGACGACGCGCCGCGCTCGGGGGGCGACGGAACGCGAAACGAAAAGAAACCTCATCACGTGATACATAGTCTACGAGCGCACGCATACATAATAGTCTATGGTAGATACGCACATAACTACGCGAAACGCACCAACGCCATCATCATCGATATCATCAGTCCATCACCATCAGTCACCTCAGCGGGTCTTCGTCTCTGGCCAACTCCAAAAGTTTTCGCAGAATTCTGGCGCCGTCTTCGCGCACGCCGGAGTGCATGTACTCGCTGGTGGCCCAGACGCGCGCGCCGCGAATCTCCGCCGCCGTCGCGTTCGCTAAGTCCCAGTCCACGAACGCGTCCTCGACGTACGACGCGCACGCCACCGGCACGTCGTTTACGTTCAGAGTATCGGCGCAGTACAACCGCGGCCAGTCTGTTTTTTCGCCGAGCGCGTCGGCGATTCCTTTCAACGAACGCAACCGCGCGAACTCGTCGAACATGAACGGGAACACCATCTCGCCGGTGAAGTAAATTTTCGCCGTATCGGATTCCGATAACGCCTTCGCGGCGTCGAACACACCGCCGTTTTGATCGTTGAAGTCACGCAGCGCCCTCTCCGCGGCCCAGTCGCTCGCGACCTCGCCGCCGTTGCAGTAGATGCTCTCGTGCGCCACCGCGTACAGAGGGTTCGTGTCGAACGCGTGCGCGTCATCCGCCGCCTTCAGAAACGCGTAGCTCAATTCTTTGTCGTCCCCCTCCCCTTCCCAGGCTGTCTCCAGCTGGTAATGCAGCCGCTCGAACCCGCCCGCGACGCCGAGCGCGGAGAAGCCCAGCGCCTGCAGCCCGCGCAGGGAAAACGTCGACCCCGCGGGGGTTACGATTTTTTTTTTACGATCCGAAACGAACGAACCGATCTCTCTAACGCGCTCGGCGTCCTCCGGGAACCGCGCGTAGTACTTTTCGTTCTGCGTTTTGACTCGAGCTAAGAGCTTCGTGTACGTCTCGTACGCGCCGTTCGCCTCGCGGATCAAAGGGGGCAAGCCGCCGGTGTACAAAGCTTCGCGCACGCCCTCCGACGATACCGAAAGGTACCGCGTGATGCAGAATCCGCCGAAGGATTGCCCGAGCAGCGTCCACTTCGTGTTCGCGCCAGTCATGAGCGTCGCGCGCGCGCACTCGCAATCGGCGACGATGGCGTCGGCGCGGTGCATCGAGACGTACTTCGATGCGCTTTCCGTGGCGAGTGTGTCGTTCTCTAAATCGCCAAACTTCCGTCGAAGTGACTCGTTCGTGATGCGCGTCGAACGCCCGGTGCCCCTCTGATCGAGCAGGAACACGCGGAACGATTTGGTCGCCTCCGCCAGCCACCCGCCCGCCTCGATCGGACGCGCGGCTTCGAACCCGGGGCCGCCCTGCAGGAAAAGCAACGCGGGCATCGACGCGCGGTCGAACGCGGGGTCGCTCACTTTGCTGGCCGCCACCACCTCCCGCACGAAAACCTCCAGCGTCTCGCTCGCGGCGGTGTCGTCCGAAGCGATCGCCGCGAAGTGATCGAGAGGCACCGTAAAGAAGTGCTCGGTCAACTCGAATCCCTTGACGCGGATGCGCTCGCCGACGCGGTGGGGAACCGCGCGCGCGGGAGGTACGACGATGCCGGTCGCCATCGCGGTCGTCGCCTGTGTCGAACCGGAAGTCGAGTCGAGTAGGGCGTGTCCAGCGGGACCGGGGGGGCGTGGTCAGGCGGGAAGCGGACCAGACGCGGTCTCGGAAGACGACGGCACCCGACAGAGAGAGAAGGACGCCTCCGCGCGTCCGGGTCGACGGCTCCCGCGGGAACGCACGCGTGTTCTGGCGCGAGTGGCGCGCGCGGGGTCGACCGTGTGTCGGCGATGGACGCGGAACGCGCTCGAGACCCGCACGAGCGAGGCGAGTCGCGAGGCTAACATTCGGCGCGACCGAGTGTGACGAGGCGAGTCCAACGTCGCAGTCAGTCGCTTTTCCTTCGTCGGGCTGGCGAGACGCAGAGATCAAGATTTCAAGACCCAACTGCCCAACGCGATCCAAAATGCCCCACACAACACTTGTCCCTCTTGAACGGTTGCTCGCCGCGCCATTCGTCGCGCGCGCGTCTCTGCCACAGACGCGTGAAGCCCGACCGTTTCCGACCACCGCATCGGAACACCAGCGCGCGCGCCTCGTATCGCCGCGCGTCCAGCCCCGCGCCTCTCCGCGCCGGTCGTCGCTCGAGAGAGTCGCATCGCCCGCCGGGTCGTTGGCTGACCGAGTCACGAGTCAGACGAACGCGCGAAGATGGGCCGAGGTGGCGAAGCGACCGCGTCCGCCGGCGCGTCCGAGGTGCGTCTCCGATCTCCCGCGCACCCCGCTGCGCGCCGCTCTCGTGGCGGTTTCGCGATCGGCGCCCCCCCACGGAAGCTCCCGCGGCCGCGACGATCGACGCCGACGCGCGCGCCCGCGTCGCAGCCGCGGTGACGTCACGTCTCGCGCGCGCGTGTTTTTTTTCCAGAGTCGATCGAATGCCTTTCGCGAGCCTTTCGCTGACCGACGACGACCCCCCTTTCGCGAAACGCTTTGAAACCCCGCGTCTCCCATACGACCTGTTTATACGCACGCCAGTGGGACGTGATCGTGGTGGGCGCCGGCGTCGCGGGCGCGTCCCTCGCGTACGCGCTCGGCGTGGAGGGCCGCCGCGTGCTGCTTCTCGAGCGCGACCTGAGCGAGCCGGTGCGCATCGTCGGCGAGCTTCTGCAGCCGGGCGGCTATTTAAAGCTGAAGGAGCTCGGATTGGCGCACTGCGTCGACGAGATCGACGCGCAGAAAGTGTACGGGTACGCCATGTACAAAGACGACGGCGAAGCGCTCGTCGGGTACCCGCTGGAAGGTAAGGGCGACGACGTCGCGGGAAGGTCGTTCCACAACGGGCGGTTCGTGATGCGCTTGCGCGAAGCCGCCATGGCGCGTCCGGAGGTTGATTGCCGCCAAGCCACGGTGAAGCGACTTTTGTCGTCGACGGGGGAGGAATGGCGCGAGGGCGAGACCGTGGGCGGCGTGAGCGTCGCGATCGGAGACGACGAAGGTCACGCGAAGGTGACGCGTGACTTTTTCGCGCCGCTCACCGTGGTGTGCGACGGGTACTTCAGCGCGTTCCGCAAGAAGCTCACCCCCGCGGCGGAGCGCGTGCTCGATCACCCGAGCACGTTCGTCGGCATCATCCTGGACGGCGATCCGAACGAGTTGCTGCCGAGGCCGGGGCACGGCCACGTCGTGCTCGGTGACCCGAGCCCCGTTCTGTTCTACCCCATCTCCTCGTGCGAGGTGCGGTGTCTGGTGGACATCCCCGCGCACGTGGACATGCCGTCGGTGGCGTCGGGCGCGATGGCGGAGTACGTCCTGACGAAGATCGCGCCGCAGGTTCCGGCGAAGCTGCGCGAGCCGCTTCGGGCGGCGGTGAAGCGCGGCGCGTTCAAATCGATGCGGAACAAGACGATGCCCGCGAGTCCGTCGCGAACGCCGGGCGCGGTGTTGCTCGGGGACGCGTTCAACATGCGCCACCCACTAACGGGCGGCGGCATGACCGTCGCGTTCTCCGACGTCGTGACGATGAAGTCCATGCTGAGCCCGCTCCCGAGCTTCGCCGACTTCGCCGCGGTGGAGAAGCGGGTGGATGCGTTTTACGCGCGCCGCACGCGGCCGGCGCTCACCATCAACACGCTCGCGAACGCGCTGTACAAGGTGTTCTGCGCGTCTGGTGACTCGTCCATGGAGGAGATGCGCAAAGCGTGCTTCGAGTACCTGCGGCTCGGCGGGAGCATGAGCGCCGGGCCGATCGCGCTGCTCGGCGGGTTGGAAACGAACCCGCTCACGTTGGTGTCGCACTTTTTTTCGGTGGCGCTGTTCGGCGTGACGCGGCTGATGACGCCTCTGCCGACGCCCGCGCGCCTGTTCAAATCCGCCAACTTGCTGAAAGGCGCCGTGAAGATCATCTCCCCGATCGTCTGGGGGGAGGGGCTCGTGCGCATGTTCGTCCCGAGCGAACTCAGGGAAAAGTGGGGCTGGATCTGATGTGACGCGCGAAGGATAGGTATTGACTTACGAAGAGCGGCGCGCCTCATCTTTTACACTTTTACTTTTACGCAAACGTTTTATTAGTCCTCGAAAGGGTACTCGTCCTCCACGTTTTCCAGGAACGTGAGCCGCATCACGAACCCCTCGTCCGGGTCCCCCACCAGCGCATCCTTCACGAAGGAACACTCCGTCCGCACGCCCACGCTCTCCAACGCGCCCCGCGCCGCGCCGCACAGAAGCTGGCAGTACCGCAAGTCGTCGCGTTGGACGGACGCGTCGTTCGCGGCGTCGCTCGACTTGTCGCTCGACTTTACGAGCGACGCTTTGTAGCGCGACGGAACCTCCACGAACGCGGTGAACGGGTCGAGATTCGCGAACCGCACGTCGCACTGTGTCTCCTCCGCGTTCCAGTTTTCCAACACGCACTCCAAGTTGAGGAACATCTTGAACCCCACGAGCGCCGCGGTTTCCGCGCTTTCGCGAAACGACCCGCATCGCGTCGTGTTGGTTTTCGCCAGGAATTCTTCAATCAAACGACACCCGATGGCGTGCCCCATCTCGTCCAGCCGAGCGTTCGCCTCGGCGACGCGGTCCTCGCAGTCGTGCAACACCTGCCGCACGAGCGCGCCGTACGTCAGCGTGAACAGCTCGGCGTTCTGTGAGGATGATACGCGGATAGACGAGAGGGACAGAGGAGAGGGAGGGCAAACGGTCTCGTTCAGATCGCGGACGACGTTTTCGGTGGTTCGCCACATCTCGCGTCGCGTCGCGTTCGCGCGCGGAGCGTCATGCGCGCGCGTCGAAGCCTCGACGCACCACTTTTTCCGTCGCCACCCACGCGGCTTGGCCCGCGAGTTCGGGGTTACGCCCGCCGACGCGGGTCGACCGAGCCGCCATCGTCGCGGCGCGAGCGCTTTGGGGCGCGCTCGTTTTGGGGCGCGCTCGTCCGCCAGACGCGGTCCTCCTCGCGTTTTGGCGAAAACGCGACGTACACGGCGTCGAAGTGTAAAACCAAACCTGCCGAAACCTGACGCGTCGAGCGGGTTCTAGGGTTCACAGACCGAGTCAGGTGACGAAAATTCACGGATTGGGTCGCCCGGCCACGTCGGTAGAACGTGGCCGGCCGCCTCGTCCGCGGGAGCGCAACGGTGGGTCGGGTCACACCCGATCGAGCGGCAGGACCACCGCCGGCTTCGAAGGTTGCGTTTTGTGAGCGAGCGTCCACCGCGCGCGTCTTCACCGCGACAGCAGCTCGCGCGCGAGGACGCGAGGAGAGAGGTATTGCGCGCGCCGTCGCTCGTGGCGAACCCGCGCGTCTCACCGGATTGCCAATCGAGGCATCCGACCGAGGCATTTTCGGGCGCTCGACGCCTCGCGCGCGGGGCTCACCAGGCCGAGGCGTCTCGCGATGGCCACCGTGGGCGCGCCCCGCGCGTGGCTCCGACGCGAGGCGCTCGAGTCCCGCGCGGATCGCGCGTCCGCGCGCCGCGCGCTTCCCCGCGCGTGCGCGCCCCGCGCCGCCTCGGGGCGCTCCGCGGGATGCCGAAGCGCCGTGGGGCTTCCGTCCTCTCCGCCGGCGCCGCGGATGGCGACGACGCGGGACGTCACGGCGGCGGCGGCGACGACGCCGCGAAACGCCCGCAGCTGTAAACGGTCCACGCGCGGTCGCCTCGCGCCGAAAGCCGCGGCGATCAGCGGCGACGGGCACGGTGGATCGGCGAAGAATCGCCGAGGCGTCGCGACCCCCGCGCCCCCCGATCCGTCGCGGGGGCCCGGAGCGGCGACGGCGGTCGCGACCGAGGAGGACTCCGAACTCGACGCCGCGGCGCGCTCGTCTCGGCTCAAGGCGCTCGTCGCGCGCAAACGGCTGTACTTCGCCGTCCTGGAGGCGGACGAGGCGACGGAGAAAGCTCCGACGCCGGCGGAACTTCCGTCTGCGGAAGTCGCGCCGCTGGCGACCGTCGCCGTCGACGCGAACGACGAGTCCTCCTCCTCCGCCTCCTCCTCCTCGAACGCGCTCGCCGACGCGGCGGACCTCGTGGAGGGCGTGTGTTTGGAGATTGCGTATCTGGAGGAGCTGGGCGCGAGGCTGGCGAAGCAGCGCGCCACGCTGTTCGCGGCTGTTCGAGAAGAGGGCGGGGACGTGTTCGGGCTCGGCGACGCGGCGGCGGCGCGCGCGGCGGAGACTGCGATCGGCGCGAAGGTGGACGCGTGCGTCGCGGCTTTGACGCGCCGCGCCGCGAGCTTGACGCGCGACGCGATGCCGTACGCGAGCGTGGAGGAGGCGACGGAGGCTGTGCGCGAGGCGCGGTCGCGCCTGGAGCGCGACGCGGAGGCTACGGGTAAGGGCATCGACAAGCTCCCGCGCCCGGTGGCGAAAACCGTCGAGCGCGTCGGGTCTAGGGCGAAATCAGCACGCGGGATCATAAACGTCGGCGTCTCTAAACTGCGTGAGAAACCTTTGTCCGCGGCGGCGTCCGCCGCGGAGTACACCAAAGGCGTGTGGGTGCGTCTGAACGGCGGTTTGGACGGCGTCGCGGCGATCGACGAGCGCATCGCGGATCTCCCGGCGGCGCGATCCGTGGCGGAGGCGCGCGCGGCGCGGGTTTTAAGCCTCACCGTGGAGGTTCAGGATTGCGACAAAGCGTTGGGGGAGGCTTCGAACGAGCGCGACAAGGTGATGGGCCAGGGGAAAGATTCGCTGTCTCGCGTGAGGCTCGCGAAGTCCATCCGCGAGCGCGACGACGAAGTGCGCGACTTGCGGCGCGTTTTCGCGACGCGCACGTTGCAGCTGGAGATGGAGCGCATCTTGGCGCAGCTGGAGGAGGAGGCGTGCGAGGTTCCCAGTCTGGACACGCCTGACCGAGCGGACGAGGTGGAGCTTTTAGCGGCGGAGTTTGGGGCGATGGACGCCGGACTCAAGAAACTCGCGTGGATGGTGGACACGGATAACTCCGCCGCAATCGAGGATGACGACTTAACCGAGCTCGCCACGGACATCCCCGACCTCAAGTCGCGGCTGGGGTTGGTGGACGGGGACGGGTTATCGTCGCTGTCGCCGAGTGTGCTCGGCGAGCGCGTCAGCCGCACGACGAGCGAGTCGCTGGAAAAAGCCAAGGAAGGCGCCGAGTTCATGGCGCGCGGCGTGAAGATGCTCGGCGGGGACATTAGCGCCTCGACCCGTTTCTTCGGGCGCGCGGTGATGGGTTCGACGTTACGGCCGCGCGAAGTGCAGACTATTCGCCGCACGACGCTGGACATCTTCACGTTCGTGCCGTTCATCATCATCCTCATCATCCCGCTCACGCCGGTGGGGCACGTGCTGATCTTCTCGTTCATCCAGCGGTACTTCCCGGCGCTGTTCCCGTCGCAGTTCAGCGGGCGGAGGCAGGAGCTCATGAAGAAGTACGAGGAGCTCTCCTTACAGCTGAAAGAAGCGGAGCGGAGCAAGGAGATTCGCGAGGAGGACGAGGCTCTGGCCCGCGCGGTCACGGCGGTGGAGTCGCTCATGATGGGCGGCGCCTCGGACGAGGAGGTGGCCAAGGCGGCACGCGCCGCGACGGCGGCGGCGGAGGCGCGCGGGTCCGTCGGTGACCAGTCCGCGAAAAAGTCCAACTCGTTCTTCAAGCTCAAAGGTTTGGAGCGCATGGCCTCGGGCGAGGACGTGGTGGACGTCGAGGCGTCGGAGAGGTCGGACGACGCCGGCGGCTCCGAAAAAAGCGGAAAAAGCGCCGCGGAGGATTCGCCGGACGAGCTCGAGACGCTGCGTCGGTCGCAGGCGAGCCTGCGCTCGACGCTGAGCTTCACGGACGACGACGTGTCTTCGGACGGGGCGCCGTCGAGGTGAGAGTGACGGGTACTCGCGAGGGTCATCGCGAGAATGAGAATCGCGAGATTGAGAATCGCGCGGAGACGAAGAGAGAGACGCGACGGCGCGCGCGACGGATGACGGATGACGACGCGCGGTAAAGTCGTGTAAAGCCGTTCACGAACGAAAAAAACGCTTCATCAGTGAGGTCACACGACAAAAAAACGTCTCAAAACGTTTAAGCGAGAAGCGAACACACGTTAAGAAAACGTTAAAACAGCGTCTCGAAGGCGGCGCTCTCGTCGTACACCATCTCGCCGTACGCCCGCCACTTCTCCATCTCCGCGTCGGGCAGAGTAACGTACCCTTCCGTTTCCGTTTCGCCGTTCGCGCCGTTCGCGCCGTTCGCGCCGTTCGCGCCGTTCGCGACGTCGCTCAGCTCGTCCGCCCATTCGCCCAGGTACGCGACGTCGGGTGCGCTGTTGAGAACCACCTGCACGGCGGGGTGCGCCTCCGCCCAGCGCATGCATGTGGCGGTGCTGGGCGGATCGCCGTCCCACCGCGGGTGCCCTTTTTGAAGGGAGTTCCATCGGGTCGTCGTGAACGCCACCACCGGGACGTCCCTGGCGCGCGCCACCGGGAACAGGCGCCACTCCGCCTTGGCGTGCGCCATGTTATACCGCGCCATCAGGAAATCCAACGCGCACGGTTTCGCGTTCGCGAATTCGCGCACGAGCTCCGCGTCGCTCGTGACCGCCGACGAGGAAGACGCCGTCTCCGCGAAGGCGTCGATAGAGTCGTTCATCCGCGAAGGCGTCGTTTTTTTTGTCTTCTCCGACGGGGACGTCTCCCTCTCGACGGATCGTTCATCATCGAAGCGCTCTTCGGTTTGAAGCTCTGTGCGTTCATTCGTCGCGTCTTTCGCCGTGCGTCTTCTTTCGCTGCGCAGCAGCTTCACCCCGACGCACCGGTCGTGCGTGCTGCACCCCACGAAACGCACCGGCCCGTCGATGCCGGCGCGCGCGCCCGGCCGGTCCGCCACCACCAGCCCGCCCTCGCCGCGCATCCACTCGACGGCGTCGATCGCGGCGTCCTCATCCCCCCGGCACACGTACTCCATGTAGAACGCGTCCACGTAGTCCGTGCCGAGCCGCGCGAGGCACTTCGCTACGTGGTCCGTCACCTTCTCCCTGTCCGTGAAGTCCTCCATGCCCACGGCGACGAAGATCCGCCGCCGCGTGCGCGGGTCGGAGCAGAGGACGCGCAGCCCGTCCAGGTAATCGCCGATGGACGCGTCGTCCATCGAGTACGCGAAGAAGTAGTTGACGCCTCGCGCGTACGCCTCGGTCACCACGTCCGAACGTTGCCGGGTCTCCCGGTTGCCGCCGAGCGCGAACGCGCGCACGGGCTCGCCCGAGACCGTGCGCAGCTTGGAGTGCGTCGCCACGCGGTCCTCCGGGATGCGAGACTTAGGAGGCGACCCGGGACCCGAAGCCGAGGATGCGAGCTCCCCGCTCGCTTCGGGACCCGAGAGCGACGACGAGGACGCCCCGTCGTCCCCCGCGTCGACGTTCGACGTCAACAGGGACATCAGCATGGACGCGGGGCTGGGTCTCGAGCCTCTTCCCTTCGCGCGCGACGGATTCGCGTGCCATCCGCCCGAGGCCTGGCACGTCCCCGCGAGCGGTGTCGTGAAAAAGCGGTCGTCGGCGCGGCGCGGCTTCCCGACACCGCCGGGGGCGCGGGAGGCGTCGTCGCGCGCGCGTTTCCACGCGCTCGGCGGCCGCGCGACACCGCGCGTGTGCGCGAGACACGTCGTCATCACCGGCTGGGTCCCGAGGCCTCCTACGCCGCGACCGCGTCCGTGCGCGCGACGCGATTGTGGCGCCAGCGATGCTGAGTCGGACGCGAAAATCGTGTTTGGCGCGCCCGAAACCCCACGCGGGCACCCCAGAAAGAGATAGGGAAAAAGGACGGTCTGAAACCCAAGAAGTGAGACACACGGCTTTTTTGGCGCGAGTCCGGAGCATTTCCGAAAGAGCTCCCGGTGTTGTACAAACGCGGGAAAGTAGCTAAGTTGCGAAAGTCATCAGATCATCAAGCGCGGCACGCAGACGCGCGGAACATGCGACACAGACCGCGATTTAACAGGCGGGCTGCAGCCTCGAGACGCTCGGGCGCGAAGGAAAATCACGACCTCGACGCGCAGGCGGGCGTCGCGATCCCGGACCTTCCCTTCGATGTCGCCGTCTTTCTTGTGAAAGATCACCTGCCCGACCCCGCGGATCTCGCGATTCTTCGCGCGGTGAGCCGCGGGATGCGCGACGCGGTGGACGCGACGGGGCGGAAGGTGGAGGAGATCGGTGAACGTGTTGCCTCCGGCCGCGGATATCTGAGCACGCTCAAGTGTCTGCGTCGACGAGGTCGACTGTCTGAGGAGCGTCTCCTGTGCGCTGCCGCTGCGAG
>Ga0181564_10002457_pt1 | contig 16119 bp, 16 predicted proteins | sample 011ome_24_FD_134512 | JGI IMG/M metagenome (GOLD analysis project Ga0181564, IMG submission 134512) | Coastal salt marsh microbial communities from the Groves Creek Marsh, Skidaway Island, Georgia - 011513CT metaG (megahit assembly) | ecosystem: Environmental > Aquatic > Marine > Intertidal...
ATTTGCAACATTGCCCATCGAGGTAACATCAAAAGCCCCATTTTCTTTACAAAAATCAATGGTTGCCTGATATACTCCAGCATAATTTCTGTCAGGTATTACCGCTTTGGTGTCTTTGGGCATTCCATCTGGTCCCCACATTTGACCGGAAGTTCTGATCATAGCAGGCATGGATGCATCGATTATCACATCGCTAGGCACATGCAAATTTGTGATACCTTTGTCAGAATTGACCATCGCAAGTTCAGGTCGATCAGCAATGATTTGATTGAGGCTCTTCTTTATACTTTCCTGAGTTTCTGGATCCAATGAGTCAAGAACCCGATAGAAGTCGGATAATCCATTGTTTGGATTGAACCCGGACTGTTTTAAAACTTCCCCGTGTTCAGTCATTAGCTCACCGAGATATGCTTCCACACAATGACCAAAGATGATTGGGTCAGATACTTTCATCATGGTTGCTTTCATGTGCAAAGAAAAAAGCACATCTTCATTGGATGCTTCTTTCAATTGTTCTGAAAGAAATGAACGAAGTTCAGCACACTTCATGACTGAAGCATCAATCACTTCTCCCTGGAGCAGGGAAAGGTTTTCTTTGAGCACTTTTTTATTTCCAGACTCATCAATAAACTCGATTGAGACCGAACAGTCTTTGTCAATAATGGAGGATTTTTCGCTACCATAGAAATCTCCGGATTTCATGTGTGACACATGAGTTTTTGACTGATTTGACCATGGCCCCATGGAATGTGGGTTCTTTTGGGCATACTCCTTAACCGGCTTTGCAACCCGACGATCAGAGTTTCCTTCCCGGAGGACAGGGTTAACCGCAGATCCTAAAACCCTTGCGTATGTAGCTCTTATATTTTGCTCTTCTTCAGTCTTTGGTGAGTCAGGGAAATTTGGAACAGCGAATCCTTTTGCCTGTAATTCTTTTATTGCTTCAATAAGTTGTGGCACAGACGCACTGATATTTGGAAGTTTAATTATGTTGGCTTCCGGTTGGGTGGCCAGTGTTCCAAGTTCTGACAGGAAATCGGGTATTCTTTGTTCCTCTGAAAGATAGGAGGGGAAATTAGCGAGTATGCGAGCAGCCAATGAAATATCCTTCGATTCAAATTCAATACCGCTACTCGAAGTAAATGCTCGAATAATTGGTAAAAGAGAATAGGTGGCGAGAGCAGGTGCCTCGTCGGTTTTTGTATAAATGATTTTTGATACAGTAGACATTTTATAAGTAATAATTTAAAGGATTAGAAAGTAGTGGTTTCATATGTGATCTGCAAACCTCTTTCAAAATTAGCCAAAAATAATTTTGTTTAGATTATTCATAATATTTTATTAAACATTATGATTATTAAATTATGAGTAGATTAATGTTATTTTTTTTGGTTTCATATAGCTTTTCTTTTGGTGTAGAATTAGAGACACTATCCAGTAAGTCTGGATCCGAAATCCAGGCAATTATATTGAAGGTAGATGGTGATACGGTTAATCTCAGAAGGTCGGACGGGGTTTCTTTTCAGGTATCTGTAAACATCTTTGACGATGTAAGTCGGGAGAAAATTATTTCATTCCAAAACTCTTCAAATGATAATAATTTAAAAACTGTTTTAAAGGAATCCTCAGATATTGAATTTGAAAAAATTAATGAAATTTTAGGAAATAAGTTATTTGCAGATTTTTCTTTGTGGGATGACGATCCAAAAGCTGTTGCGTATAGACTTAAATGGCCTAAAGAGTCACGAACAGAATATTCACAAAGCTTCCGGTTTTACCCTCCACCTGAATATAAGTTCGCTTCAGTTCGTCCCTATTCTGCTGCATTGTATGGAGATAATTCGACCACCACGGGAGTATCCCTGGTTTTCGCGAACAAAGGGGATTGCTTTGCATCAGCGGGTGCTGGGGAAGATCACTTTAAACAAGGCGAGGTAACCAAAGATATTAAAATTTTAGAGGACTGGATTGAGCGGGACGAAGAGAATATTAATCAAATTATGGTTTCCTTACTGGGCCGGGCAAAAAGACAAAACTATGGTCAAGGATCGGCCAAAAGAAAAGTTTCACGATGGGACTGGGCGGGGCACAGCTTTTTACTGTCTGTTGCTGAAGGAGAATTTGTCAGTTTGAGTATTGAAACCACAGAAAGAGCGAATGATAGAGGGCGAGCAAGAAAAGTTGCTGATATGCATATTCGAAAGATTCACAGGGGGAATGTTGAGAACAGATCCAATGGTGATGTGGTTATTAAAAATATTCCTATGGTTGATCAAGGACCAAAAGGATACTGCGTACCAGCAACCTTTGAGCGATGTATGAGATATATGAAAGTACCAGCAGATATGTATCTTTTAGCAATGGCCGGAAGCACGGGTCTTGGGGGAGGAACCCATACCCCAACACTCGTTCAATCTGTGCAGAAAGAGGTATGGGCAGCTGGAAGAACTTTTAAACCGCTAAAGGGGCATCCTACTTTAAAGGAGTTAAAACGTTTTATTGATGCTGGTATTCCGATCTTATGGGGGCTGCATTCAACTGAAAAGTTTAACGACTTAGCAAATGATCGAACATCGAGAAGAAAAAACTCAGAGATAGAAACTTGGAGGAAAGAAATAAGTGATGCTTCCAAGCAAATTAGGAATTTGCAAAAGCCTCACTTAAGCGAAGCCAGGCATATATGTATAATTCATGGATATAATAAACAGACTGAAGAGATCGCATTTACAGACTCATGGGGAGAAAATTATAAAGAAAGATGGGTCGGGGCTGTTGAAGCATCCCATTACTCCCAAAACAATTGCTGGGTAATTGATTATTGAGGTTTGAAAAAGCCTTCTTCGCACGCTTTTACAAAAGATTCGCCAACCCCCTTTAATTCCTCCCATTCTTTACGAATCTTTTCACTATCTTTCTCACAAATTCCTTTTTCAATTTTATTGCTTTCAGAGACAACCTGAAGAAGGTCTGGAAATTCACTGACTAAACTTTGAGTATGGGAAAATAGCTCTTTGGTCGGATTATTTTCTGTTTTAGGATTTGGACAGAAAAAACCGTCTGCTTTTTGGCAAAGCCAAGAAATAATTTGTTCATCGCCTGTGGCTTCAAATATTTTAGCCAATCGATCGAGCGGATTAGTAGCTCCGCTATCCGTGGGTTCGTTCCCTGGTTGGCACCATTTGTAAAGAAGGGAAGGGGAGACCCCAAAATCGGATGCAATAGTTTTAACACCAAATTCTTCTACAGATTGTTTGAGTACTTCATGAGATTTCATTGTTCTATCATATTCACGTAATGAAACTTAAAACTATTACAAAAAGAATAAAATTTTATAAATACAATTTGATATAAATGGCTCTAAAACCAGATTCTAAAACTCGATCCAATCGTCCAGCCATTAAATTGCGTTGATCCATTTGAGCTTAAATCATCATGTTGAATACCACTAACAAGCTTTAGGTTTTCCCCGCATGCATAATAATTTAAACCGAGATAAATTGAATGATGTTTATCACCCCTTCCATTGTTTAAATCAATTGTACTGTCTCTCGTATCCGCTAGTGGCGCATAACGACTATTTAATTTTAGACCTTCTGATTGATCCGAACTTTGATAGATAAAACGTCCGACTAATTTTAATTTATCTTCTTTTATCCAGTACATTGGCATAAGAACAATACCCGCAAAATCGCCTTCTCTCTTCAAATCTGATTGGTCTCCATTGTCCCCAAATGCAATCGTTGTGTGTATGGACCATGGGTTGTTTCCAACCCGATTTACAAATGACAATGCCCAGTCATTTCCCCCTGCTAATCGATCATCGTTGATTGAACCATTCTGTTTATAGTAGGAGATCCAATATTCGTGAAGTTCATAAGAACTTTCTTCTGAGTAATTACCGAGCCAAGATGCATAGTAAATCTTACTGTCACTCCATCCACCAATGTAATCGTCATAGGTGCCAGAAAAAATCGCTGTATCAAATGTGTTGGTGCCCGATTTCCATTTAAGCCAGGCAGCAAGAGGGTTTCCTTTTTCTTTATCGTAGAGCCAAAGTTTATTGGAAAAGGATGATCTTTCCAGGCAGTTAATCATTGTTGAGGATCGCTGCCACTCATCTGCCATTCGTCCGGTTCTTCGACCGTAGCCAATTTCCAATGAATCTAAATTATCAAAATTCAAAAATTTAGCTGCATCAAAAGTAATATTGGCCGCACGAAAAGTTTCGTGTCCAAATTGTCGGTATGATCCACTTGAACTATCAGGATAGTTGTGCCGGTCATTGGATAATTGACTTACCGCTTTGTATTTCCAGTAAGTTCCGAATTTTCCAGAAAGTCCCAACCAAAAGCGACGAATCTCTTCGAATTCGTCATTGAAGTCTTTATCGTTTGCGTCCGTGCCGTCAATCATTCCAACTTGGTGCTGATATGAAAGAAAGAGCTTGGCACTTTGAAGTCCGTTTGACTCCGGGTTTTCATAAAACTTACCAAAGTTTTTTAATTTTTCACAGTTTGCGTTATCAATTTGTCCAAGCAAATTAGAGCCAATTAAAAAAAATGAAAATGTAGTTAAAAAAATTTTGAAAAATAAAGGGCATCTGAGAGCAGGCATTGAATTGAATAAAGACAATCAATAAACAGAGTCAACTTTGATTGATCTATGGCCTTTACTTAAATTCTGCTTTATATACCTGTAGAAATATATGAAAGCCAAAGATTATTTTTTCGACGGATTATTTAGCCCGCATTCGGGAAATAAAGCGATCCTGCAAACTCAACTTCATTGGACATTGAGAATAACTGCAGCTTTGTGTTTCATTGGCCATGGTACATGGGGGATTATTACAAAATCAGGATGGTTACCTTTTTTTGCATCTCAGGGAATTGAGCCTGATATTGCATGGAAATTACAGCCTTTAATTGGGTTATTTGATATTTTGATGGCGGTTATCTTGTTAAAGAAGCCAAACCGTACGATTTTAATTTGGATGTTTTTGTGGGCATTATGGACTGCGATCCTGAGACCTTTGGCAGGAAATCTTGAAAAAATACAGATTGATGGAGAATGGGTTGTTCAATTAGCTACTGATTCAATGCGGATTGCGAAGATGCAAACCTGGGAGTTTTGGGAAAGAGCCGGGAATTGGGGACCTCCATTTATACTCTTGGTCATGGGAGGTGCATTTGCAATTACCCGAAAAGATTTAATTGTTCCATACGAAGAGCCTCAGTTGAAGGATTCCACGATTAATACTGTTTTCTTCCTCAGTAAAACATGTCTTGCTTTGTTACTGATTGGACATGCTGGCTTTGGATTTGCAGTAGAGAAGAAAATGCTGATCGATCATTGGCAGTCTATCGGAGTGAATGCAGATATTGCATTTATCACAAAAGTTGGATACGCGGAATTTCTATTGGGGGTTCTTATTTTTATTAACCCTGTACGCCCGCTTATTCTTTTCGCACTTGGGTGGAAATTATTTACAGAATTTCTCTATGTTCCTGCGGATACAGTTGCAGGTATGGGAATAGTCAATATTTTAGAGTGGATAGAACGGTGGGGTGATTATGGTTTGCCACTTGTAATGCTTTATATTCTTTCTTATCGAAATTCGATAAAGGCAAAAGTTGATATTTAGGAAAACTTTCTTTCTGATTATTCTTGTTCGTGAATATTTTCTTTTTCACGCTCGGCTTTATTTTCAAGCGATGCAATTTCTTCAGCAACCTGTTTTCGTAATTGTTGGACAGTTTCTTCACCTCCACTTTGAACCGCTTCTGAAATACTTTTTTCAAGAAAGATTTTCTTCTCTGCGATTTTCGCTTTGTACTTGGCATCTATTTCGGAAATCTCAGCTTTTTGTTTTTCTGTAAGAGATTTCTTTCCGCCCCCCATTCTTTCCATCGCTAATTCATATGAACTTTTCATTCCCTTTTATTAACCTAGGTGTAACAAAAAAGAAAGTTAAAATCGAAATATAAACAGGGGGGAGTAAAACTTATAATTTTCTCAAAAAAAGTACTCCCTAAAGCTTAATTCGATAGAATTCTAAAAGATGTTTTCTGATTTATTACAACTGAAGTTTTTAGGTTTACTAATTTATCTTTTGTTTGTGTGTATTTGTGAAATAATTAGAGAGGGAGATTAATTCTATATTTTCAGTTTTTAAATTTGCTTGGAATGGAATCATTGATTCGATTGACTGAAGGTAATGAGTTCGCTTGAAATTAAAAAAATGGAGCTAGGGCCGATTGGTACCAACGCATATTTAGTTTGGGAGGATGGTGGCACGGATGCGGTTTTAATTGATGCACCACCAGATTCAATTGAGTCGGTATTACCTTTTTTAAAAGAAGAGGGCTTAAACTTAGTTGAGATTTGGCTAACTCATGGTCACTGGGATCACATGGCAGGTGCTGCTGCTTTAACCACAGATGATATGGTTGTGATCGGTCATCGTGCTGATAAAGTTCTGTTTGAGCAACCTGCTGTGATGTCATCATTTGCGATGCCTGGTATCAGCTTTGATCCTATTTCCATAACTAATTGGGTAGAGTGCGGCGACAAATTAGACTTACTTGGCCGGGAGGTTGAGGTCCGGCATTGCCCAGGGCATTGCCCGGGCAACATTATTTTCTGGGTTAAGCAAGAAAGTATATGTTTTGTTGGTGATGTTATTTTTGCTGGCAGTATTGGGCGAGCAGATTTGCCTGGTGGGGATTTTGCGACTTTGGAAAAATCAATTCAGAAAAATATCTACACTCTTCCTGAAAAAACTAAAATTTTGCCCGGTCATGGTCCAAATACCGTCGTAGCTGAAGAGATTCTTACAAATCCATATGTTCGTCCTTTGTAAAACAAGGATGTAACTTCAGTAGATTTTCAATTTAATATGATTGGCTTTGCTGGAAGTGGTTTTGATTCAAGTGAACTTGATCTGTTATCGCTTGTTGATCTGGTTTTTAAGCAAGGTGGGGCATTAGAGGAGGTTCTGGGTTATGAGTACCGATTTGAGCAGCATCAGATGGCAAAATCGATGGGCGAATCTTTATTGGATGGGAAACATCTATTGTTTGAGGCTGGAACAGGTGTTGGTAAAAGCCTTGCCTACCTATTGCCTTCTGTTTTTTTTGCGATGCACACAAAACGTCCATGTGTTGTTGCGACAAATACAATAAGTTTACAGGAGCAACTTTTGGAAAAAGATATTCCAGCAGTTCGCACTTTGTTGGAATCTGTTCCTGAATTACAACAATTTTGTGACTTTCGTTGCTCGTTACTCGTTGGTCGTGCGAATTATCTTTGCACCACCCGACTACATAGGGCATTGAATGGGCAGGGCGAGCTTTTCGAAGGAAAGCAACGCAAGGAGTTGGAAAGAATTGCCAAGTGGGCGTCTACCGAAGCGGTTGAGGGAATTCGGCAGGAGCTATCTCCTTTGCCGATGGGAATGGTGTGGGATGCGGTTAGTGCAGATTCATCACTTTGCTCTTCTAAAAAATGTAAACCGGAGAGTTGTTTTTATCGTCGGGCAAGAAGCGAAGTTGAGGAATCGAATTTGGTAATAGTCAACCACAGCTTATTGTTTTCATTGATGGGTGCTGGCTTTGGTCCACCTGATGAAAAAGGTGGAGTCATGTTTGCTCAAGATTTTGTAGTTTTTGACGAAGCTCATGAAATGCCTGAGGTTGCGGGTGATCACTTGGGGCTGGCGATAAGCTCGTGGGCCTTGGAGATGAGCGTCCGAAGGATTTACAACTCAGAAAAGAGAAAAGGTTTAATTCATCGTTTTGGAAGAGCCGTTGATTTCGAGGCAGTTGAAAATGCTCAGTTGGCAATTGCTGATTTTTTTCAATACCTCCATGTAAAAACTCTTGGAGCTAAGGATCGCATTCGATTATTGGAAAAAGGATCACTGCCCATGGAAATTTTTCCGCCCCTTAGTCGATTATGTCGATGCCTGATTGAGCTTGGAGAACTAACCGAAGATGAGTCTATAAAAATTGAGATGAAAGATCAGGCTCGCAGAATGCAGGCCTATTTGAATGGATTATCTGAAATTCTTGAATTAAAGGATGAAAACTCAGTTTATTGGCTTGAGCGGACTGGTAAGCAAAATCAAATAATTCATTTGCGGAGTGCTCCCCTCGATATTGCTCAAGTTTTAAGAGAGCAACTCTTTAACAGGGATGTGCCAATTTTCATGACAAGTGCCACTTTAACCAGAAAGGGCACGGCTCAGGCATTTCGTGCCATTGTCGGAGTGGAGGATCAACTTAATGAAGGTATTGTGAATTCTCCTTTTGATTATGATTCCAATCTGCAAATCAAAGTGGTTGGGGATTGTCCGGATCCAATGTCAAACAATCGGCTCCCTTACCTTGATTATATGGTTGAACTGATCAACGCATGTGCGTCTAGCATAGAAGGGGGAACCTTGGTGTTATTTACAAATTACTCGGATCTTAAGCATTGTTATCAGAACTTATTTCCCCGTTGGCAAAAGCTTGGAAGGTCAGTTTATGCACAGGGTGAGGGCTTTTCTCGGTCTGAACTAAGGCAGAAAATGATTGAAGAGCAGGATGTGTTACTTTTGGGGGCAGAGAGTTTTTGGAAGGGATTCGATGCTAAAGGACCTTGTCTTTCACAAGTCATTATTACCCGTTTACCTTTTGAAAATCCCAGTCATCCAGTTTTGGAAGCAAAATCTGAAATTTTAGACAAGAAGGGCAAGAGTTCTTTTATGGAATTGACCTTACCTTCGGCAGTTATTCGTTTTAGGCAGGGTATGGGACGTGTGATACGATCAAAAAATGATTTCGGGGAACTTGTAATCATGGATTCAAGAATATTAAAGAAAGGGTATGGAAAAGATTTTATCCGTGAGTTTCCCAAGAAAGACTTTGATATTGTTAGTTCATCAGAATTAATGCCAAATCAATTTGATTAACTTTTAAAAGGTACTTGAAATTTATTGATATTTTATTGATTATGAATGTTGCACCCCAATTATTTACCCAAAATTTACATCAAATTCGTAAAGTATGTTAATATCTTCTCATGGTCACAGTGATGTTGGATTCGTTCGTGAAAAAAATGAAGATTCTTTTTTGGTTGATGATGAAAGAGGGATTTATGCAGTAGCGGATGGTGTGGGTGGTCTTCCATTCGGTGCGTTAGCAAGTAAGTTGGCAATTCAGTTTTTTCAGTCATCGATTCATAGTTCTAGTGATTATTCTACTGAGGATGAACTTCGCAAACTTGCACACAGCATACATAAAAATATTGTTGATTGTGGTAGAGTCGTTGGAGGAGAGAATGGGATTGGGTGTACTTTCTCTGGTTTGCGGTTAATAGGAGATCGTTTTTCTTATGTCCATGTTGGAGATTCATCAATTTATTATTACGATGATGGCGGTTTGAAGAAGTTATCAAAGTGTCACACACTAGGTGATGAATTGATCGATAAGCATGGTCCTGATGCCGCAATCGATATGCCTGAGCACTACATGCATACTCTAACAAGATGTATGGGGCAGGACATTGATTTTGATGTAGATATTGGGGAGGTTGAAGTAAAACCAGGAAGTTCTTTGTTAATTTGTTCGGATGGAGTCACGAATATGGTTCCACTTGAGGAAATTGAGAAGATGATTAAGAGTATGGACTCTGATCAGTTGGTTCAGTCACTGGTCGACTTAGCTAATCAGAACGGTGGAACGGATAATTCCACTGCTGTTTGTCTGAAAGTTTCTTAGCTAATTCTGTTATAGAATGTCAGAACGGATTTCTTTTTTTCTCAAAAAACTCGAAGAAAATCCACACAACTTGCTGAACAAGTTTAGTCTGTCTCAGGCATATTTCGAATCTGGTGCTTATGCTGAAGCAATTCCACATTTAGAATCTTGTGTTGAAGGCAGGAATGATTGGATGATGGCCTATTTGCTCCTCGGAAAGTCTTACATTGCAAATGATCAAGTAAAACTAGCTGTAAAGCCACTCGAATGCACAATTAAATTGGCATTAGAACAGAATCACGAAGATCCTGAAATTGAGGCTAGAAACTTATTATCAGAAATTTCAAATTCGCCTGCCTAAGGATTTGAAGATTTTATTTACCTTGGCAACTTGGTGAGCTTTACATGTCAGGTATTCTAAGAAATATTTCAACTGTCAGTTTACTGACCATTGTATCCAGAGTTCTTGGGCTGTTACGAGACATTTTATTCTTTTCGTGTTTCGGTGTGAGTGCAACTGGGGCAGCCTTTATCTTAGCCTTTACTCTTCCCAACCTTTTCAGACGGATGTTAGGAGAAGGTACATTGAGCTCAGCTTTTATTCCTGTTTATTCTGAAACTAAAAAAAATGGGTCCGAAGAGCAGGCCCAAGAAATCCTTAATCAAGTTCTCAGTAGGCTATTTCTTTTTTTGTTGATAATTTCCATTGTCGTATGTTTGTGCTCATTTTTTGTATCTGGCCAGGATATGTTATTGGGTGATAAATGGGTTAGCGGACTTTCTTTGAATTCAATAATTTTCCCCTATGTCTTATTCATCTGTGTGTCCGCAATTATGGTGGGTGCTTTGAATGCCAATGGAAAGTTTTTTGCAGGTGCTTTTTCACCAATCATTCTAAATTTTTCAATGATCTGCTGTCTATTATTTTTTTATTTTTTTATGGGTTGGCGAGATTTTAAATTGGCGATTGCACTATGTTTTTCTGTGTTGGTTGGAGGTGTATTTCAGATGATTTGGCCGTGGTTTCAGTTGAGAAAAAGCATACAATGGCGATGGGTGTTAGATTTTTCTTCTTCGGAAGGAACAGAAAAAATTAAAAGTTTATTTTTTATCGGAATATTTGGTGCAGCCGTTGGACAAATTAATATCATAGTCTCCAGGATACTTGCCTATTCTCTAGATAATGAGGGTGCACTGTCTTATCTTTTTATATCTGCAAGATTAATTGAACTTCCGCTTGGAGTCTTTGCCATTTCAATTTCAACGGTCTTTTTCCCAGAACTTTCTCGGGCATTTGCATCAGGGGGAAATTCAGATTTTCAAAAATGTTTTACTAAAGGATTTCGGCTGACATTGGCAATTACTCTACCTGCTGCAGTCGGGCTTGCATGTTTATCTGAACCAATTTTGCGTGTGCTTTTTTTATGGGGTGAGTTTGGCAGCGGAGATGTTGAATTAGGAGCTCGTGTACTTTTAGTTTCAAGCTTTGCACTGCCGTTTTATGCTTTAGCTGCTTACCTTGTGAAAGCTTTTCATTCCAGAAAAGAAATGAAAATTCCTCTTTTTGGTGCAATGATTAGTTTTATTGTAAATGTCGTAATGAGCATATTGTTGATGTATAAATATGGGATGTATGGTCTTGCTTGGGCAAATGTTTTTGCGGCATTTATCCAGACTGTTTTTCTAGGATGGAAATTTAAAAAAATCACAAAGGAATCTTTTTTTGATAACGATGGATTATTTTTTATTCCCATCGTCGCAGCTTCTATGTTTATGTATTTAATCCTTTGGGGAATTGAACAGTTCGGTTTCTTTGGAGGTGATAAATTAAATGAAGTCTTTGTGTTAATTTTCATGGTTTCTTGCGGTGTGATTGTTTACGGAGCAATCCTTTTTATTTTTAAATTTCCAGAGCTAAGAAATTACTCGAGGAAAGTTCGATCCTTTGACTTTAAAAATCATGATTAACGATAGGTTGACAAAATTCACGAGTTTTATGACAAATATGACATGTTTTTCTCAATGAATAAAAATTACAGAAAAGAATGCGGTTTTACATTGGTTGAACTCCTAGTTGTAATTGTTATCATAGGTGTTCTTGCCGGAATCACTTTTTCTGGAGCTAATTATTTACTTGGTGCCCAGGAAGAGAAGCAAGCTGCCAGCCAAATAGAAGCTCTTTCACTTGCATTGGATCAGTACAGGAGCGAAATGGGGACTTATCCTAGAACTGAAGAATTAACTAATCCGGATGATGATTTTGCCAAAGGAGTTTTTTTATATCGAGCATTGCTCGGAGTTGTCGACAGTAATGGAGATGATATTGACAAAGAAGAACGTGGGAAAAGCTTTCTTCCCGGAGACTCGATTACACTTGGTATTCAGGATGGAAACCGAAATGAAGTTTCCTCATTGAGTGACGATGAGATTAGCGGTGGATCTCCGCCCGAAGTATTTCCAATGGATCCATGGTTTGAGCCGTATATTTATGAGTATCCAAGAAAAGATGGCCACAAGGGATTCTTGCTTTTTTCTAAAGGACCTGATGGAGAGGCATCAGTTTTTAATCAAGAGCTTACTTCCACTCCAGAAAAGGAGTTAATTGATGAAGATAACATACCACCATCCGAACCCGGTAAATGGTAATAATTAATTAAATATGAATAAAAAGTCTCACAAGCCTAAAGGTTTTACCTTAATTGAACTATTAGTTGTTATAGCTGTAATTGGAATTTTAATGGGAATGGTTGGACCCCGCGTTTTTGATCTGTTGACTAGTTCAAAAGTTAAAAAATCACAGTCTATTTTTCGTTCTTGGGTTACACAGTTGTATCAATACAAGGAGCATTATAAGTATTTCCCACCTTTTTTACTCGAGGAAGACGAAGGTAAGCCAGTTTTGTTGTCCGAAACTGATAATCATGATTCTTTTATTGTTGCTCTTAAAGGAATGCAATGGGACCCCAGTGCCCAGACATGGATATCTTTAGAGCAAGGTAGTGAATTAAGAAAACAGAATAGAAAAGGTCGAGAATTTCATTCTTTTTCAGAGGATGAATTCGGAGTTGAAGGATACCTGGCTGACTCTTGGGGAGGTACAAAAATTCGTGTTTTAGTTGATCAAGATGGTGATGGTTTAATTAAGCTTGATAGCAGTGCAGTTGACGAAATAGTTGATGCACTAAAACAGGAATATGACGAGGAGGTTGTGGACGATGCAAAAGAGAAGATTTCGGTAATTCGTGAAAAAGTTGGTATTTATGTTCTTTATGACGACACAGGCGAAACTGAATCCGAGAATGTTTTTTCCTGGGATATTCTCAAATACTTAGGCGAAGATTAAATCTGTTTGAAAACTGATCATTTAAAAAAAGGTTTTAGTTCAAACGGGTTTACTTTACTTGAACTATTGATCGTCTTAGCCGTGATGGGCTTAATGATGGGCTTGATTGGTTTTTCCTTGCTCGGTGGAGGAGGTGCTGAGCTCGGTGCAGCCCAGAGAGAACTTCTTGGTTTCGTGCAACAGGCCCGTTCTCGAGCAGCTCTTTCAGCAAGCGAAACTAGGTTGATTGTAAATAATAATGAAGAGGACGAAGATAAGTATCATCGATATGTAGAACTTTTGGTAAAAGATACATGTGCCACCAATGGTACGGTTAGTTGGTTAGTGATGGGAGAGGGAAAGTATCTTACAGAGGGTGTTTATTTTGTTCCAGAGGACAAAAGTTATTCTGAAACATCTTCCGATTGGAGAAGCGATGCTTACACGGTTTGGAGTGATGCAGGAGATGACTTTAGACTAAATGATGCTTTCAAGGGAGAGCGTGAAGAAAATGGTGAAACAAGTTTTAGATATCTTGCATTCAACGAACTTGGTAATGTTGTATTCCCTGATTCTGCTGGAGGAGTTCAAAAGTCTCCCCGTCTCGTACTTAGTGTTGGGGCACCAAACCCTGGAGGAGATGGCAAGCCTTTACGCTTTGATAGTCCAGATGCAATCTCAGGGATATTGCTGAGGAGATATGGCGGATTTGCAGTTTTAGAACTTGATGATTTTGAATAATTTAAACCCCTGTTTGTTATGAAAAGAAGTAGTCAATTAAAACGGGGGTTTACACTGCTTGAAGTCGTTATCGCACTTGCTGTGTTTGGCTTTTTGATTGGTGGATTACTTGGATTTCTTCCATGGGGGGTGGAGGGAGTAGGGAAAGTGAGAGAGCAGAATATTGCCTATGGTTTGGTGGATGCAGTCCAAGTGGAGTTAGAGAGAATGGGCTTTAGCTTAGTTGAGAGGGGAACAACGAGAATTAAGGGAGTTTCATCTTTTGCTCCAGAAGACTTAGGCGATAAAAGATGGAATTTATTGTTGGTTGCTCCAAAAGAGGGACATCGTGTCGCATTTGAACAGGTGGTTGAATATAGCAAGCAAATGATGAACGATCCGAAAAGCGAAACTGAAGGCACCATGCAAAATACATGGAGAAATGAGACGGGTGGGAGCGTTGTTTCTTTAAATAAATCTGGCGATGTGCCTCTTTCACTTGAAGGAATGAAAGGAAGTGAGACGGAGCCTCCCTGGTCGAGTAGATGGATTCCGGAAGGGGACAGATATTTTTTAATTAAATGTTCACAATATCCAATCGACCACAGGCACAGACACCATCCGAGTAATGGATTTCTTGCACTTCAAGTGGATATTCAATGGCCTTATAAAATTCCTGACCCTTCAAAAGGGGATGACGGATTCAGGAGAGTCTCACAACGTTATCGAACTCACTTTAAGTTCCCAATGGCGATCACTCGTTAAGTGAATTTTCATTTAACGGGTCAGAAAATATTTTTTTGGTTTATGGCCACGAGGCCAAAAACTCTTGTCGCTTCATTAGTTCCAGTTTCCGTAGGTGTTTGCTTAGCCGTCCAACAGGTTGGTTATGAGAATATAAATATTCTGATTGCCTACCTTTGCTATGTTTTTGCATTTTTGGTTCAGGTCTCAACAAATTTTTATAACGATTATTCTGATCATATTAAGGGGGCAGATAAAAACAGAAAATTGGGGCCATTGAGATTGGCCCAGGAAGGTTTGATTAGAGGTAGGTCCTTAAGAAATGCGTCTTTTTATTTACTAACTTTGGCCTTTTTAATTGGTTTATTTATCATGGAGTCTACTGATTCCAACCGTATACTTCTTTTTGTGGGAATAACCAGTGTTGTCTGTGCTCTCGCATATACTGGAGGTCCTTTACCTTTGGCTTATAATGGTCTGGGTGATTTATTTGTGATTATTTTTTTCGGATTGGTCGCAGTTTTAACAACCCACTATGTTTTAGTTATAAGTTCGTCAAATTGGACACCCATATGGCACATACCGTTAGGTATTGGCTTTTTAATAAACAACCTTCTGGTGGTTAATAATTATAGAGACTGGGAGAGCGATAAAGAAGTTGGCAAAAATACACTGGTTGTTCTTTTGGGCCGCAAGTTTGGATTAATACTTTACTTACTGGGCATTTTTATATCTACAATATTTTGTCCATTAATTGACACAAGCTTACAAAAAACTGCGTTTTTAGCCCCAATTGGACTTTTTTTGACATATCGTCTTAAAAAAGCAGACAGTGCACACGATTTTAAAGTTGTTCTAGCAAGTACCTCAGTAATTATTCTAGTCTATGGAGTAATAACAGGATGGAGTATCCTAACCAAAGTATAACATTAACTGAGTTTAGGAGTTAACTATGTCGATTAATTCGTCTTTAGTTTTTAGCCCAACAATAGTCTCAGAGAGGGAACCATTTTTATAAATCAACATGGTTGGAATGGACTGAACACCATGTTCCTGTGCAAGTTCGGTGTTGTCATCAACATTTACTTTATAAACTTCAACACTATCAGCAAGTTCGGTTGACACTTCCTCTAACACTGGAGTTAATGCCTTGCAAGGACCACACCAAGGGGCCCAAAAGTCAATAATCTGAGTTTTGCTACCAGAAGAGGTTACTTTTTCAAAGCTTTCTTTATTTAAGTTAATGATTTCGCTCATTATGAATAGTTAGTATTGAGGATTAAAATTATCCCTGGATCATAAGTAGAACCAATGCTGCAACTGCTCCACCAAAAACAAGAAAGTCCAAAATCATGAATATAATACTTGGCCTACCTTTCTTTTCCGATGCGGGTTTGCCGGGAGATGGTGGTGGTCCACCAGCAGGTGAGCCCATGGGAGGAGCTCCAGCAGGTGGAGTTCCTAAAGCTGGAGTACCCGGGGGGGGGGCTCCCATTGCGGGGACACCTGGGGCACCACCAGGAGGAGGTGCCAAGCTAGGGCCACCTTTTGGAGCTTCAAGTGAAGGTTTTGGACCATTAGCTGGAGAAAGTG